>Ga0334722_10000059_pt1 | contig 163371 bp, 189 predicted proteins | sample C3_bottom_MG_FD_207210 | JGI IMG/M metagenome (GOLD analysis project Ga0334722, IMG submission 207210) | Sediment microbial communities from Yellowstone Lake, YNP, Wyoming, USA - C3_bottom | ecosystem: Environmental > Aquatic > Freshwater > Lake > Sediment | place: USA: Wyoming | collected... | reverse complement strand
GGGCCCTGGAGGAGGCCTTGAGGCAGAGGGAGTCCGAGCTGGCGGCCCTACAGGCCAACCTGCGCGCCGTACAGGCGGAGAACGGCCAACTGAAGGCCCAGCTGGCCCAGCTCTCGGCAGAGAACCAAGCCCTCAAGGCCAAGCTGGCCTCCATGAACGAAACCCTGGCCAGGCTCAACGATACATACGCCTCCCAGATATCGGCATTGAGGGCCCAGCTGGCGGCCCAGCAGACGGGCAACCAGATCGGTCTGGAGATCGGCTCGACGCCGTTGATGTACATACTGCCGGCCGCCCTAGCCGGAGTAGCCGCCGTCCTCGTCATATACATGAAGAGGAGGGCAGAGGAGTAGGCGGGATCCGGATAGAATCCAATAATAATAGAAATAGAATAAGGTTTTTAGGGCCCCGGCAGGAGCCCATATGAGGATCGGCCTACCGGCCCTGTTGCTGTTCGCGCTGGCCGCCGCGGCGGCCCACGCCCAGACGCAGGGCGCGTGGTTGGGTAGCAACGGCCCCTACATGTCGCATGTCCCGGGCGCCTACTTGGCTTGGTATCCGCCGTACGCCGTGCCCATGAACTTGACGCTCGTCAATGTGACGTGGTACAAGGCGAACTACCCCATATGGTTCAAGTCCACGTACGACGTGGTCGTCTGCTCGGGCTACACCTGCGGCTACGAGCCGGCCACCATCTACGTGGTCCAGTACGGCCTCACGATGGTCAACCCCTACACGACCAAGCCGGGCACCATCATCGTTGGCGACGTCGAAGATTACGTTCGGTATGTATGCAGGCACGGCGCCATGGTCGCCCCCATAAACATAACGGTGCTGAACCTCACCACCCAGATATGGGTCTCCGACGTCTACTGCCTAGACGGTGACGAGTGGTTCTGGCTGAGGTGGCTACCGTACGACAGCGACTACTTCGTCAATAAGGTCGAGTTCTTCAACGCCTCCGGCGTGAAGGTGGATACGCCGCTAGGGGGGCTTCTATGACCGCATCCCCGCCGGCTGGTACCTCGACCCAGTCAGCAAGGCGGTCTTCAGGATACCGGGCGCCAACCTGACCCTCCTGGCGAGCCTCCAGAGCGTCGAGGGGAAGCTACAGGTTCTTGAGTCCCAGCTGGCGTCCGCGAGGGCCGAGCTGGGGGCCAAGTCGGTGCGGTTCGCCTCGGCCAATGCGACGATCGCCCGGCTGAGCGCGGCTCTCGCCCAGCTCAACGCGAGCCTGGCCCAGGCGAGGGCCTCGTCGGCACAGCTCTCCGCCGAGAACCAGCCCTGAAGGCCCAGCTGGACGCCCTCAACGCCACGCGCGCCCGGCTTGAGGCGGAGGTCGACCTCTACCAGTCCCAGCTGGGGACGTGCCGGTCGTAGCTGGACGTGCTCCAGACGGCCAACGCCACTCTGACGGCCCAGGTGGCCCAGCTCTCGGCCGAGAACCAAGCGCTGAGGGCCCAGGCTGCTGAGCTGAACGAGTCGCTGGCCAAGCTAAACGAGACGTACGCCTCTCAAGTGTCGTCGTTGCAGGCCCGGCTGGAGGCCTCGACGCGTATCGCCTGGATAGGCGCGGTGGCGGGGGCGGCCGCCGGGGCGGCGGTCTCGGCCGTAGTCCTCAGGAGGCGGCGGTAGCCGCGCGGTAGGGTTTTTCCCGCCTCTCTTTTCCCCGTCCGTGGAGGACCTAATAGCTGCCGCGGTCTTCATAACCGCGCTGACGGCACTGTTCGCGCTGGCGGTGCTGACGGTCAAGCCGTTTCTCCCCTCGAAGACCGTGGAGGTCCCGGCCGCGCCCGGAAGGGATGCGCCGACGATGCGCGTCTACGTCTACAACGACTCGGGCCGCCTCTACGCGGTGGAGTACGCCGGGGGCGATGTGGACGCCTTCAGAAGGGCTGTGGGCGTGCCCGGCTCCCTTGCGGCGGTCTTCACGGTCTACCCCGGCGGCTACAACTGTACCAGATACACGCGGGCGCCCGTGAGGATCGGGGCGGATCCCTACACAAGCCTCTGGTGCCCGCCGCCGTTCGACGCCAACAAGGCCGGCGGATTCGGCGCCAAGGCCGGCGGAAGCTGCGTCCCCGTGGGGCTTACGTCCAGAGGCAGGTGGCTTTTGGTGCAGTACAGCTGTTCGGGGATGCCGTGATCGCCTTCAGAGACATCTTGATCTTCGCGGGGCTCATGGCCCTCGCGGCCGCCGTGATAGCGACGCTGTTTCCAGTGAGGGAGGGCCCCTCGCCCGCGCCCGCTTGCTCCGACTGCGCCTTCAAGCTCACGGGCGGGTACTGGATCCGTCAATATGGCAACTACGCCTCGCTCTACCTCGGCACCAGGGAGGCGGCGAGGTACGGCTGGGCCTACGTGGACGGGAGGCCGCTGTCCGTCGGGGAGTCGGTCGACTGCGACCCCATGTACCTGTGGGCTCTGGACGGGCTTGCCTACGTCTCGTGCAACGGCGAGGAGCCCGCGTTCGGCAGGGAGGTGGGCGTCCTGGCGCCCGCCGCCGCCGTCGACATCTCGGCGAATCCGCTGGGGCCCGGATGCGCCTACACGGCCAACGTCATAACCAACGTGATGAACGGCACCATAGTTACGTTGTATGTATACGACGCATACGGCAGGCTGGTCTACTCGGCCTCCGGCGTGATGCCGACTTCGTTCACCTTCAGCGTCCCCGCGGCCGGCACCTACCGCATGCACGTGTATGCCCCGTCCCTCCTCGACAGCTGGTACACCCTCTACGCGGGCGTGAGCGTAGTTCCGACGAAGGCCGTGGTCTATACGGGCAACAACACGCAAGACCTCCGGCCCGCTATATCGCTCAAGGTCTTCGACCTCACGAGTTTCTGGGAGAGGGGCTACAGAAGCGTGGTGGTGTACGTGGATCCAGGCATGAGGTCGTTCACCCTCTCGGCCCCCGCGAGCGCCTTCGCGGACTTTCTGCTGGCCTGGGAGGACTGCCCCAACTGCGACCCGACGTACGGCGCCCTGTACGTGGACGAGGTGTGGCGGGTCACGTTCACCCAGTCGGGTCCCGTCCTCACCCACGTCTTCTCGCAGGGAGGCTACTGGCACGAGGTCTATGCCGACGGGAATCTGATATGGGCGTGGAACACGCAGGGGCCGAAGCAGACGACGTACACCGGCACCAACCCCTCCATAGACGTGAGGTTCGTGTCGCAAGCCTCGGTCATGGACGCCGAGGCTCTGTTCACGAAGACCTGCAGCTGGAGCTGACATGTGGTCCACGGCCTACGGCCTGATAGCCCTCGCCGTCGTGGCCTTCGTGGTGATCTACGCCGCGTCGCATGCGCCGAGCTTCGCCTCGGTGAACCTCGCGGACCAGCTGTACAGCGCCAAGAGCCAGCTGGCGTCGAACATCTCCTCCCTCCCCAGAACCGACAAGCCCGCCTACTTCACCGTCTACCACAACATAGTCAGGATAGAGGTGGCCAACGCCACCTATGGCAACTACTCCTTCCCCGCGGAGCTCCCCCTCGGCTACAAGCTCGCGGCGGAGGGGAACAACCTCCTCTACGAGATCTACCTCAACGTTGAGTCCTGCAAGCCGGTCTCGCTTCGAGGCGGCGGCGCCGCCGTGCTCTACGTCGTCGAGCTGAGGCAGTCCGTGGACGTGCTGCCGTGGCTCGCGGTCTACTACGCCGACGTGAACGCCACGGCGTACTACGGCCAGCTGTACGGCCTCTACAGGGCCTGGGGCAGGCCGCCCGCGGTGGGCCTCGACCTAGGCGCCCCGCTCAGCAAGGCCGAGTGGGCGATCGTCTACAATGCGACCTCCGGCTCGGACGTCCTCTATGTCGCCGCGCCGCCGTCTGCGCCGTATATAGTGGTGGAGGACTACCCCCTCGCGATCCCGCTGGCCTGCCCCCGCTAGACCCCTGCAACCAAGGTTTTTCCCTCCCCCCTCCCCCAACAGCCATGTTCCGCATCCTGCCTGCGGCAGGACTGCTGGCCGCCCTACTGCTACTCATGGCAACAGCGGGAGCGGTACATGCGGCTACGCTGAACTGCACCAACATAACGACGTACACAGTATACACCACCAACAAAATTCAAGTTGGTCTGGACTTCAAGTCCATAGGCCCGGTGCTTCCCAACGCCGGCGTTGAGTACGATAGCGGTGGCCTTGTCTACGGGACTGTGAACAGCGCCCAGTGGGATAGGTCGCTGAACTTCACCGTGACTCTGGACGCCTATGCCCCCAATCAGCCGTGGACGATAGTCACATATCAGTGCGTCTACAACGACAGCGGGAGGATCGACACGCGCTACTACGACGTGGTCGTGAAGACGCCCAACAGGACGAGCATCACTAAGGTTCTCACGGTGCCGCCCACATATGCGCAGTACAATACATCGACCTACGTCCCCGTCTCCCAGCCGCTCAGCGGCAGCTACTGCTCGGCGCCTCCGACCCTCGGCAGCTGGCCCAACTGCCCCACCTTCACGCCCGAGCCCAACTATTTCGTCTCCGCCTCCTACCCCACGTGGAACGCCCTCCAGGTGAACGGCTACAAGCCTGGCGAGCTCGTCTCGGCATACGGAGTAAACGCCACGATACCGTCTCCCTGGACATACGGCGTCTACTCCGACGTGGGCACCCTCTCGTCCATACAAATAGACAACAACAACTACGGCCCCGGTGTAACGTATATACCCGTGTCCTCATACGTTTATCTCATCGTGGAGGGCATGCCGACTGCGTGGGGCTCCGTGAAGGCGGAGGGGGCCTCCGTGCCGCTCTACGTGGCGAGGGTGGTGGAGTTCACGCAGATCCCCACGAAGCTCTGCAAGCCGCCTTCCTGCATCGTGCTGACGTGGATCGACACCATGCCGTGGATCAACGAGTCCATGGTCAACAAGACGGCGTGCGAGGTCGACGCTCATGAGGTGCCGTGCCCCAGATACCTGTCCATCGTAGCCGTGGAGAGCGGCGCCACGCTCAGAGAGTTCGCCGGCTTCCCCATATCCATCCCCGGCAATGGTACGGGCGTCATAAAATATCCGTCTGAGATACGCCTTCCGCTGGGCTCCGTCTACGTGACGCCGATATACGTGGAGTGGAGCTCCGACATCCTCCCGAACAGCCTGGGCCTGGGCGCCATCCAGCCCCAGATCTTCTTGACGGATCGCTTCGATACCAGCTCCGGCACGCCGTACCTCCGCGTGCTCGGCAACGCCACATACTACGAGGCGGTGGCCGGCGCCGGGAAGGTCAACGGCCCCCTGGAGACCTCCGGCGTTGGCTACACATCGAGCGAGACCAGGTTCGCCGTCGCCGTCGATCGGTCTCTGCCGTCGATAAGCGTCAACTGGTACGTCTGGCCCGTACCCACGCTGGGCTACCCCCTCGGAGTAACCTCCCTCGACGCTATCGTCGAAGACGCGCTCACCATCAACTGGCCCATTCCCCAAGGGGGGATGTTCGGCACCCCCTGGGTTCTGTGGCTGACCGCCTCGGCCTGGCCCACGGACGCCTTGCTGAGGAACTACCCCGACATAAGCGGCGGCCGCTACGTCGACCTGCTCCATCTGCTCCACGGCGACCCCACCGCCTACTACTGGGGCTCCGGCGATCAGTACTCGGCGGTCGCCGTCCACACCGCGTCGTATTACGGCTACACCACGGCCGACAGCGCCGGCTTGATCAAGCTGTACCACGTGAACGGAATCGCGCCGGCGGACGCCGCGGCGCCCCTCGTGCCGTCCGTGCCCCAGCATAGTAAGACCGGCAACACCAACAACACCAGCGACGTCGGGCTTTGGCTGGTCTCGCTCGTCCCCACGGCCGCCTGCAGGTCCATGTTCTGCACGTCGCTGAGCCCTGAGCTGTTGGGGCCTCTGCCCCCCTTCCCCGGCGACAGGGCCATGCCGGATCTCGGCTACTCCATAATGCTGACGTACATAGGCCCTCCCGGCGCGCATGACGTCAAGGTCTACGTGGGGAGCGGGTACGTGCTCTCGTCCAAGCCCTCCCTGACGCTCTCCAGCGTCCGCAACTACAAGCTGGCCGAGATCAACATGCAGTGGAGCCCCATGCAGGCGGTCGTAGTCGGCCCGGGCTGGTGGGTGCCCTACAGGCCGCTGGCCCCCTGCGACTCCATGCCCCTCGACGCCTCGTCGATATACGTGACGCCCGACAGCGTAGGGGGCGTCAGCATAGTCATTAACGACAATGGCGTTAACTATACTTATGTCTTCTACGTGCTCGACGACGTTGAGTACCTCATCTCGACGAGCACGCCCGCCCCGGCGAGCCTCACGGGCACGCCCCTCAACATCACCGCGTATGTCTCGCTGGCCGACGTCCCGTACTTCCACGAGGTGTACGGCTTCGGCGAGGGCGGGAGGCTCTCGGCGCCTGCCTGCTCCCTCTCGCGGTTCGGCGCACTCCCCGCGCCCCAGCTGGCCCTCTCGGGCGACCTCTGGGGCTCCTTCGGCCTGGCCGAGATGCCGCTGAGGCCGGTCGAGATACAGTACAGCTACTCCAAGCCGAGGCTCGAGCTGGCGGATCCCCTCAGGGGCCTCGTGAAGATCGCGGCCGACGGCCCCGTCAGCGGCTTCGCGTTCTACGTCCAGCGCAACGGGACGTGGGTCAAGATAGGCGAGGTGCAGGGGAGCTGCGTCTTGGCCAACGTGTCCAGGGTGTTCCCGTGGGATCCCATCCTCGTCCTGCCGCTTGTAGGACAGGAGCTGACCGCTACGCCGGGAGAGGCCGTGACGCTCTGGCGCCCCGAGACGGCGCTCCTCTTCAAGGCCTGGGCCGACCTGGTGGGCTACCCCAAGGGGGCGCCGAGCCGGCTCGTCGTGGTGGGCTCATGCTGACCTTTAGGTATCTCCTCGCCGTCGTGGCGGCCGTCGTCGCCACGGCCGTTGCGGCCGTCGCCGTCTCCAACGCGTTTAGGTTGAGCCAGGCGCCCCTCGAATCGGTAGCCATGTCGATAATAGCCGGGGAGACGGCCCATCTGGACACACCCGTGTCGGTGAGGCAGTACCTCGCCTACTATTACTACGCAGGCGGCAGGTGGATCCTCGCCAACTCGACCGGCCTGCCGGTCTACGTCTTGGGGCTGGGCCAATGCCCTCCGTTGATAGTAAGCCTGCTGGGCAAGACCTACACGCAGAGCAACGCCACGGTCGTCCTGACCAACTGCGTCTTGATAATGCCGTGGGTGCAGGGGAACACGATCACGAGCTACGCCGCCACCTGTCGCTCCGGGACCGACTTCAGGCCCGAGGCGGCCGAGATCGAGGCGTCCGGAGTCGAGGTAAGGCTGGTGCTGGTTAACTGCTGATCTTTTCCAAATCCCTTTTTCCCTCTATCCCTCTAAAACGGAGGGCAGAGCGCGCGGTTTAGACGGAGCGGAGCCGAGGCCCTGGACGTAGGGTTTTTCCGTCCGTTCGCCCGCTCGGCCATGAGGATCGAGATCGCGCTCATACCGGTGATATTCGCGCTGGCCGTCGCGGCGCTTCTATTCGTCAAGCCCGTCGAGGTCCACAAGACGGACCTAAGCGCCGTGTTCCTCTACTGGCCCGAGGCCTATAAATACGCCGCGGCGGGGGACCCCTCGGCCATATACCGCATAACGGGGCTCGTGGCGTGCGCGGCCTCCGGCCCCCTACAGGCGCCTCCAGGCGTGGCGTACAGAGTGCTGTCGCTGTCATGCAGGTTCAAGCCATGACGGAGGGGATTCTGCCCAAGGCGGTTGATCGGGAGCCATGATCGACGACTACCTCGACATAATCGCCGTGACCGCCATGGCCGCCGTCGCGCTGGCGGCCTTCTTCGGCTTGAGGTACGCCTCGTCGCCGCAGGTGTGCAAGGCGGCCGAGATCGCCCTGTCCAACCCCGGAAGCGAGCTCCTGGTGTGGGGCAGATTCAGATACAGCGCCGACTCGCGGTACGTCTATCTCTCCTGCGGGCTGGCGGTCCCCCGCTCCTCGGTCCTCGCCATAGAGAGGACGGAGGGGCTACTGACGATCGGCAGTACGGCCGACGGCCTTCTCTACATCAGATAGGCGGAGGTAGGGTTTTTCCGGCCCCCCTTCGGGGGCCACATGGTGCTCAAAATCAAGAGGGGTCTGGCCAATCTGCTTGAGGGAGGCACGGACCGTGGCAACGACGCCAGCCGCAGCGAACTGGCCGCAGAGGAGGAGGCCGCGGCGCCTCAAGCGCCTCAACGCGTACAGCCGCAAGTCCCTCAAGCGCCTCCGGCGCCCCAGCCCGCCTCCCGGCAGGCCGCGCCTCAGCTCGCTCCTGATGTGGGGTGGGAGGAGCACCTGATACAGGCCTTGGCTAAGGCGCCTGAGGACGTGGTGCAGAGGCTGGCCTCCTGCATAGACCGGGAGGTATTGCTGAAGGCGCTCCAGCACAGAGAAGACCCGTACCTCAAGGTGGCGTTGTTGCTTATTAAGAAAGATAAAAAATAGGTTTTTCTCTCATCAAGGGAGAGACGGGGAAGACTGTCCTGGCCTCCTCCGCCCTTTATATATGGCGGCCGTCGTCGCATCGACGGGGCTCGTCGACGCATCGCCTGTGCCGGTCGCGGCTCGGCTGATGGCCGTGGACACCGGAGAGGGCCTCAACGCGGGGAGGGAGGAGGTGCCGGTCGCCGTGGTGCGCAGTCCGGACAGGCTCGAGGAGGGGCTGAGGGCGCTTGAGGGGATGGGGCTGGACGCCGTCGCCATCGACCTCCCGCCTATGGCCAAGACGCCCGTCTCGACGTCGCCGTGGCCGTCGCCGATCCCCCCCGGCCTGGAGTTCCTGGAGGAGTTCAAGGCCGACGCCAAACACACGATCCTAGTCCTGAATATGGCCGAGGAGAGGGCGGCCGTCAAGTACAAGGTCAACATCGCGATGCTCTGGCCTAGGGAGGTCTTGGACCGCATTATCGCCGAGGAGAGCAGACAGTTGGAACCTCTTCTCGGCCGCCCTGTCAAGAGCTGGCGGAAGCTGGTGGGCTCGATAGGCTGGAGCTGGCTCCTGGAGAGAGCCGAAGGGCTAATCGAGGAGGTCAAGCCCTGGATAGGCCCCAATGAGGCAGAGGACGCAGAGAGGGAGGGCCTCGTGAGGGGGATGCTGGGCGAGCTGGCGCTCTTCGTCCACTTCGCCGAGGCGAGGAGGGGTATGGACGACCGTAAGTGGCGGAAGGAGCGAATCAAGAGACTGACCAGAGCTGTGGAGGCCCTAAGCGGCGGGAGGATAAGGGGCGAATACGCAGAGAGACTGGCCAGACTGATCATCAGCTACGCAGAGGGGCATAAGAAATATAAGGAAGTTATATCGATAGACTGGCTGGAGAGCTAGCCGGCGTCTCTAGGCGGCCCGTCTCTTAAGGCTTGCGGGCGTAGACGCCGAGGTGAAGAGGGAGGGCGATAGAGACGTCTGGTACGTCAGGGCCACCACCGACAGGCTTGCGGCCGGCCGCAGGAAGCTTAGGGACGCCCTCGCCGAAATCGTTAGGAAAGCCGTCGAGAACGGCTGGGTGAACAAAGAGACAACCAACCGCTGGCTCGATAAGCTGAGAAGTGGCCTCACGCTGAGGGAGGGCTGGCCGAAGTACGAAGTGGGGCTGGTCAAGGGCGCGCTGGCGGTCAGATATACCTCCATTAGCATCAAGGGCATAGAGCGGGAGGCCCGGCGACTTAGGGATATGGGCCTCGTGGAGGGCAGACACTTCGCGGTGAAGATGCCGGAGGGCGGCAAGAAGGGCTACGTCTCGATCCTCAGGGAGGGCTTGGCGTACGCCGTCTGGCTCTCCATACACGGCTCCGGCGACCGGTAGAGGCTTGCGGCGGAGTTCGTGGAATACATGCTGGAGAGGGCTGGGGAGGAGGGTAAGGAGGTCTACGAGAAGGCCGTGGAGATCGTGAAGAGGGGTAGGGAGGTGGGCTCCCTGAGGCTTACGGACGTTAGGGGAGCCGAAGTAGAGGTGAGAGGCAAGAGGCACGTGGTGGGCGTCCTCGGCGGAGGGGCCCAGCCTGAGAAGAGTTGGAGCGGCAAGATCCTCCTGAGGATTAAGATAACCGCCGAGGGTTGACGGCGTCAGGAACGACTACACGATGACGTTCAGCAGACGCGGATCCGACAACGCGGCCGTGGGCTTCGCCTACATCAGAGTGGAGAAAGATGTCGAGAGATTCTCAGCGCTGGTGGAGGCCCTCACGGACGAGGAGCCGGGGGTGTACCGCATGAAGGACGGCACGATAATGATCGCGTGCGGCGAGGGGGCATCTGGAGGGCTTCGCCGAGCTCGCAAACGCCATAGCGAGGTGGCTCGAGGAAACAGGCCGCTGGTAGGACGACTCCGAAGATTCGCGCATGCTTCCGAGCTATCGCGGACGTACTCCTTAGGCTCGGGGCCGTGGATCAGAGAGGCCCGGTAGCCTGAGCCCGTAGAGCGGGGCGAGGAACGCTATGAGGCCCGCGACCAAGACGCCCGAGAGCCCAACGGCGTCGAGCCCGGCCGATATGTTCTCGACGGTCCGTTGCTCGGGTAGTACCGGAGGGCGGCAGAAGGACTTATATAGCTGGGACTCCGGTTTATGGTGCCGAAGTTGATAATTGTCACAGGCGGCGTCATGTCCAGTGTGGGCAAGGGCGTGACGACCGCGAGTATAGGCCGCATATTGCGCTCCAGGGGCCTTAACGTCAACGCGGTCAAGGTGGATCCCTACCTCAACGTGGACGCGGGGACCATGAACCCCTATCAGCACGGCGAGGTCTTCGTAACCTACGACGGCGGCGAGATAGACCTAGACCTCGGCCACTACGAGCGCTTCCTCGACGTAGAGCTCTCTAGGCGCAACAACATAACGTCGGGACAGATCTACCTCTCCGTAATCGAGAAGGAGCGGAAAGGCGAATACCTAGGCCAGACGGTCCAGCTGATCCCTCACGTCACAGACGAGATAAAGAGGAGGGTTCTGGATGCCGCCGCCGGCTTCGACGTGACTCTTGTCGAGATCGGCGGGACTGTGGGCGACTACGAGCAGTTGCCCTTTCTCGAGGCCGCGAGACAGCTGAGGCTTGAGCTGGGCGAGGAGAACACTCTGTTTATCCACGTGGCGTGGGTCCCTCTGTTGCCCGCCACCGAGGAGTTCAAGACGAAGCCTCTGCAGCACAGCGTGGCCGAGCTGAGGCGCTACGGCATACAGCCCGACGCAGTCGTGGCGCGCTCCCAGAAGCCTCTGGACAGAGCCGTCCTGAGGAAGATATCCCTCTTCGCGAACGTCCCCGCCTCGGCGATATTCAACTCGTACGACGTCGACACGGTCTACAGACTGCCTTTGGTGCTGGAGGAGCAAGGCATGGGCGACTTCCTGACGAGGAAGCTCGCCCTAGGCGCGGGCCGACCCGATCTGTCGGACTGGCGCAGCTTCGTCGACGCGTTGGCCAACCCGCGGGTGGAGATAAGGGTGGGCATGTGCGGCAAGTATGTAGAGCTCAGGGACTCGTATATAAGCATTGTCGAGGCCCTTAGGCACGCCGGAGCCGCCCTGAGGGCGCGGCCTAGGCCGGTCTGGATAAATTCGGACGAGGTCGAGAAGAAGCCCGAGGCTCTGTCGGACGTGGATGTGGACGCCATGGTGGTTCTGCCGGGCTTCGGCAAGAGGGGGACCGAGGGGATGATAGAGTGCATCAAGCACGCCAGAGTGAACAAGATACCTTTCCTCGGCATATGCTTCGGCATGCAGCTGGCCGTAGTGGAGTTCTCGCGCAACGTGCTCGGCCTCAGAGGCGCCAACTCGACCGAGCTGGACCCAGAGACTCCGCATCCTGTGATACATCTGGCGCCGGAGCAACAGGGGGTGGACAAACTGGGCGGAACCATGATATTGGGCAATAGGGAGATTGAGATAGTGCCGGGCACCGTCGCCCACAGGCTCTACGGCGCCGGGACCGCGGTGGAGCGCCATAGACATAGATACGAGGTGAACCTCGACTATCTGCCCAAGTTGCAGGAAGCCGGCCTAGTGGTCTCCGGCTGGCGCACAGACATAAGGAGGGTCGAGATAATCGAGCTGAGAGACCACCCGTTCTTCATAGCCACACAGTTCCATCCCGAGTTCCGGTCGAGGCCGACCAAGCCGAGGCCCGTCTTTCGAGGCCTGCTAAGCGCCGCGTTGTCAGCTAAGGGCGGCGAGGATGGCGGCGGTGATCAGCGCGTAAGATAGCGCGGTGGCGAGGCTAGGCGTCTGGCCTAGGAAGAGATAGCCCCAGATGGCCGCCAGCACAGGCTCCAAGGTGGCTATGACCGAGGCCTTGGTGGCCCCCACGACCCTCGTGCTCGACGAGAACAACCTGTAGGGCAGTACTGTGCAGAACACGCCGAGGTACAGCCCGACGAGAAGGGGCCTCCAGAGGTCCCCGACGCCGAATATGGCGGCGTAGGCAAACGCGGCGGGGGCCGTGACGGCCAGAGTATAGGGCATAGCCCCCAGCGACACGTCTACGTCTTCCCCCCTCTTCGAGTAGAATCTGGCCACGGCTATGTAGGAGCCGTAGGATAGGCCCGACGCGAGGCCCGCCAGGACGCCCCAGAGGCTGAGGGCGCCGCCGAGCGCCTCCAGGAGCATCACGACCACCGCGGCCGTCACGAGGGCAACGGCGGCGTAGTCCCTCGAGCCGGTTCTCTCGCCCAGCGCGGCGGAGATCGCCGTGGTCCAAAGAGGCGCCGTGTACAACAGATAGGCCGCCGGGCCCAAGCCGGCGAGGGCGGCCGCCAGGGGATATACGGCGAACAGGACGCCCAGCAGTAGCCCGGCCACTATAGCCGCCCTATTCGCCGTCCGCGTAAAGGCCAGCCCCGTCAACGCGGCTATGAGCGACCTGAAGAGGGCGAGGACCACGTAGTTGCCGCTGTAGACGCTGGCGAGGCCTATCGTGGACCAGAGAGCCGCGGCGAGCAGTATCTTGCCGAAGCTGTTCAGTCTAGGATCCACTTCCGGATGTCCTTGCTGTGGACGTAGGCGTACAGCGACGCGAGCACTATCACCGCCACTATGACCAGGAGGTATATCGCCGATGTCGCCGTCGGGCTGATAGCGAAATAGACCACGGGCACGGCTATCAGAGGCTCCAGAGCGACCAACATGAGTACGTAGCCGAAATACTGCATGGCGAGGCGCGACTTGGCCTCGCCTTGAGGCGGGTTGCCGGCCTCGTATCTCCTCCTCTTGGCCTCAGTCGGGGCCTGCGGCGCTATGAGGTATATTGCGTAGACTGCGAGCAGGATGAGTCCCAAAATAAGGAAGAAGACCACCGACAGCGCCAGCCAGTCGCTCATGACCGTCGAGGTTCCTCGGTTTTTATAGATTCCCCCAGGGACCTTGGAGGGGGCCCGCGACTCGGCCCGGCGGCAGAGGGGGCTACGGCGGCCGCGCCGACGGCCCATAATTTAAATCCCGGAGGAGTATACATCATGGCCGAGGTTGTCCCGATCAAGGTTTTCGGCTCCTCGTCTATCGGCGTCTATATAGTTGCCAACAACAATACGGCGTTTGTCCCTCCCGACGTCCCCGAGAAGATAGACGACGAGGTGAGGAGCGCATTGGGCGACGTCGTGGTGAGAGCCACCGTGGCCAAGTCGCCGCTTCTCGGTATATTCATGGTTGTGAACGACAACGGCGTGTTGATCCCGGGAATCGCTCTCGAGGAGGAGATAGGCGTGTTGAGGGGGCTGGGGCTGAACGTAGGCGTTCTGCACACCAAATACACAGCCATAGCCAACCTCATAATAGCCAACAACAAAGCCGCGATAGTCTCGCCCATACTGGAGCCCGAGAATAGGAAGATTGTGGCCGACGTGCTGGGCGTGGAGGTCTTCGTGGACTCTCTGACCAGCTCGCCGTTGGTGGGGTCGTTGGCCGTGGCGAACTCCCGAGGGGTCCTGGTGGCGCCCGACGCCACGGACAGCGACCTGAAGAAGCTGGAGAAATATCTGGGCGTCCGCGCCGACGTGGGGACCGTCAATAGGGGACGCTCCTTCCTGAGGGGCGGCATGGTCGCCAACGACAGAGGGGCCTTGGTGGGCTGGGAGACGACCGGCGCCGAGATCATGAGGATAATGTCGACGCTCTTTAAGGGCGAAAAACCTTAATACCGGGCCTCCCAGCACCGCGTGGCCAAGGTGTATCTGGTCGAGGGGAGGGCCAATTTGGAGAGGACGACCATGAAGTTCAAGCTCTACATACCCGCCACGAAGCCGAGAGACGCCGTTGAGAAGGCCTACGAGCTGATCGGGAGCCGCCATAAGGCGAGGCGCTACCAGATATACCTCGACAAGGTCGAGGAGGTTGCCGCCGACAAGGCCCCAGACAGCGTGAAGATATTCAGTTATATAGATAGGGTTGTGATCTACTGATGTCGACCAGGACGATAACTAGGGAGGACGTCGCGAGGCTTGTCGACGAGTACCAAGTCGTCTCGGAGCTTATTGCGAGCCTGCAGGCCCAGCTGTCGTTGGTCAACGACTCCATAGAGGAGATCACGACGGCTCTCAACGGCCTGAAGTCGCTGGCCCAGGACTCGGAGCGCTACGTCCATATAGGCGCCGGCGTGTACCTCAAGGCGGCGGTCGAACGGGCCGAGGTGCTGACGCCTCTAGGCGCCAGCTACTATGCCTTTCTGGACATGCAGAACGCCGAGCGTATACTCAACGAGAGGCTGGAGGAGCTGAATAACGTGAAGTCCAGTCTCGAGTCCAACCTCTCCAAGCTGGGGGAGCGGGCCGTCCAGCTACGGGACGTCCTAGAGCAGCTGGGGATAGTCGGCTGATGTTCGATAGGCTTAGGAAGACCTTCTCCAGATTTGTAGACTCCATTGTATCGACGGTCAAGGAGGACGCTTTGGGCGAGAAGGAGGTCTCGGAGCTGGCCGAGGATCTGTATCTGGATCTGGTCGAGAGCGACGTGGCGGTGGACGTGGCCGACGCCCTGATCTCGGCGCTGAAGGCCAAGCTGGTCGGCGTCAAGGTGCCGAGGTTCGGCGATCGTGAGGCGGCCGTCAGGCGCGCCGTGCGCGACGCGTTGCTCTCGCTGATAGGCGACGTGCAGGACGCGGACTTCGAGTCGGCGGTGGTCAGAGCCGCGGAGGAGACAAGGCCCGTCGCGGTTATGTTCCTCGGGCCCAACGGTTACGGCAAGACGACGACGCTCGCGAAGATAGCGTATCTCTTCAAGTCGAGGGGGCTCCAGAGCGTGCTGGCCGCCGCGGATACCTTCAGGGCCGGCGCGCGGGAGCAGCTGGAGGAACACGGGAGGCGGCTGGGGCTGAGAGTCATAGGCGGCAAATACGGCTCCGACCCCGCCTCGGTGGCCTACGACGCAGTCCAACACGCCAGATCTAGGGGCATCCCCTTGGTGTTGATAGACACGGCCGGCCGTATGCATACAGACAGAAATCTCATGGACGAGCTCTCCAAGATACAGAGGGTTGTGGAACCTCGCTTCTCCGTGTTCGTGTTCGACGCGCAGTTGGGCAACGAGGCGCTCGAGATAGCGAAGTATTACAGCAAATATGTGGCGATAGACGGCATGATCGCCACGAAGGTGGACTCGTACCCTAAGGGCGGCTCGATCCTCACCTTCCTTTACACCTTCAAGAGGCCTATCTACTTCCTCGGGGTAGGGCAACGGTACGAGGACCTCGTCAAGTTCAAGAAGGAGGACTACATAGCGCAGCTCATAGGCCTTCAGCCGGGCGAAGGCGGCCGGTGATCCAAGCGCCGGGATAGTTTATTTAAGGGTCTAGTCGCGCCGTATCGTGAACCTCTACGAGAGGATTAGGGAGTTCCTGAGGGACGTGCGGTGGATCATCTCCATATCCGAGAAGCCCAGCTCCAAGGAGTTCAACCTAGTCGTCAAGTTCCTAGTGTTCCTGGTCTTCGCCGCCGGCGTGGTCCAATTTATATTTTATATAGCTAATGTGTATATGGTCGAATATCTGAGCGGCTCCAGCGCCTCCTCATTCGCGCTGAGCCAGAGCCAGGAGGCTGTCGCCGTCGTGTCGAGCCTGGCCGTCATATTCGCCATCTTGATATACGTAGTCGTCAAGCTGGGATGATGGCGTCCCAGCAGTGCCCGGTGTATTCCGTCAGCGTCGTCGGCAGGCAGGAGTACAACGTCACCATGGTGCTTAAGCTACGCAGCGAGTCGGGGAAGCAGCCTGTCTACTCCATCTTGGTGCCCAAGGAGCCCTTCGGCGTGATATTCATGGAGGCAGAATCGCTGGCGGTCGTCTACAGAGTCGTGTCCGGCGTCAAGCACGTCAAGGGCGTGCTGAAAGGCAAAACGAGCCTGGAGGAGATAGTGAAGTACATAGAGCCCAAGAAGCCCGCGATCGATATCGACGTCAACGACGAGGTCGAGATACTGGCCGACGTGCTGAAGGGGAGCAGGGGCCGCGTGGTCTCCGTGGACAGGGAGAAGGGGCTCGTCAGAGTGGAGCTGTTGGATTCCCCATTCCCCATGCCGCTAGACCTCAAGGCGACTGAGGTAAAGGTGACTAAGAAGGCGGGCAGGTGACGGCAAAAATTAAATAGTGGCCTTAAGATCGGCGTGTGGCCAAGCGTATAATCAACGTGCCGCTGCAGGGCGGGAGGTTTGCCCCCAACCCCCAGTTCCAAGACGCCCTGAAGAGCGCCGGCCTCGACCCAAACGCCGTCTCGCAGCGAATCCAGGAGGCGATCAAAAGATATTCGGGATTCCCCATTTCTAAGATCGAGCTGGAGGTGGATGAGTCCACGAGGAATTTCGACGTGCTGGTGAAGCTACCGCCGATGGGCGACCTCTTGCTGAAGGTGCTGGGCAAGGACGCCGGCCCCCACGACGCCGCCAAGGAGACCATAGGCGACCTCTCCATGGAGAAGATAGTGCAGATAGCCGTGGCCAAATATCCGGAGCTCAAGTCCAGAAGCCTCAAGTCCGCGGTGAAGCAGGTGTTAAGCACCTGCAAGGCCATGGGGATAACTGTCGGCGGAAAGCCGGCGGCCGAGGTCATGAAGGAGGTGGACGGAGGGGCCTACGACGACATGATTAAAAAAGCCGAGGAGCAGCTGGCGCCATGAGCGTCTCGGCGTTGGTGAGACAGGACGTGTTGCTGAACGCCATAAGGGAGGCCCTATCCAAGGGGAGGAGGCACAAGTTCGTGGAGAGCGTAGACATGATGGTCGTGTTGCGGGATGTAGATCTGAACAAGCCCGAGAACCGCATAAGTCTCAACGTGCCGTTGCCCCACCCGCCCAAGTTGAACAAAATAGCGGCGTTCGCCTCAGGCGCCTTCGAGGTGGCGGCCAAGAACGCCGGTGTGGACGCCATAATAGGGAGAGACCAGATAGAGGCGCTTGCCGGCAAGAAGCGCGAGATAAGGAAGCTGGCGAAGAGGTACGACTACTTCATAGCCACGCCGGACCTCATGCCCTTGATAGGCCGCGTCCTCGGGTCCGTCTTCGGGCCCAGGGGGAAGATGCCTGAGGTTGTGCCGCCCAACGTCGACCCGAAGGCCGTCGTGGATAGGCTCAAGAGAAGCGTAAGGCTCAAGCTGAGGGCCGAGCCCGTGGTCAAGCTGAGGGTGGGGTCGGAGGCGCAGAAGCCGGAGGAGATAGCCGCCAACATAATGGCGGTGCTCGAGGAGCTCAACGCCAAGTTCCCGCTTAAGCAGCACGTGGCTCGCATCTACTTGAAGAAGACGATGGGGCCTCCGGTTCTCCTTAAGGAGGAACTCCTCGTTTCGAGATAAGCTTTAAAAGGCCTCCTGGTAGGTCTCGCGATGGCCGTCCAGCTGGGTAAGCGCGTTTATGTGCGCGAGAGGCCCTACCCTCAGAAGAAGGTCAAGATAATCTCCGAGCTGGAGGACCTCATCAAGCGCTATAACTATATACTGATCTTCGATCTACACGGGCTGTCGGCCAGAATACTTCACGAGTATCGGTTCAGGCTGAGGGGTGTAGGCGTGGTCAAGGTGGCTAAGCACAACTTGATGAGGATCGCGTTGAGGAAGGTATACGGCGAACTGCCCCCCGAGGTGGACAGGGAGCTTTTCGGCGAGAGGGCATATATATTCACCAACGAAAATCCTGCGCTATTTCTCAAGGAGGTTGAGGCCAAGGCCGTCAGGAGGAAGGCCAAGGCTGGGGATGTCGCTCCCTACGACATAGTGGCTCCGGCAGGCCCCACGAATCTGTCGCCTGGCCCTATATTGAGCAAGTTCGGCAAGCTGAAGATACCCACGAGGGTTCAGGAGGGCAAGATCTGGATAGCTAAGGACAGCCCTGTCGTCAAGGCTGGCCAGCAGATAACAGACGAGATTGCGGATATACTCAGGGTGTTGGGCGTAGAGCCCATATACGAGAAGCTGAAGCTCGTGGGGGTGATCTGGCGGGGCAGGAGGTTCGTGCCCATCGACGAGATAGCCGTCGAGCCCAAGAGGTACTTCGAGATGTTGCAACAGGCGGCAGGCGCCGCGCGCAACTTGGCGCTCAACGTCGTGTATCCAACGCCCGAGGTGCTGGCGGTCGTGTTGCCCAACGCCCATGCGCGCGCCTTGGCGTTGGCCGCCCGCCTCGGCGTGATGTCGAAGGAGACTCTGCCCATGTTGCTGGCGCGCGCGTCGTCCGAGGCGATGGCTCTCGCCGCCGCAATAGCGCCTAGGGCGCCCGAGCTGGGCCTCCAGATCCAGCAACAGCAGCAACAAGTCGAGCAGAGGGTTGAGGGGGAGAAGAAGGAGGAGAAGCCCGCCGAGGAGGGCGAGAAGGGGCCGAGCGAGGAAGATATAGCCAGCGGCTTGGCTTCTCTATTCTGAAGGTGATACGGGTTTTCGCCCCGGGGGTCGTGAAGCTGTTTGGAGAGCACGCTGTGGTCTACGGAAAGCCCGCCATAGCCGTTGCGGTAGATAAGGGCGTCGAGGTATCGTGCGAGAGGGGGGATAGGACAGTCGTGAGGACCGGGAAGGCCTACGTAGATATCGAGTATGAACGCGGCACGGGCGCGACGCATGCCAGAGGGCATGAGGCCTTTCTCTCCTACGTCGCCTCGGCGCTTAGGAGGGCCGAGGAGGCGTTCGGCAGGCTTACGGCGGTCTTCGAGATAAGGGGGGATTTCCCGCCCGGCGTCGGCGCTGCGACCTCGGCCTCCGTGTCGGTGGGGTTGCTTAAGGCGTATTCCGCATGTCTCGGCGTGGACGTCGGCCCGACGGAGCTCGCCAAGCTGGCCCACGGGGTCGAGCTGGAGGTCCAGGGGGCCGCCTCGCCGATGGATACCGCAGTGTCGGCGATAGGCGGCATGTTGAGGATAGAGCCCAATCCGTTTAGCTACCGCCGTATAGACTCGGCGGTTGGGGAGTTCGTGCTGGCGATACTCCCCCGCAGGGGCTTGACCAAGGACATAGTCGCCGACGTGAGGGCCTTGAGGTCCCGCAGGAGGTCCGTGGACGCCGTTATTGAGGCCATAGGCCGCGTTGTCGACGAGGCCGAGGGCTGTCTGGCCTCGAACGATCTGGCGTGCGTGGGCGAGCTCATGGAGATAAACAACTGGCTGCTCGGAGCTCTGGGCGTCGTGGGCCACGAGGTCGTGGCGATGCTCAGATATCTCAAGCCCTACATCTTCGGGGGGAAGATCAGCGGGGCTGGCCGCGGCGGCGTAGTGGTCCTGCTGCCCAAGAGGAGGGGGGAGCTGAGGGAGGCCTTGGCGGCGATGGATGTCCCCTCTGTGGAGGTGGCGGTGGACCGCAACGGCGCTAGGGTGATATGATGGAGGTGGTGGGCCTCGTGGGGCTGGTCCTAGTGGCCGGGGGCTGGGCCATAACCATAATCCGCAGATCGCCGCCTCCCCCTCTAGACTTGACCGTTGTTTATTTCGCCGGCAGCGTCGCGCTCACCGCCTACGCCGCCTGGGAGAGGGACGTGGTCTTCACGGCGCTTAACGCCGCCTCCGCGTTTCTGTCGCTGGTAAACATATTCAGGGCTCTCCGGCGGGTTAAAGTTTAAAGCAGATCGCATCTAAGGCCATGGCGAGCTCCGCCAGGAGGCCAGCTGTAGGCGGCCGGTTGTACCACATAATGGTGGAGCCGGGCGCAGTGCCGCGCTACGTCTTGTTGCCTGGAGATCCCGGGAGGGTGCCGAAGATAGCCTCGTACTGGGACGAGGGGAGGGAGGTTGCGCGCAATAGGGAGTTCGTGACCTATGTGGGGAGGTACAGGGGGACGCCCATCGCGGCGACGTCGACCGGCATAGGCTCGGGCTCTACGGCGATAGCTGTCGAGGAGTTGCTGGCGGCCGGCGCGGATACCTTCATCAGGGTGGGCACCACCGGCGCGTTGAGGCGCGACGTGAGGATAGGCGACCTCATCATAGCCCAAGCCGCGGTGAGGTGGGACGGGGCGAGCAGATGGTACGCGCCTCCCGAGTATCCGGCTACGGCCGACTGGAGGGTCTTGGGGTCGCTCATAGAGGCCGCGGAGAGCCTCGGCGTTAGGTACCACGTGGGAATAGTGGCCTCGACCGATTCGTTCTACGTGGGCCAGGAGAGGCCCGGCCACGGCGGCTATCTGCCCCCCTGGGCTAGAGGGCTTGTGGAGACCTTGAGGTCGCTCAACGTGGTCAGCTTCGAGATGGAGACCGCGACCATATTCACCCTCTCCTCTATCTACGGCGCCCGGGCGGGCGGCGTATACGCCGCGATAGCCAATAGGGAGACTGACGAGTTCGTCGCTGAGGCCGGCGTGGAGGACGCCATAAGGGTAGCCAACGAGGCCGTGAGGGCGTTGGCGGAGCGGGACTCCAGATGATAGTCAAGTTTATATATATCAAGGACACGGCGATAGTCGAGGCGCGCGGCCTATCCACCTGCGGCGACGCCTTCTCGCTCAAAATCGAGGGGAAGTATGTCCAGATGTGCGGAAATACCTACGAGCTCTCGGAGGAAGTCCCTAGGTTCAGAAAGGGAGTGCTCAAGGCAGCGGACGGCGTCTACTTGATAGAGTGCGACGACGGGATGAACTGCCTCGCCGCCAGAAGCCGCTAGCGTTAAATACCAGCGGTAGGACGTCGACGTGGACCTCACAGTGGCCGTATACAACATATCGAGCCTGCCCAGGCTCATGGAGTTCGCCAGAGTGACCTACGGCTTTGGCGTAAAGCGGCTCGCCGCTGTCCGCGTCTTCGGCTCGGCGGCACAGCAGATAGGCGATTTGTTCAAGCTTGCGTTCAAGATAGGCGGCGAGGTGCTTGTCTTTAACGACCTCAGGGACCTCAACGAGGCCTTGAGGCCTGATCTGGTCATCGGCCTCACGAGGCGGGGCGAAGGCGTCGAGCCTCTGACGGGTCTGCCGGAAGGGCATGTGGTCATAGTCGTGAGCGGATCGGATCTGCCGATAACCCAGAGGGAGTTGCCTCCCGGGGCCAAGCTCGCCTACGCCGTGGAGGAGGACGTGGGGTCGCTCGGACAGTTGGCCGTAGCCCTCTACAGACTGAGGAAGAGCTGAAAAGATTATTCGACCTTTATCGGTATCTCCTGCGGCTTTACCCGCCTTGCCGTGATGGTCAGAATTCCGTTTTTGTAGGTGGCCTTGGCTGAAGAGGGCTCTATCTTGAACGGCAGATAGACCTTCCTTGTGTATTTCCTCTCGCCGCGGGCTCCCTCGGCCCTTATGTAGTCGCCGTCGCGGGAGATGTAGATAGAGATGTCGCCCGGCTCTAGGCCAGGCATATCTATCTCCACCACAGCGTCTTCTCCCTGCTCCTTTATGGTGACCCCCTGCTCCACCGCGATCTTCCTCACCGTGTTGCTGGCCGTCTTGACAACCTCTTCGGCGGTTTTCTGGAGCGCTTTGGCCAACTCGTCGAGGGTCTTCCTGATCTCGCCCAAGACGTCCTCGCTCATGTAGAAGAGGGGCCCCTCGTATAAAAGCCTTCTCGGCGCTCTATCGACATAGAGACGTACAGCCATGGCGCGTCTGCGGCATCGCGTCGTGCGGCACGCCGTGACGGCGGTACCCCAAGCCTTGTCTGATTCCGACGGCCAGATCCATGCGCGTCTCGGCGGTCGCAACGTCGGACGGTCCTCGCGCCGGCGCTATGCCGAGGTCGGGAGCCTCGCAGAGCTCAGCTGTCGAGAGCCGTAGAAATAATAACCCCCTGGAGAAGTGGTGTACCATGGGGTTCATCTACCCTGACGGGATCATCTCCACGGCTGGCCACGTGGATGCAGGGAAAACGAGCGTAGTATACGCGCTTTCGGGCGTATGGGTGGCGCGCCACAGCGAGGAGGTCAAGAAGGCGATGACCATCAAATTGGGCTACACCCAGATAGGCATATACGACTGCCCTGGCTCCGAATACCCGGTTTCGGACGGCCTGCTGGATAAGGGCAAGTGTCCCGACGGGTCGGAGCCCAAGCTGTTGCGCAAGATCTCTATTGTCGATGTGCCCGGGCACGAGGTCCTCATAGCTACCATGGTGTCCGGGGCGGCGGCGGTGGACGCGGCGCTTATGGTGGTTGACGCCACTATGCCGGTCCCCCAGCCCCAGACGGCGGAGCACTTCGCCGTACTGGATATAATAGGCGTGAAGAACATGGTCGTAGCCCAGAACAAGATAGACCTAGTGCCTAGGGATAAGGCGGTTGAGAACTACGGCCAGATAAGGAAGTTCCTGTCGGGGACGTGGGCGCAGAGCTCGCCGGTGGTGCCGGTCTCGGCGCTACATAGAGTAAACATAGACGTGCTCGCCGCCTACGTGGCCAAGATAACTCCGAGGAGGGAGCCCGACCTATCCAAGCCGGCCCGCATGGCGGTGTTGAGGAGCTTCAACGTGAACCCGCCGGGCACCTCCCCCGACAAGCTCAGAGGGGGCGTGTTGGGCGGGACTCTGTTGCAGGGCGCCATAAAGCTCGGCGACGAGGTCGAGATAAGGCCTGGTCTGAAGATAGAGAGGCCTGGCGCCAAATCGCCCTACCAGCCGCTTCTGACCAAGGTCGTGGGGATAGAATACGGCGGAGAGAAGGCCGAGGAGGCGAGGCCCGGAGGTCTTCTGGGTCTGATGACTACGCTGGACCCCGCCTTGACTAAGGCCGACGCCCTGGCGGGCTCTGTGGTGGGCAAGCCCGGCACGCTCCCGCCCGTGTGGACCTCCCTGGAGCTTGAGGTCAGGGAGTTGCCCAGGATAGGCGAGAAGGCGGAGCCCATGAAGCCCAACGAGGTGGTGCTGGTCTCCATAGGCGCCGCCACGGTCTTCGGCGTGGTGCAGTCGGTCAAGAAGGACGTGGCGGTCATAGCGTTAAGGAAGGCGGTGTCTGCCGAGCAGGGAGCCAAGGCGGTTGTAACCAGGCAGATAAGAAACAGATGGATTGTGAGCAACTACGGCGTATTGAGAGGGGGGAACGTCGTGCTGGAGTAGGCCTCCTTACTCTTTCCTGAAGGGCTTGCCGAGGGCCCTCGGCGGCTTTGCCCTCCCTATAACGCCGGCGACCACCAGGAGGGTGGCTATATAGGGTAGCATCCTGGTCACCTCGTATCTGGCTACGCCGAATATCTGGAGCCAGTAGGAGAGCGCGTCGAAGAAGCCGAATATCAACGCGCCCGCTATCGCCAGCAGCGGGTTCCAGTTGGCGAACACCACGTCGGCGAGCGCTATGAAGCCCCGGCCGGCGGATATGTCCTTGGTGACAACCGAGAGGTACGCAAGGCTTAGATAGGCCCCGCCGAAGCTGGCGAGCGAGGCCCCTACGGCCGTGGAGAACAGCCTTATCTTGAACACGTCTATCCCTACGCTGTAGGCCGCCTCGGGGTCCTCGCCGCTTGCCCTTATGGCTACGCCCAGCCGCGTCCTACTCAGTATATACCACATGGCGCCCGCTACGGCGAAGGCCAGGACGGTCATGGCGTTTACGTCCACCAAGGCCCATGAAGGCGTCTGTCTATAGCCGGCGACATGCCACACGGCTTGTATGCCGTAGGCCACTAGGCCGGCCCCGAATAGGTTCATGGCCACGCCGGCCACCAGCTGATCGCCCCTTATGTAGACGGCTATGGCTCCGTGGAGAAGGCCCAGCAGAAGGCCGACCGCCCACGCGGCCGCGACGCCGATCAAACCGGAGCCGGCCACATCGCCGACTAGGACGCCCACGAAGGCGCCTATCAGCATCAAGCCCTCCAGCCCTATGTTTACCACCCCGCTTCTCTCAGCCAAGATTTCGCCCACAGCGGCGAGAAGTATCGGTATTGCGGCATGTATGGTCTGCGTCAGAAGCACTAACGCCGCCTCCATAGCTCCAACATCCTGACCGCTATCACTAGTATCATGATGCCTTGCAGCATCTTGACGAATTCAAAGGGCGTCATGGCCAGCGCCTGCATGTGGCGCGCCCCCTCCTCCATGAGGCCTAGAAAAAGCGCGGCGAGCAAGATCCCCAAGGGGTTCCCCCTGCCGAGCATCGCCGCCGTTATCCCGTCGAAGCCGAGCCCGTAGACGTTGGCGAGGTTGGTGGCCAGGCTGTAGGACGGCGGCATGGCCGCGACCTGCAGGACCCCTGCAACTCCCGACGTGACGCCGCCGAGCAGGAAGGAGTAGATGACGACTCTAGACTGGGGTATTCCTGCTATCCTCGCGGCGACTGGGTTCAGCCCGGCCGCGGTCAGCTCGTAGCCTATTACCGACCTCTCCAAGAGCCAGTAGACAAGCGGGGCGGCAGCCACGGCCACGAAAAAGCCGGCGGTCAAGCTGGTGCCCGGCATAAGCGGCGTGAGCCTGGCGGAGGGCGGCATCTTTATTGTCTCAGACGGTTGCATCGGGTTGGAGAAAGTGGTCGAGGCCTCCATTATCACGAGCCAGTACGCTATCCAGTTCATCATTATCGTGCTGACGACCTCGTTGACTCCTCTATACGCCTTCAGGAGGGCGGGCGCCATGGCCCAAGCCACGGCCAGGGATATGCCTATGACGAAGGATAGGGGTAACGCGAGGGCCGAGGCGGCCAGATAGGACGCTATCACAGCCCCGAGGGCCCCCATATAGGTCTGCCCCTCGGCCCCTATGTTGAACAACCCGGCCTTTAGGCCCAACGCGAAGGTCAAGCCGGTCAAGATTATCGGCGTCGCCGTGGCCAGCGCCGACGTTACGTAGACGACGTCCGTGAAGGGCACGACGAACATCGAGTAGTAGACCAGGAGCGGGTTGTAGCCCGAGATGTAGGCCACCACGGCGCCTACCGCGATCGCCACCGCCAGGGATAGAAGCGAGTCGAGAAGGCCCCTCATAGCCCCGCCATAGCCCTCCCTATCTCCTCCACGGTGGCCTCCCGCGCCGGCTTGTTCAAGACGACCCTCCCGCGGTACATGACGGACACAGTGTCCGCCAGCTTCAATGTCTCGTCTAGATCGCTGCTGACGAGCAGCACGCCGGCGCCTGCGTTCCTCACGTCCACTAGAAGCTTATGCACATACTCGGTGGTGGCCACGTCCAAGCCGCGCGTCGGTTGATGGGCTATGAGCAGATCCGCCTTCTTGCTCAGCTCCCTACCCACGACGAGCTTCTGTTGGTTCCCGCCCGAGAGGGATCTCACAGGGGCGTCGGGGCCCGGAGCGACTATGGAGAACTCCTCTATGAGCTTAGCCGCGAAGCGCCTAGCGCCGGCCCAGTCGAACAGCCCAGCTCTGGAGAACCTCCTGTGTATCCCCAAGACGGCGTTGTGGACCAGCGGCAGATCGAGCACCAAGGCCCTTCCATGCCTATCGTCGGGGATATAGGCGATGAGGCCCCCCGCCTTGATGGACCCCCTGGCCGGCCTCCGCAAGCCGACTAAGGCATCGACGAGGGCCTCCTGCCCGTTGCCCTCTACGCCCACCAGCGCGTGCACCTCCCGCCTCCTAACCGACAGATTTACGCCCTGCAACAAAGGCCTCCCTCTATCGTAAACCCAGAGGTCCTCCACGGAGAGAACTATGTCGCTCGGCTCGCCCTCGCGCCCAAGCGTCCAAGACTTGAGCTTGCCCACCATGGCCTCTACCAGCACGTCGGGGCCAACCGACGGCGGATACTCGCCGACCTTCTCCCCTCTGCGCAGAACAGCTATTCTGTCGGCTACTGGGAGCACCTCCGGGATCTTGTGCGTGATGAACACCACGGCCTTCCCCTCGGCCTTGAGGCGTCTCACTATGTCCAGAAGGCTCTTTACCTCTGGCGGCGAGAGCAGAGACGTGGGCTCGTCGAGTATCAACACCTTGGCGCCGAGGTAGAGAGCCTTGACTATCTCGATCCTCTGCCTAACCCCGAGGGGCAGCTCGCCGACCGGCCTATCCCACTCCACCTCGAACCCCAGAGATCTGGCTATTGCCTCCACCTTACCCCTCAGAGGCTTGCCGAGGCCCCCCAGCGAGGGCCCCTCCAGAAGGGCTATGTTCTCCAGCGGAGTGAGCTCCTCCACCAGCGACAGGTGTTGGTGGACCATGGCTATACCCTCCCTCATGGCGTCCCTAGCGCTCCTGAACCGGACGGGCCTGCCGTCGATCTCAACGGCCCCTCTGGTGGGCTCGTATATGCCCGAGAGGATTTTCATCAAGGTGGTCTTCCCGGCCCCGTTCTCCCCCAGGAGGCCGAGGACCTCGCCAGCCTTAAGCTCGAGGGTCACGCCCCTGAGGGCGTAGGTGCCGTCGGGAAAAACCTTGTGTATTTCCCGGAGAACTATCATCAACCGGAGCCCACCAAGCCCAGCTGCTGTCTGTACTGGAGTAGCTGTTCGCGGGTTGTCGGCAGCGGGACCTGCACCTCGCCCGACACTATCCCCTGCCTCAGCTGATCCACGGCCTGCCAGATCCATTGGGGTATGGACTGGCGCATCTGTTGAACCTTCTGCACTATCTGTTGCGCATCTGACGCCTTCACCGTGCCGGCTTGAATGCCCAACTGAAGGAATTGATTCAAGTCGTCGAGCGTGCTGACGGCGATGCCGCCCTCCTTGAGACCTAGCGACAAGACGCCGCCGCTGAAATTACCGCTGGCCGCCATCTGGGCGGCCCTATACACGGCTACGTCCACGCGCTTCATCATGGACGCCAGTATGAAGCCGGGCTTTATGTAGTCCTGATCGGCATCGACCCCTATGGCGAAGGGCGGCCCCACGGTCCTCCCAGCCGCCTGCCCCGCCTCGGCCACCGCGTCGAAGACCCCGAGGCCCGTGGCCCCAGCGGCCTGGTATATGACGCAGACGCCCTGCGCCAACATCGCCTGGGCCGCCTGCTTGCCCTTCGCCGGGTCGTTGAAGGAGCCCGTGTAGACGTAGTATATGGTGAAGGTGACGTTCTTGCCGAAATGTTCAGCTATATACCTCTGGGCCCACCTGACGCCGTAGGCGTAGCCTATTTCGAACTTCCAGAGGACCGGTATGTCCATGCCGAGCACTATGCCGACCTTGGTGCAGTTGAAGTAGTAGGCGGTCAACGCGGCCAGGGCGCCGACCAGAGCGCTCCCCTCGTTCTCTCTGAACTGTATGGACAAGACGTTGGACATATTGGGCACGTAGCCGTCTATTATGGCGAAGTGGACGTTGGGATACTCCTTGGCCGCCTCCTTAACTGCGTCGGTCATCAAGAACCCCACCGCCACGACGAGGGTCGGGTTGCTCTTGGCGGCCAGCCTCAAGTTGGGCAGATAGTCGTCCTGCGTCTTGCTCTGAAGCTCCACCAGCTGGAGCCCGAAGTCCTTAGCTGCTCTGGAGGCGCCTAAATACGCCATGTCGTTGAAGGATAGATCGCCGCGGCCGCCGATATCGTATATCACGTATATCGCGCCCCTTGAGGTGGAGCTCGCGGAGGCGGAACCCGTCGGAGAGACCTGCGCGGAGGTCTGAGGGCTCGCCGCGCCCCTCTGGGCCAGATATATGGCAGATACGGCTATTATTACCACGACCACCGCCACTATTATCCCCAGAACTTTGGCGTTCATAGGCCATATAAAATGGATTTTAAAAATAGTTCGCATATAGTACCTAGGTATTATGAAAGTTGCCCATACGGGCAGACGGTCAACGCCCAAGGCGCTGGACAGACATCCATTTCGAGGTCGCCTGCCTGTCTGCACGCGCCGGCGCCTCCATATGGCCAAGCGCCCTAGACCGGGAGATGGGCTTCCGGCGCCCCCAGGGGCGGGGAGGACAGCGACGGGTATATAAAACCGACCTGCGGCGGGTAGCGGCGATCGCCGAGATCTCTGCATTTCAATAACGACATGAAGTAGCCGGAGCCTGCCGCGGATCGTGGCTGAAGGTCGTGTTGGTCGGCGTCGATGCCGAGGATGGAGACGGGGCTGAAGTCAAGCGACCCTGCCGATAGAATTGGCGGAAAACTTAAAAAAGCGAAATATATGTAAAGAGAAGAGCCCCGGTAGCTCAGCCTGGTGGAGCGCCTCACTGGTAAGGGCGCTATCCGCCGATTGAGGAGGTCCCGGGTTCAGGGGGAACCCGCCCAGGAATCCCGGCCGGGGCTCCATGGACTCTTTCCGTTCTTGCCGAGCCCGACCGGATCTGCGTTTAGTTTATAGAGCTAAGCTCGGCGTTGCGGGTCAATACGGGGCGCGATATAGATAAGCGGAGCTGATGCCGTTGGCGCCGTAGCTCAAGGCGTCCTACCGGCCCTTCTCGATCCCTCCTGCGTACATACCCTCGGCGTCTGTCTACATACGCATTGCCTGGGGCGGCATCTGCGCGGCCCTGCGTGACGGCCTGCGCCCCCGTCTGAGCGGCTACATGCCTGCCAGCCATTTTTCGAGACCTCCTGCGCCTCCTGCGGCCCTCATCGCCGCCTCTTTGAGCCTGTCGTAGAGCCTATGTCCGTCTTCCCCACATACGGCGGAGAGCTTCTCGGCCAGGGATAGTAGCGCGGAGGGCGTCGGCTCCACGGCGTAGATCCCCAGCGGCGTCCGGACCTTAAGTCTGCCGTTCATAAAGGCCGCCTCCACCGGACATCTCTCCACGGCTAGACGCGCCATTTTAATGCCCCTTCCGCCCGGCACGAAGACGGCCCCCGGCCTGCCGCGCCCCGCCCGCCTGATCACGTTGGGATTCTGCGCGGCGCGGAGCACGGCCTGGGCCTCGCCGCCGAGCCCGGCAATCGCCACGGTCGCCCCCACGTGGGCCTATTCACGAAGTCCGCAGGCGCTGAGAAGCGCGTTATATGGCGCGACGTATGGACCGGTACTGCTTGCCGAAACTTCTGAGCTGTCTCGTCGCCCGGCAAGCCTCGGCTTGGTTGGAGCGGATACGCCGCTGCCTCCTAGGGGGCCTCCAGATAGCCGTATACCTTGGGCGACTTGGGCCTCGCGTTGACGTTCACCACCACGCCGCGCCGCAACGTCGCCGGGACCGCTCTGTCCAGGACGGCCTCCTGTCCCCTTATGGCGGCCATGGCCTTTATCCCGCCTAGGAACACGTGGGACCTGTCGGCGTCAGCGGCCCATTTGAACTTGACCGCCTTGAAGCGATCCACAAGCGGCGTGCCCTTCTTGATCAACGCGTAGGTCTCCTTCAGCTCCCCCACCTCTATGCCCCTCAGCGCCAGGCCGACTCTAGCCCCGGGGGCCGCCTCCTCCTGGTCCTCATCGAGTATTTGTATGCTCTTGACGTCCACCTCGACCCCGCTGGGCAGAGCGACCAGCTTGTCGTGTATTCTGACGTCGGTATAGGCGAAGCCTATCGCGACCGGCCCGACGCCGCGCACGTTGAACGCCCTCTCGACATATATATATCTCAAGTCGTCCGGCCGCCTATCCACGTCCTCGAGCTCGCCGAGCTCCAGCCCGAGTTCGCCGAAATATCTACGGAAGGCCGCCTCGTCGTCTGTCGCGGCCCTCCCGCCTAGGCCCGAGGCCTTGGCCAGCAGTGCCAGCTCGGCCGCCTCTGCGTCGATCGCGCCTACGTAGAGATAGTAGTACGTCGAGAGCGTTAAATACTCGGCCGCCTTCAAGAGATCTCCCCGCCTCGGCACAAGCACGGTGCGGACGCCTCCCTCCAGACGCCTGTAATATATTCCCTCCTCCCCCCTCTTCCCAAGCCTCTCGGCAATCCCAACTGCCTTCGCCTCGTCGTTGGACAACACGGTTATCACAGACCCTCCGACCATATGGCGCCGGCTCGATAGACATATTTATACCATACCGTCGAAAGGGTTAAAGACGGACACGGCCTTTATTGCGTGTCGGAGGAGGTGAGGCCGATCTTCGCGAGGGCTTTCTTCAACATGGATCCGCTCGGCTCCGTGACTCAGTACATGGTCTTCTACTATAGAGACTCGAAGGCGTATTACGCCGGCCTCTCCCGCGAGGCCCTCCGGAGGGAGCTTGAGGTGGTGAGGAGGAACATGCAGATGTTCCTCGACGAGGAGGCCATATCGATAAACGGAAGGAGGGTCGAGGCGAGGGTGGCCCATGTCGATATAGGCCTAATCTCGATAGATCTTCCCTATATAACCTTCTTGATAAGATTCGAGGGAGAGCTCCGCAGAGGGCTCAACGTATACGAGGACGTATATGAGGAGGAGGTGGCCGAGTACCCCTACGAGTTTCTCTGGCTGCTCCCCGGCCGCGTGTTGAGGGCCTCCATGGCGGGGGACGTGAGGATTCTGGGCAATATACTCTCGGCGAAGGTGCCGGCGGGGGCCGAGGTGGGAGGCAGAGAAACTATCGAGTTCTATATCGATTAGGCCCCAGGTCTCGCGGCTTGGGCGAAGCGCAACAGGAACCGCCACTTGCGGTCGATCTCCTCCTCCATCTGTTTTATCTGGTCTTCGGAGAGGTGGGCGTACCTCCCCTGTAGCTTGAGGTATTCGACCAACGGCTTCCTCTTGCTCTTGTCCACAAGCGCCGAGCTAGGCGGGTTCAGCTTCAGCTCGCCGTTGTCGTACTCCCAGAGTATAAAGACCCCGGTCTCCACGGCCTTCCTGGCCACCTCGACTGTCAACGATGGGTCGAAGAGCCAGCCGGGCGGGCAGGGGGACAAGAGGTGTATAAACTTGAAGCCGCGGATTTCCGAGGCTCTCTTGATCTTGCGGTAGAAATCTTGGGGATACGCTATGTTGGCCGTGGCGACGTAGGGAACGCCGTGGGCCAGCAGTATGAGGGCGACGTCCTTCTTGGCCTCCCTCTTCCCTGTCGGCGTCGTGGTGGTCCACGCGCCTTTCGGCGTCTCGCTGCTCCTCTGTATGCCGGTGTTCATATAGGCCTCGTTGTCGTACATTATGTAGAGGACGTCGCTGTTCCTCTCGGCGGCTGCGCTCACCGCGGCGAAGCCTATGTCGGCCGTGCCGCCGTCCCCAGCCCACACCACGGCCTGGCCCTTGACGCCCAGCTGTCTGAAGGCCTCGGATATGCCGGTGGCTACCGACGCGGCGGAGGCGAAGGGCACGTTGAGTATAGGCAGAGCCACGCCCGACTTGGGGCCGAGGCCCTGCACGACCGACGCGCAGCTGGCGGGTATGGACAGCACGGCCTCCTCGCCGAGGGCCATGCCGAGCACCTTCAGCCCTATCATCATGCCGCATCCGGCGCAGGCAGAGTTGCCGGGCACGACGTATTTGGTCTTGGGAAGCAGATCTATGCGGACCGTCATAGCAACACCACGCGATCGGCGTATTCGCCCTCCACGGCGTGTTTGACGGCCTTTCTGAACTCGTCGGCCTTGAAGTCCACCCCGGCGAGCCCGGCCAGGACGTTGACGACCTTGTCGCGGCCCAGGACTGACGCCACCTCCCTGCCCAAGATGCCGCCGGCCGGCGTTATGTCGCGGTCGAACACCACCACTTTGTCTATGCCGGAGAGCTCCGCCACCTCTTCGTCGGGGAAGGGCCTGACGAAACGGATCCTCATGAGGCCGACCGGCACCCCCTCGCGCCGCAGGCTCCTCACGGCCTCCTTGGCGTCGCCGCACCAGGCCCCCATGCAGACGACGGCGTATCTAGCCCCCTCGAGCTCGAATCCCTCCACCATGCCCCCATATTCGCGACCGACCAGCTTGCCGTATTCGGCGTCTATGGACTTGACGAGCTTCTTGGCCTCTTGGCTTGCTCTGTATATGTTCTTGAGGTGCTCGGCGTGTAGCCTATCGTCTGAGGGGATATTGCCCATGGTTATCGGCTCCCCAGGCCTCAGCCTCAGCGGCAGATCGGGCCTTCTGGGCGGGAGGAACTCGTCGACCGCCTCCTGTGGCGGCAGCTCTATGGTCTCCACCGTGTGGCTCAAGACGAAGCCGTCGAGCCCCACCGCCACCGGGATGTAGGCGCTCTCGGCGAGCTTGAACGCCTGTATCGTGAGGTCCAGAACCTCTTGGACGTTGGAGGCCATGGCGACCGCCCAGCCTGAGTCCCTTATGGCGAGTATGTCGTTATGCTCGTCGTGTATATTCCAGGGGGGCCCCAACGTCCTCGTGGCTACTGCCATAACTATCGGCGCGCGGCTCCCCGCCGCCCACCACAACATCTCGTACATATAGAAAAGCCCATGGCTACTGGTGGCAGTAAAGGCGCGGGCTCCGGCCATGGCGGCGCCGTACACCACGGCGAGCGCGGAGAACTCCGACTCGACGTTGACGAAGCTCGCCTTCAGCTCGCCCTTGGCGACGAACTCGGACAGCTTCTCGACTATAGTGGTCTGGGGAGTTATGGGGTATGCCGCTATTACGTGCGGCTTGGCCAGCTTGACCGCATGCGCCACTGCGTAGTTGCCGGTGAGTGCAGTCTTGAGAACGGCCAGCGTCCTCATAGGCCAGCCTCAGGCACCATCTCGATGGCCTTCGTTGGGCATTCGTGGGCGCATATGCCGCATCCCTTGCAATAAGTATAGTCAATCTTGATTTTTTGCCCCTTTTCCCAATCGATAACGGACTCAGGACAATAGAGCCAACATATGCCGCAATCTATACATTTCTTGAGATCGACCACGGGCCTTAACGTACGCCAGGTGCCGGTTATGCCGCCGGAACCCGGCGCAGGTCTCGATATGGGAACCAACTCGAGCCCCACAAGGTTAGAACGTTTTGAGTATTTATATTTTATATATAGTAGTATAGAGATGCGAATCCGCAGATCTTTTGGATCTGTTTCAGAGGGCTGGTGAGTCCGCTGTACATTTTTCCTGATATATGCGCTAAAATATAATTTAATGTATCTATTTACTTAGTCAAAGTACGTTGGAACGGCGCCGCGGCGCTATATAGGGCTATAAAGGTTATTAAGCTGGGCTTTTCTCTAGGTCGTGATCGAAGTTGTCTTCTTCGGGAGAGGCGGGATGGGCGCCGTGACCGCCGCTCAGTTGCTCGCACGCGTGGCAACTCTTGAGGGGAAGTTTGGACAGGCGATACCCGAGTTCGGCGCCGAGCGGAGGGGCGCCATAGTCCGCGCGTATCTGAGGATCGACGACAAGCCGGTGGAAGTGCACTCGGCGGTTGCCGCAGGCGACTACGTCATCGTTCTCGACGGACGTATAGTCTCCCAGACTAACGTGAGGACCTTCGGCAAGCCCAACGCCGTCTACATAGTGAACTCCAGGGAGGAGGCCCCCTGGTATATAGCCATAGATGCGACGTCCATCGCCTTGAGGCACGGCCTAGTGGCGGCGGGCTGGCCCCTCGTGAATATGATCATGGCCAGCGCCTTCGCGGCCGTGAGCAAGGCCGTGACCATAGAGGGGATAGTCAGGGTGATACCCGAGTTCGTGCCGGCCAGAGCCGCCAAGGCCAACATAGAGGCCGCGAGGGAGGCCTACGAATTGATGATGAAAAAACTGCTTGCCGCATCCAAAGCCTAGCGCCTCCGCTTGGCGAGGACTGCCGCTAAAGCCACAGCTAGGGCAAGCGCCGTGAGATAGGGCGGATAGGTCCCCGCGACTGTCGAGGCGTATACGCCCGTAGTCGTAGTTAACGCGGCTGGCGGAGCCCACGCGGCTATCTCAAGCCCGCAGGCCGAGGGCGGGACCACGTAGTCAAGCGCGTCGTTTATGTCGACGGGCAGATATACGTCGAGTTCAGGGCCTTCGCCGTATTGATGGGCATCCCCATGGTGGCCGCGTTCCTGGCGTTCCAGAGATACCTCACTAGGATGTACACAATGAGCGGCGTCAAGGGCTGATGAGGCCCAGCAACCTCGCCTACGCTGTGTTCCCCCGGTTGCCTAGCCTCTACGCCTACATGGAGCGTGCGCCCAGCTGATAAGGGGATAAGGGCTAACAACGGCCTCTCCGAGGCTCCGGCTGTACGGAGCGCCGTCCTATCGGCCAGCGCCCTCCGTCGATTGAATATATGGGCGCGTCGGCCTCGACCACGCCCCGGGCGTCGACTATGACGGGCCTCGCCATCAGCTTGGCCAACTCGCTGGCCTTCACCCTATAGGCGCTGTGGTCGGTCGCTATCAGCGCGAGAGACGCTCCGTCCAACGCCTCTTTTAAGTCCGCGGTTAATCTTATCCCCAGCTTCTCGACGATGCGGTCCCGCTTTACGTACGGGTCGTGGACCACCACGTTGGCCGGCCTTATCCCGAAGTCCAGAAGCCCCTGCAACAAGTCGTAGGTAGGGCTACGGCGCGTGTCGTCGACGTCGCCTCTGAAGGCCAGGCCGAGCACCGCTATCTTGGCCTCCGCCGGGTTGACGCCCTCCCTTATCATGGCCTTGATCGCCGCCTCGGCGACTCTGAAGGGCTGGGCCTCGTTCTCGGCCCTGCCCAGGGCTGTCAGAGGCAGCTCCACGCCCAGCCTCTCGGCGGTCCACAGCAAGAAGTAGGGATATACCGGTATGCAGCTGCCGCCTACGCCTGTGCCCGGCTTGTGGACGTGGCTGTAGGGCTGGCTGTTGGCGGCGGCTCTGGCCTCGGCGAAGGAGATGCCGAGGGCGTTGGCGAGGCTGGCCATCTCGTTGGCCAGCGCTATGTTCAGGTCGCGGTATACCCCTTCGAGCAGCTTCTCGAACTCGGCCGCCTTCACCGACGAGAGCTTTATGACGCCCTTACGGGCTATCTTGCGGTACAGGGCGGCCGCCTCCTCCGCGCTTCTGGGCCCGACGCCGGCCACCACCTTGGGGTAGTTCTCCTCTATGTCCTTAAGGGCGTGCCCCACCATGACCCTCTCGGGGCTGTAGGCCAGATAGAAGTCGTCCTCGGCCGTGAGGCCGGACTCCTCCAGGACAGGCCTGACCACCTCCTCGGTGGTGCCAGGCGGCACGCTGGACTCCACAACGACCAGATCCTCCCGCTTGAGCCCCTGCGCTATGGCCTTGGCGGCTGAGGTGATCGCGGAGAAGTCCACCTCGATGCTGGGCCTCGTCGCGGCGAGGTACACGGGCACCGTGATTATTTTTACCCTGCTCTTTATCGAGGCTACGTCGCCTTCTGTGGTCACCTCCATACGCCCTGACTTTATGGCGTCGGCGACAACGCGCCTCACGTCATCCTCCACGTACTCCACCACGCCGTTCGAAAGAGCGGCGACCCTCTTCGCGTCCACATCGACCCCTATGATCCTGGCGCCGGCCCTAGCCCACGCCGCGGAGAGGGCCAGACCCACGTAGCCCAGCCCGTAGATGGCCACAGAGAGCTCCCCCCTCTCCAGCAGATCCGCCAACATGGGGGCCCGACGCGCCCGGGCTTATAAGCATGGCGTCCATCTGCCAGCCGGCGCTACAGGTACGGCCTATACCAAGGATCGCCCAGCGCCGGTCTCGACACGCTGGAGGTTCCGGCGACCTGTGCAGCCCGCGCCGCCACTGCCTCTCTGACCAGAGCGAGATCCAGCGGGAGGCTCGGCCCGTAGTGGGCCAGCGTGTCGTTAGGCACCGCGATCACATCGCCCCCCGAACACGCCCTACATCTGGCGCGCCTAATCCAAGCCACCTCTTCCGGCCTCGGCGTCTTGGTCTTCCCCTCGTAGAGAACCAAGGCTGGGTCGACCGCCTCGAGGAGCTCGACGGCTCTCTCAAGAGGCCCCAGGAAGTAATAGACGCAGTGGATCCTCCTGCTGTACCTTATGCCCACCGCGTCGAGGGCCGCCGCGGTGAAGGATTCGGCGCAAGCCACGTCGTAGCCTCCCAGGTAGAAGACGGCCAGGGCCTCCTCGACGAGGGGGGAGCCTCTGAGCAGATCCCTATAGACGCCTGACACGTGATCCCCCGCCTCGTCTGCGTCGAGCAGTCTAGACACGAACTTGAAGTTGCCCAGCACGTCGTCGATGCTCGTCGGCGTCTCGACGACGGCCACGGGGGCCACCTTATCCAGAGCCTCCACGAGGTCCCTCTGGACTGGATAGTACGCTATTATCAAATCCGGCCTGGCCCCCTCGACGGCGCCTAGATCCGCCGAGGTGAAGGACCCCACATGCGGTATCTTGAGGGCGTCCCGCGGCCTGTAGGAGAACACGTCCCTCCCCACGAGCCTATCCCCCAGCCCAGCGACGAAGAGGAGCTCCGTTATCGAGGGGTTGAGAGACACCACGCGGCGGGGGACGCGGTCGAGAGGCCTGGTGAGCCACGGCATTTCAAGGCCTCAACACGGGCGTCTTGCCGAAGCCAGGCACGTCGAAGTACTGGCCGGAGGCGGGGAAAACTCTAACGCCCACCGCTCTTCCCTTGGTCTTAGCTATGGCCTCCAAATCCAGCAGAATCCTCCTCAGCTCTCTCTCGTCCGCCTCTATCGGGGCCATGTCGAGGCCGGCGACGCACGTAGATGCGTACGAGACCAGCCTCCGGAGGTCCAATGCCCCCCTCTCGGCGAGCCTCTTCAGCTCCTCGTCCTCCGCCAGCGGCAGCATGACCTCGTTGAAGCCCACCAGCCGGCCGCCGGAGGACCAGATGGCCTCGTTCAGAGCCCTGATGGCCGCATGGGTCCCCCATTCGCCGATCCTCACGCCGAATACGCGCTCGACGGCCTTGGCGACGGATCTCTCGCCCCAGGGGGATAGGCTCCCGTCGACGCCGAGGAACCTCTCGCCTATGGACGAAGCGAACTCCTCGCCCAGCCTCTCCGCGGAGCTCAAGATGGCCGGCACGTCGCCCAGGGCGCTCAGATCGTCGGGATAGAGGAGCGAGAGGGCGACGCCCTCGTTCTTGACCGCGGTGGCCGGATAGTAGGGGGAATCGTAGACGACGCCTCCCAGCAGAAGCGCCACGTTTCTGGCCAGATGGGGCTCGCCCGATTTGTCCACCCGCCTCAAGAACTCGAGGTATCTATCTATTCTGGTCACGGCGACGAATACGCCGTAGGTCCTCACCAGCTCCTCCATATCGTCCTCCTCGTAGATGCCTATAGCCGCGTACTCCACGCCGAGCTCCTCAAGGGCCTTCAACGTCGGCCTCAAGCCCTCCCTGGGCGGCGTCGTCACGGAGACCCTTACTGTCAGCGGGCGCCGCCTCTTGGCCGCCTCTAGGAACCTCGACACTCTCTCTGGGTCGAAGCCCCACTTAACGTTCAAGGCGACGGCCCTGATCTCCATGGAGGGAACCGGGCGCTATTTAATAATACCAGGTGAGCAGATGCGTGTGCTCGGGCGGGTATTGGCCCAGGCCGTTGGCCTTGCAGATGGACCTAAAGGGGCACTGGCCGCATTTAGGCGCCTCCCTCGTGCATACACGTCTGCCGAAAGACCAAAGGAAGTCGTCCAGGGTGAAGGGATCTACGCCGGAGAACTTGGCCACCAGCCTCCACGCCAGCTTCACCCTCTGGCGCACCTCGGCGTCCTCCTCTCGGCCGAGCTCCAACCCCTCGAACAGCTGTCCATAGTCGACGTCGGCTATGCCGAGCCTGTAGGCGATTCTCGACAGATGGTTGTCGACAGGCACGTCGAAGTTCTCGGGATCCTTGAATTTAACCAGGCCGCGTCCATCCAGGAACTTGGCCAGCAAGAGCGCCTTCTTCCCCACGGGGTCTTCGTAGGCTCTGACGCGCCTCAGCCGCTCGACCATCTCGGCCACTGCGTCGGGTATCAAGGCCTCGAACCCGCCCGCGCGTAGGGCCTTCCGGCCGAGATCCCGCAGGAGGAACATCCTCACGTGGAAATCCCACACTCTGACCCCCCCGATCGAGAAGAGGCGTTCGGCCTCCCCAGGCGTTAGCTCGGCCAGTCTCTCAGCTTTGAATAGACCCTCGTCGTAGGCCTTCCTGCCGAGTCTCCACAGCGCGTCGGCCCCGTGGAAGAACTCGCCGTCTATGTGCCCCTCGAAGGGCCCCAGCGGCGTCGACGTCCTGTGGTCGACGGCAACCATGGCGGCGAAGAACGCCAGTTGGTCCTCCCTGGGGTCGGACCTAGGGGGGTAGAAGCGCCCGTCATCGTAGGCGTCCCTCCTCAAGCCGAGCCTCCCCACTATGTCGGCCGCCGAACGCGCCCTGTCCACATCCACGGCGACGTCCACGGCTCTGCGGCGTACGTTTTTAAAATATTTATATAGAGGGGGCTGGACGCCGTTGTGCGCCTCTGCGTGGCGGCCAGGGGGTCCATATCAGTCGCGCACAGGCCCTCCTTCGCCGCAGTGAAGAGCGGGCTTCACGGCCATGACTACATGATCGAGGCGGCTGTCTGCGGACCCGACGACGTGGATTATGTCGTCGATGCGGACGAGCTCCAGCGCAGGCTCTGGTCTCTGCTGGCCGAGATGGACGGCAAATACCTCAAGTCCAGCCGCGAGGAGGGGGCCCCGGAGCCGTACTACGAAATACCGTGCGGGCCGGGGGGCGTTACCGGCGAATGTCTGGCTAGATATATAGCGCAGCTCCTCGGCGCCACTTGGGTCGAGGTGTGCGAGGGGGGCCCGTCCGCCCCCTGCTTCTACTACGGGCCTTGACGCAAGGCGGCCCTCAGCCGCGCGTCCGCCTGCGCCAGGCCGCCCGCCGTCGCGGCCCTCCACAGGGCGTTGAACTTCACGTAGCCGGTCGCCCTCTCGAGATATATCTCCCTCGGGAAATCGCCGTTGAGGATCTCCTCGATGATCCTGGCGGCCGCGCGGGCTATGGCCTTCCTATATTCGCCGGCCCTCGCCAGCTGGCCGTAGGCGTCCACAGGCGACTGGAGGCGCAGAGCGCCGTAGGGTCCCACGAGGGACATAAGCCTCCCAAGCTCGCCCAGCTCGCCGGAGCCGTAGAGCTCCACGACGGCCAGCTCTTGAGGTACCCCGGCCTTCGTCATGAGCTCAAACGCGGCCTCTATTGCCGCCAGCAGGGACGCCTTGAGGATCTGTTCGCCTAGGAGATCCGCCAGCGCCTCCTCTCTGGCGGAGGCCTCGAGGGCGAAGCCGCCCTGTTTGAACGCGCCTGCGCCGTCGGCCACCGCAAGAGCGACGTCGAGCGCATTGCCTGAGGCGTCCTCCACGACGCCTATGACCGCCGCGAATCCCCTGCCCTGCAGATATCTGTCCCTGATCGCGGGGCCAGGCGCCTTGGGGACGAAGAGCGCAACGTCGACGCCGCTGGGCGGTTGCAACAAGCCGTAGGCGACCGGGAAGCCGCTGGTCAGCACCAGCGCCTTGCCTGGATGTAGCCCCGGCAGAACCTCCGATCTGTAGATCTCGGGCGCGGCATCGTCGGGAAGCGCCAGAACCACCACGTCGCCCAGCTCGGCGGCCTCCGGTATGGGCCTGGGCTCCAGCCCGTCTGCCTTGGCCCTCCTCGCGTAGTCGCTGCCGAGCAGGTCGCCCACCATCACGGAGACGCCGGAATCCCTGAGGTTCAACGCGAGGGACCTCCCCACGTTGCCGTAGCCCACCACCGCCACCGTCTTGCCCTTCAACACCTCGCCACGTCCCTGTTTGAATATCCTGGCCATAGGGCCGAGAGGGCTGGGATTTTAAAGAGGCGCGCTCCTCAGTTTTTAAGAGGCGTCAAATAGCTTCCATGCGCGTCAGAGTGAGGATAATGGCGCCTCTGTATTTCGGTCTGGACTCCGTCGACCAGATCTCGCTTGATCTAAACCTAGAGGACGGCTCCACGGTCGAGGACGTCATGAATATACTGAATACCATTTATCGCGGCTTTAAAGACAAAGTTATTAAAAATGGAAAAGTACTAGAGATGCATGATATATTAGTAAACGGTAGATCCATAGATTTCCTGGACGGCTTGAGGACGCATCTCAAAGACGGCGACTCGATCCTCATCGTCTCCCCGTTTGGAGGATAAAATATCAGTTAATATATAAACAAGCATTTAAATATGAATGGCTTCATGCTTATGGCGACCTTCAGAGTAGCTAGAATAGATCTAGGAACAGAGAAGGTCACTGAGGAGGTGTTCAAGGACGATGTCGTCAGGAGATTCCTCGGCGGGAGGGGGCTGGGCTCCTACCTAGCCCTCAAGGAGATACCCAGAGGCATAGACCCGCTCTCGCCGAGCAATAGGCTATACATATTCGCCGGCCCTCTGTCGGCGATGGTTAACCTCTCCACCAGCCGCGTCACGGTCGTCACCAAGTCGCCTCTAACCGGGTCCTTGACCCACGCCAACGCCGGCGGGAACTTCGCCTACTGGCTGAGGAAGTCGGGCTACGACGGCATCATAATCGAGGGCGCGGCGGAGGACCCCGTCTACATCGTGGTCAAGGACGGCGATGTGGCCATAAGGCCGGCGGGCCACCTCTGGGGCAAATGGACCGGCGCATCCATAAAGGCCATATTGAGAGAGAACGGCTTCCCCGAGGAGGAGAAGGCCGCCGGGGTCGCCGTGGTGGGCCCCGCCGGGGAGAACCTATCGAGGATAGCGGGCATAAGGATGTCGGACTACGAACGCTTCGCCGGACGCGGCGGGGTTGGAGCCGTCATGGGCTCGAAGAGGCTCAAGGGCATACTCGTCTGGGGCACGCGCGATCTGCTCAAGGACGTCAAGGACCGCGCCAAGTTCATAGCGGAGTCCACGAAGCTCGCCCAGCGCCTCATGTCGGGCCCCACCGCCAAGGCGCTCCACATATACGGCACGAACCTACTCACAGCTGTCATAAACTCGGTAGGCGCATACCCCATCCGCAACTTCGAGACCGCGTACGCCGAGGAGGCCGACAAGCTCACCGGCGAATACATCAAGAAGAACTACGTGGTGGAGACCCACGCTTGCATGATGTGCCCAATAGCCTGCACGCAGCATGTGATGGTGAAGGCCGGCCCCTACAAGTTCGTGGGCAAGGCCAAGTATGAATACGAGAACACATGGAGTCTAGGCGCCAACCTAGGCCTATTCGACCCCGAGGCCGATCTGCGTCTGCAGAAGCTCGCCAACGAGCTGGGCTTCGACACGATATCGCTGGGCAACACGCTGGCCACGGCCATAGAGCTGGCCAAGAAGGGCAAGCTCAAGCTCGACGTGAATTGGGGCGACGCCGGCGCGTTGATAGACTTGGTCATAAGGACCGCCAACAGAAGCGATGTAGGCGACGATCTCGCCGAGGGCGACTACAGGCTGGCCCTTAAGTACGGAGACCCCAGCGCCTTCAGGGGCTCTAGAGGGCAGGGGCTCCCCGCCTACGACCCCAGAGGGCTCAAGGGCTTCGCGCTTTCGTACTTCACAGCCAATAGGGGAGGCGACCACCTGGAGGCCTACTCCCCGACGTGGGAGGTGTTGGGAGTACCCGAGAAGGTCGACCCGCTCTGCGAAACGCCTGAGTGCATAGAGAAGCAGGCGAGGATCGTGGTTTACGCCCAACACCTTATGGCGCTGACCGACTCAGTGACGTACTGCAAGTTCGCCACGTTGGACCGCGAGGGCATATTCGAGAAGGACCTCGCGCATCTGTTCAACCTGGCCTACGACTGGGACGCCACGCCGGAGGAGGTGCTGACTATAGGCGAGAGGATCTTCAACGTGGAGAGGCTATTCCACGTGAAGGAGGGCAAATGGGTCAAGGACGAGCTCAATCCGCACTTCAGAAACCCAATACCGACGGGGCCCGCCAAGGGCCACTCCTCGGCGAAGATGTTCGACGAGGGGATAAAGATCTACTACAAGCTGAGAGGCTGGGTCGACGGGAAGCCCACCTACGACACCCTCAAGAAGCTGGGGCTGGAGGAGTTCCAGTACCTCCTCTAACCCGCGCGTTTTTACTCTAAGTAATAATTGTTTCTTCACCTCCATAAACTTTATTTATCTAATAGAAAACTGCTTTTTACCTATATATTATATATTTAACAAAAATACCAACAAATTCCCCAAGAAAATGGAGAATCAAATCTCGGACAGCCGTTATCTGCGGCCGTGTTGATGGCGTGAGGGCGTCGGCAGAAGGGCGGCGCCGGTTGAGAGGAAGAGCCGGGAGAATTGGGCCGCGCCTAGGGGATCGAGAGAAGCACCCGTCGGTCCCACGACGGCGCGCCGTATGGATCTCGCCTGGTTGCATCAAACGGAGGCCGCGGCGCTGGCTCGGCCCGCCTCTAAGGGGCCGGCGGAGCTCCTAGGGAGCCGTTCTTTTAACCTCCTGTAAAGATATTAAGCCAGATCTACTCTAATCCATGTTGGTTAGGGTAAGGTATCTAGCTACTCTGTACGATCTGCTGGGCGTGATGAAGGAGGTCGTGGAGGTTCCCCAAGGCGCCACCGTCCGCGATCTGGTGAAAATAGTAGACGAAAGACGCGGGGGGAGACTGTCCAGAGAGATCTTGGACGGCGATAGGCTCAAGGACGAATACAACATATTGGTAAACGGCCGTGCGGTGGATTACCTAGCTGGTCTCGACACTAGGCTGAACGAAGGCGACGAGGTGGTCTTCATGCCGCCGGTCGGAGGGGGTTGCATTAGTTAAAGGGGATCTGCAATGTAACATGTATATTCAATGACTGCCTGTAGCTGAATGGAGGAGAGAAGGCGTTTGAGGCATGTCTCTTTCAAGATATCTGAGAGGGTTGTGAGGAATGTCGATCTGTTGGTGACTAAGGGGATTTTTGTGGACAGGACTGAGGCCATACGGACGGCCCTAGACATGTATTTCGAGGGAACCGCCAAGAGGTGGCTCGAGATGTACAGAAGACGGAAAGCCGTTCGGAGTTGAGGAAGGCAAGCCAAGCGTCCTAACAGGGCGGCTGCGCATATCTGGGGTCAGGGCTTTAGTAACCGACTTCCCGGGCAGGCATCCCGATCCCCATAAATGTAAATTTATAAGATCCCACTTCGGCGACTTTGTGGAATCGATAAAGATTAGGCCGGAGACGAAGCGCCGTCTCATTAAATACAGGGCTAGGCTTGAGGCCGAGCTGGGCAGAAAGGTCTCGCTTGACGAGGCGATTGCCAGGTTGCTGGAGTCCGCCGAGTCGAGGGACTTCGCTAAGTTCCTCAAAGCCGTGGAGAGGACTAGGTCCCGGGCGGGAAAGGGCGAGCTTGTGGGCCTCTTGAAAGCCGGCAGGGGGGAGGATGAGGCTGGCGGTTGATACCGGCGCCCTCCTCGCCACGCTCGACGGCACCAGCGACGCCCTTGTAAAACTCGCCGAGAGAGGGGCCCAACTGGTGATGACCCCTGTGAACATGGCCGAGGTGTACTACGTGCTCTGCAGGAGGCTAGGCGAGGCCGCCGCCATAGTGAAGGATCTAGTTGAGAGCGACGTGGTGTACGTGGTCAGTCCTCCCGGCGTGCATACAGAAGCGGCGCGTTGCAAATGTAGAAATTCCATAGCCCTAGCCGACTGCTACTCCATATCTCTAGCCCGGCGGTTAGGCATTAAGGCTGTCTTCAACAGAGAACGAGAGCTGGAAGAGGCTATGGGGAGGGACCCCCAGCTCGCGCGGTTCATAGTCTTCCTAGACCAACTGCAACACTAGCGGCCGCTCGCGCCCTTTTCCAACATGCCGCTAACGGAAGGAAGGATCAGAGCCGTGGGAGGGGGACTGGCGGGAGGAACGGCGTCCGCCTCTCCGAACACCAGGCGGATTGCGGATAGGCGATTTGGCGCAACATCTAAGCCCAATCCCAAGGCCTGCCTCAACTGCGCCGGCCAGACCATGTCCGCAGATCCCGTCGGGGGGATCCGGCGAGGGGCCTCTGGGAGGCCCTAGGGTGGGGCGGAGGTCACTTTGTATCTGCCGTCGGGCCAGACCGTCGCCGTCGCTCTGCGGGTCGCCCAGCAGCTGAAGACTATGGCGAGCGCGAAGGTGGCTGGGTGTCTATAGGCGTATTCTATGTGTACGTCCAGCGCGGTTATGTTGCCGCCGACGCCGTGCGCGCCCAGGCCCAGCTTGTTCACCGCCCTAAGGAGCGCGTCCTCCATCTTGGCGACCTCCGGGTTCTGGTTTCTGGAGCCCACAGGCCTTAGGGTAGCCGCCTTTTTCGCCAGCTTCGCGGCCGCGTCTAGGGTCGGGCCTATCCCTATGCCCACAATCACGGGCGGGCAGGGCATGGGCCCCGCGTCTATGACCGACTCGAGGACTATCCTCGGCAGCTCCTTGAAGGCGACGCCGGGCGGGAGGACCATGGCCTTGCCGGGTAGCTCCGAGCCGCCGCCCTTAGGCACGTACGTGAACTGGAGGTAGTCGCCGTCGAAGAGCTCTACGTCGAACACCGGGACGCCGAGCCCCGTGTTGTCGCCTGGGTTCTTCTCGGTGAACGGATCGGTGGTGTTGGGCCTCAGCGGCAGCTCCTTGGTGACCTGTCTCACTGCCTCTGTGAGTATGGACAGAGCCTTGCTCCTTATGGGGAACCCGTCGCCCAGCTTCACGAAGAAGGTGGGGACACCTGTGTCTTGACACACCGCGGAGGTGGTCGCCGTCGCTAGTTCTATATTCTTCAGGATAGCCTCCAGCTGGATCTTCGCCGCCTCGGAGGACTCTGAGCTTTGAGCCCTCCTGAGCGAGTCCACGACGTCGAGGGCCGGGGATATGCTGGCCTTGATTATGGCCTCCTTAGCCGCCTTCAACACGGCCTCTTCAAGATCCATGACCTCTACGGTGTTGGAGCAGAAAAAGATTGCTGAAACGGCTGGTCTAGGCTTTTTTAGGCTGGACACGACAGAAAAACGTAAATTTTTCCTCGACTGCAGATATATGGCGACGTATAGGCTGAGCACCCCGTTGAGGGACGAGGACGTGGAGAGGCTGAGGGTCGGCGATACGCTGTACGTCTCCGGCGTCTTGGTGAGCGCCCGCGACGCGGCCCATGCCAGAATGCTTGAGCTCTTGAGGGAGGGGAGGCCGTTGCCCGTCGATCTGAGGGGCGGCGTGATCTACCACGCAGGTCCTGTGGCGAAGAAGGAGGGGGACGGCTGGAGGATAATCGCCATGGGCCCGACGACCTCCGCCAGGATGGAGGCGTTCGAGGCCGACGTGATCGAGAAGCTGGGCGTCAAGCTGATAATAGGGAAGGGCGGGATGGGGAAGAGGACAGCCGAGGCCATGAGGAGGCATAAGGCGGCCTACGCCATATTTACCGGCGGCGCCGGAGTCCTGGCCGCACGCGCCATAAGGAAAGTCCTCGGCGTCCATTGGCTCGACCTCGGGATGGCTGAGGCCATGTGGGTGCTTGAGGTCGAGGACTTCGGGCCGTTGACGGTCATGATAGACTCCACAGGCCGTAACTTCTACGACGAGGCTAGGGAGAAGATGAGGGCAAAGGTGCCCGAGCTGGTGAAGGAGCTTGGCGGCGTCTTCAAGGCGTCGTAGCGGCGATCCGCAGGGCCGCGAGGCCCCTGAGGGCCCTCTGCCTCAAGTTCAAGTCGAGCCTCACGGTGCATATAACGTCTCTGCAATTCACCGAGGCGCCCAGCCTCCTCGCTATGGACAAAGCCCTTAGGTTCTCTCTATAGATCTCGGCCTTGACGGAGCTGAAGCCCAGCCGGGGCAGAACCTCGGCGAATATCTCGGCGATCCTCGTCCCGTATCCTTTCCCCTGTAGGCTATCGACGACCACGATGCCGGCCTCGGCCTCCCCATAGCGGGGAACCACGTCGACTAGCGCCAGCGGCCTCCGGCCCTCCAAGACTAGGAAGGTCCTCCCTCCGCAGGACCACATGTAGCTATATATGCTTGCTGGATCCCTTACAGCTGCCAGGAAACGGAGATACCTGCTCTCCTCGCTTACCGCCGAGTAGAACTTGACGACGTCGTCATATCTGCCGGTGATCTCGTAGTAGTCCAGCTCCACGGATGTCTTTACGTTGTTTCTTTAAAAACTTTATTCCACCTAAATATATATTGATATATGTAAATGGATCCTGGTATTTAAGCAATATATATTTCGATATAATTTGGCTATATTTTATGTAAAGTAAAAGATACATCAATTCTATGAACAAAGACGTAAATAGCGGCTCCAGCCACCGGCCTGCGCCGAGCTCGGCGGGCCCCTCGCTACACACCTCGCCGCATATGGCCCATGGCGGCCTCTCTAGCCCTCTGCGCCTAGGCGTCTTCGCCTCCAGGGCGCCGGCACAGCGTATTTTAGTCTACTTCTTGTATACCTCCCCATATCGTCTCAAACCTGCCATAACGTGAGTATACTACGATATACCGCTAAAATTTTTATATACGGTAAGAGCCGGATGCCATGAGGATAACCGTATCGATCATAAAGGCCGACGTCGGCGGCTGGCCAGGCCACGCACAAGTCCACCCCAAGATGCTCGAGTACGCCGCCGCCAAGCTTAGAGAGGCCCAGAGAAAAGGACTCATAATCGACTACTTCGTCTATAACGTCGGCGACGACATCTCCCTTCTGATGACCCACACGAAGGGAGAAGACAGCCCGGACATCCACGGCCTCGCGTGGGAGCTATTTCGGGAGGTCACGGAGCAAGTCGCCAAGAAGTTGAAGCTCTACGGCGCCGGGCAGGATCTGCTGAAAGACGCCTTTTCTGGCAACATCCGCGGGTTGGGGCCCCAGGTGGCCGAGATGGAGTTCGACGAGAGGCCGAGCGAGCCTGTGATAGCCTTCGCCGCAGACAAGACGGAGCCAGGCGCCTTCAACCTCCCGCTGTACAAAATGTTCGCCGATCCCTTCACCACGGCGGGCCTGGTGATAGATCCCTCCATGCATGAGGGCTTCATCTTCGAGGTGCTAGACGTCGTGGAGCACAAGGTCTACCTCCTGAAGACGCCTGAGGAGGCCTACTCCCTCCTCGGCTTAATAGGCACCACCGGCCGCTACATAGTCCGCAAGGTCTTCAGAAAGGCCGACGGCATTCCGGCCGCCGCAAACAGCGTGGAGAGGCTCTCGCTGATAGCCGGGCGCTACGTCGGAAAGGACGACCCTGTGATGCTCGTCAGAGCCCAGTCCGGGCTTCCCGCCGTGGGCGAAATACTGGAGGCCTTCGCCCATCCCCATCTGGTGCACGGATGGATGCGCGGTAGCCACGCCGGGCCCCTCATGCCCGCGCGGTTCATCTCGGTGGACCCAGAAAGGAGGATCGCGATAGGTGCGAAGATGACTAGGTTCGACGGCCCGCCGAAAGTAGGCGCCTTGGGCTTCCAGCTACACGACGGCTATCTGGAAGGCGGCGTGGATCTCTTCGACGACCCCGCCTTCGACTACGTGAGGCAGATGGCCGCGCAGATCGCCGACTATATACGGCGCATGGGGCCGTTCCAGCCCCACCGCCTTCCGCCCGAGGAGATGGAGTACACAGCACTTCCGAAAATCCTAGCGAAGGTGAAGTCCTTCCCGGCGGACCAGTACGAAAAAGAGAGGAGGAAATACGTTGAGGCCGTCGTAGAGGGCGCTAAGGCAGAGGAGTCTCAACACGACTGATATCTTCCCGGCGTTCTGCCGGAGGTTGGGAGACGATTTTCCTAAGCCGGCGTTCCAGCCCCACTGCCTTCCGCCCGAGGAGATGGAGTATGCGCGCCCTAGGGTCAAAGCCTATAACGCTGATCAGCGCGATGAGCGGCACCGATGCGTATCGAAACCGGAAGTATAGATGCCCGATATTTATTGTCCGAAAATAATAATTATAGATAATTAGATATTTATGGTAAACTTTTTATAAGGTAATTGGATGCTAGAAATATTAAAAATTTTAATATATATAGATCATCCTGGTAATTAATATTGGTATTGCTTAATTTTCAATATAAGCAAATTGACATATTTTTGAAGAAATATTTATAAGCAAGATCAATATATCCTTCTCATGTCTCTCGAGGAAAAAAATCTGCCATTCGATGAATATGTATATAACGATAAATGGCGTTCGCGAACTATAGACGTCAAGACCTATTGGGAGTACCACAAAAGATCTATTGACAATTTAGAGGAGTTCTGGGCTTCTATAGCTAGGGAGCTTGAGTGGTTTAGGCCTTGGGATAGGGTTCTTGACGCCTCTAATCCGCCTTTCTTTAGGTGGTTTGTGGGGGGCGAGCTCAACCTGTCCTATCTTGCCTTGGACAGGCACGTCAAGACCTGGCGTAAGAACAAGCTGGCCTTGATATGGGAGGGCGAGCCGGTGGACCAGGCCGGATACCCCACGGACCGGAGGAAGTTCACCTACTACGACCTATGGAGGGAAGTGAACAGAGTGGCGTGCATGCTGCACTGCAACTTCGGCATAAAGAAGGGCGACCGCGTGACGCTGTATCTACCGATGATACCCGAGCTTCCCATAGCTATGTACGCCGCCTGGAGGATAGGCGCGATAACCAACGTAGTCTTCTCCGGCTTCTCTGCCGACGCGCTGGCTGACCGCATAAACGACTCGCAGAGCAGGCTGGTGATAACTGCTGACGGCTTCTGGAGGAGGGGAAAGGTCGTCAGGCTCAAGGAGGTAGTGGACAAGGCCCTAGAGAAGGCCCCCTCGGTGGAGAACGTCATAGTCTACAGGAGGCTCGGCCTAAACGACGTGCCGATGACCGAGGGGAGGGACTGGTTCTGGGACAGGGCCATGGCGGGAGTTCCGCACAACGCCTACGTCGAGCCCGAGAGGCTGGAGAGCACGCATCCCGCTTACTTGCTCTACACCTCGGGCACCACCGGCAAGCCCAAGGGCATAGTCCACGACACGGGCGGCTGGGCTGTCCACATATATGCCACCATGAAGTGGGTGTTCGATCTGAAGGACGACGACATCTATTGGTGCACAGCCGACATAGGCTGGGTCACAGGCCATAGCTATATAGTGCTGGGCCCCATGTTGATGGGAGGAACCGAGGTCATGTACGAAGGAGCGCCGGACTTCCCGCAGCCGGACCGCTGGTGGGCCATAATAGAGCGCTACGGCGTGACGGTGCTCTACACGTCGCCCACGGCCATAAGGACCTTCATGAGGTTCGGTGAGGAGTGGCCTAGGAAGCACGACCTGTCGACCCTCAGAATTATCCACTCGGTGGGGGAGCCCATAAATCCTGAGGCGTGGAGGTGGGCCTACAAGAACCTCGGCTATCAGAACGTGGCCTTCGGCTCCACCTGGTGGATGACCGAGACGGGCGGCATAGTCATAAGCCACGCCCCAGGTCTCTACCTAGTGCCCATGAAGCCCGGCACTAACGGCCCGCCGCTCCCCGGCTTCGAGGTGGACGTCGTCGACGAGAATGGCAATCCGGTTCCGCCGGGCGTTAAGGGGTATCTCGTTATCAAGAAGCCTTACCCAGGCATGCTCCACACCATCTGGGGCGATCCCGAGCGGTATGTCAAGACGTATTGGAGCAGGTTTCCCGGCGTGTTCTACGCCGGGGATTACGCGATTAAGGACAGGGACGGCTACATATGGGTGTTGGGGAGGGCTGACGAGGTGATAAAGGTGGCCGGCCACCGCCTAGGCACCTACGAGCTGGAGTCGGCCCTCATATCCCACCCAGCAGTGGCGGAAGCCGCCGTGATAGGCGTACCGGACCCCATAAAGGGAGAGGTGCCCATAGCGTTCGTCGTGTTGAAACAAGGCGTTGCCGGGACCGACGAGCTGAGGAAGGAGCTTCGCCAGCATATACGCAACACGGTGGGCCCCATAGCGGAGCCCGGCCAGATATACTTCGTCACGAAGCTCCCCAAGACCCGCTCCGGCAAGATCATGAGGCGCCTCCTGAGGGCTGTGGCCACAGACGCGCCGCTCGGCGACGTGACTACGCTGGAGGACGAGACGTCTGTAGAGGAGGCCAAGAAGGCGTACGAGGAGCTGAAGAAAGAGGTATCACAATAAAATAAATTTTTGTAAAGAGTATCTATTTTTACTTTATTAAAGAGCATTTCTTCGGTATCAATACTTTAAAATACGAGATATCTTGAGTATATGCCAAATGGAAGCACAGCGAACCCGGCGCCTCTAGGCCTATCGGGCTTCGCGCTGACGACGCTTGTGTTGAGCAGCTTCAACGCAGGCCTGCTGAGCGGCCAGGGCGTGCCTGTCGTGTTGGGCCTCGCCGCATTCTACGGAGGCCTTGCCCAGCTCGTCGCCGGCATTCTGGAGTACTTTAAGGCTAACACATTCGGCTACGTGGCGTTCTTCACGTACGGCGCGTTCTGGGAGTGGTTCTACTTAACGGTGGCGTTCTTCCCGTCATCTCTGCCGTACATCTCCATAGTCCTGTGGGCCTTCGGCATATTTACCTTCGTCATGTGGATAGGTACGTTTAGAGCAAACGCAGCTCTGTTCGTGGTATTCCTCCTGTTGTGGATAACCTTCTTCCTGCTCGCCGCAGGCGCCGCGACTGCCGGAGGCTATATGGGCATACTCACCGCCTTAGCCGCTTGGTACGCCGCATTCGCCCAGGTGTTGGCCGAGATGTGGGGAAAGCCAGCAGGCGCATTCCTAGGCCCGCCCCTCGTGAAGCCCAAGAAATAAACCCCCTTTTTTCCCGCTGGGCCCTTGAGGGCCTACATCTGGCACCAACGTGCAGAGGCCCTGCCGTTGCGCCCAGTCCGGCTCAGCTCAAGTCCGTTGGGCCGAGGCCGGTCTAGACGCTATGCGGGATTCGACGCCCCACATCGCCTGCCGCTTTCCGAGGGCGGGCCTCCGGCCTAGACCGAAGGGAGCCCTATGGCGCCAGTTTTCTACATTTTTAAACGGGATCTTTAGACGTGACCCCCCTAGAGTTCGTCGAGATAGTGGGGCAGATATACGCCATACAGAACCCCATAGGCAAGTTGGGGATTGTGGGCGAGATGGCCATGGATAGGCCTCAGGAGTTCAGGAAGGCGATTAGGTCTATGGCGATTACCGTCATAGTTCTGTCGACCATATTTTCGCTTGTCGGAGGCCCCCTACTCTCTGCGCTCAATATAGATATGGTCGGATTCAAGATAGCTGGCGGCATAATCATACTGTCCACCTCGGTAACCACGTTGATACACGGCAGCACGACCACGTTGCGCGGCAAGCTGGAGGAGGCGGCCGTAGTGCCGTTAGCCACGCCGCTTATAGTGGGGCCCGGCACTATGACGACGTTGATACTATATTCGACAATCTACGGACCGACGGCCACGCTGATCGCCTCGCTGACGGCATCCGCGCTGTCCGTCGCCACTCTCTATCTAGGCGCCAGGCTCGTGAAGTTGTTCGGGCCGGTTCCCGCAAAAGCTCTGGGGCGGTTCATGGCGTTGATCATAGCCACGACGGGTACGGAGCTCGTGCTGTCGGGCTTGTCGCAATATGTCGAGAGACTACGGGCTTAGGATATACACAGATGCGGCCGGGCTCTACAGGGCTGTGTCGCCCATAGAAGATCTACTGTACATCTACGTCGACGTCCCGCCGCTCTCGGCGAAGGCGAGCTGGATCTTGGTGAGGCGCCGACCCGGGCTCGACGGGCTGGTTGACGCCTTGAGGTTCGGCTTGAGCTTCGCCCCCGAGCTTCTGGGGTTCAAGGCCACCGTGGTGGAGGCCTTAGAGGTCGAGGAGATCGCCTTGCTCAAGGGCCTCAGCCCCAGCGATCTGGGAGATCTCTACGTCTTGTTGAGAGGCGCCGAGGCGGCCGTGGAGAGCCTGGGGGCTACCTACAGCGAATGCCCCGGCAATACCTCTTGCTATATTTTAGGGAATCACCTCAGATATAGTATTTAGTGATACTGATATATATAAGATTAATTAATTGTGTTTATTGAGATAATTCGCTTTGCTTTTTACGAAATTTTTGTGGACTAAGTTTAATGAGAAAATATAAATATACAAATTTATAGAAGAATTAATGGTCGAAGTGAGCTTTTTGGTCGGCGGCCCTCAAGGCAAGGGCGTAGAGACCGCGTCCATTATGTTGATCTACGCCGTGGGTTCCGCCGGGTATTACGTCTACGGCAGAAGGGAATACTGGTCCAATATAGCCGGCGGAAGGCACAGCTATTTCGTGGGGAAGGTGGCCGATCGATGGCCTCCTGGCGGCATAGGGAACAGGGTGAGGCTGGCGCTATTCATGGACGGGCACGCCGTGTTTGAGCACATATTCCACGTGGAGCGAGGCGGCGTCGCGGTCTACAACACGGAGGAGGACGGCAAGACTCTCGAGTCGTTCACCATGATTTCGAGGACTGCGGTGGAGAGGCTCTCCGAATTCTTCAAGAGGCAGGGAGTGGAGCCTACGGTTAAAGGCGCGATCGAGTACATGAAGTCGCAGGGGGTGAAGGTCATCGGCCTCCCCTTCAACAAGGTGTTGCTCGACGTGGGGCGGAAGATCGGGGTCACCTCGCCGGTCATGCTGTCGCGCTTCGTGAACACCCTCGTTATGGCCGTAGGCGCATCTCTGCTGGGCCTGCCGGTTGAGTATGTGGAGAGGGGCGTCGCCTTCGCGTTGGGGAGGAAGAAGGAGGTCATAGAGCAGAACAAAATGGTGGCGGCCGAGGTCGGCAAATTGGTGACGGAGCGCGTGGAGACCTTGACGCCGAGGACGCCCGAGACCAAGCGGATTTACTGGAACGGGAACGAGGCCGTGAGCGTCGGCAAGATAGTGGGCGGGGTGAGGTTCATTTCTTTCTATCCGATCACCCCCTCCACAGACGACCCCATGTTCGCCGAGAGGAAACTCGCATATCCCGTCCTGCCCGCCACGGAGGAGCTCAAGGCCATGGAACGGGTTGGCGCCGTGGTTCTACAGACCGAGGACGAGCTGGCGGCCATAGCGGCGGCGGCGGGGGCCGCGATGGCGGGGGCGCGCTCGGCGACCGCCACATCGGGTCCTGGCATGAGCCTGATGGCGGAGACCATATCCATGTTGGGCATGGCCGAGCTGGGCGTCGTGTTGACTCTGTGGTCTAGGGCGGGGCCCAGCACCGGCCTCGCGACGAGGACCGGCCAGCACGATCTATTCTACTCGCTGTTCATAGGACACGGCGAGTTCCCCAAGATCGTTCTGGCCAGCGGGGATATCGAGGAGGCCTTCTACGACGCCATAAAGGCCGCGAACTGGGCCGATAAGTACCAAGTGCCTGTGATCCATCTGGTCGACAAGGAACTCTCCAGCACGTTCGTGGTGATGCCCGCGCCCGACCCCTACTCCGTCAAGGTGGAGAGGCCGCAACCGGTGGTGTTCCAGGAGGAGAAAAACGCCAATAGGTATGAAATAACGAAGGATGGACTGCCCGTGCGGTATCTGCCGGGCATATCCAAGGCCGTATACCACGTGGTCAGCTTGGAGCACGACCCAGAGGGCGATCCCGACGAGGATGCCGAGATGGTCAAGAAGATGTACGATAAACGCATGAGGAAGATAGAGACCATGATGAGGGAGATACCCGACGAGGACAAGGTCCGCTACTACGGGCCCGCCAACGCCGATACCGTCATAGTCTCGTGGGGCACCACAAAGCTACAGATACTCTCGGCGCTCGGGAGGCTGCCCGGCGTGGGTTATCTGCAGCTAAGGCTCCTCTACCCGTTCCCCGCCGACCTCGTGAGGAAATATCTGGAGGGTAGAAAGACGCTGTTCATCGAGGGCAACTACACGGCGCAGAGCTCCCTCTTGGTCAGAATGTACACCGGGATTTCGGCCGACGGAGTCGCCGTGAAGTACAACGGGAGGCCTATCACCACAGACGACGTGCTTGAGGCCTACGAGCGCTTCGCCAAAGGCGAGAAGAGAATAGAGCTCGAGTGGGACCTATGACGGCCACGACAGTCAAGACATCTCTGAAGAGGACGCCGCAGGACTACAAATGGACCAAGCCGCCCGAGTGGTGCCCCGGATGCGGCCACTTCGGCATACTGCAGGCCTTGTTGCAAGTATTCGCCGAGCTGGACATGGACCCCACGAGGACGGTGTTGGTGTCCGGAATAGGTTGCAGCAGCAGGTTGCCCCACTACGTGAGGACAGTCTCTGCGCATACAATACACGGCAGAGCCATACCGTTCGCCATAGGGCTCAAGCTCGCCAACCCCAGCCTCGAGGTGATGGTGGTGGGCGGAGACGGCGACCTGTTCGCCATAGGCGGAAACCACATATTGGGCGCAGGACGCAGAAACGTCGACTTCACGGTCTTGATGATGGACAACTCGGTCTACGGGCTGACGCGCGGCCAGGCGGGGCCGACTCTGCCTCTGGGCATGCAGCCCAAGGCTCTGTCGAAGCCCAACCCGCACGCAGACCTCAACCCGTTGCTGGTGGCGTTGGCGTCGGGCTTCACGTTTATAGCGAGGGCGTACAGCTACGACATAAAGTACACCGCGAAGATCATAAAGGAGGCCATATTGCACAAGGGCTCTGCGATAGTGCAGATACTCAGCCCCTGCGTCACCTACAACAACATAATGACGAGGGAGTGGTACGAGAAGAGGGTATACAAGCTGGACAACGAGCCCGGGTGGGACCCCGTGGTGCACGACGAGAAGGAAGACTACGAGAAGCGGAGGCGGGCCATAGAGAAGATATTGGAGCCCGGCAGATTCGCGCTGGGCATATTGTACAAGAACGAGCTGGTGCCGACCTTCGAGGAGAGATACGCCTCTATGTACGACCCCAACTACCCCAAGATGCCGCCTGCGATCCAGCCCGTTGAGAAGGACGGGAGGTCGGTGATAGATTTCTACCGGCTGATGGCCGATAGGCTACTCTAGGGTTTTCCCCAGAGCCCTCGCCAAAGCCCGCGCTTTTTCCATCAATTCGCCGAACTGGCCGAACGTCAGCTGTTGTGCGGCGTCGCTCAACGCCTTGTCCGGATCGGGATGCACCTCCACGATGAGCCCGTCGGCGCCGGCCGCCAGTATGGCTAGGGCGAGCGGGATTACGAAGCGGCGGTCGCCCGCCGGATGGCTGGGATCGCCGATGACAGGCAGATGGGTCGCCTGTTTCGCATAGGCTATGGCGCCTACGTCCAGGGTGAACCGAAGCGTCCTATCGAACGTCCTTATGCCCCTCTCGACCAGAACCACGTCGCCGTTTCCGTGCAACGCGACGTATTCGACGGCCGCCAGCCACTCGTCCACAGTATTGCCGAACCCCCTTTTGAGCAAGACGGGCCTCCCGGCCCTCCCGAGCCTCTTTAGGAGCGAGAAGTTCTGCATGTTCCTAGCCCCTATTTGGAGCGCGTCCGCGTATTTAGCCACAACGGGTATGTCCTGGCCGTCCATGACCTCGGTCACCACGGGGAGCCCCGTGGCCGCCTTTGCCTCGGCCAACAGCTTTAGGCCCTCCTCGCCTAGCCCCTGGAATGAATAGGGCGAGGTCCTGGGCTTAAACGCGCCTCCCCGCAACGCATGGGCGCCCATCTCCTTGACGGCCTTGGCCGCCGAGAGTATCTGGTCCCTGCTCTCCACGGAGCAGGGCCCCGCTATGATGAAGACCTTGCCCTCCGAGATCTCCCTATCGCCTATCCTCACCGGCGTCGGATCCCTCTTCCACGCCCTGGACACCAGCTGGTACTCCCCCCTTATGTCGACCTCGACGTCGGCCTTAACGGGAGGCTTGACCCTCGCGCTGGAGGGCGCCGTAACTATATAGTAGCCCCATGCCTCTATATACCACGAGGAGACGCCCTCGGCCTCTAGATGCTCCCTGAGGGCCTTGGCCCTCTCCCGGTCCCTAAACGCGTAGAGCATGGGGTCGGGACGGCATAGGCTTATATACCTTCGGCGTGACTTCTTATTAACTCTATACTTTACCCCATGGGCTTTGACCTAATAACGAGAAACGCCGTGGAGATAGTTACTGAGGAAGAGGTCAGGGCCCGGACGGGCGGCAGGGCCTACGTGGGCTACGAGCCGGTGTGGCCGGTCCACGTCGGCTGGCTCATATGGATGTTCAAGGCGCGGGATCTCGTGGAGTCGGGCTTCGAGATGATCTTCCTAGAGGCAACGTGGCATGCTTGGATAAACGACAAGGGGGATTTCCCCTCGTTGGGCGAACACGCAGCGAAGATAAGGGAGCTCGCCGCCAGGATATCCGGCGGATTTAAGTTTAGAGACGGCAGAGAGCTCGCCGCCGACCCGAGGTACTGGGAGCTCGTCGTCAAGGTCGCCAAGTCGACGTCCCTCGCGAGGATCAGGCGCGCCGTCCCCATTATGGGCAGACGCCAGGAGGAGGTGGAGCTGGACTTCTCGAAGCTGCTCTACCCAGCTATGCAGGTAGCCGACATATTCTATCTGGACGTGGACGTGGCCTTGGGCGGCCTGGACCAGAGGAGGGCCCACATGCTGGCGCGTGACGTGGCGGAGAGGCTGGGCCTCAAGAAGCCCGCCTCGATACACACCCCGATAGTGACGTCGCTCAGCGGCGTCGGGAGGATGGAGGGCACCAGCAGAGAGATCGACGAGGTGCTGGCGCTGTACAAGATGTCCAAGTCCCGGCCTGGGTCCGCCATCTACGTCACGGATCCCCCCGAGGAGGTCAGCAAGAAGGTCTGGGCCGCCTACTGCCCCCCGAGGGAGACCCAGTTCAACCCCATCTTCGAGCTCGCGGCGTATCTGCTGATCCCCTACGGAGGTCCTCTGGAGGTCGGCGGAAGGCGGTATGAGGACGCCAAGACGCTCGCCGATGGCTATAGAAGCGGCGTGTTGCAACCGCAGACGTTGAAGCAGGCTGTGGCCGACGGCTTGATAGAGCTCCTCTCCAAGTTGGGCACGTCGAGGTCGGGCAATATTTAAAAAGGGTCTTTTGCGGCTCGTCATGGAACTCGCCTCGGGGTACGTGAAATCGGGGTGGGATCTCTGAGCGAGTTGGCTTGTGAGGCGAGGCGAAGGCTCCTCATAATGGCCGCGTACGATCCGGGCATCCATATAGGCTCCTCGTTGTCTGTCCTCGACATATTGACCGCCCTCTACGGCACTGGGCGCGTGAAGTTCAACGCCCACAACGGCTTGTCGACCAGAAACTATCTGGTCCTCTCGAAGGGGCATGCCGTCCACGCGATATACGCCCTGGCCTCGGTCTTCGGCTACCTCAATTCTGACGAGCTGAGGGAGACCGGCTCTTTAGGCAGCCGTCTGCAGAACCATCCTGAGGACGACACGCCGTTTGTGGATGTATCCAATTCGGGCTCTCTGGGCCTCGGCATAGGTATGGCCGTGGGCCTCGCCCTGGGGCTCAAGCTGAGGGGCGCCGCCGGCCGCGTCTATCTGGTTACGGGCGACGGCGAGCTGGACGAAGGGGTCTCCTGGGAGTCGTTCGCCGTAGCGGCCTCCTACGGCCTGAGCAACGTGGTGACCATAGTCGACCAGAACGGTGCGCAGCTGGACGGGCCTTCCGACGAGGTCCTCAAGAAGGGCGATCTGGCGGGCAGGTTTAGGGCGATGGGCTTCTTCGTCCAGACTGTGGACGGCCACGACGTAGATAGGCTCGTGGAGGCGCTGGAGGCGGCCGAGAAGGCGGGCACGCCGAGCGTCATAATAGCCAAGACGGTGCGGGGCAGGGGAGTCCAAGGCCTCGAGGGCTCCATAAGGCAGAGGATACCTAGAGATGAGGCGCTTGAGCTGGCCGGCAAGTTGTCATGTCGTTGATCGAGGAGCTGACGCCTAGGGAGGCCGTCGGGAAGGCCCTCGCCGACCTCGGCGATTTGAGGAACGACGTGGTTGTGCTGGTCGCGGACACTGGGGAGAGCACCAGGGCCAAGTTCTTCGCCGAGAGGCATCCCGACAGGTTCTTCAACATGGGCATAGCGGAGCAGGCCATGGCCGCCGTAGCCGCCGGCCTCGCCAGCGCCGGGTTTATGCCGTACGCCTTGACCTTCGCGGCGTTTACGGCCAGAGCTTGGGAAATAGTCAGGAACTCGATAGCGCGCCTCAACCTCCCTGTCCGCCTAGTGGGCACCCACGCCGGCTTCTCCGACGCCTACGACGGCCCGTCGCACCAAGCGCTGGAGGACATCGCGTTGTTCAGGGTCTTGCCCAACTTCACGGTGATGGCGCCGGCCGATTCCTGCGAGACGTATAGGGCGGTCATGGCCTCCGCTGAGGTCAAGGGGCCCGTCTACATAAGGGTGGGGAGGGATTTCCACGTGCCCACCACCTGCGACATGTATAAGGTCTTCGAGGTGGGCAAGGGCTACGTCGCTCTCGACGGCCACGACGTCGCGCTGTTGACGACCGGGCAGATGTTGAGCTTCGCCCTCGACGCGGCGCACATACTCAAGGAGAAGGGGATATCGGCCGCCGTTCTGCACTTCCCCACGGTCAAGCCCCTGGACCTCGCGCTTCTGTCCCGCTACGCGAGGGCCGTCAAGGCCTTTGTGACCGTCGAGGAGCACGTGGTGCACGGCGGGTTCGGCTCGGCCGTGGCGGAGGCCTTGATAAACCTGGGGCCGAAGCCCATGGCGATCATGGGCGTCAAGGGCTTCGGCAGAACGGCGAAAAGCCCGGCGGATCTATACCAGTTCTTCGGCCTAACTCCCGACAACATAGCGGCGAGGGCCGAGGAGCTCATATCGCTAACGCGATGAGGGAGTTCTCCTATAGGCACAGCAGAGGCCACACTAGATTCGTCGTGGGCGTGGGCCTAGACCCCGCCTCGATGGCGGGGGGCAGGGCTCTGTTCCTCGTCGACGCGAACTCGGGAGCCAAGGCGGAGGAGGCCCTCGTGCTCCCTGGCGGCGAGGACGTGAAGAGCTTGGAGGTCTTGACTAAGGTATACGAGTTTCTGGCCTCCAAAGGGGCGGATAGATCCACCTACCTAGTGGCCGTGGGCGGAGGGGCTATTCTGGACCTGGCCACCTTCGCGGCCGGGACCTACATGCGGGGCATGAGGCTTGCCCTGGTCCCCACCACTCTGCTTGCCATGATAGACGCGGCAATAGGCGGCAAGGGCGCCGTCGACTGGGGCCCTGTGAAGAACCTGGTCGGCGTCTTCTACCAGCCCGATCTAATAATCGCAGATCTGAAGTTCGTCGAGAGGCTTCCCGACAGGGTCTATAGGTCCGCGTTCGCCGAGGCTGTCAAATATGGCGCCGTGCTTGACGGAGACCTCCTCGGCTGGCTACGCTCCAACGCAGGCAGATTGACTGCGAGGGATCCGGCGACCCTCGAGGAGGCCGTCTACAGATGCGCCAGAACCAAGGCGTCTGTGGTCGAGGCTGATGAGTTCGAGACGAAGGGCGTGAGGCAGGTCCTCAATTTCGGCCACACCGTGGGCCACGCCGTGGAGAGGGTCCTCGGCATGTTGCACGGGGAGGCCGTCGCCGTCGGGATGGCCGCGGAGGGCGCCGCGGCGGTGGACATGGGATACCTCAAGGAGGAGCACCTGGAGGAGCTGGTGGGGCTACTACGCCTATTCGGCCTCCCCACAAGCGTCTGCCTCAAGGGCGAGGCCGCCGACCTGGCCAAGCGCCTTGTGCGGCACGACAAGAAGAGGAGGGGCGACGTGTTGCTGATGCCGATGCCGACGGGCCTGGGCAGCTGGGCCCTGGCCGAGGTGCCGCTGGGCCTGGTCGAGTCGATCCTGGATAGGCTGAGATGCTCTGCGTAAGGCCGGCCCCCCTGTTGGGGAGCTTCAGGGCCCCGCCCTCCAAGCCGATCTCCCAGAGGTATATCCTGGCCGCAGCCATAGCAGAGGGGAGCACGAGAATAGCCCCGTTGGAGCTGAGCGACGACGTGGCGGCCGCGCTGAGGGCGGCCCAGCCGCTCTCCCGCATCCATCTGGAGGGAGGCTCTGCCGTTGTCGAGAGGAGGGCGCCCGACCCCGTCAGGTCGTTCAACGTGGGGGACTCAGGCTTCACGCTCAGGATAGCCGCGGCGCTCTACGCAGGCGTGGAGGGGAGCACGCTCATATATACGTCGGAGCAGCTGAGCAGAAGGCCGATGGAGGATCTGGTCGAGGCGTTGGGGAAATACGCCGAGGTGGCGTGGATGCCCGGGGCGCTGTTGATGAAAAGCAGGGGGGTCAAGCGCGTCGAGGCGGCCATACGCGGCGACGTGACCTCCCAGTACGTGAGCGGGCTCATGTACCTCTCTGCGGTCGCCGAGGAGGGGGGCGACATAAGGGTCATCGGCAGGAAGTCGTGGCAGTACGTCGAAGCCACGGCGGAGGCGCTGAGGACGTTCGGCGGAGATGCGCGCATAGAGGGCGACTGGATCTATGTGAGGGGCCCCCTTAGGTCGCCCGGCGCTGTGGCCGTGCCCGGCGACTTCGCCCTTTCGGCGTTCCTCCTGGTGGGAGCGGCCGTGACGGGAGGGCGGGTCGAGGTCTCCGGCCTCGGCGGCGGTCTGGACGAGCAGATACTGGACGTCTTGAGGCGTTCCGGGGTGTCGGTGGGCAGGGCCGGCGATAGGGTCGTCGCAGAGGGCACGCCGTCGAGCCCCTTCGACGTCGACCTCTCAAATGCGCCGGATCTGGCGCTGCCGGCGGCTCTCCTCGCCGCCTTCGTGAAGGGCAGGAGCCTGTTGAGGGGGGTTGAGCACCTGGCCTATAAGGAGTCCAACAGGATCGAGACGATAATGGACGTGGTGAGGAGGCTGGGGGCGTCGGCGGAATACGGAGACGGCGTGTTGGCCGTGGAGGGCCCGCCCAGGAATAAAAACGTCGAGTTCTCGTGCCATAGGGACCACAGGATATGCCTCATGGCCCTCGTCGCCGCGAGGTCCGTGGGCGGTTGCGTCGACGACATATCGCCGATAGCCAAGACTTGGCCCTCTGCGCCGCTTTACCTAATTTAAAAATGGGCCGCGCGGCGGCTACGATGGATATGGTTGAGGCGTTGGCCGAGATAAATAGGGCCAGGCCGGCCTACAGGCTCGACATAGGCGAGTCGGACGTCGAACCTCCGGAGGAGGTCTTCGAGGCGCTGAGGCGGGTTGGGGATGCGCCGTACGGCCCGTCGGAGGGCTTGCCCGAGCTCAGAGAGGCGTTGGCCGGGCTCTTCGGCGTCGATAGGGACGAGGTGGTGGTAGTGGCCGGCGGGAGGCACGGCGTGTCGGCGTTGATGTGGGCCTTCAGGAAGGCGCGTATAATAACCACGCGGCCCTACTACCCCGGATATCTCGAGATAGCCTCGGCGTTCGACATAAGGCTGGATTTCGCAGACACAGACGAGGGCCGCGGCTGGAGCCCCCAGTTCCCGCGCCGCGGAGTCTACCTGGTGAACTACCCCAACAACCCCACAGGCGCCGTGCTGGACAGAGCGAAGGTCCGGGAGCTGGTCGACGTGGCGGAGTTCGTAATAAGCGACGAGGTGTATAGAGATATAGCATTCGTCGAGTTCGAGTCGCCCCTCAAGCTGTCCCCCAACGTCGCAGTTGTCTACAGCTTCAGCAAGGTCTTCTCCGTGCCGGGCTTCAGGCTAGGCGCCGTCATAGCCCCAAGGGACCTCGCGCGGCTCGTGGTAAAATTCAACAGAGCCACGGTCAACTCCGCGTCCTCTGTGTTGCAGAAGGCGGTGGCGCCTCTGGTGCCCGAAATACCTCGGATGGCCGCGCGGCTGTCGGAGATCTACAGAAGGCGCGTCGAAGTAGCCAAGAGGGCGTTGGGCCTCAAATTCGTCGAGCCCAAGGGCGCCTTCTATATATTCCCGCGGCTGGGCTGTAGCGGCGTGGAGTTCCTGAGGAGAGCCCTCCAGCGCGGAGTCTCCGTGCTGCCGGGAGAGGCCTTCGGCTCCTCGGACCACGCCAGGATCGCGTTGGTGCTGCCCGAGGACAGGCTGGCCGCCGCCCTGTCGGCGCTCAACGGAACGTGCCCCAGCGCTTGATCCGGCCGCCCGGCGCCTCCCGCCCCGGAGGCACGGGAGGCTTGTCGAGGCCGACTTGTTGCAATCTATATATAAGGTCTCGCCGCGGATCGCATGGAGCCCAGAGACCTCGCGAAGCTAGTGCTGGTCTCCAACCCGGCCCTAGGCGATAGGGGGTACTTCGTATATACAAAGATAAATATCAAGAGGGACCGATACGATTCATCGATATGGGAAGTGGATCTCTCCAGCCTGGAGAAGAGGGCTGTTCTGCAGGGCCCCGCCGACATGGCGCCGTTGCCCAAGGGCGGGCGTTTGGCCTTTCTATCCAGACGCGGCTTGGGCAAGAAGTCCAGGGGGGTGGGGCTTTGGGTGTTGGAGAGAGGCGGCGTCCCCAGACGGCTCGCCCACTTCCCGCTGGGGGTCCTCGACCTCTCGTGGTCACCCGACGGCTCGAGGCTGGCCGTGGTGGCCTATAGGGGGAAGCCGGAGAGGGACGTCAAACACGTGGAGGGGCTCCCGCTCTGGATGAACGACTTCGGCTTTTCCTACAACGTGGAGTCCCACCTATATCTGGTCGACGCAGAGAGCGGAGTCAAGGCCGTCGTGACCGAGGGCTGGGCCAGGGTGAGGCACGCGGCTTGGAGCCCCGACGGGCGCTATATAGCATACACGGTGGCCAGAGACCAGCTGAGGCCGTACCTCGTCGACCTCGCCGTGTACGACGTGGCCGCCAAGACCCATAGGGTCCTCGCCCGGGGGCTCGAGTCGGCCCACCACGTGGCGTGGAGCCCCAAGTCAGACGCGGTGGCTGTGGCGGGCCACAAGATGCCGAGAGGCTTCGCCTCGCACAACAGGATCTACGTGTATTGGCTGGACGGCTCGGAGCGATGCCTCACCTGCGGCTTCGACAGGAACGTGGTGAACACCCTGAACAGCGACGTGAGGGGGCCCAGCTACACGCCCGTGGTCCAGTGGGCGGAGGACTCCATATACTTCACCGCCACGGTCGGCGGATCGGCGGAGCTCTACAGGGCTGACGTGGACGGGAGAGTCGAGAGGGTGATAGGCGGCGAGGGCGTCGTGGACGAGTTCGCGGTGGACGGGAGGGGGCGGGTGTTGTACACGTTCATGACCGCCGATTCGCCGAAGGAGCTGTACCTATATGAGGACGGGCGCACGACGAGACTTACGGCGTTTAACGACTTCGCCAGAGAAGCCTTGGGATTCTCGAGGCCTGAGCACTTCCGGTTCAGAGCCAGCGACGGCGCTGAGATAGACGGATGGGTCCTCATGCCGAAAGGCGGGGGGAGGAGGCCTTGGGTCCTCTACATACACGGCGGCCCGAAGACCGCCTACGGCTGGAGCTTCATGTTCGAATTCCAGTTGCTGGCGTCCAGGGGATACGCCGTAGTGTACACAAACCCGAGGGGCTCGGACGGCTACAGCGAGGAGTTCGCCGACATAAGGTGCCGGTACGGCGAGAGGGACTACCAAGACTTGATGGAGGCGGTGGACTACGTCCTCGCGCATTTCGAGCTGGACGAGAGGCGGGCGGCGGTGGCAGGGGGGTCCTACGGAGGGTTTATGACCAACTGGGTGGTGGGCCACACCGATAGGTTCGCCGCCGCCATAACCCAGCGCTCCATCTGCGATTGGGTGTCCATGTTCGGCACGACCGACATAGGGTGGTACTTCGTGGAGGACCAGATATGTTGCTCCCCCTGGAGGAATAGGGATAGATGCCTCGAGAAGAGCCCGCTGCTCTACGCAGATAGGGTCAAGACGCCCACGTTGATAGTGCACTCCATAGAGGACTACAGGACTTGGCTCGATCAAGGCGTCGCGTTCTACACAGCGCTCAAGCTGAACGGAGTGGAGACCAAGCTCGTGTTGTTCCCCGGCGAGTCCCACGAGCTCACGAGGAAGGGGAAGCCGCGTCATAGGCTCGAGGACCTCAGACAGAAACTGGACTGGCTGGACAGACATCTGGGCAAAAACCTTAAATCGAGCTCCGGATAGGGCGGTATGGGGTATTGATATGCGCGACTCTGTTGGTAGAGAAGCCGGAGGATCTCGAGAGGGCGTTGAGGTCTCCGGTTAAGTGCGTCGAGGCCCGTCTAGACCCCTATAGGGGCGAGCTCGCCCCCCTCCTCGGTCCTTTGAGCGAGCTGGCAAGGGCCAAGACGCTGATTATTACCGTTAGATCGCCCGCCGAGGGAGGCCGCTTCAAGGGCTCCGAGGAGGACAGGCTGTCGGTCTACCTCAAGGCGCTCGAGGCGGAGCCGCAGTACGTCGACGTCGAGCTGTCGGCGGATATAAGGGACGAGGTCGTGAAGGCCAAGGGGCGGGCCAAGGCGATCTTAAGCCGACACGACTTCGAGAGGACGCCGGACCTCGAGACGTTGATGTGGTGGGTCCGCGAGGGCGAGGAGGGCGGGGCCGACGTGGTGAAAATAGCGACCATGGCCAACAGCTGGGACGACAACTTCAAGGTGTTGTCGCTAATAGGCCGCGGCGGCAAGCCCGTGGCGGCGTTCGCCATGGGCCCCCTCGGCGTCTTGTCCAGGGTCTTCGCCCCCCTGATGGGGGCCCCCTTCACATACGCCGCATTAGACGCGCCGGCGGCGCCGGGCCAGCTGAGCTACGGGGCGATGGAGGCTATATATTCTTCGCTTGGGATATATAGCAATCTGCAGTCGCTGTCAGACATGAGGGCCGCGCTCGACGCCGTGGATTCGGCGTTGATGTATCTATTGAAGCTGAGGCTTGAGGTCTGTAGGGACATAGGCAGGTTGAAGAAGTCTCTGGGCCTTTCCGTATACGACGACAGCAGGGAGGCCGAGGTGTTAAAACGCGCCGGCGACTTCAAGCAGCTGTTCGATCTGGTCGTCCAGATGTGTAAGGCAGTCCAGATAGTCGTGCCTACCTGACCCCGAGGAATTCAAGCACGGCGTTGCGCATGACCGACCTGTCGGGCTTTACGCCCAGCCATATCTCCTCCGCCGCCGCGCCTTGCTCGACAAGTATATCCACCCCGTCTACCACCGCCGCGCCCAGCTCCTCCGCCAGCTTCGCCATCGCCGTCCTCGGCGAGTTGTAGACGAACTCCACATAGGCCCTGGCGCCGTCCAGCGGAGCCAGCACCGAGTCGTGAACCGGCGTAGCGTTCACGACGACGTCGGCTCTCCGCACGCCGTCGAGCCCCACGCCCTCGATCCTCACGCCGAACCTCCCGGAGAACTCCCTCGCCAGGGACTCCGCCCTCTCCTTGGTTCGGTTCGCCACAACTATCTCGGCCGCCCCGGCCTTAACGGCGGCGTATATAGCCGCCCTTGCGGCGCCTCCAGCGCCCAGCACCAAGACCCTGCCCCCCTCCATGTGCCGCCCCGCCAGTCTGTACACAGCCAGATAGTCCGTGTTGTACCCAACAAGCAGATTCCTCTCGACCTTCACCGTGTTCACAGCCCCCACGGCTCTTGCGTCCATGGTCACGCCGTCCAGATACTTGGTCACCTCCTCCTTATGCGGTATCGTCACGTTGAAGCCAGCCAGATTGAAGCGGGCCAGATCGGCGAAGCAAGAGAGGCCGTGTTTAGGTACATCCACGGCGATGTAGTAGGCGTCTACCCCCAGGCTCCTAAACGATGCGTTGTGCATGGCAGGCGATGCCGAGCGCCTCCTCACGCGTTCGCCGATCACCGCGAAGAGCTTCACATGGCGATAGGCCACCTAAATATTATTTCTGGAGGAACCTATTTAGAGCGTTCGCATCTCGATACATGTCGTTCTTCGGCAGAGAGCTGAGGATAGCTACGTTCGGCGAGAGCCACGGAAGGGCGATAGGGGTCGTCATAGACGGCGTGCCGGCCGGCTTGGAGCTGAGCGAGGCGGACATAAGGAGGGAGCTCGACAGGAGGATGTTCTGCAACATCCTTGTGCTTAATCCCCGTTGCGAGCCGGAGGAGTTCGAGATCCTGTCCGGCGTCAAGGACGGGAGGACCCAGGGCACTCCTATCGCGGTGGCGATCTGGAATAGGCGGGTTATTTCGAGCTACTACGACGAGCTGTGGAAGAGGCCTAGGCCGGGACACGCCGATCTGGCGTACTATCTAAAATACGGCGACAATTACGACCACAGGGGCGGCGGGAGGGCTTCGGGCAGGACGACCGCGGCGCTCGTGGTGGCGGGGGCTGTGGCCAAGAAGCTGTTGGCTACGCTCGGCGTGGAGGTCTTGGGCCATATCGTGGAGCTCGGCGGCATCCAGATCTCCGTAAGCTACTCCATAGACGACATAAAGGCCTCCTGGGGCAAACAAATGCCGGTGGTGGACGACGGAGCCCTCAAGGCCATGCTCGACGAGATAGCCAAGGCGGTGAAGGACGGCGACTCCATAGGAGGCGCCGCGGAGGTGTGGGCCGTAAACGTGCCGCCCGGGCTCGGCGAGCCGGTCTTCGACAAGATAAAGGCCGATCTGGCTAAGGCCGCCATGTCCATACCCAGCGCCGTGGCCTTCGAGATGGGCGCCGGCGTGAGGCTGGCCAGGATGCGGGGGAGCGAGGCCAACGACCCCATAGTGCTGAAGGGAGGCAGGGCGGGGCTCGCCACGAACAAGGTGGGCGGCGTCTTGGGCGGCATAACCGTGGGCGAGCCCGTGTGGTTCCGCGTATACTTCAAGCCGACTCCGTCGATCAGGAAGCCCCAGAGGACCGTCGACCTCTCGCGGATGGAGCCCCACATGTTGGAGTTCAGAGGCAGATACGATGTGACCACCGTGCCTAAGGCCTTGGTGGCCCTGGAGGCGATGGCCGCGCTCGTGCTAGCGGACCACGCGTTGAGGGCCGGGCTCATAAGGCGCGATAGGCCCATCGGCTGATGTCCCGCTGCGCGCAGGCCTGCGCCTGGGGCGGGGGAAGCATAATAAACGCAATAGCTCTAGGCGTCGGCGCGTCTTTCCCCATATCTCTCAGGGTCGTGGCGGAGGTCTGCGAGAGCGGGGAGGACTCCGTTTCGTCGTATGCGGACGTCGACCTCTCGCCGATATACAGGGCCCTCGACGTCTTGAGGTCGCGTTTCAAGTTCGGTGGGGTCTCCGTCAAGTTCTCCGGCGATCTGCCGACAGCCGGCGGGCTTAAGTCGAGCAGCGCCGCGTTGAACTCGCTCATACTGGCCCTCGACGAGCTCTTCGAGCTGGGGCTAAGCCGCCTAGATGTGGCGCGGCTCAACGCCGAGATAAGCAAGGCGGTGGGAATAAGCGTCACCGGGGCCTTCGACGACGCCGTGGCGTCCGCCCTGGGCGAGGCCTGGCTTACAGACAACGGCGAGAACGCCCTCCTCAGGAGGCTTGACGTGTCGGGCGACGTCCTCGTCCTGATTCCGCCGTGGGATAAGGGCAGAGGGCGCGTGGAGGAGATGAGGGCGGTGGCGCCCGCGGTGAGGGCGGCTGTGCTGTACGCGCTTAGAGGCGACTGGAGGACCGCCATGGCCATCAACGCCATAGCCTACGGCTTCGCCCTCGGCTACGACCCGGCGCCCACCGTGGAGGCCCTGAGGGCGGGCGCCGTCGGCGGCGTGTCGGGCACAGGCCCCTCTCACGTCTTCGTGGCCGAGAACGCCGAGAGGCTCTACCCCATCTTGGCCGGCTACGGCCGGCTGATAAGGGCGAGGATACCCAACGGGCCCTGCGCGGTCACCTGAGCACTATCCTCCTCACCGTTCCCCCTACCTCTACCCTGGTCCCCGCCGCCTCGCTTACGCCGGGCCTCACAACTCCGTCGACCTCAGCCTCAGAGTACCGGGAGCCCAGCAAGATCAGCTCGTCCAGCTCGACTAGATCGCCCGATAGCTCCACGACGTTGCCGGACGCCTTGACCTCCAGCTGAAGCGGCTTGTCGCCCTCGCCGTGGTATATGCGCCAGCTCCCCTCTCCGTATATCATCAAGAAGCCGTCGCCCAATATGGCGGAGCCCCTCCTTATGTAGATAGGGAGGTCGGCCGAGGCCTCTATCCACGACGGGCCTAGCTGGACGACGCCTGACCAATAATCCATCCACACGCCGCTCGGTATGTAGACGCTCCTTCTCCCGTTCGGCGATAGATGGGGCGCGACGAGGATGTAGGGCCCGACCAAATACTCGTCGTCGACGCCGTAGGCGTCCTCGTCCTCGGGGAACTCCAGGGGCAACGGCCTCAGTATGGGGCGCCCCGTGAGGTGCGCCTCCCACGCGAGGTGCCACAGATACGGCAGAAGCTTGTACCGAAGCCTGACGGCCGCCGCCACGGCCTCCCTATATTTGGCGGGCAACGCGAATATCTCCACGTCGTTCCCCTCTCTGCCCTTATGCGCCCTGAAGAACGGGAAGAGCGCCGACGCTTGATACCAACGCACGACGAGCTCGGGGTCGCTGTGGCCCGCAAATCCGCCTACGTCGGAGCCCGCCATATGGACCCCCGACGCGGCTAGGCCCAGCACCGCCATCAAGGCCGCCCTGAGCCCCTCCCAGGAGGCCACGACGTCGCCCGTCCACACCGCGGCGTAGCGCTGGATGCCCGCGTAGCCGGCGCGCGAGAGCACGAAGGGCCTCTTGCCGGCCCTCAACATCCCCTCGTAGGTCGCCATGGCCTCGAAGTAGGCATAGGCGTTGTGGACCTTCTCATGCCGCACAAGTCTGCCGTCGTCGAGCCTATGCACCGCGCCGGCCGCCGTCCTTCTGAGCAGATCCGCCTTGTTCAGAGGGCCTGGCTTCAAGCCCAGCGCCACGGCCTTCCTCAGCTCGGCCCAGCCCCCCGTGAAGAGCAAATCGCCGTCCATGTTGGTCGGCTCGTTCATATCTATCCAGAGGCCGTCGACGTCGTACTCCCTCACGTACTCCTCGACGAGCTTGGCCCACCACTCCCGCGCCTTCTTGTTGAGGAAGTCGGGAAGGGCGGAGGCGCCGGGCCATCCCTTGACCAGATAGATCTCGTTGTTCTCGGTGGTGAGGAGATGGCGGAGCCCCTCCTCGAATATCCTGTAGCCCGGCTCGGCCTTAACGTAGGGGTCCAATATGGGCACCACCTTAACGCCCCTCTCGTGCAGCTCCGAGACGAGGCCGTGGGGGTCCGGGAACTTCCGCCTATCCCAAGTGAATATCCTCCGCCCGTCCATGTGGTCTATGTCCAGATAGACGGCGTCCAGCGGCACTTCCCCAAGCACGGCGTCCACCACCTCGAGCACTGCGCCCTGCGGCTCGTAGCTGAACCGCGATATCTGGTAGCCCAGCGCCCATCTGGGCGGCAGGAAGGGCCTGCCGGTTATGTCCGAATAGGTCTCGAGGACCTCCATGGGCGTGGGGCCGAATATTATGTACACCTCCGGCCTGTCCTCGACCTCTATATTCACGGCGTTATATTCCTTGAACCCCACGTCGAAGACCGAATACGCCGGGGAGTTCACCAGCAACCCAAACGCCCTGCCCCTCCTCACGAATACGGCGAGGGGTATGGCCACATACAGCGGATCCATAAAGGGCAGGTGGGCGTAGGCGTCGAAGTTGAACATGACGGCGACCGTCCTCCTTCTGTCTATGGGCATGGCCCTCTCGCCTAGGCCCAACACGTGTTCCCTCACGTCGAGCTCCTTCCATATTCTCGTCACGCCGTCCTCCACGGTTATCCTCAACATGGCCTCGACGCCGCAACAGGAGGCCTTGACGACGTCGCCCGACACCTCAACCTGCGGCTCGGGCGAGCCCCTCGGCAGGTCGAACTCAACTGGGGGAGCCTCGTCGAGCCTTATCCTAACGGTCTTACGCCCCAGCTCGTACCGCATGGCTGGAGAGGGGCGGTATAATAAAACGAGATCGCCTCGCGTAATAGGTTAAAAGGCCGCAGGGAACCGCCGCCGATGGTCTACGCAGAGGGCGGCCGCGCGCAGGTCGGCGGGGGATGCCGCATCGCGCGTTGGATACGCGACGACTATTTCGGCGTGGCCGCGGTCGTGGAGACGTGCGCCGAGGGCAAGGGGTATCTGGTGTCTTCCCTGTCCGGCGGGTTGGCCGGCGCGTTTCCGCTTAAAGGGCGCGGCGGCCTGTCATGCGCCGAGCTGGTCCTCCCGCCTGGCGTCTACAGGTATAAGTTGGTCGTAGACGGCGAGGGGGCCGAGGAGCGGGGGTGCGTAGTGGAGCCTCCGGGCCCTCTTCTCCACGTCCCGGCGCCGCACTACGTGGGGGTTTTCGGCGGCGAGGTGGAGGTCCGGGCATACTCCGTGGAGCCTCCCGACATATGCGGCGTCGGCGGCTGCGTAGAAGGCGAGAGGTTGCTGGCCGTGGGCCGACACGGGCTGTATAGAGCCGTCGTCGAAGGGCCTCCGTATGTGGTCAAGTGCTGCGGCGTAGAGATGCGCGTGGGCTCGGTCAAGCCGTTCAAGGGGCCCCGATGGGCCCCTCTGGCCATGTACGAGGTGTTGCCCGATAGGGTCAGGAGGAGGTTCGGATGCAGGGACCTCAGACGGGACCACTGCGGCGGTAGCTTGAGGGACGTAGTCGATATGCTGGACTATATAGCTCGGCTTGCCGACGCCCTATACATACATCCAATATATAGCGCTATGAGCTATCATAGATACGACGTCTTGGACCACAAATCGGTCGACGAGCTTCTAGGCGGCCTGGAGGCGTACGGAGAGCTCAGGGAGGAGGCCTCCAGGAGGGGCGTGGGCATAGTGCTCGACGTCGTCCTACACCACGTTGGGCTTAAGTCCGCCTTGTTCAGAGATAGGCGCGACCTCTTCGCGGTCAAGGACGAGAGGGCCGCCGAGTGGGCGCTCAAGATCGCCTCGACGTTCCCCCGACACGAGTGGCGCGAGTTCTTCAGAGGAGCTCCGCCCTACGAGACCTTCATGTCTGTCTGGGCCATGCCGAGGATAGACTACGGGAAGGCGGAGGCGCTGGACTACGCCGAGTCGGTCCTATCCTTCTGGTCCGACAAGGCCGAGGGCTTCCGGTTCGACGTGGCGCACGGCATACCTCCAGACGTGTGGAGGAGGCTGCTCGACAAATACGCCGAGTCCCACTACCTCCTGGCCGAGCACACGGGCGACCCCTCAGCCTTCTTGGGCGCGCACCACGGCTTCACTGCCTACGAGCTCTACGGCGCGATTCTGGACTTCCTCGCCCTGGAGAGGATAGACGCCGAGGAGTTCGCCGCGCGGATCAGGGAGTACATGGGCAGAGTGGGGCCCAACAAGCTGAGGTACATGTACACGTTCGTCGAGAACCACGACACGGACAGGTTCTGCTCCCGCGCGGGCAAGAGGAGGGCCTTGATGGCCTACGCGCTTATATACTCGATGCCGGGGGTTCCGGGCCTCTACGCAGGCGGCGAGAGCTGCGCCGAGGGGCTGGCCGCAGACCACACGAACAGAAGGCCTCTAGACGACCTCAAGCAGGACTCCGAGATGTTGGCGGCGTTGATGACCCTGTACAAGATGAGGAGGAAATATCCGGAAATAGCGGAGGGGCCTATCAGGGAGATACGCGGCGAGGGAGGGCGGTTGGCGTTGAAAAACGCGTCCATAGCCCTATATCTCGACAGAGACGAGGACTTCGTCGAGATAAAGACGCCCGACGGGTACTATAGCCTCTAGGCCCCTCCCACGCGCTCCATCAGCTTGTTGGTCAGCCTGGCCGCGAAGCCCTCGAGGCTTTTCCTGAACTCGAGGACCAGCTTCTTGACCTCCTCATCCTCGACCATATCCTCGACGTTCTTCACCTTGACGATGCCCTCGTTGGCGAACATCATCAACTCGAAAAGCGCGGCGTCCGTGCTGTTCCTGTAGAGTCTTGGCGCCATCGATTTATGGAGGCAGCTCAGATGCACGGCACCTTTGCTCGTGAAGGTGAAGATCTGTCCCTCCACCACGTCCCTCCCGCATATGTAGCAGGTCCACCGCTTCATGGCAAGGCGCCGTTATCTAGTTTTAAACCTTTGGCACGGCGGGGCCCAAATTTTTAAAGACGTTTAACTGGACGCGGCTATGGGCCTTAAGATCAATAGGCCGCGCCGCGGCTCGATGGGCGTATATCCGCGCAAAAGGGCGAGCGACATAGTTCCTAGGGTGAGGACTTGGCCCGACCCCAATCTAGGCAGGCCCTCGCTCCTGGGCTTCGCCGCGTATAAGGTGGGCATGCTCCACGCCGTGGTGGTCGAGGATAGGCAGACCAGCCCTCTGTTCGGCAAAGAGGTCGTGAGGGCGGCGACCGTCCTCGAGGCCCCGCCTCTGCGGGTACTCGCCGTGAGGCTCTACAGCCTAGACCCGACGAACGGCTACAGGAAGGCCGTGGGCGAGGCGTGGGCGCCGGAGGTGCCCAAGGACATCTATAGAGCCGTCAAGACCTTGCCCGAGAAGTTCGACCTAGAGGCCGAGCTGAAGAGGCTGGAGGCCGTCAAGGGCGCGGCGGTTGACGTGAGGGCCATAGTGGCGACTCAGCCGAGGCTTGCGGGCATAGGCAAAAAGACTCCGGAGGTGTTGGAGATACCCATCGGCGGCGTGCCGTCCGTCGAGGACCGGCTGAAGTTCGCGCTGGATATGTTGGGGAAGGAGGTCAAGGCCTCCGACGTGTTCTCCGTCGGCGGTCTGGTCGACGTCTTGGCCATAACTAGGGGGAAGGGCTGGCAAGGCGTAGTCAAGAGGTTCGGCGTCAAGATACTGCCTAGGTGGCATAAACACAGGAAGGGCCATAGGAGGACCGGCACCATAGGCCCTCAGAGGCCGGCCCTTATGTTCACACAGCCGAGGCCCGGCCAGATGGGCTTCCACCAGCGCACCGAGTACAACAAGAGGATACTGAAAATAGGCAACAACCCCGCCGAGATAAACCCCAAGGGAGGCTGGCCGCACTACGGGCTCGTCAAGAGCGACTTCTTGCTTCTAGCCGGCAGCGTGCCCGGCGTCCAGAAACGGCTGGTGGTGTTGAGACATCCTGTGAGGCCGCCGCCCAAGGCGCCGACCTCGGCGCCGCAGCTGGTGTGGCTGTCGGTCCAGATCTGATCCCCCTGCGGGTCGGGCCTCGCTCCAGGTAATTGTTTAAATACCGGTCCGAGCTGATGGGCGTGTCCGTCGATCAGCTACTGCTACAGTTAAGGAGGGCCGATCTATCGCCCTACATTAAGCCATTGTTCGAAACGCCGCCGGAGAAAGCCGCAGTCCGCGGCCTGGACGGATCGGTCGTGGGCGAGGTGGCGTTGCCGCCCCACTTCTTCGAGCCCGTGAGGCCCGACCTCATAAGGAGGGCCTTCCTCAGCGCCCTTTCGGCCAGATTCCAGCCGAAGGGCGTAAGCCCCGAGGCGGGCAGAAGCCACAGCTGTCAGTCCTTCGGCGTAGGGCTCGGCATAGCGAGGATCCCGAGGTACAAGGGGCATCTATGGCCTAGGGGCTGCTTCGCGCCGAACACTGTAGGCGGGAGGAGGGCACATCCCCCCAGGGTCGAGAAGAAACTACACGAGGAAATCAACAAGAAGGAGAGGCGGCTGGCCATAAGATCCGCCATAGCCGCCACCGCCTACCTCCAGCTGGTCAAGGCACGGGGCCACGTGGTCGAGGGAGCGGAGCAACTGCCCCTAGTGGTTGCCAACGACCTAGAGCAGTTGGACAAAACGGAGAGGCTGAGGAGGGCGCTCCAGGCCCTGCACGTCTGGGCCGACGTCGAGAGGGCCGCCGAGAGGATCAGGATCAGAGCGGGCGTCGGCAAGATGCGGGGCAGGAGGTACAAAGGGCCCAGGAGCATCCTCGTCGTCGTCTCGTCGCCCGAGGCGCCGCTTATCAGAGCCGCCAGGAATCTGCCCGGCGTGGACGTCGCGTATGTGGGGTCGCTGAGCGTTCTGCATCTAGCCCCCGGCGGAGTCCCCGGCAGACTCACCCTCTGGACGCAACAATCCATAGAAGCGCTCAGGGGCTTGTACCTATGAGCTCGCCGATAAGGAGGTTCGTGCTGACCGAGAAGGCGCTCATGCTGGCCGAGAAGGAGAACAAGATAACTCTGGTGGTAGACCGATCCGCCACCAAGAAGGCCATAAAGGACGAGGTCGAGCGTCTGTATGGAGTCGAGGTGAGCTATGTAAATACCATCATAACGCCGAGAGGGGAGAAGAAGGCCGTCGTCAAGCTGGCGCCGGAACACAACGCCTTCGATCTACTCTCCCGGCTGGGTCTGCTCTAAGGCTATCGGTCAGTCCCTCTAGGCCCTCAGATCGTGGGTTCTCGCACATCTGTCGCGACTAAAGACCCTCCTCATCGGGCTCGATAACAATTTTAACGAAGTGTTATAGCCTTTACGTGTCGATTGAGCGGAGGCTTGTGTTGCCGGGAGAGGAGGTCGCCACTCCCGAGGAGTTCGCAGTCGACGGGAGCGCTTACCTCGACAGCGTGTTCCGTGCGTCAGCCTTGGGGGTAGCCGTCTACGACAGGAAGAGCCATGCGGCTACGGTGAGGCCGCTCAAGGGCGATGGCTACCCGAGGCAGGGTGATGTACTTTACTGCGTGGTCACGTCCAAGGGGGTCAGGGCCTTGAGCGTCAGGTGCGTGGCCAGAGAGGGCGACGGCGGCCCCGAGGAGCTGAAATACCCGGTCACTGCGTTCATACCGCCGCAGCTTGTCGAGGGGAAGATAGGCATAGGGGACTGCATAAGGGCCCGCGTCGTCTCCAACTTAGGTCCGCCATTTCTGCTGTCAGTAAGGGGGCCTACGTTCGGGGTGGTCAGAGCCATATGCCCCAAGTGCGGCAACGTGATGAAGAGGCGCGGCAACAGGCTCGTCTGCCCGGTTTGCGGCGCCGCCGACGTCCGCAAGATAGCGCAAGGATTCTATGTATAGATCAGTGTCGCTGAAGTTCGCCAGCGGCGAAGAACTCCAACAGTTTTTGGAGCTCTTGCCGAAATACGTAGATGTGGAGTACTACGCGGTGACTAGGGGCACGAACGTCTACATACAGCTCAGCGGCCCGCCCGACGAGGTGAAGAGGGCCGTGGCCTCCATAAAGACGGCGGCCGGCCTCGTGAGGGCTGGGCTCAAGCCGATTAAGTCGTATCCCCTGGAGGCGGTGTTCAGGGAGGCCGACGTGGCCTCTCCCGTGCCTCCCGACGTGTTGGTCGAGTATCTGGCCGTCAAGGGCTTCAAGGCGAGGCTGAGGGGGCCGGAGCTACAGACGGACGCCTCCATGGAGGAGGTGAAACGAGCCGCCTCGCAGCTGTCGGCGGTATATAAATCGCTCGAGGGCGTGCCGGTGAGCCCCCACGCGAAGCGCGTGGCGGCGGTATATATAGCCGCCGTCAGGTCGAGGCCCGAGGAGGCTCTGGAGAGGCTTGCGGCTGCCGGCATCTTGAACCGAGGCTCCGTGTTCAGCCTTGCGCTGGACCTGCAGACGGCCAGGAGGAGGGTCAGAGCCCTGATAGGAAAAAGCTAAAAACCGGGGGCTCCGGGCTTGGCGTGATGTCCATAGAGATCGTCAAGATAGACGAACGCTACCTGGAGCTCAAGACCAAGGGCGAGACCTACACGCTCTTCTCGCCCCTAGTCGAGTACCTCTCGGAAGATCCCGACGTGGAGTACGTCACGTTCGACGTCGGGCATCCCCTCCTGGAGGACGTGACGTTCAGAATCAAGACGAGGGCGGGAAGCCCGCTCGACGCGCTTAAACGCGCCGTCCAGGCCATAGTCAACGACCTCGAGTCCCTCGAGAAGTCGATTCTAGCCTGAGGACAGCCACCTCGACTCGATGCCTCCTCTTCCTGTGGTGTTTATACATAGGCGGTATATATACGGCGGCCCTCTCGAGGAGCTGCGGCTCCAGGCCTAGAGATCTGGCTACGCGAAATACGTGCTCAACCGCGGCCGCCTTATGTATGCTGTATATAATCTCGGCGATAGATGCGGCGCCCTTAAGGAACCTCACGTCGCCGTGGCGCGTCCACACGCCGAAGGGCGGATTCATGACCACCTTGACGGGCCTCCTCGCGCAGGGCCTCTCGGCGTCGCACAGCGCCACGTCTAGGCCCAGCATCTTTGCGGTCCGTAGAGCGTCGACGTCGATGTCGATGCAGATGGCTCTGCCCCCCAGCGCGGCCACGGCGTATGCGAGCCTCCCGGTGCCGCATCCCAGATCCGCGATCCACCCCTCGGCGAGCTCGCCGCGCATGTACATGGCCCAGGCCATGGTGGCGGCTATCTCCCCCGGCGTGATGTACTGCTCCAGACGGAGCTTCGGCCTTTCGAAGCCGGGCAGGGAGTCCAGGAGGCTCGCCAGATCCTTCTTGCCGACCACAAGATAACGTTTAAATGAGAATAAATCGCGCCCACTCATGGCGGAGGATAGAATGGTTGCCGATGAGCTGGCTAAGTATTGGGATAAATTCGTCGAGACCCCCATCGCCAAGCAGTTCCAGAAAGACCTGCCCGGCTTCAGGAAGTGGCTGGAGGACGTCGGCCCCAGGCTCATGTTGGCGAGAGCCAGAGAGGCGGCGGCCAAGGGAAACCCGGTGGCCAAGGACTACGTGGTCGACTACGCCATGGGCATGTTGAGGAGGGGAGGCGAGAGGGTCCTCGTGAACATGTTCGCCGCATGGCTGGTCGAAAACAAGCTGGTGAGCCAGTACTACCTCATAAAGAACAAGCTGGTGGCCGGCGGCGAGTCGATCGCGACTTGGCTCAGAGCCTTAAGGGGGCTAGATAAGCCCTAGGGCTATTTCCGCCAGCACGACGGCTCTCGACACGACCTGCCAAGCGTCCAGCGGGCGGTCGCCCAGCCTGTAGACCCCGTCGGCCTCTTCGAGAAGCCACGAGTTCTTGAAGTCGCCGTGGGGAAACCCGCCGACGACGACCACAGAATCCGCCAGCAGTCTGCCCAGCTCCAGGGGGTCCATCCGCACGCCGCGTTCGTGCAGAACCACCCACGCGCCGCCGGCCTCGTCCAGAAGAGGCCTCAAGCCCTTGGGCTCGGCCCTCATCAACGGCTCCCCCTCCGCGGGGACCCTACCCAGAGAGAGCAGCTGCTCCATCAGCCCCACGAAGTTGTTGTAGTTCTTGGGCGGCCTCACGTCGGGCCTCAGCCTTATCACCACGTCGTTGATCGTGTGGACGGCCATGGAGCCTCTGCCGACCGCCGCGAGGAGGGAGTATTGAAACGCCAGCATGCACATATGGACTATGTCGGGCCTGCCCCTCCTCTCGGCGTCCTTGAGCCCCAGCATGGCGCCGTGATGCCTCGCCCTATCCAGCAGGATCTCGCCGGGCCTCTTGCCCCTCCTCTCGGCGTCCCTCGCTATGGATGGATGGCGCCATATCTCGGGCGGGGCCAGCTCCATGGACGACTCGGCCAGTATCAGCATCACGAGCGGCTTCGAGGCCCGGATATATAGGCACGAACCTCCCGATGAGTCGAGAAACGGCGTGGTCGACCTCGCCATAAGCCCCTCTGTTGCCGGTCCACCGCCGTCCGGCCCCCTCCGACCTGCCGGTCGTGGGTCAAGACCCTAGGCCGGGACAGCCCGCCTAAACGCGCCGGACAGCCCCCAGCGCCGCCTACGGCCCGGAGGGCTGGACATAAGCACTCCGCCCCGCGCCCTATGTATCGCGTAGATGAGGGTAAGCTCTTGATTTTGTAGGCATATATTAAGTCAGTTTATATAGATAATAATTTTAATAAAAACATATTGTTATTTATTACATCTCAGCTCTCAATAGCTCCGGCGATATGTACCTAATCCTGCCGATTATCACCACCGACAAGGCCGCCAACGCGGCTATCCACGCCAGAGCCCCGGCCGCCACCTGCCACGCCGGCACGGTGGGCGGGGCTACAAAATGGCCGTAGTTCAAAAGAACCATAACGCCTCTAGGTGTCAGGACAATAATTAGGATATCCGACAAGGGGAAGGACGTGGTCAAAAAAAATACCTAGGGCTCGTGAAGAAGCTCGGCTAGAGGCGTCGGCTTTCCAGCCGTGTCGTCTAAAACCGAGCCAGCCTACACTTGAAGTATGGATCAGTGGATGCGGGGGGTGGGATTTGTGGGCGGCGTCGCCTGAACCCACGCAGGCCTACGCCACAGGGACCTAAACTTGGCATGGAGGCCCTTTCGGAGCCCCCAACCTGCCCCTTTGACCTGGCTCGGGCACCCCCGCCGATAGGCCATACCGCCACCACTTAAAAATTTTACCGCAGGCTGGGCGTCTGCGCCGTAGCGCCGCCCGCGGCCTCCTGACGGCGCGGGCACCGCCGCTGTCCACCGCGAGGAAAATGATGGATGGGCCCGCCGGGATTTGAATTCCCGGGGTCTCCCCTCCCGGGATCTCCCGCGCGTCAGGCGGGCCTTAGGGAATTGCTTTCAATCCTACCGCTAGACTACGGGCCCCCTGCCCTACATTCCGTCGCTATTAAAAGCTTTTCCCCGACTTAGATCCGCAGCATGTTGGCCCCCCAACTGCGGGGAGGCGCTGGTCCCGCCGGGGCTGGTCGCCTGCGGCCAGGCGGCCTTGCGGCGGCGGAGTCTGTTATATACGTGTGGATATTGCCGCACCATGTTGGCTATATTTGGGGGCAAGCCTGTCCGCGAGAGGCGTATAGAGGCCAGGCCTCTGGTCTACAGCCCCGAGCTGATTAGGGACATCGAGGAGGTCTTGAGGTCGGGGGCCCTCGTGTCGACGCACGGCAGATGGGTGAAGTCGTTTGAGGAGGGGCTGGCCAAGTTCGTGGGGGTTAAATACGCCTACGCTACCACCAGCGGGACCACGGCGCTTCACCTAGCCCTTAAGGCCCTCGGCGTCGGGCCCGGCGACGAGGTGATAACCACGCCGTTCACCTTCGCCGCGTCGGCGACGGCTATCCTTCACGCCAACGCGGTCCCCATATTCGCCGACATAGACCGCGAGACCCTCAACCTAGACCCTGCGTCGGTTGAATCCAAGATCACCGATAGGACTAAGGCGGTGGTCGTGGTCCACCTCGCCGGCTACCCTGCCGAGATGGACGCCTTCATGAAGCTGGCGGATAGATACGGCCTTTATATAGTCGAGGACGTGGCGCAGGCCCTCGGCGCCGAGTATAGAGGACGTAGGGCCGGCTCCATGGGCCACATCTCGGCGTTCAGCTTCTACGCCACGAAGCATATAACCGGGGGCGAGGGCGGCGCGGTGGCCACCGACGTGGCGGCCTACGCCGAGAGGGCCCGGCTCATCAGGGCTCACGGCGAGACCGACAAGTATTTCTACGAGCTGCTGGGCTACAACTACAGGCTGACCGAGCTGCAGGGGCTGTTGCTCCACCACGAGCTGAGGAGGTTCGAGGAGCTCCAGAGGGCTAGGGAGGAGTACGTCAGAGCGCTTCTAGACGGGCTGGCGCGCCTCGAGGGGGAGGGCCTCCTCTCCGTGGTCAAGCCCAAGCCCTACGTCAAACACGGCTGGCACCTCGTGCAGATCCTCCTGTCTCTGGAGCGGCTGAGCAGACCGCGCGACTTCGTGGTCGACGCGTTGAGGAGCGAGGGCATAGGCAACGTGTCGGTGGCGTATCCCATCCCGCTGTACAGAACGCCTCTGTTCCAGAAGATGGAGGGACACGGGAGGGGCTGTCCCTGGAGCTGTCCTTTCTACGGCCGCAAGATCGCCTACGAGAGGCTCCCCAACGCCGAGTGGGCCGCCGAGAGGGTCGTGTCGCTCCTCGTCCTGCCTAACCTCACGCCTGAGGACGCCGCGGATACCGCCAAGGCCTTCGAGAAGGTCCTGCTGGAGCTAAGGCGCTGAGGCCCCCACGTAGAGGACGCCGGGCTCCACGCCCATCTCGGCTGTTTTACGCCCGAGAGCCTCTAGGAAGCGACGGCCGTTGCGTCGACCTAGATGTCGGAAAGCCCCTGGCCGCGTCGATCGACGCCGTTATTTTGGCTCCATCCCGCAGATCTATAACTATATTTGAGAAAATTATATATTTCACATAGAGCCGTGTAGTAGAGCTCTGTATAGAGTCTCTGTATTTATATATATCTGCTCGAAGTAGCTCTCGGAGGCGAGGCCTCTCTCCACGGCCCTCCGTATCTTGTTGGCGAGACTCCAGGGAGGTATTACGGCGCCGGGCCTCGCGTTGTCGTCTATGTAGTCGCTCTCCACAACGTATATGGGCTCCAGCCTCAGCGCCTCCTCAAACTCCCCCCTCCGGCCTATCGGCACCGACGGGACCAGGCCGAGCTCTACGGCCAGAGGGGCTACCCGGGGCTCCGCATGGTGCATAACCACGGCGCCGGGCCTCGCGTTGGCGCGACGGGCGATCTCGGCCACGCTCCTCACGGTCTCTTCCCCACGCCGTTCTAGGTGTAGATGCACCACGGCGCCCACGTCGCGGGCTCTCGCAATAACGTACTCCAGCACTCTGTTGCAGAGGGCCGCCGCGTCGGGACCTGCGTCCCAATGCGGCCTTCCGTACTCGCCGAAGCCGACCGCCCTCCCCTCGGCCACATATCTGGCGGCGAGGTCCGCCGTCCAGCGCATGAAGCCCTCGACCTCGTCCTCGCCCCAGCCGGACTCCCTCAGCTTGACGCACTCGGCGGGGTGGACGCCCACGACGGCGCCGGAGATAAGGCCCTGCGCCCTCGCCGCCTCGCTGTTCTTAACCGTATGCTCGTAGAGCTTCTCGACCCAGCTCCTATCGCCCGGCACGCCCCCTATGGACCACGTGAGCAAAGATACGAAGATTATGCCGGTCCCTCCGGCCCTCTTGAACCGCTTGGCCACCTCAGCCGCGCCGAGCCCCGTCGCCTCGTTGGCGTGGGCGTGGTTGTCGAATATCCTCACGGCGGTCGAGGAGGTCAAGCTTAAATATCAACCCGTCGTGGGGCATATGGCGAGGAGGCGGAGGGGAGACCTCAATTTGTTCACGGCGGCGGGTCTGCTCAACTTCTCCCGCGAGGGCGAGATCGAGAAGATCAAGCTGAGCCCCAAGACCGTCGTCATAGCCTCCATAGTGCTGATGGGCATAGTCATAATCCTAAACTTGTTGAGGATTTGATGCGGCTGCCCCCGAGGATAAAGATCCTCGAGGCGCTCTCGGCGATCGCCGACGGGCGGATCAAGCTGTTGGGCGAGAAAGACGCCGAGGTGGTCTCGTCGGACGGCACCAGGACCTACAGAGTCTACGTCGATCTGGGCAGGAGGGCCGCCTACAGCGACGACAACGGGACCGTCTACAGAGGATACGTGGGCTACCCCATAATATCGTTCCTCATGGCCCGCGGCGTGTTGCCCGTCGACGAGAGGCTGAGCCAAGCGCTCAAGGGCATACCTTGGCGCAAGCTGAACGAACAGTACAAGAGGTACGACGCCGTGATGGAGCTCGTCAAGGCGCAGCTCAAGGATAGGGGGATCTCCGGAGATGAGGTTGAGCGTTATATCGATGCCGTGATGGAGCGCCTCAAGGGGCTGGGCCTCCGCCTGGAGAGGCCGATCGGCCAGGGCAAATAGGGCCGGCCCCACGACCCGAGAGGAACCTGGTGGGGACCCTCTGCGCCTATCTGCCGATATGCGAGGAGTAGGCGCCATCGCCTTCGACGTCTAGAGTTTTTCGACTCGTCCGCTGACGGCTAACGAGGATGGATTACGGCATAAAGCTTTTAAGCCGGAGGCTTGGCAGTCACAGCGGCGGTAGTCTAGCCTGGTTTAAGGGGGCATAGCCCCGACTACGGATGGCGGCCTCCCAAGCCGCTGATCCCGGGAGGGGATCCCCCGGGAATTCGAATCCCGGCCGCCGCACCACCTCTTTCTTCTGCGGGGTCTCTACGCCGGGTGGATGCAGAAAAAGTTAAATACCGCGGCACGGGGAGGGACGGCCGGGGTGGCCGAGCGGCCCAAGGCGCGGGACTCGAGACCTCGAGCAAGACATCCCGTCCCCGCGAGGGGGCGTGGGTTCAGGCGACGCCGCCCAGAAATCCCACCCCCGGCGCCATAGGTTCTATAGTTATCGTACAATGACCGTCTGCCGTGAGCCGGACCGCCTTGGCGGTAAGGTTAAAAAACCTCTGCGTAAACTCCTTCGGTGAAGAGAGGCGATGGCTGAGCTGTGGTGAGGGATTTGAACGCTGATATCTTTTTAACGACGGCCTACCTACCGGCGTGCTCGACGGCGGGATCTCGGTGGACTTGGGCAATGGACTTGTCCTCGAGCTGAGGAGCGACGGCGTCAAGCTCGGCTCCTCCTTCGTGCCGGGGGAGGTCTCCGTGGAGGGCGGGGAGGTGCTGGTCGGCGGAAGGCCGCTGGTGCTGACCCGCGCCGTTAAGTGCCCGGCCAAGGTGGGCGGCGTCGAGCTCTGCGGCGAGGCGCGCAGGAGGCCTAGGTTTATATATAGGGCGGCCTACGCGCCCGGCCTCTCCAACGCGCTGAGGATCGCCGAGCTACACGCGACGAACGCCCTCAATAGAGGCGACTGCCTCGCCCGCTATCTCTACTCGTTGGTGTGGGGTTCCGGGACGCTCTGGGGTATATACTACAGGGAGGTCCCCCGGCCCGCCAGCGGCGTCTGCGGCTACATCGATCGATACTTCACATCGCGCGGCTTGAGGGAGGCCGCGGCGCATGACCCCTCGGCGTTTTCGAGCCTCGACGAGTGGACGCGGGCCGTCCTAGGCCTTTCGAGGTTCGGCGACGCCTTGAGGCTCGTCGACAGGAGCTGGAGGGGCTTCGCCGTGGCTATGCGCTATGGCCTCTACTCTGCCTTGAGGTGGGGCCTCCCCCTCGATGGAGATTCTTGGTTGCTCCTCCTGGGGCTTTACTCAGCGCTTGATCCGTTCGCCGTTCCGGGCGGCGTCGCCCTTGACGTGGGCGTCCTGCGGGCTCTGCCGTATCTGGTGGTGAGGCTCATGGGAGGCTTCGCGGTCTTGTTCTCGTCCGGGGGCCGTCCGTTCGCCGCCTCGAATCTGAACGTCATGGCTTCCGGCGGGAGGATCAGAGGCAACTACGCCTCGTGCGGCGGCGATAGGTGCGTCGTAGGGGATCTCTACTTCAACATCTGCATCGACGTGGACTGCGCCGTGGTCAGGACGTGGGATTTCGAGTTCAGGGGGAGGCCCATCTGCTCCGATCTTTATACCTTTACCGCTATCCGTCCTTGTAAATAGGGCGGAGCAATATATAAAAGGAGTGGGTGTCTTTGGGATAAGTGCCGAAGGTGCCCGTAAAGGTGGTTAAGTGGGATGAGATAGTCTCGTGGGCCAGGAAGCTCGCCGACAATATAAGGTCCAGCGGCTGGTCGCCCGACGTCGTGGTGGCCGTGGCTAGAGGCGGCTACGTGCCTGCGAGGCTCCTCTGCGACTTTCTGGGCGTTCAGGACCTCCTCAGCGTCCAGATAGTCCATTGGCCCGGAGCGGCGCAGGTGGCCGAGAAGGCCTACGTCAAGTACGGCCTTTCCGTGGACCTCTCCGGCAGGGACGTGCTCGTGATGGACGATATAGTCGACACGGGCGACAGCGTCGTGCTGGCCAAGGAGCTCGTCGAGAGGTGTTGCAGGCCGAGGTCCGTCAAGACGGCGGCGCTTCAAGTGATAACGAGCACCACGAAGTTCGTGCCTGACTACTACGCGATAGAGGTGCGCGACTGGTATTGGTACCAGTACCCGTGGACGGCGCTCGAGGATATGTCCAGCTTCATCGTGCGCATGCTAAGGGAGGAGAAGCAACAGCTCTGGACCCTAGACAAGATAATGGAGAAGTTCGTGGAGTGGTATGGAAACGAGCTCCTCGAGGAGAGGTTTCTGTACTTCAGAGAGGCTCTCGATAGGCTTAGGAGGGGCGGCGTGCTGAGGCCCGTGGACTGCGGGGGACAGACTTGCTATCAATATCAGCAGCACTAGACGCGGCGTTTAGCCGTTTAAACGCCGCGTAGTAGGCCGCTATTAGCATCAGAAATATGCCTAGCCTCATCAGCCAGAGCCCGACGCCGGCGGCGCTCTGCGGCCTAACTATCAGGGGGAATACCCCTATATAGGGCACGACGAGCATGGCCTCGCCTATTATATCGCCGGGGGTCACCGGCGGCTCGCCGTATTGTTGATCCGATATGGGGTTCGTGATGGAGTTGTCGCCCTTGGTCGCGAGGGAGCAGCCGAGCCCCACGGCGATAACCCTGTGTATGATCCATTCGCCGGGCGGGAATGGGGGCGATGCGACGTAGACAATTATATCGCCCACATGGGGACAGCTCCCCGCTCCCGTCAACACCACGAAGTCGCCCACGCGTAGGTCCGGCATCATAGACCACGAGGAGACCACCGCAAAGGGCCAGGAAACGCGTAGGATGTATTTCGCCGCTAGGAACACCGCGAAGAGTATCACGGCGAATACGAAGATGTCTTGGATCCATTTCTCGGTTTCGCCCATTGCCGTGCCGGAGACCCTCTAAAAATAATTTTACGGGGAAAAATTTTTATAGACGTTAATTATGTCAAGCCATGGCACAAGCTCCAAAGGCTGGAGGAGTACCTGTAATGATCCTGAAGGAGGGGTCTCAGCGCACCGCCGGCGAGGACGCCAGGCGCTCCAACATCCAAGCCGCTAAGGTTATCTCGGAGATACTCGCCACGTCGCTTGGTCCCCGCGGCATGGACAAAATGTTGATCGACGCCTTCGGCGACGTGACCATAACCGGCGATGGCGCGGCTATATTGAAGGAGATGGAGATACAGCATCCGGCGGCCAAGTTGCTCATAGAGGTCGCCAAGGCCCAAGACGCCGAGGTCGGCGACGGCACCACCACGGTGGTCGTCCTGGCTGGGAGGCTTCTGACGGCTGCCGAGGAGCTCCTGGAAGAGGGCATCCACCCGACCATAATAATCGACGGGTTTAAGAAGGCGTCGGACTTCGCGGCCAAGGTCGCCGAGGAGGTGGCGCAGTCCATACAGCTGACCAGGGAGAGCATGTCGAAGGTCGTCATAAACTCGCTCAGCAGCAAGATAGTCTCCGAGGCCAAGGACTACCTAGCCGGCATAGCCGTCGACGCCGCCTTCCAGGCGGTGGAGCAGAGAAACGGCACGCCTTACCTAGACCTCGATTGGATCAAGATAGAGAAGAAGAAGGGCAAATCCCTCTACGAGACGCAGTTGGTGCAGGGCATAGTGCTCGACAAGGAGGTCGTCCATCCGGGCATGCCCAAACGCGTCGAGAACGCCAAGATAGCCGTGTTGGACGCGCCTCTGGAGATCGAGAAGCCCGAGTGGACTACGAAGATCAGCGTTAACTCGCCCGACCAGATCAAGGCCTTCCTGGACCAGGAGGCCGACATACTGAAGCAGTACGTCGACCATCTGGCCGAGATAGGCGCGAAGGTGGTGATCACGCAGAAGGGTATCGACGAGGTGGCCCAGCACTTCCTCGCCAAGCGCGGCATAATGGCGGTCAGGCGCGTGAAGCGCTCCGACATAGAGAAGCTGGCTAGAGCCACGGGGGCCCGCATAATCACCAGCATAAAGGACGCCAAGGCCGAGGACCTCGGCTCCGCGGGCCTCGTCGAGGAGAGGAAGGTGGGCGAGGAGAAGATGGTGTTCGTCGAGAAGGTGCAGAACCCGAAGGCCGTCACTATATTGGTCAGAGGCGGCAGCGACCGCGTGTTGGACGAGGTGGAGAGGTCGATGCAGGACGCCCTCCACGTGGCGAGGGATCTCTTCAGGCTGCCCAAGATAGTGCCCGGCGGAGGCGCCTTCGAGATGGAGCTGGCCAGGCGCGTTAGGGAGTTCGCCAGGAAGTTGCCCGGAAAGGAGCAGCTGGCCGCTCTGAAGTTCGCCGATGCCCTTGAGGGCATACCGACGATACTGGCGCTGACCGCAGGCCTCGACCCCGTGGACGCCATAGCCGAGCTGAGGCGTAGGCACGACAACGGCGAGGTCGCCGCCGGCATCGACGTGTTGAGCGGCAAGGTGGCCGACATGGCCGCCCTCAACGTGTGGGATCCGTTGCTGGTGAAGCAGAACGTGTTGAGGTCCGCCACGGAGGCCGCCATAATGGTGCTCCGCATCGACGACATCATAGCCGCTGGCGCCCCGAAGAAGGAGGAGAAGAAGGGCGAGAAGAAGGAGGAAGAGGGCGAGAGCAAGGCCGACTAACCTTTTTAGGGTCAGCACAAAATTTTAGTATTTCTCCCGTCCTCGTGGCGATGGAGAGTAGGCTTTCTCCTCCGGAGCTTGTCGATAGAATCGAGAAGCTTATCCAAGTCCTCAGATCCGCCCTGGCTGATCGATCCCTCTATCCGCCGAGGCTGACGAGGTTCGAGGTGGCGAGGGTCATCGCGGCCCGCGCGTTGCAACTAGCCATGGGCGCCCAGCCGCTGGTGGATATAAGCTCGCTGGACACGAGAGACCCCGTGCTGATAGCCATGGAGGAGTTCAGACAGGGCAAGCTGAACTTCTCCATAGTGAGACAGCTCCCAGACGGCAAAACCATCAAGCTGGAGCTGAAGGACCTCCTGGAGCTTGAGAAGCTACTTCGCGCTTGACCACGACCACGTCGCCGAAATACATAAAGACGTGGCCGCCGGCCCTCACGGTTTTTTCCGGCACGGCGTCGACCTCACCGTCCATCACATACGCTATGGTGAGCCCGTTGGCCTTATAAGCGTAGAACCTAACGCCCTTCTTCTGCAACTCCTCAAGCACGCCCATGTGCAATAACAGCCCCATAAATAATGATGAGTCCCCGACGCCGGGCCTCTAGCGGCGCCGGATCCCTTTGGCAATCGCCAGCGCCTGCCTCCCGCGTCAGCCATAACCCCAGCGGCGAGTACAGACTTTACGTACTGGACACCTTCGGGGGCCCAGCCCACCGAGGCCAACAGCCGCCACGTGATAGTCAAGCCCGACAGTTTCAATTTCTTGAAGGCTCTATACTGCGTCAAGCCGGCGTCGGTCGGCACGGAGGCCGACGGCAGGTTCTCTACGCGGCGGGCCGGAACGAGGAATTTATAGCTCGGCAGGACATATATAGCCAATTTCGCGTGTCGGCTATTGTTGATTCCACACCACGTATTGGCTAAGCTGGTTGGGCGATTGATAGCTTGCGAGGAGGACCGTTGGCCCGGACAACGGAGGCTACTCGGATTGTCTGTAGAGGTTGGACTAGACAGAAACTGGAAAGAGGCGGTGGATGCGGGGGGTGGGATTTGTGGGCGGCGTCGCCTGAACCCACGCAGGCCTACGCCACAGGGACCTCTAGGCCGGCTTACCGCCGGGAACCCTGCCCCTTTGACCTGGCTCGGGCACCCCCGCCGATAGTCCATACTGCCATCACTTAAAAATTTTACCGCCTGTCGTGGCCGAGGCGACGATGCTGGCGCGGCGCCAGCCTGTCGGCATTTGTCAAATGCGCGCCCGGGGGCGGTTCCTATTCGGGCCTCCGCCCGGGGTCTCCGGCCTCCGGCGGAGCGGCCTTCGGAGGGGCCTTGGCGGTCAGCTTCCTGGCCAATATCTTTCTGGGGTCGACTCTGTAGAAGGCTCTGCCCGCTCCGTGGAGCAACGGGCTTGTCTTCTCGAGGATGGGCCCCCACTCGTCCACGAGACCCTGTGCGGCTTTGGCCTTGATCACGTTGAAGACGTAGAGCCTCACCTCGCCGACGTCCAGCTTGGCCGCCACCTTTGCCTCATATATCGCGATGGAGCCGTCGAGCCCCGGCGCTCCGACGACGTCGCTGGGCAGCAGCCTGGGCCCGAACGCGGAGGTTTTATCCACATCTCTGCCGCTGACGGATCCGAGAGCGTAGGCCAGATCTGCAGCGTCGGCGGACGCCACGTTTATCGTGGCCTCCCCCGAGTGCTCTAGGCATTGGAACGTATACGTCGATCTATCCACCGCCACTGCTATCGTGGGGGGCTCCTCGGATACAGGCGTGTTCCAGCTGGCAGGCATCGCGTTTATCTTGCCGTCTGGACATCTGGATATCACAACGACGGTCGGCCTAGGGTGAAGTGTCCTGTAGAACTTGCCCCTATACTCGACGTACATAGGTCTTTCGGAGACTTAACTAAATAAAGATGAAACGAGAATTGCGCCATGGAGCCGACCGGAAACGGAGTGGTCTTCAAGACCAATCTGCCCCCCGAAAAGGTCAAACAGCTGGTGGACGTGCTCCGCAACGTCTACGACCCCGAGATACCCATAAACGTCTACGACTTGGGCCTTATCAGAGAGATCACTCTGGGCGATGACGGGACATTGCGAATAGTCATGACGCTCACGGCAGTCGGTTGCCCCGTCTCCGCCTCTCTGGCGAATGAGGTGGGGCTCGCGGTGCAGTCGGTCGTGCCTGAGGCCAAGGACGTGGAGGTAAATGTGGACTTCGAGAGGCCTTGGGATCCGACCCAGATGACACCTGAGGGCAGGGAGATGTTCAAAGCCATCTACGGATACGATATAGTGGAGCAATACCTCAAGCAACAACAGGAGCTCGCCCAGTGACTTCCGAGTCCCGTGATGACGGCGTTCGGGACGGCCGAGGGTTGAGGAACACCTAGAGGGCTGAGGGGCAAGCCCCCGTCGACGTCATACGGTGATCACTATATCTACTGGGAACTCGAACTTCTCCGAAAACCCTCGAAACGCGAGGAGGGCGGCGGCGGCGGCCACCTTGCTGCCAGCCGCCTCGGCCAGATCGGCTAGCGCCCTTATGGTCTTGCCGGATCTAACCACGTCGTCTATTATAAGCACGGAGTCGCCCTTGGCCAGGAGGCCTTGGGGCACGTACAGCGACACCACCCTATTGCCCTTTATGTAGGACACCTCGAGGCTTTTGGCTCCGGGCTCTTTGTACTGTTTGGCCACGACCAGCGGCGCCTCGAACCTCTGCGCCACGGCCACGGCGAGAGGTATTCCGTCGACAGCCGCCGTGAGCACCTTGTCGACCTTCAGGCCGGCGAATCTTCTGGCTATATATATCGAGTAGAGAGTCCAGAGATCGGGGCTGTACGTAGCGGTTAGGTCCACATAGGTCTCGTATACGCGCAGGTTTTTTATCAGTATTTTATCCAGAGGGTATTCGGCGAATAGCTTCTCCACGATCTCCGACGCGGTCTCGACGGAAGGCAGCATATCGCCTGTATAATAGCGCGAGAGCACGCTTTCGGGTAGATCCAGTAATGACGAGAGCTCCTTGTACGTCAGGCCCAATAGCCTCTTGACCGATCTCAGGACGTTTACTCCGTCCAGTTGCGTTCTGACTTTCTCGATCCGCTCCACGGATTAAGCGGGTAGTTAAAATTTGAGTTGAATAACTGGGGACATGGAGATCTATGGAGAGCTGTCGCGGCTGGTGATCAAGGAGGGGCCGCGGAGGGTGTTAGGCATGCCCCTCTTCCTCAATCTGTTCGGCTCCGTCAAGGCTCTGCCCGCCGCCTATATACTGGGGCGTTTCCGGAGGGTCTACTTCGAGGATGAGAGGTTTAGGGATGTGGCGATGGCGCTCTGCGCCGACTGCACAGCCGACGGGAGGGAGGACGCCGAGGTTGTCGGCAGAGCCCTCGCGGTCGAGGCGTATTACAACACGATAGCCCACGACGTGGCGGCGCTGGCCCCCGGGATAGACTCGATCGCCGTGCCGTGCTTCACGGGCGCCCTCGGGGAGGCGGTGGCCAAGAGGGCCCGGGAGGTCGAGCCGGGGTTGACCATAGTGGCGGCGAAGCTAGGCGCCGGCGATTGCGCCTGGGCCGATGCGGTCTACAGTCCGCCGCCTCAGCCGCTCCCTCTGCCCAGGGCGTTGAGGCTTGGCCCGGCTTCCCTGGCCGTTCTGTCGACGGCCCTGAGGGCCTCCGAGGAACACGGGCTTTACTCCACATTGGCTCTGTTGACGGATTGGGGAACATGAGGGTGGGGATAGTGGGGGGCGGCCGCATGGGGCTTTGGCTCAAGAGGGAGATAGCGAAACTGTACCAGACGGCCGTATACGACTTGGATAGGTCCAGAAGCGACGTCGAGACGTTGGACGGGCTGGTCGCGTCGAGCGACGTGATCATAGTCGCCGTGGGCTTCAGAGAGGCGGGGGACGTGATAAGGTCGCTCTCAGGGCGGGATCTCTGCGGGAAGCTGGTCCTGGATATAGCCACGTTTAAAAAATATGTACTGCCGGCATATGCGTCGTTGCCTGACTGCGTCTCGGCGGCCACTGCACATCCCATGTTCGGGCCCGGCGCGGATACCATAAGGGGGAGGAAAGTCGTCGTCATGGAGGTCCCGGGCAGGAGGGGGGTGGATCTAGCCCGCGCCTTCTTCGAGAGCTTAGGCGCATCTGCAGTCGAGGGCTCCGTCGAGGAGCACGAGCGTCTAGTCAAGTACACCATAGGGCTGAGCTACGCCGTCGGCCTGGCGCTGGCGAGGATATACGCTGAGCATTGGCCGTCCATAGAGAAGTACGGAGGGACGTCGTTCCGCTACCTCTCAACCTACGCCTTTTCGCTTCTGGGCGACAGCTCGGCGCCTCTATACGCCGCGGAGGCCGGCGAGGTTATCGACGAATTTATAAGGGCGTTGAGGGAGGCGGACATGCCCGTAGCGCCGCCGTCCGTGGATCCCGGCGAGGCGTACCGCCGCTTCTACGATGCGTTGTCAAGACTTGGGTACTAGCCTGGCCACGGCCTCCTCAACCGCCGCCGCTAGAAGGCCCTCGAGGCCCGCCATTTTGATCAACGCCTTTATCGTCGTGCCGCCGGGCGTCGCCACCATCTCCACCACGCCTTCGTGGCCAAGCCTCGCGGCGAGTTGCGGAGCGGTCGAGAAAAGGCTCGCGGCTATTTCTCTCGCGAGGTCCCAGGGCACTCCCACGTTCACCGCCGCCTCTATATAGGCGCGGAGGAGCCGCGCCACCAGCGCGGGGCCGCTGCCCAGAACCACCGTGAGGGGGTCCAGCAACTTCTCCTCCACCCATATCACCGCGGGCGACAGCGATCTCAGCAGTCCGTCTACCTCCTTGTCGTATTCGCCTGCCACCGCGATCGCGGTGAGGCCTATGTTGGTCATGGCCCTAAAGGGCCTTGCGGACAGGCCGGAGATCCTCGCCAGAGGGATGCCCGCCACGAAGGACACCACGGGCTTGTCCGTCCTTATGGATATCTCGGCCACGTTGTGGGGCTTAACCGAGAGGAGCACCACGTCGCTTTTCTCGACGACGAGGGCGTTGTCGAGATGGGCCTCGAGGCCCAGCTTCAAGGCCCTCTCGAGGGACCTAGAGCTCTTGACGGACCCAACTACCCTATATCCCCTCTCCTTAAGCCTCAGCCCCAGCGCCGAGCCCAATTTGCCCAGACCTATGATCCCTACGGTTTGGGGGACTGGTCTCCATGACGTAAAAAATAAACCTATTTAAATCCTCTGGCCCGAGGCGGCCATGGGCCTGGACACCGCCGTCGTGGCGTCTATCTACGTCGTCGTTATAGCCATAACCGTGTTGAGGTTCAGGAGGCGGGCCTGCTAGATCTCCAGGACGCGTCTACCCACGTGTTTCGCCTTCGGCATCTCCGCGAGCAGTTGCGGCAGTTCGGCGAATTTATGGAGGCTGTATACAGGCCTTATCCTTCCCTCGGATAGAAGCCTCAACGCCTCGACTAGATCGGCCCTAGTTCCCTGCAGCACGGGCAATATATCTACCTCCTTCAGTATGTAGAGCCCTAGCTGTATCTGCTGCGGGTTTGGATTCACGTTGCCTATCAAGGCGATCTTCCCCCCGGGCTTTAGAGCCCTCGCGGACTGGCCTATGGTGGGGCCTCCAACCGTCTCTATGACCACGTCGGCATATCCCATCCTCTTTATCTCGTCGGCGAATTCCTGCTTGGTCACGACGTGGTCCGCGTATCTGGCCACATGCTCCGCCTTCTCGGGCCTAGTGACGCCGACGACCTTGGCCCCGTAGGCTCTCGCCACCTGCAACGCGTGGATCCCCACGCCCCCCGACGCGCCCGTCACGACCACGAGCTGGCCCTGCCCGACCCCTGTCCTCTTGACGGCCCTCACGAGCGTCGAGAGGACGCAGGCGGCGAAAGACGCCGCGGCGAAGTCGACGTTGTCGGGGATCTTGACCAAGGACTTGGAGTCCGCTACTATATACTCGGCGAAGGCCCCCCATATATCTTCGCCGAATACCTTCTTGTTCCTACATAGGTTCTCCCGGCCCGACTTGCAGTATTCGCACTCGCCGCAGTATTCATACATCATGCCGGCCACGCGGTCGCCGGGCGAGAGCGAGGAGGCCCCGGGGCCCACCTCCTCGACAACTCCGGCGTATTCGTGGCCCGGAACGGTGGGGAACCTCACCTTCTGCCAACCGGTCCAGGCCAGGTAGTCGCGGTAACATATGCCCGCGGCCTTCACCCTAACTAGGGCCCTCCCCGGGCCCGGTCTGGGCCTCTCGACGTCCGAGAGCTCGAGCTCCGCGTTAGGGCCCCGCACCATGTAGGCCTTCATGGAAGGCTCTGGGCGGGGAATTAAAAGCGTTAGCTGTTTAAAAACGCGCCGAATTTCGTGAGCCTAATAGTCGAGCTGGGCGCATGTCCGGTCTGCGGAAGGCGCGATGTGGCGCTGAACTCCGAGGGTCTCGTCGTGTGTAGAAGTTGCGGGACCGTGATGGGGCCGGCCGTGGCGACGGGCCCCCTCGCCTCAAAGAGGCCCGCGGACTACCTGCCCCTGGAGGGCGGTACCGAATACGACTGGAGGGACGTGAGAGGAGTCATAACGCCTAGGTTCAAGATCTACAGAGCTATTTCCAGAAGATCTGGAAACAGGATCTCGGCTGAGGTAGAGAGGCTCGGCTCGTATCTAGGCCTGCCCAAGGTCTGTGCGCACATGGGGGAGGCCATAGCGGCGCGCCTGGGCAGATCCAGCGATGTGGAGTACACGGCCGCCGCCATCCTGTTCCTGTCGTGCAGGCTGGCCAAGATATATGCCGATCATATGTTTAGAGGCTACGACGCGCGCCGCCTGGCCAGAAAGGTGCTGTGGGTCCAGAAGACGGCCGGGCTCTCGATGCCGCCGCCTTCACCCAAGCACTTCATGTTCAAACTCGCTGAGGATTTGAACATGAGTAGGGACGTGGTCAAGAACGCGCTCGACATATTGCGTTTAATAGCGCCGGTGGTCGGGCGGGGCAAGGTGGCCCAGGCGGCGGCCTTCCTTCTCTCCGCGAGGGCTAATGGATATAGACTGGAGCCGAGGGGGATAGCCGACGCGGCGATGATCTCTGAGAGGGCGTTGCTGGAAGCCCTCCGGGAGGTAAACGCCGCCTTCAGACCCTCAAGTCGAAGGCGGAGCCGTCCAGGACTATCCTGACATGCCGTACGGCTCTCCCCACCAGCCGCCTCGGTCTGAACTCCACCACGTACTCTCCGCCGTCCAGTTGCTCGTATCCCGACACGGCCCATTCCTCACCGGCCTCGTCGCCAAGAATATAGGCGAAGTCCTCAAAGTAGTCGTAGGTACCGCAGGTGTAGCACATATTTCCGCCGAACTTAGCCTTGACGAGCTCCGGCCCCACCGCGAGTATCTCCACCTCGGCCTCCGCGCCGAAGATCTCCCTGAATCTGGCCACCGCCCTTTCGGCGAATTCCATAAAACAGACCCGACATGGCCTTATTAATGATGAGACCCCGATAGGGCGACCAATGACCTCAATCGCATGGGCTGAAAACTTCTTTAAGCAGAGCGATATCCGCATCAGAACCCCCGGCTCCCCGCCCGCCGACGCCTCCGCAGTCTCGGAGGCGAATGAACGCGGAGCCGGATGGGCCCATCCACGATTTTTCCGACGCACCACGGCAAATGCGGAACCGCAGACGTAGCCCACTCATACGGCATCGGCCAACAGCTCTAGGAGCGCATATACCCCATAGAGATGCCGCCTAACGTCTAGCGTATCCACAGAACCGGGTGGATGCGGGGGGTGGGATTTGTGGGCGGCGTCGCCTGAACCCACGCAGGCCTACGCCACAGGGACCTCAACCCTGCCCCTTTGACCTGGCTCGGGCACCCCCGCCCGTTCTCGTTGATATACAGGTTTTTAAGGCTTTACGGCGCTTCTTATCGAACGCACTATTTCGCCTAGCCTCTCCGGCTGTTCCTCGGCTATGGTGCCGGTCACTATGACGTTGGGCCTCTCGCGCGCAATCTCCTCAGCGGTTTTGCCCGACCTTATGCCGCCGCCCACTATCAACACCCTGTCTAGGTACTTCCTGACCGCCCTCACCATGGCCGTCGGGACCGGCTCGGGCGCGCCGCTACCGGCCTCCAGATATACCGCGGCGAACCCCATATACCTCGCCGCCAGCGAATAGGCCACCGCTATATCGGGCCTCCTCGGCGGGATGGGCCTCGCCGAGCTTATATATCCCGCGGCTCCGCCCTCGCCTACGATGAGATATGCCGTGGATATGACCTCCAGCTGCGGGTAGTGTTTGGCCAATATCACGGCGCCTTGTAGCTGGGCGCCCACTATGAAGTACGGATCCTGCGAGTTCAACACGCTTAGGAACAATATCGCGTCTGCCCTCGGCGAGATCTGACATATGGTGCCGGGGAAAAGCACCACGGGGACGTGCGCGACCGACTTCAGATCCCTCACAACCTCGTCCAGCCTCTCGGACGGAATCCCCAGGGAGCCGCCTACAAGAAGTCCGTCGGTCCCGGCGTCGAACGCCGCCCTAGCCACCTTTAGGTAATCCACCGACTTGTCGGGATCGAGAAGCGTGAAGTGCTTGACCCCCTCAGATATATACTCAAGGACCTTCACGGCCCCCCTCGCCCTCTCCCTCAGCCTCCTCCTCGCCCGCCCCGGCGGCCTCCTCGGCGCCGCCCTGCCCCGTCTCAGGCGGTTTTATCTTTCCCTCCAGGAAGTGGTCGACGAACGCGTTGTAGTAATCGACGGCGCTCCAGCGGGGATGCTCGTCGAACTCCTCGCTCAGCCCGCAGGTGCCGCAGATGACGACGTATTTATCCCCCATCTTCTTGACGTTGACCGTCTGCGCTCCGCAGTTAGGACACACGAATATCTTGGGTATTGTCCTCTTGGGCCTGACTATTATCTTCCTCCTCCTTCTCCGTCCTCCCACGTCGCCCGCCCCGCACCAATATATAACGTTTCGCGGCCGGCGGCGGATAGAGATCGGCGCTCACCTCCTAATCGTCACCGATCGGCGCGTCGCTCGTCCTCACCGCATATATAAATCGAGTGGTTTTTATCTCAAGATGATGTAGTCAGAGTTACGGGCATGGATGGCCGGTGGCGCTTTGGCTGAATTTTTATATGGCCTGGCTACTTACGCCGTGCTGGGAAGACTTGAGGCCATAGCGGCCAAGGCCTCCTGGATCTTGTGGAGCAACTTCAGGGACAGGAAGGGGCTTGAGGTGGTGGCTCGCCGAGGGGACGACGTGACACGGGCCGTGGACGCGCAGATGGAGGAATACATATACTCGGCGCTGAGGGGCGCCTTCGAGGGCGGGGTCCTCATAGCCGAGGAGGGCGGGGTCTACAGGTGGGGCGACGAGCGCTACGTCTTCGTGTTGGATCCCCTCGACGGCTCTTTGAATTACTCCCTGGGGATCCCCGTGTTCACAATCTCGATAGCTGCAGGCCATAACCGCACGGGGAAGCTCGACGATCTGGAATACGCCGTGTTGGCGGTTCCGCCCACTGGCGACGTGTACTCTCTGGGCCCTGGGTCCTCGCCGACCAAGAACGGCACCCCCCTCAAGAGGTCTGAGCAATCCATGAACGTCGCCTTCGTCGCCATGGGCGAGTCTGTTCCGCCCGAGGTCTATTCGCTCATATCGTCCATGGGCCTCAAGGGGCGTAGCCTCGGTTGCTCCAGCTACGAGCTGCTCTTGACCGGTCTCGGCGCCGCCGTGGGCTTCGCCGACCTCAGGGGCAAGTTGAGAATGCTCGACGTGGCGGCGGCGTTGTTGCTGGGCAGAGCGCTCGGCATGGAGTACATCATACTGGGGGATTACTCCCTGGAGGCGCGGGGGATATCTTTATTGGCGGGCACGCGGGAGTTCGTAGATGGGCTCCGCAGAGGCCTTGGAGGAGGGGGCTAGGCGCTTCCTCCTGGACCTTTCGGGGGCTCTGGGCGTAAGGCTCTCCAGAGTGTTGGATCTCTACTTCTCGGTGGAGCCTAGGCGCGCCCGCATATTGGAGATAGTTGAGGAGGGGGGCAAAGTCCTTGGAGTCCGTATGGCGGTCGAGTCGAGCAGCAGAAAGGGCGTGTGGCACTACGTCTCTGTGGGTCCCTACGGCGCAAAGTGCACCTGCGAGGCCAATATGATCAAGGGCCTTATATGCAGGCATATAATAATCGCGCTGATTACATGGAATATGGTGTCCCTCATAAAGACGGGGGAAGGCGTCGACGTGGGCTCCCTGGGCTGGCTCAAGAAACAAGCCGCTGAGGGCTAGGCCGAGCTCTGCCGCAACAGGCTCCACCGCCGCCCGCACCGATGGCCACGTGGACTTGCGCCATGGCGGGCGCTGGGCAGACCCGAGGCGCCAATAATATTATATAGCGCCGTAGACTGGGGCGGTGCGCATAGCCGTAGTCGGCGCAGGGCCTGCGGGCCTGTCCCTGGCCTCGCGGATAGATGCGGACGTCTACGAGGAACACCAAGAGGTAGGGCTTCCACGCCACTGCACGAGCCTTGTCAGCGGCCGGTCGGCAGGGGAGGCCGGCATACCGCCCGACGTGGTCCTTAACAAGTACGACGAGCTCTTGGTGACGGACCTCCAGGGACGCCGGATATGGTTTAGGGTCAGAGATCGCATCTACCTCCTCGATAGGCCGGGTCTCGAGAGGCGGCTCTCGGATGGAGTTCCCTCGATAGCGCTGGGCGTGAGGGTCGAGGCGATAAGAGGCCGATACGTGTATACGTCTGCCGGCAGAAGCGGGCCCTACGACTACATAGCCATCGCCGAGGGGGCGGTGAGGAGGTTTTCGCGCATCTACGGCGAGGTCGACAGACTGCCCGGCCTCCAGGTCGACGTGAGGAGCAACAGGGGCCTCTCTGGCATAGTCGTAGTATACAATAGAAAGCTCTCGGATGCCTACTTCTCCTGGATAGTGGAGATCGACAGGGGAATATACAGAGTGGGGCTCGCCGATAGGTGTTGCGTTGTGGACAAGCTACGCAAACTCGTGAAGCTGGTGGGCGGCACGCCGGTCGGCAAGCCCTTCGGCGGCGGCGTGTTGGCCGGGCCTCCCGTCAAGAGGCTTGTCCACGGCCACATCGCCCTTCTGGGGGACGCGGCTGGCCTCACGAAGCCGCTGAGCGGCGGCGGCATAATACTCGCCGTCAAGAGCGGGGCGGCCCTCGCCGAGGCGATGAAGTCCGGGGGGCCCGAGGCCTACGAGCACTCCATGCGGCCCACGGTCTTGAGGCTCTCCGCCGCCAAGGCCGTCTATAAGTTGATGTACGTCAAGGGATTTGTCCACGAGGCCTTGAGGATCTTCGACGGCTCCGAGTTCCTCGCGGTCGACTACGACGATCACGTCAAGACGCTGGCCCTCGCCATGGCCGCCTCAAGCAAGGCGCCCCGCGCGCTGGTCAGCGCGTTGAGACACCTCATGTCGCGCGACGCAGGCCGGCCCTCGACATAGGGACACTGCCCGACTGCCTTTTAAACACTCGACGTTCTGTTGTCGTGCAGTACAAGAAAGCCGTCAGAGATCCAGTCCACGGCTTCATAAAGCTGACGGAGGACGAGGTAAAGCTGATAGACGGCGAGCCCCTCATCCAGAGGCTTAGGTATGTCAAACAGGTGGGCTTCGTCTACCTGGTCTACCCCGCAGCCACCCACACCCGCTTCGATCACAGCCTCGGGGTGATGCACGTGGCCACGTTGCTGGGCAACCGGATCATGCAACAGCTGGGCGAGGTGGACGAGGAGCTGTTGAGACATATACGCGTGGCCGCTCTCCTCCATGACATAGGCCACCTCCCGTTCTCGCATTCCTTCGAGATCTTGACCAGAGAGCTTCTCCACATGGCGGCGGTTAGGGGATGCCTTGAGGTGGACATGGCGCCGTTCGACGCCGCACAGAAGCCGCATGAGGTCACCACGAGGCTTCTGGTGGATAGGCTCAAGCCCAGGCTGTCGGAGCTTGGGTACGACCCCGGCCTGGTGGCGGAGCTGCTTTTCAACAAGGGCGGTAGATACAGGCTGTACAGCAACATCCTCTCGGGCGTCTTCGACGCCGATAGGCTCGACTACGTGATGCGCGACATGTTCTTCACGGGCGCGGCGGTGGGGACTAGCCTCACCCATATAGACCTGGAAAGGATGGTGGAGAACCTGGAGGTGGCGGGGGACAGCTTTCTGTTCAACGAGAAGGCGAGGGTCAACCTTGAGGGCTACCTCATCACCCGCTACAATTTATACAGACATGTATACCTACACCACAAGACCGTGCTGTTCACCGAAATAGCCCGGGGGATACTCGCCGACAATATAGCGAAATGTGCGGAGGGCTCCGGCGATGGGGCGATCTGCGGATATCTGTGCGACTTGGCCAAGTTCGCCGCCGGGCAGGTCGACGGCGAGAACGTCTGGAAGGCCACCGACGACTACTTCGTGTCGGTGTTCGTCAGGGACGGGAGGTTCAGAGACCTTCTGTCCCGCAAGCCGCCCGAATATATAACTTTATGGAAGCGGGAGAAGGACTTCCTCGAGATCTTCAAGGACCCCGTCCGCGTCAACGAGATAGTGGACAGGCTGGGCCCTCTGCATTGGGCCGTCATGGACGAGCTGAAGAGGAAGCTGGTGGAGCGTCTAAACGTCGAGCTGGGCGAGGCGGCCGGCTGCAAGCTGTCGCCGGAAGACTTGATTCTGTCCTACGTCAGCTTCGACCCATACGCCGAGGATCTCTATATATCCACGTCGATGGGACCTCTGCCGCTCTCCAAAATCTCGCCGCTTGCAGACGCCGTCAACGAGGCCTGGAGGAGGGCGCCGCACGTCTTTATCTATGTAAAGAGGGATGCGGTCGAGAGGTGCGGAAATAACGCGACGGCGAGCCTCAAGTCCGTGCTGGAGCCCCTTATGGATCTAGCCGTAAGGAGGATCTCGGCCTAGCGCCGCTCCCAACGTCTTCCTCACGTATTCGGCCACGGCGCCCTCCGTCCTCTCGAAGATCCACCTGCCCTCCTCGGTCAGCTGGGCCACACCGTCCCTCACGACGACCTCCCGCCTCACGAGCTGGGGCCATACCCTCCAGTCGTACCTCATGCCCAACGCCTCCACGGCCCTCCTCGCCAGCTCGTCCACCTCCTCCACGGGGGCCGGCCCCCTCGCCAGCCTCCGCAGGACCACCAGCCGCAGGTATTCGCCCACCGGCGAGTAGCGCATGGATTGGACGTACATGGTAACATGGACGGCTCCGTATATAATGCCCATAGATAAGAAGCTCTAAGTGGGGAGAGGGCGCGTCGAAAGTGAGTTGCCCGCGGGGCCTGCGGTGGTGCCGGTGTTGTCGCGGTGGCAGATAGAGGATCTGCGCCGCGGCGAGCCGTACGTCTCCTTCGACCTCGAGAGGAGCAGGTCGAAAGTCGCCTATGCAGGGGGCACGGCCCGCTTCGAGCACGGCTCCGAGGCCTACGAGATCTCTCTGGACGAGCTCCCCGAGGTCTACGAAGATAGTTGCGAGGTGTACGCCTTGATAGACGGCGTCTGGCGGGAGCTGTCCATAGCCGGCGCCCGTTTCTACAAGTTGTGCGTATTCGAGAGGGGGTGGGCCCCCACGTTGATGATAGACGGCATAACCATGCACAGCGTGCTGGAGGACCCGCTGTCGGTGACTCGACGCAAGGTGCGGGCCATCAGGGGGAGGGTGTTCGAGTGCTGCACGGGGCTGGGCTACACGGCCATCGAGGCCGCGAGGAGGGGGGCGCGGCAGGTGGTCACCGTGGAGGTAGACCGCAACGTGCTGACGCTGGCGTCGTACAACCCCTACAGCGTAGGGCTCTTCTCGGAGCAGGTGGACCTGATTATAGACGATGCGGCGAACTTAGTCGCTGCGCTACGGAGCGCCTCATTCGACTATGTGATCCACGATCCGCCGAGGCTCAGCTACGCGACCCAGTCTCTATACTCAGCGGGCCTCTATAGGGAGTACGCGAGGATCTTAAGGCCGGGCGGGGGTCTGTTCCACTACACGGGCGCCACCGGCTCCAAGTATAGGGGCGTCTCGGTATGGCGCGGCGTGGCCGAGAGGCTCAGATCCGCCGGCTTCGTCGTTAAGACCGTGGAGAGGGGGTTCGGCGTATTCGCCGTGAAGGCTCCTGCGCGCCGTCGTTAGACTATATAGGGCAGCCTATTCATGACCGTGGCGCCCGACGGCGATATGTACACCATATTCTCTATCCTCACTCCGCCGACGCCGGGCACGTACACGCCTGGCTCCACGGTGACCACCATCCCCTCCTTCAGCACGTCGTCGGACGTGGCGGACAGCCTGGGCGGTTCGTGGACCTCCACGCCGACCCCGTGGCCCGTCGAATGTATGAAGTACTGCCCGAAGCCGTAGTCCTCGAGGACCTTTCTGGCCGACAGGTCGACCTCGCGCGCCGCAACGCCGGCCCTTATCGCCCTTTCGGCGGCTTTTGACGCCTCGTACACCGCGTACACCGCATCTCTCAATTGCCTCGGCGCCTCTCCTATCAGGTAGGTCCTCGTCATGTCGGCGCAGTAGAGCCTATATCTAGCTCCCACGTCGACCACAACGGCATCGCCGTACGCAATGCGCCTATCTCCGTAGTTGTAATGAGGCCATGCCGAGTGGGGGCCCGAGCCCACTATGGGCTCGAACGCAACGCCGTCGGAGCCTAGCGATATCATCAGCCTATATATCTCCGCGGCGATCTCCCGCTCGCTACGCCCCTCAAGGCTCCCTAGGCGCGACAGCGCGTCCTCAGTTATTTCCAGAGCCTTCCTGATCTTCCCGACCTCCTCCTCGGTCTTGATAGATCTGACCTCCAGGATCTTGCTGGACACATCCTCGCCGATCTCCTTGCTGTCGGAGGCCACCCGTCCCTTCAACGCCTCCCTCAGCCTGTCAAGGAGGTTCTTGGCCACCAGAAGCTCTTCGCCTGGACCTCTAGGCGGTATCTCCGCCGTCGCGAAGGCGATGATTTTGTCCACAGCGACCGAGGCCAGGGCCCTTCTATAATCCAGGCGGGAGACGTATAGAGCGGCTTCCCCCGTCTTGACGTCGACCACTAGGGCCAGGCCGTCGGGGAAGCCCACGGCGTAGGCGAGGTTGCTGGGCCTTGTCAGCACTACGTAGTCGTAGCCCTTGAGGGCCTCCAGCAGGCGCCTCATGTCCTCTTAATTGTGCTTATATGTATTGGTTTCTCATACCGCCTAACCAGCGAAAACCTGACTACAGAAACCACGTCGTCCAGCTCTATTCCCGGGTATAATTCCCTCAGCTCCGACAGAGCCTCGTCTAGGTCTCTGAAGCCCTCCTCCCTCAGGACGTCCTCGCCGAGATCCCTCAGCCGTATGTACTCCACCTTGGTTATTACAGCCTCGCCGTACAACATGCCGCAACACGCTATGTATACCAGCTGGAAGCGGGGCCTTAAGGTGCCCAGCCTGATGGTCACGCGCTTCTCCCCGCTCAATATCCTCGCCAGGTATTTCTCCTTGAAGCTCAGCAACGGGCCCATCTCCCCCCGCACGGACGGTCATAAACCTTTATATTAATACGGTGCGCCCTCTCCGTGTGTCTGGCGTATAGAGATGGCGATGCCTTGGTCTTCGAGGCCCCCGAGCTTGAGCGCGTCGTCGCCTACCTCTCCCTGAGGGGCCTGGCCGAGAGGGTCGAGGAGGTGGAGGGACGCATAAGGGCGGTTCCTTACGTTGACGGCGTCGAGGAGTCCCTGAGATCTCTATGCGCCACGATGCCCAGCGACCTCAAGCTGGACCTTCTCGACGCGTTGGCAAGCGACGGATGGATCGTGGACAGAGATCTGTCTAGGATGCGCAAATCGACGCTTTCGGGCTCCCGCATAACCGTCGTGGAATGCGACTGCGTCAACAAGCGCCTCCAGCTCTTCTCGACGGCCGACTGTAGCGACCACCTGAGGCAACTCGGCTTCTCCGTGCGGAGAGTGGGGACAGGCGTCGAGGCCGAGAGGGAATTCAAGACGTTGGTCGAGGCGCTGGACGTCTCCGACGCCGCCCTGCAGAGGGCAGGCGCATGCTAGGCTATCTGTTGCTGGCGCTGGAGCTCGCCCTCCTTGCCCTTGCAACGTACACCGGGCGGCGGCGCATCCTGAAGGCGCTCAACAGCTCGCCGAAGGGGGAGAACCTCGACGGCCCGGCCGACGTCGACGAGCAGATACTCAACTACTTAAGAGCCCGCGGCGGGCTGGCCTATCAGGGGGATATAGTCAAGGACCTCGATCTGCCCAAAAGCACGGTGCATAAGGCGGTCAGAAGGCTCGCCGAGCGGGGCCTCGTCGAGGTGAGGCGGCAGGGCCGCATAAATATAGTCGCGCTCAGAGGGCCGGCCCAGCAACAGCCCTCCTAGGGTTGGACAGAAATACGTCCAGCAACATGGACGGCGATAGGGCCAGCAGTCTGCCCATATAGGCCCAATGCACGCCGTAGGCCTCCCTGAAGAGGCCTACGGCCATCTCCCTGAATTCGTCGGCCCTCTGCGCCGAGGCGGCTATCTCCACCACGGCGCTTGACCTCCCCCTCGGCTCCACGTACACCGCAAGTCCGGGGGCATAGTATATCCTCCCCCTGCGCTCCAGCGCGGCCTTCGGCAGAGGCACCTCGGAGAGCCCGGCCAACGCCATCGAGGCCAGGCACCCGAATATACAGCTGGACGCATATTCTCTGACGTAGTTCTCAAAGGCCTTCTCCACGGCCCTGTACTCGCCTGATTTGACAAATCCGTTGAAAAGACCTATCTCGTGCATACGCCTCAAGGAGGCCCTCCCGCCCCTCACGACCATTCTATATCCGCCCAGCCCGAAGCCGCCGACCATGTAGAAATCGAAGAACTCGACGGCGCCGTCGCTGAACGGCCTAGCCGGCGCATTGCGCCGCGACACGCCTCTGTAGGGCTCCAGCACCAGGTAGTCCACGTCCTCGCAGCTCCTCCTAACCAAGGGGCCGCCGCGCGCGTACTCGACGCAGATGCCTCCCCCGGCGTCTATCCGCAGACGCGGATGCGCCTCCGTTATCAGATATGACGGCAACACGCCATCTTCTTACGGCGTTAATTTAACTACAGCAGTTACTTCAGGGGCTTCAGCAACTTGACGTCGCCGTATTTCTCGAGGACGTCCATGATCAACGGCAGAGGCTCCTCGTCGAGCGATGAGAAGCCGGCGATCCTCACCCCGTCGACAAGCCTTATGAACCCCCTCCCAACCCTTATCGTCGCCTCCCTGGGGCCGAACACCACCTTGAACGTTATCCTGTTCTCGGCAAGCCTTCTGGCGATCTCGCCGGCGGCCTCCAGCTGCTTCTTGGCAGGCCCGCCCCGCGGCCTTCTCCTCTTGAGGTCGGAGAGCTCCTCGGCAGATATATCGCCCTTGACTATGCCCTTCACTCTGTCCACCAGCGCGTGTTCGCCCTCATATCCGCCGACCTCCAGATTCTCGCCGGCCTTGATCCTCTCGACCAACGCCGACAGCGAGATCCTCTCCATGGACCTACCGATGGTGGACGGTTATTTAAGCTAAGCTCAACCTTTTAATAGTGCCTTGGTGGCGCCACCGTGGCCGTGGATCTCGACCTGCTGTCGATATGTCCGTCCTGCGGAAGGCCCATGAACGAGGATAGCAGAATCATGAGGGTTGAACACCTGACGGGCGATAAGGTGCTGGAGCGTCTGCTCATCTGCCCCCACTGCAAGGTGAAGATCAGGGAGGTGGTTTACCTGTCCAGATGAGCCGAGCGCGCACATTGAAGGAGATCGAGGACAGGAGGGCCCAATATAGCAGGTATATATGGGTAGCCGTGGCCCTCTCCATGTCGGCCGCGGTGGCCGGCATAGCGATATATATAGCGTTCGGGCTACCCAGCTACTTCCTCTTCGGGGAGCTGCCTAGCGGCATGTTGATCGCATCGTATTTCCTCTCCATCGTGGCCGCGGTAGCCGGCTATCTGTCCAAGTCGGGCGTAGTGAGGGGGGAGTACGGATCGGCCGCCAAGTTGCTTCTAGCGGCGTTGCTCTTCTCGGCGGCGGCCATGGCTCTGTCGGCCGTCGCCTTCACCCCGTTGATGGACGGCATAGTGCAGATGATCTGCCAGACCCAAGCCGTGGCCACGTCAGAAATTTCCGTCTGTATATCTAATTTTAAGATGAATATATATATCGGTTTCGGAGCATATCTAGTTATAAATATAATTGCGACGATTATGTATGTATTATCTCGGAAGGTCTTGGACGCGTTGTTCGCCTACTACGCCCCGAGGGCGGTCAGACGTAGTTAAAGTACCGGGAGGGGTCGGCAACGCCTTCTATCAACGACAGGCTCAGTATAGATGCGAGGAGGTTCGATAGGGGGGCCTCGAGGCCGCGGCATCCGAACTCGGCGCAGAACCACTTGAACTCCTCGTAGAAATCCCCGGCGAATACGTATGGCGTCCTCGCCAGCTTGGCCACGGCGTCGCGCCTCAGGACGGCGGCTACCCAAGCCGGGAACGCGACGTTCGGCGGGGCCTCCCTCAGCGCCTTGACGAGCCCCATGAGCGACTTCATGAACGCCACGGCCACGTCGACCCTCCCGTACTTCTCCGCCTTGCTGACAACTCTGCGCGACACGTCCACGAAGACGTCCAGCCGCGGCTCGAGCGACTTGACGAACCTCAGACCCTCCAGCGCGGACTCGCAGCGGGCCTTCTCCGGACAACGGGCGCAGGCGTCCCCCAGGGACTTGCGGGCGCACTCCACGCATGTGCCGGTCAGTTCGCATATGTCTAGACCGGGCATGGCGAATCCGCAGGAGGGGCACATGGCGACCCCACTGCTTGGGCGCAACCTCACTTGAGGCATGTCGTCTATTTATATAAGCTGAAATACGGCCCTCTCCGTGGAGGCGCTAGTGGTTGCGGAGTCCTCGATACCGGACGAGCCCGCCAGAGACGTCTTGCTGGAGCTGAGGAAGAGGGGTATTAACGGCAGATATGTGCCCATCCAACGGCTGTCCGTCAGAATGTCCCAGGAGGGGGTCTTCGTCGAGACCCGGAGGGGGCCCGTGAGGCCCGACGTGGTGGTAATACGGGGCATCGGCTTCCTCTTGGACTCCAACACGATGATAAGGCGGGTGACCACCCTCGAGATCTTGGAGGAGGAAGGCGCCACGGCCATAAACCCAGTCCGCGGCCTGATGGCCTCCAGGGATAAGTTGATGAGTCTGTACATACTGAGGAGGGCGAAGATACCGGTGCCCCCCACGGTCGTCACCGAGGATCTCTTCTACGCATACAACGCGACTAAGGCCCTCGAGACCGTGGTCGTCAAGCCCATACAGGGCAGTAGAGGCTTCGGCGCAATGCTCTTCTCCGACCCTGATCTGGCCTTCCAGGTGATGAGGACGCTCCTGATATCTCGCAACCCGCTCTACATCCAGAAATACGTCGAGAAGCCCAACAGGGATATCCGCGTGATAGTGGTCGACGGAAGGGCCATCGGGTGTATGTACAGAATCTCCAATATGTGGAAGACGAACATAGCCCAGGGGGCGAGGGCGGAGCCGTGCAACTTGAGCCCCGAGCTCGAGGACATAGCGGTGAGGGCCACCAAGGCGCTCGGCCTGGTCTACGCGGGTATCGACATAGGCGAGGCCAGGGACGGATATGTGGTCTTCGAGGTCAACGCCTCCCCCGACTGGAGGGGCTTCAAGTCGAGCACCGGCATAAACCCTGCCCAGCATATAGCAGAATATATCGCTCTGCTCAGACGATGACCAAATGGCTACTCCGCTGCACCGTCTGCGGCAGTGAGCGCGTGCTGGACGTGGGATTCAACTTGACGGCGTTCAGAGGCCGCCTCTACATATATTGCAGGAAGTGCAAGGCGAATAGGGAGCACGCCGTGCTGGGCTACTACGACGACAGCGGGCGCCTCGCCCCGCCGGGCGACTTCGCCGGGGTCGATATCGCCGACTAGCAGACCAGCCTCAGCTGCAGCAACAGGGTGTTCAACATCTGCTCTATCGACGTTATGCTGGACTTCAAAACCGTCAGGTTGGCCAGCGTCTCCTCCTCGCCCCTATCTAATCTGTCCAGGAGCCTCTTGGCCTCCAGCGCCTCCCTCTTCGACTCGACGTCGCCCAGAAGCCTCTTCAAGTCGTCGTTTATCTTCACGAAGCTCCTCTCGGCCTCCATGCACGAGGCGACCAGCCTCTTCTCCTTCTCGGCTATCCTCTTCTTCGACTCCTCGTATATCTGCATGCTGATCGCCCCCCTTATCAGCGCCTCCTCGAGCTTCTTGTACGAGCCCTCTATGTCCCTCCTCTCGTCGCCGAGCTTCTTCACCATGTCGTTGAGCTCGCGCATCTTCACCTCGAAGAATTTAGGTACTGCAGATATCTCCAGGTCCACGCTCTCCTTAGATATCTTGACCTTGACGTCGCTCGTATCCAGCTTATATAGGCTCGAGCCGTCCCTTATATATATAGCTATCAACTTGTGCCTCCTCACGTCGAACTCGCCGCGCTCCGCCGTGCCCAGAAGCAGCATTCCCCCTATGTATACAGGCTTCCCGCCCACCTTAGGCACCTCCCTCCGCCTCTGGGGCGCGAACAAACGCCAGAACACGACATTGGGCGCGCAGAGCGATAAAAAGGGTAATAGTTAATTGCCTGTATTAAGCGGCATCTGTGGATAGGCTGCTGGAGATAGCCGAGCGGATACGTAGATGCGCGAGGTGCAGGTTGCACGAGACCAGGCGGCTGGCGGTTCCAGGCGAGGGAAGGGCTGAGAAGGGCATCATGATCGTCGGCGAGGCGCCCGGCGAGAAGGAGGACGAGGAGGGCAGGCCGTTCGTGGGGCCCGCCGGCAAGCTTCTGACCGCCATATTGGCGAGACACGGCGTAGATAGGGGGCGCGACGTGTTCATAACCAACGTGGTTAAGTGCCGGCCTCCGGGCAACAGAGAGCCCCTGGAGGACGAGATAGCCGCATGTACGCCCTATCTGGTGGAGCAGATAGCGGCGATCAGGCCCAGGCTGATAATAGCCCTTGGCGTACACAGCGCCAGGACGCTGATGGGCCTCGCCGGCCGCAAAATCGCGAAAATCGCGGACGTGAGGGGCAAGTGCTTTGAGGTCCGCATAGGCGCCGTCGACACCACCCTCTGTGTGACGTACCACCCGGCGGCCGCGCTCTACAACCCCAAGCTGAGGGGCGCCCTCGAGGAGGACCTCGCGAGATTCATCGGAGGCGGGGGAGGCCTATTAAAATACATGTAGCTGAGAGGCTGTGATGACTTATCCCCGGCTGGATCGGTGAAGAGCGCTCGATTGTCTGAAAAATTATTAAAGGGCTTGTGGTTCCGTGGATCTGCTCTGCGCCGCGAGGCTCTCCTGCACCCCGGCCGACCATAGGGGCGAGGCCGAGAGGGCCGGCGAGCTCTATCCCCAGGAGGCGATACTGGAGAGGATAGTCGAAGTGCCCGGCGAGGCGCTGAGGGCCCTAGCCTCCCTGAGGAACAACGGCATAAAGAATAGGGCCTTTGGCTTCCTCTCGGGGAGCCTCCTCGTCGACTGCTCCGGCGGGTCTGGAATATGCCGGCAACTTCAAGCGATGGCGAGGGCCGGGCTGGCGGAGGGCTTGGGCGATTTCTACTACGTGCCCCACACGGCGCTGAACGAGAAGCTGCTCGACTATCTACCTGTGGAGGACGAGGGGGCGCAACAGATCAAGAGGCCCTACGCGGTGAGCCTTTCGGGCATCTCCGGGGGGGATCCCATAGAGGCGTTTACTGGCTATGTGGGCTCCGCCGGATATTTTATGTGGGGAAAAGTCGAGAAAATACTAACTAAAATATCATTTATACCTCAGCTAATAAATAAATATAATACACAAATAGACATATTGATAAAGCTTGAGAATAAATATATTATCAGTATTAAGTATATGGATATCACTAGGACGGTGCACATGGGCTTCTCCGCCGTGAACGACTACTTGAGGTACGGCGTTGACTACGCGGTCCTTATGCATCCCTACGTGAATCCCGGAGTCCATAGGTCCGTCGCCAACAGGCTGGCCGAGCTCGAGATCTCGCCGAGCGGATACATGGCGCTGGATCTCGTGAACGAAATATTATACATATATAGATTTCCTAGGCATAATACATATCTCAGTAAGTATATCTCGTCTCATTCACAATCCATGGCTTTACGTTCATATATTGAAAGTCTATGAAGAGGACGTTCGAGGAGGCATATAGCAACATCTTCAGCGAGGCGCCTGATATATTATCATATATTTTATTTATAGTTATTCTAATAGATACTATTATTAAAAGAACTTCATTATATATAATATTCTTTTTAATTTTCTACGCGTTCTTCTTTTTCGTCGGGCGGCGCCTATGGACGCGGACCGGCGTGTTTAAGGTCACCTCGTTCGCCCTAGGCCTCGGCGCGTTGTTCGACCTGCTTTTGGGCAGACCTCCTCTGCACTACCTGCTGATCTCGTCCGTAATAGCCTCCTCCATGTCCATGTCGCTACACTGCAGGGACGGCGTATATCTGGCGCCTGTCGTATTAACTCCGCTATATTACCTCTATGTAGGCGACTACCCGCTCGCGGCAGTCGCCGCGGCCTACGCCGTCTCCATGCCGCTGTTGAGGAAGTATCTGGCGGGCAGAGTTAAGGGTAGCGATGCGCTGTGTATGTTCAGCAGCTTTCTCTACTCCTCGGTCTCGGCCGAGGGCATGTTCGACCACGTCTTCAAGCCTCTGGGGGTTAAGGACTTGGGTAAGATCCATCTATACCTCATAGAGGGGAGGCACTTGGTTGTCGTCTCGGATTTCCACCCAGGGCCGTTTAGGAACGTCGGCGGGGGCATCCTAGTGGAGAAGCTCGTCGCCAGAGGGCTCAGAGGAGGCTACGACGTTGTGTTCATCCACGGCGTAGGCGGCCACGAGCGCGATCCTGTGTCTTCCGACGACGTCGAGAGGATAGTCAGCGAGGTCTTCAGGGCCGCGTCCTCCATGCAGGCCGTCGACGCGCTGAGGGGCATAAGGCCTAGGAGGATAGAGGTCGGCGACGTGAGGCTGACGTCCTATTCGCTGGGGGTCGGCCCGCCGCTGGCCATAGTGTCGCGGGTCAACTCGGCCTCCGACGACGTGCCTCTGGACGTGGCGCAGAGGATAGACCCCAGAGGCCACGTGATAGTGGACGCGCAGAACAAGTTCGACGGCCCTCTTCGGTGGGATGACGACGACGTGGCCGCCCTCCAGAGGGCTCTCGATGCAGTATCGAAGGCCGAGGGCTGCCGCGACTTCAAGATAGGGATAGGCAGAGCCGACTCCTCGCTGGTGGACCCCCTGAGGCTTGAGCTGGGGGCCGGGGGAGTTGCCGCTATCGTAACCGACTGCGACGGGCAGAAGAGCCTCTTGCTGATATTCGACGGGAACAACATGGACGGCTCGTTCTATAGGGAGCTGCGGGACAGACTTAGCGGCGCCTATGCTCTAGTCGAGGCCATCACCACGGACACCCATGCGTCTACCGGCATGGGCGTCGGCGGAGGCGGCTACAGGGTGGTGGGCTCCGGCATACGGCGCGAGGAGCTCCTCAAGCTGGTCAACAGGGCCGTCGCCGCGGCCGAGAGCTCCCTGGGGGCCAGGAGGGGGGCCTACAGGGTGCTGGAGGTCGAGGCGGACGTGTTCGGGCCCAACTTTGCCAAGATAAGGAGCGTGGTGGAGAGCTACAAGAGGCTGGGGGCGTTGACGGTGGTCTATCTGATACTGGCCCCGTTGCTGTTCGCCTCTCTTCTCTAGCCTCGGCGGAAAACATAACTTTATTAATGTCGGACGAGGTGCTACGTATGTCGGATGTACCGGCCTCAGAGCCGATAATGGACTACCTGGAGAGCATGATAGAGCGGCTGGAGCAGTGGGTCAAGGAGCAGCAACGGATAGTGAACGACTTGGAGGCCCACGGAAAGGTCATGGAGGTCGCCGACCGGCTGACCCTGCTCTACTCGGCCCAGGCCATGCTGAACTATATAGGCCGCGTGTTGAAGGACTTCGAGTCGTGGCTGAACAACCCGCTCGTCACCGCCATAATGCCGCTGGACATGCTCAGACGTCTCGAGAGCATGTTGCGCGAAGTCGCCGTGAAGTTCATCCAGGTCGACATAGACCACACGTCGGAATACCGCGATCTGCTGGCGAAATACGCCAAGGAGGGCAAGGTCCCCGAGGTCGTCACCCTCTACATAATGCAGAGGGGGGCACAGGGACAGGGCGAGGGCGGCGGAAGGAGGAGGGGAGGCGGCCAGGAGACCCCTAGGTTCTTCTGACCCTTACGTCGATCCTTATTTTGTATACATGCGGAGCGTAGTCCCTCACGATTTTCCGGCTCACTACGGCGCATCCGCCACATAGAGACTTTACGAGCTCCTCGGCCTCGCCGAATGGATCCTCCTCGGGCCCGGTGTGGTAGAAGTGGAGATATCCGCCGTCCTCGACACACTTGAGGGCGAGGTCCAGATAGTCCTTCGCGCCCAGCGGCAACGTCATCAAGACCCTGTCGGCTCTGGCGGCGAAGGCGGAGCAGAAATCCGCCACGTCGGCCTTGACCGGCACCACCGAGGTCAGCTTGTTCATCTTGACGTTGTCCACCATATACTTGAAGCCCCAGGGGTTCAGCTCGACGGCGTATATCCAGCGGACTCTCCGCCTCTTGGCTATGGCCACGGCGTACGGCCCGACGCCGGCGAACAGGTAGAGTATCCGCTCGCCGTCTTGGGCCATATCGGCCAGCTCGGCTCTGTCGCTCTGATCTCTGGGAGAGAAGTAGACCTTTGTGGGGTCCACCTTTATGAGGTAGCCGTGCTCTCTGTGCACGACCTCCGTCGGCCCCTCTATCAACACCTCGTAGTTGTAGAGCCTGTAGGGACCGGACCTGGCCCCCCTGCGTCTAAGCACAGCCTTGATGTTTTTATTCAGCCGCCTCACGGCATCCGCTATCTCCAACTTGTAGGGCTCTAGCTCGTCGGGCAGCTCCACGATGGCGAGGGCTCCCTGCCGCGAGCCTATTATGTCGAATGACGAGGGCACGGCCGCCAGAAGATCCTCGGGGACGACTCCCCTCAACATATTCCTGAGGGCCACGATACGTAGTGCGCACTATAAAAGTCAGTCCCTGACCCCGGCCTCATCTATCGGCGCCAGTAAGCTCTCCATCAAGTTTATAATGTTCGGACCGAATATTTAAGACGTGCCGAGGCCGAAGAAGAGGGAGGAGGCTCAGGATGAGCCGGAGGTGGAGGTGGTGGAGCGGCCTGCGGCCGGACAGGCCGAGCTGGACGTAGAGGAGCTGGAGGGCATCGGCAAGGTGACGGGCCAGAAGCTTAAAGAGAGGGGGTACTACACAGTGAGGGATCTCGCCTTCGCCTCAGTCAAGGAGATAGCCGATATTATAGGCAATGAGGAGAGGGCCGTGCAGATAATAGAGGCGGCTAGGAGCATGCTGGGGCTGTCCGGCTTCATATCGGCCCTTGATGTATACAGAAGGCGCGTCAACATAAAGCGTATATCCACCGGCGTGCGTTCCCTGGACGAGCTGCTGAACGGAGGCGTGGAGACGGGCGCGGTGACCGAGGTCGCCGGCGAGTTCGGCGCCGGGAAGACGCAGTTCTGCCATCAGCTGGCCGTGATGGTCCAGCTTCCCGAGGATAGAGGCGGGCTCAGCGCCAAGGCTATATACATAGATACGGAGAACACGTTCCGCCCCGAGCGCATAACGCAGATGGCCAGGGCGCGGAGCCTCGATCCGGACCAGGCGCTTAAGAACATATACTACGCCAGGGCCTACTCCTCTGACCACCAGATGATCTTGGTGGAACAAGCTAGGCGGATCATAAAGCAAGATAACGTAAAGTTGCTGGTGGTCGACTCGATAGTGGCCCACTTCCGCGCCGAGTTCCCGGGCAGGGAGAACCTGGCCGAGAGGCAGCAGAAGCTCAATAAACACATAGCGGATCTCCTGAAGGTGGCCGACGCCTACGATGTGGCTGTCGTCGTGACCAACCAGGTGATGGCTCAGCCAGACGTGTTTTTCGGCAATCCGCTGAGGCCCGCCGGAGGCAACGTGCTGGCCCACGGCGCAACCTACCGGCTGTGGCTCAGGAAGAGCAAGGAGAACATAAGGATAGCGAAGATCTTCGACTCGCCCTACCACCCCGAGCGGGAGGCCACATTTAAAATAACTGAGGACGGCCTCACGGACTAAATAGGGATAAATAATTGTATATATACTCAAACTTAAAGTTCTTTATGACAAAATCCCTAAATCTGCCGTAGAGGTTGTATATCGGGATCCTTCTGGCGCGTAGGTAGAGCTCCTCGGCGAGGCTTTTAAAGCCGGCGACCGCCATGCTGACAGTCGCGTCCAGAGCCAGCGTGTAGACCAAGGATCTCTTCACGTCGTCGGCCTCCACCGGTATGTCCTGCGGGTTGAAGCGGGCTGCCAACAGCCGGACGTCCCTCCGCGCTATATATAGATCCACCACGCGTCTATAGAGGGCCGCCGACAGAATCTCCGCGAGCTCGCCGACGGCGTGCTCGGGCCGCGCCCATATGGACACGGCATCCACATCGTTCAACGCGCTTATGGCCGCCAGCTCGCGCCACAGCGACAGCTTGTCGGGACTCACCACGACTATGGCGTAATGGCCTCCGCTCTCGACGGCCTTGGCCCCCTCAACGTCGGCTCCGGCCAGCTCCCTCGCAGAGTTTCTGTCCGCAAATATCAGGACGACGTCGGCGGGCACCTCCCCGAATTCCCTCAACGCGGCGAGCACCTCCTCGACCTCTCGCCTGTCCACAGGCCGCAGCTCTATTACGTCCATGGCGGCGTACGACTGCAATGCTTTAAATTGACTTAACGAAACTCGTCTATGGGCTTTGACGTGGTGTTGACCACAGATAGGGGCATGATGAGCAACTACCACGGGAAGGAGTTTTTGGGCTTCGGCACCACCGGGCCCGTTTTCGTCGAGCTCCCCTTCGGTTTCTCCGAGAGATTCCACACCTTCCTCTTCGCGCCGAAGATCAAGACGGACAAGATGGGGAGGCCGGTGCAGGCGCCCTACGGCATGAGGAAGATAGAGGCTAAATTGCTAGATGCGGGCATAAACGCCGCCATAATAGATCCAGACCACGTCCCTAGATATCTCAAGAGCGCCAAGATCTTGATGTTGAGCCACCACGACTACTTCGGCGTAAATCCCCCGTCGAGCACTTGGGGCGTTATACTCGGCAAAGAGACCCTCAACGCCTATCTCTTCAGGAGGTTCATGGAACGGATAGAGGGGCAGATACGGGAGGCCAAGAGGGCGGGCGGCTTGAAGGTCATGGTCGGGGGGCCGGCGGCCTGGCAGTGGCTCTACTACCCAGACTTGGTGGAGCGCTGGGGCATAGACACGATATTCGACGGGGAGGGGGACAAGCTGATAGTGGAGATAGTCAAGAATACTCTGGAGGGGAAGACGCCGCCGAGGTATATCTACGTGGGGGCCTCCGAGGCTCCGAGCGTCGAGGAGATCTCCACCATCAAGGGAGCCTCCATAAACGGTCTGGTCGAAATAGGCAGGGGATGCCCCAGGGGTTGTGCCTTCTGCTCAGTCACGTTGAGGCCTCTGAGGTGGTATCCTCTCAGCAAGATCGAGGAGGAGCTGAAGGTCAACGCGAGGGCCGGCGTAATCGACGGCATTCTGCACTCGGACGAGGTGCCTCTATACGGGTCCAACGGGGTTGAGCTCAACCCCACGGCCCTCGTAGAGCTACATAAGCTGGCCAAGAGGTACTACAGAAAGGTTGGGTGGAGCCACACCACCTTCGTGGCGGTTCTGCTCGCCGAGAGGAAATACGGGAAGCTCATGACGAAGATAGCCGACATAATAGAGGATGAGCATCAGGACTGGTGGGGCGCCGAGATAGGGCTGGAGACCGGGTCCGTGAGGGTCGCCAAACAGATAATGCCGGGCAAGGCGGCGCCCTACAAGATAGAGCAGTGGCATGAGATCGTCGAGGAGTCCATGGCCATAATGCACGAGCTCAAGCTCATACCCGCGGTGACCCTCATAGTGGGTCTCCCCGGCGAGCGGCCCGACGACGTGGTTCAGACCATAGAGCTGATAGAGCGGCTGAGGCCGTACAGATCCCTCATAGTCCCGCTGTTCTACGTGCCCATGAGCCACGTCAAGGCCGAGAAGACAGGCTGGCTGGATAAAATGAACCTATACCCCGAACACATAGACCTCTTGAAGGTGGTCGCGAAGCACTCCATCTTCTGGGCCCGCGATATAGTCAACAAGTTCTATTTCAAAGGCCTCCGTTACTCGCCCATTAGATTATTAACAAATTATTTCATAAACTATGTAGAGAAGAAGCTGGACAGCATAGAGCCTGACATAGAGCGGTATAAGGAAATGTTGAGAGCCAAATGGAACGAGAAACGCCTAGATGTGTTGAGATACGCCTAGGGCCTCGGCTAATTTCTTCGTCAGATCCACCACGACCCCGCGCCTCATGTTGGCCTCCAGCTTGGCCAGCTCGCACAAGGCGCCGCAACTCGATCTGCAACACGACAACTTCGCCTCGCCGTCGCACTCCGCCGCGTCGATCCCCCCGCAGATATGTCTGGATAGATAGGCCCACGCCGCCTCGAAGAGGGCCGAGCGGCCTACGCCGCTCTTCAGAGCTACCCTATTTACAATGCCATAAATATCTGTTATATATATTATAGATTCATACTTATATTTTTTCAAGAGAATTTCTATACATGATAATTTATACCTCGGCAACTCCGCTGTATTTAAGGTGGAGACTCCGCAGGACGACATCACGTGCGCAACCGCGTCCCTCACGGACTCGTCCGCCTTGACCACGGCTATTACGCCGTCTCTCCAGTCGGGCATAGCTATGCCGAACACGTGGAGGCCGGCGTCAAATTTAATAAAAGCTACTCCCCCAGCCGCATGGCCGGCGAAATCTGCCTGATCTGCCAGGCCAGGGGCAATGGGTATTTCGTGGCGGCGACTGAGTATAAATGCACCATATGCGGCGCCGCGATAGATTGGGACAACGCCGTGTCCCACTACATGAAGCACGTGAAGCCGTCGGGCAACGACGTCATCTGCGGGATATGTAACGCCAAGGTTAAGAAAAACGATGTGAGGAACCACATCCGTAGCCACTTCGCGGTGGGCGAGGACAATAGGTATTTCTGCGGCGTCTGCGGCAGGGAGTTCGTCGATCGGGAGGCTTTGCTCGTCCACATAACGAGGACCCACGAATGAGCCCGCTGGACCTCCTGGCGTATTCGCTGGTGCTTATATGGCCCCCCTACGTGGCCAACGGATTGGCCGTGTTGGCCTCCGCCCTGCCGAAAAGGCACCCGATAGATTTCGGCAGGAGGTGGCGCGGCTCTAGGATATTCGGAGACGGGAAAACCTTCGAGGGCTTCGCGATAGGTCTCACCCTAGGGACCACCATAGGGTGGCTTCCCAACCTACTGTACAACGTCCTCAGCATAGGCGACGCCGCGGTTCTCTCCGCGTCCGCCCTCCTGGGGGATCTGCTCGGCGCCTTCATAAAGAGGAGGCTATGCCTCCCGCGCGGACACCCCGCGTTTCCTCTCGACCAGCTGGACTTCTTGCTCATGTCTCTGCTCGTCTATTCTCTATATACATATATACCGATAGCCGCTATATTCATCTCGGCCTTAATAACGCCGGCGATCCACAGAGCGACCAACATCGCGGCCTACCGGCTACGGCTGAAAAAAGAGCCTTGGTAATCCTTTAAAACTGGCGTGGACTATCCGCTATGTCTATAGTTCTCGGCGATAGGTACACTGTCGATTTATTCAAGTTGATGGGATTCAACGGACGCGCTTTCACCGATGCGAAAGAGCTATATGAATATATATTAAAAAATATTAATATATATAATATATTTTTTATTTCATCAAACTTCGCTAGACAGCTCAGAAAAGAGCTAGACGAGCTCAGGCTTAGAAATACAAATAAGATATTCGTGGAGATACCAAGCGTTCTGGAGAACATGGAGAGGGAGGTCAACTACCTTCAGCTCGTCCGCCAGATACTCGGCGGATAACAGCGCCGAAAACACTTTAAAAATAGGCCGTTAAGGCCTCCATGAGTCTTTTCGAGGATCTAGTGAATCAGCACATCAAGGAGCTCGAGGCCTTGAAGCAGAGGCTTCTCAGCGAGGTCGAGACTAAGATTAAACAGAGATCCTATGAACTGTTATCTAAATATTCTGAAGAGATAGGCAACGTTCAGAGCCAAGTTACGCTGGAGCGGGAAAGGATTCTCTACGAGGCGCTTGTGGAGAGCAGGCGGATTATATCAAATACCTATGAAGATTTATTAAAAGAAATTGAAAAAGATATAAAGGATTATATTGATAAAAATAGGACGAATGAGCGGTATATAAAATTCCTGGAGAACGTGCTTCTGAAAGCCAAGGAGGTAATCGGGGAGGACGTGTTGGTATATTCATCTCCGAAGGATAGGAACACCCTGACCATATTAATGCGAAAACATGGCTTGAGGGGAGAGGTCGTCGATAGGGACATGTCGGGGGGGCTTATCGCGTCTTCACGCGATGGAGCCATCGTGCTCGATATGACGCTGGACACCTTGCTGGAGACCAACGTGGATGAGATAAAGAGGGCGATGTCGTCGGTGCTATGAGCGGACGGATAGAGTATATATCGGGCCCTGTGGTGAAGGCCGATCTGCCCGGCGCCAGGCTCTACGAGCTCGTGTTCGTCGGCGAGCTCAAGCTATTCGGCGAGGTGGTCAGAATACAGGGCGATAAGGCGTTTATACAGGTGTATGAGGACACCACTGGGATAAAGCCCGGGGAGCCCGTTGTCAGAAGCGGCGAGCCTCTAAGCGCTTGGCTCGGGCCGGGCATCCTGGGCAGGATATACGACGGGGTCCAGAGGCCTCTGAAGGCCATATTCGAGATGTCAAATACGCCGTTCGTGGCCAGGGGGATAGGCTACGACCAGGCCCCGCCTCTAGACCTCAAGGCCGAGTACGACTTCAAGCCTCTCGTCAAGGTGGGGGAGGAGGTGCAGCCGGGCGACGTGCTGGGGGCCGTCCAGGAGACTTCGTTGATAGAGCACAGAATTATGTATCCGCCTCTGCCCGGCAACGGGCCTGGGGTGGTGGAGTGGATAGCTGAGGGCAAATATAGGGTCGATGACGTCATAGCTAGGATAAGGACGAAGTCGGGCTCTGTGGAGGTCAAGATGTGGCATAAATGGCCTGTGCGTAGGCCTAGGCCCTTCCGCGAGAAGCTCCCGCCGACGGAGCCGTTGATAACCGGCGTGCGCACCATCGACACGATGTTCCCCATAGCCAAGGGCGGCGCCGCCGCTATACCGGGGCCGTTCGGCTCCGGGAAGACTGTGACTATACGCACGCTCTTCCTCTACGCGCAGAGCAGAATAATAGTGCCTGTGCTCTGCGGCGAGAGGGGGAACGAGGCGGCCGACGCGCTTCAAGGTCTGCTGAAGCTGAAGGACCCGTATACCGGCAAGTCGTTGCTTGAGAGAACCACGATAATAGTGAATACGTCGAATATGCCCGTGGCGGCGAGGGAGGCCTCGATATACACCGGCGCGGCCATCGGCGAGTACTTCCGCGACATGGGCTACGACGTGCTCGTGTCCGCAGACTCCACGAGCAGATGGGCGGAGGCCATGAGGGAGGTGGCTCTACGTATCGGCGAGATGCCGAGCGAGGAGGGGTATCCTGCCTATCTGCCCACGCGCCTGGCCGAGTTCTACGAGCGCGCCGGCCGCGTGTTCCTAATAGGCAGCAAGGAGCGCATCGGCTCGCTCACCATAGCGGCCTCCGTGAGCCCGCCGGGAGGCGACTTCACGGAGCCCGTAACGTCCAACACGTTGCGCTTCATAGGGGCTTTCTGGCCTCTATCCCCCCGCCTGGCCTATTCGCGCCACTACCCTGCGATAGATTGGCTGATGGGGTTCTCCCGCTACGTGGACGCCGTACAGGAGTGGTGGTCTAAGGGCGTAGATCCGGAGTGGCGCCGCATCAGAGACGTCTTCCAGTCGATTTTGAGCAGAGAGGCGGAGCTGCAGGAGGTGGTCAGGATCCTCGGCACGGAGGCCCTCAGCGAGCAGGAGAAGCACATCTTGAACGCGGCATTTCTAATAAGGGAGGGCTTCCTGAAGCAAGACGCGTTCAATCCCACGGATACCCCGTCTATGCCCAAGAAGCAAGCCCTCCTGATGAGGGCCATCTATACGTACTACGAGGCTGGGCTGAAGGCCGTGGAGGCCGGAGTCCCCGCCTCGTCGCTCAGAGAGCTCGACTTGGTCAAACGCCTTCCCAGGCTGAGGATGGAGATCAAGAACGAGGAGGCCGAGAGGGAGCTCGGGAAATTCATAGAGAGCCTCAAGGCCGAGATCGACGCCCTCATCGCGAAGGCCAGGGGCTGACGGCAAGAGAAAAAAAGTTTTATATCGACAGATAGAGGGGCATGTGAGCCGGAAGATACTGGAGCATGTGCTGGGCCCCGTAGAGGTTTCTATCCTCGCCAAGGAGGAGGCCAGAGCTCTCTTGAGGAGGCTTCACGTAAGGCCTTGGCAGATACCCTGGATTAGGTCGAGCGATCCTCTGGTGAAGGCCGTCGGCGCGAAGCCCGGCGACGTGCTGAAGATAGTCAGGCGCTCTGAGACCGCGGGAGAATCAGTTATATACCGCCTCGTGGTGCCCGGCTGATGGTCGATCTGCTCCCGTTACCGATAAGGTATAGGTCTGAGGACGGAGGGTTCCCCACGTCGGATGATAGGTGGACGTTGGTCAAGGCCTTCATCAGAGACCGAGGGATAGCGGATCACCAGATAAGGGCCTTTAACGACTTCATAGACAGGAAGCTGCCCAAGATAATAGAGGAGATGGGCGTCGTCGAGACCGAGATAAAGGGCTTGAAGGTGGCCATAGAGCGCGTCGAGATAGGGTGGCCGAGGATAAAGGAGCCCGACGGCTCCGAGACCGCCATATACCCCATGGAGGCCCGGCTCAGAAACGCCACGTACAGCGCCTCGATGTACTTGACGGTGACTCTCTACGTCGAGGACGAGCCGTATGCGACAGAGACCATATACGCCGGCGAGCTGCCCATAATGGTCAAGTCTAAGAAGTGCAACCTCACCAGGCTGAAGCCCGAGGAGTACCCCAAGCGGTTCGAGGACCCGGAGGACCCCGGCGGCTATTTCATAATAAACGGGAGCGAGCGAGTCGTCATAAGCCAGGAGGACCTGGTCACAGACAGGCCCATCTACGACGCGGGCGACAAGCCCACCATCAGGTATCTGGCCAAGGTCATATCGACGGGGCCCGGCTACCGCGCCACGATGACCGTCGAGTACCACAAGGACGGCGTCATATACGTGACCCTATCCGCCATACCCGTCAGGATCCCGTTCACGGTGTATATGCGCGCCATGGGGCTCGAGAGCGACCAGGACATAGTCCTAGCGGTCTCGGACGACCCAGATATACAGAAGGAGCTACTGCCCTCGTTGCTGGCAGGCCAGGAGATAGCCACGACTAAGGACGACGCGCTGGACTTCATAGGCGGGAAGATCGCGGTCGGCCAGCCGAAGCCCATAAGGATAGAGAGGGCTCTCCAGATACTCGACAAATACTTCCTGCCGAACCTCAACCCCCAGAAGCCCGACGAGAAGGCCATGGAGGAAGCCAGGATAAAGAAGGCGTTGCTGCTGGGGCAGGTGGTTAAGGGGCTTATAGAGATGCAGCTGGGCAGAAGGAAGCCTGACGACAAGGACCACGTGGCCAACAAACGCGTGAGGCTCGTTAACGACCTCCTGGCCCAGCTGTTCAGAACCGTCATGAAGCAATTCCTCCAGGAGCTCAAGAACCAGCTAGAGAAGTACTACGCAAGGGGCAAGATACCGCATCTCCAGACTATAGTCAGACCTGATATCATAACCGAGCGCGTCAAACAAGCGCTGGCGACGGGCAACTGGGTCGGCGGCAAGACAGGCGTCTCGCAGATACTGGACAGGACCAACTACCTCTCCACGCTCAGCTATTTGAGGAGGGTCGTGTCGTCGCTCAGCAGGACCCAGCCCCACTTCGAGGCCCGCGACCTCCACCCGACCCAATGGGGCAGGCTGTGCGCCGTCGAGACCCCCGAGGGCCAGAACGTCGGGCTCGTCAAGAACCTGGCCCTACTGGCCGAGGTAACTATAGGGGTGGACGAGGCCGCCGTCGAGAAGATGTTGACCGAGCTGGGCGTGGTGCCCGTGCTGGAGGCGAGGAGGGGAGGGCTCGAGGGCGCCGAGGTCTACCTAAACGGGCGGCTCGTGGGCGTACACCAGAACCCCGAGGAGCTCGTCAAGACCCTCCGCAAGATGAGGCGGCAGGGCAGAATCTCGGACGAGATCAACGTGGCTCATATAGGCGATGCCGTCTACGTCAACTGCGACGGCGGACGCATCAGGAGGCCCCTGCTGGTCGTCGAGGACGGCAGATTGAAGCTCGCCAAGGAGCACGTCCAGAAGCTCGTATCGGGCGAGCTCACCTGGAACGACCTGGTCAAGATGGGCGTCGTGGAGTACCTAGACGCGGATGAGGAGGAAAACGCCCACATAGCAGTCGGCCCAGAGCCCGATATGAGCAAGTACTCCCACATGGAGATAATCCCGTCGTCTATCCTAGGCGCGATAGCGTCCATAATACCCTATCTGGAGCACAACCAGTCGCCCAGAAATCAATACGAGGCCGCTATGGCGAAACAGTCCCTCGGCCTGCCGCAAGCCAACTTCATGTATAAACTGGACTCGCGCGGCCACATGCTCTACTACCCCGAGAGGCCCATCGTGACTACCAGAGGGCTCGAGCTGGTCGGGTACTCCAGGAAGCCCGCGGGCCAGAACGCCGTGGTGGCCCTCCTCACGTACACCGGCTATAACATAGAGGACGCCATCATCATGAACAAGTCGTCGGTGGATCGCGGCTTCCTCCGCTCCAACTTCTACCGCACCTACGAGACCGAGGAGCAAAGATATCTGGGAGGCGAGGAGGATAGGATAGAGGTGCCCGACCCCTCGGCCAGAGGATATAGAGGGCCGGAGGCCTACAGCCATCTGGACGAGGACGGAATAGCTCCCCCCGAGGTGTACGTCACAGGCGGGGAGGTCATCATAGGCAAGACCGCCCCGCCGAGATTCTACATGACCCTCGAGACCGAGAAGATCCTGAAGGAAAGGCGCGACGCCTCGATACCGGTGAGGCGGGGCGAGAGGGGGATCGTCGACAGGGTCGTCATAACCGAGTCGCCCGAGGGCAATAAGCTGGTCAAGGTGCGTCTGAGGGAGCTGCGCGTGCCAGAGCTCGGCGATAAATTCGCCTCGCGCCACGGCCAGAAGGGCGTCATCGGAATGTTGTTGAGACAGGAGGACATGCCATTTACAGAGGACGGGATAGTCCCCGATATAATCGTCAACCCCCACGCCATGCCCTCGCGCATGACGGTCGGCCAGCTGCTGGAATCGATAGCGGGCAAAGCCGGCGCATTGACGGGGCAGCTGGTGGACGCGACGCCCTTCGAGGGAGTCACGGAGGGAGAGCTGAGGGAGCTCCTCATGAAGCTGGGATTCAGATGGGACGGGAAGGAGGTCATGTACAGCGGAATAACCGGTGAGAAGCTCGTCGCCGATATATTCATAGGCATAACCTACTACCAGAAGCTCCACCACATGGTGGCTGACAAGATACACGCCCGCTCCAGAGGGCCCGTCCAGATACTCACGAGACAGCCCACCGAGGGGCGTTCGCGCGAGGGCGGGCTGAGGCTCGGCGAGATGGAGCGCGATGTGCTCATCGCCCACGGAGCCTCCGCCCTCCTCTACGAGAGGATGGTCGAGTCGAGCGACAAGTACACCATGTACGTCTGCGAGCTGTGCGGCCTCCCCGCCTATCTAGACGCCAAGACGAACAGGCCGAAGTGCCCCATACACGGCGAGTCGGGCCAGTTCGCCAAGGTAACGGTGCCCTACGCGTTTAAGCTGTTGCTTCAAGAGCTCATAGCGCTGGGGATTTACCCGAAATTGGAACTCGCGGAGATCCTGGAGTGAGGCCTAGGGAGCCCGCCGCGTCGATATATGAAAACTTATATAGCGGGTCTCACCGGTTGCTGTGGCCGTTCAGCAACAGGATTACATCCCCACTAAGACTATAAGAGATGTAAAGTTCGGAATCCTCAGCTCCGACCTAATAAGGCGATATTCGGTCCTCGAGATAACTACGTCAGAGATTTACGACGAGGGCGGGTTGCCCATCCGCGGCGGATTGATGGATAGGAGGCTCGGCGTCGCGGAGCCGGGAGCCCGATGCGAGACCTGCGGACAGCCCTACGACGTATGCCCCGGCCACTTCGGCCACATAGAGCTCGTGAAGCCGGTGATACACGTGGAGTTCGCCAGGTTTATATACGACGTCCTGAGGGCCACCTGCCCCAACTGCGGCAGGATAATGCTGAAGGACGAGGAGATCAGGAGGTACAGCGAGCGTCTTCAGAGGCTCAGGGGCAGGTGGAAGCTGCTGGCCACGAATCTCCACGAGAAGATCCTCAGGAAGGCCGCCGAGAGGACCACCTGCCCTCACTGCGGCTATAAACGCAACAAGGTGAGGTTCGAAAGGCCCTATAATTTCTACGAGGAGACCGAGGCGGGCGCCTTGGTGAAGCTGGACCCCGAGACCATCTTGGAGAGGCTGGTCAAGGTGCCCAACAGCGACCTCGAGCTCCTGGGGGTCGACCCCACGGTGGCTCGCCCCGAGTGGGCGATTCTCAGGACGTTGCCGGTCCCGCCTCCCCACGTGAGGCCCTCCATACAGCTCGAGACCGGCATAAGGAGCGAGGACGATCTGACCCACAAGCTGGTCGACATAATGAGGATGAACGAGAAGCTGAAGATAGCGCTGGAGACAGGCGCGCCTACCAACGTGATAGACAACCTCTGGGACCTTCTCCAGTACCATACCGCGACCTATTTCGACAACGAGCTGCCGGGCATACCCCTGGCCAAACACAGAGGCGGCAGACCCCTCAAGGGCATAGCGCAACGGCTTAAGGGCAAGGAGGGGAGATTTAGGGGGAGCCTTTCCGGCAAACGCGTCAACTTCTCGGCCCGCACGGCGATAAGCCCGGACCCCAACCTGAGCATAAACGAGGTCGGGGTCCCCGTCGACATAGCCAAGGTGTTGACCGTGCCCGAGAGGGTCACCGAGTGGAACCTCGACTACCTCAGACAGGCCGTGATGAGGGGGCCCGAGACTTGGCCCGGCGCCAACTACGTGATAACGCCTGAGGGCAGACGCGTCGATCTGCGCTACGTCAAGGACAGAAAGCAGCTCGCCGAGAAGCTGGCCCCCGGCTGGATAGTCGAGCGCCACATAAGGGACGGGGACATAGCCCTCTTCAACAGACAGCCGTCGCTACATAGGATGTCCATGATGGGCCATATAGTGAGGGTCCTGCCGGGCAGGACCTTCAGAATCCACCTCGCCGTATGTCCGCCCTACAACGCCGATTTCGACGGAGACGAGATGAACCTCCACATACCGCAGACGGAGGAGGCGAGGGCCGAGGCGCGGACCTTGATGCTGGTCCAAGAACACATAGTGACTCCGCGCTACGGCGGCGCCATAATAGGCGCCAGGCAGGATTATATAATAGGCGCCTACCTCCTATCGCGCAAGACTACCCTCCTCACGAAGAAGGAGGCGGCCTATCTGGCCGGCGCCATGAAGCTGGAGGGAGATCTGCCGGAGCCGGCCATAATGCACCCCGTCGAGCTGTGGACGGGGAAGCAGATCATAAGCATGGCGTTGCCTAAAGACCTCAACTGGGTTCAGCCTACTGCGTTCAAGTCCACCTGCAAGGAGCCCTATGGATGCGAGACGGACGAGTGGATAATAATAATAAACGGCAACATGGTGACGGGCACTCTGGACAAAAAGTCCATAGGCGCCGAGCAGGTGGACTCGCTCTGGCACCGCATAGCTAGGGACTACCCGGCCGATATAGCCAGAAGGTGGCTGGACTCCTCTCTGAGGGCGTTCCTGAGGTACCTGGACCTCAAGGGCTTCTCCATAGGCCTCGACTCGCTCCATATACCCGACGAGGCCGTGGCCGAGGTGGATAAGATCATAAGGAGCGGCATAGACAAGGCGATGGAGCTCATAGAGCTCTACAGGGAGGGCAGGCTGGAGGCCATGCCCGGCTACACAGTGCAGGAAACCCTCGAGAACAGGCTGGCCGAGATACTCTCTAAGGTGCGCAGCGACGCCGAGGGCGTCGTGGACAGATACATCAATAAGAGCTCGGAGGCCTACCTCATGGCCAAGACGGGGGCGCGCGGGAGCTTGACCAACATAGTCCAGATGGTGGCCACTCTGGGCCAGCAGACCATAAGGGGCGAGAGGATCAAGAGGGGATACAGGACGAGGACCCTGCCGCATTTCCCCGTGGGAGATATAGGGCCGTTCTCGGGCGGCTTCGTGTCGTCTTCCTTCATCAAGGGCCTTACGCCGGTGGAGTACTTCTTCCACGCGGCGGGCGGCAGAGACGGCTTGATAGACACCGCCGTGCGCACGGCCCAAAGCGGATATATGCAGCGCAGAATAATCAACGCGCTACAGGACGCCTATGTGGCCTACGACGGCACTGTGCGCTACGGCTCCGGACTCCTCCTGCAGCCCCTATACGGCGACGACGGCACCGACGTATCCAAATCCGACCACGGCAAGTCTGCAAACGTAAATATAATGAGGCTCTACATAAGGTGATGTCGGTCGCGAAACTGCTCGAAGAGCTATCGTCGACAATCCCCAGAACTCTCTACGAGGACCTCAAGAAAGCCGTCGAGGGTCTCGACGAAGAGACGGCGCTACGGCTGATCTACAGGACGTTGAGGCTCTACGCCCTGTCTCTTATAGATGCCGGCGAGGCCATAGGCATAATAACCGCCCAGTCCATAGGCGAGCCGTCGACGCAGATGATCCTGAGGTCTTTCCACTTCGCTGGCCTGAGGGAGTTCTCCATGGCGCGCGGTCTGCCCAGAATGATAGAGATAGTCGACGCCAGAAGGAAGCCTTCGACGCCTCTTATGTATGTCTATTTAAAACCTCCCTATAATAAATCTAAGGAATCGGCAACGGAGGTCGCTAAGAAGATACAGCTGACCACCATAGAGAACCTAGCTAAATTTGTCGATGTAGACTATATAACGTACGGCATCACTATAGAACTAGATCCGGAACAGATGAAGTATAGAGGAATAAATATTAAAGATATCGAGAAGGCACTTTCTAGGATGCGCGGTAAAGGCGTATCTATAGAGATAGAGAGATATACCATAACCATTAAGCTAGAAACCCCCGACATGTTGAAGCTGAGGAAGCTGCGCGACAAGGTGCTCCAGACGAGGATAGGCGGCATAAAGGGCGTCAGGAAGGTCTTGGTCGATCAGGATAGAAACACCGGGGAGTGGTACATCATAACCGAGGGCAACAATCTGGAGGGGGTACTGCAGCTGGAGGAGGTCGACCACACGAGGACCTACAGCAACGATCTGCACGAGGTCGCGGAGGTGTTGGGGATCGAGGTAGCCAGGACGTTGATAGCGCTCGAGATCAAGAGAGTCCTCGCGGAGCAGGGCCTCGACGTGGACAGCAGACATGTGTATACTGTAGCCGACGCCATGACCTGGCTGGGCAAGGTGAGGCCTATCGGCAGACATGGAGTCGTGGGCTCAAAGGAGTCGCCGCTGGCCAAGGCCGCCTTCGAGGTGACCGTGAAGACGTTGGTCGAGGCGTCGGTGAAAGGCGAGGTGGAGCCGTTCAGAGGGGTCTTCGAGAACATAATTGCCGGGCGCCACATACCCATCGGAACGGGCATGGTCAAGCTGCTGATGCGCCTCTAGCCTAAAACTTATATATGTGCCTTAGTTCCAAGGGCCGTGAGCTCGTCGATAGATCTGGCTAGGGAGCTCCAGGTGGCGATCGCGACCGGCAAGGTGTCCATCGGCTACAAAAGCGTCAAGGATGCCGTGCTCGGCGGACGCGCCAAGATGGTGGTTCTAGCGGCCAACGCCCCGCCGAGAGTTAGGGGGGATCTCGAGTATTACTCGAAGATCGCGGGCACTCCCATCTTCGTCTTCCCAGGCTCCAGCCTGGAGCTGGGCGCCGCCGCCCGAAAACCCTTCAAGATATCGGCCATAGCGATTATAGATCCAGGCCAAAGCGAGATACTGAAGTTGGCTGGACATGCCTGATATAAGGCTAACCGACGAGGAGATCAGGTACGCCACTCTCTTCGAGTCGATGACCGGAGTAACGCCCCTAGATGTTGTAATCGACGGCGACTACAACAGGATAATTTTTGTTGTCGGCAAGAGCCAGGCGGCGCTGGCGGTGGGCAAAGGCGGCAACAACGTGAGGATGTTGAGACAGATCATAGGGAGGGACATCGAGGTCGTCGAATACGCGGAGACCCCCGAAGAGCTCATAAAGAACAGCCTATACCCAGCCAGGGTTATAGCGGTTAAGGTGACCAAATCGCCTTCCGGCAACTTGGTGGCCATAACCACAGTTGTGCCGGAGGACAAGAGCATCGCCATAGGCAAAAACGGGAGGAATATAGCCAAGGCCAAGCTACTGGCTAAGAGGTACTACGACGTGGATAGGGTCGTGTTAACTTAACGGGCTCCGCATCAAACTTTATATACTGCCAGAAGTAAGGCCCTGTGCCCGGCAAGAAGTCCCCTGTCGGTTTATTCGCGGCGAGGAGGCTGAAAGAGAAGAAGCAGAGGTTCAAGTGGAACGACATAACCTATAAGAGGAGGGTTCTAAGGCTGGCGGAGCGGTTCGACCCGCTGGAGGGCGCCCCGATGGCGAGAGGCATCGTGCTCGAGAAGGTCGGCGTCGAGGCGCGTAAGCCCAACGCAGCCGTGAGGAAATGCGTCAGGGTTCAGCTGGTGAAAAACGGCAAGGTCGTGACCGCGTTCGTGCCCTACGACGGCGGGCTTAACCTCATAAACGAGCACGACGAGGTCATAATAGAACGCATCGGCGGGCCTGAGGGCAGATCCCTCGGCGATATCCCGGGGATAAGGTTCAAGGTCACTAAGGTCAACGGAGTTTCGCTTCTTGCCGTGCTACGCGGCAAAAAGCAGAAGCCCACGCGTTAATGCCGTCTGCAAAGGTCCTAGAACGGGATTCCCTCCACCTAAAAATCTACGTAGAGGGGGTAAAACCCTCTTTGATAAATTCCATAAGGCGAATTATTATATCTGAGGTCCCAGTTTTCGCTATAGATCAAGTACTTATAGTCAACAACACATCCTCTATGTACGACGAGATGTTGGCCCACAGGCTCGGGCTGATCCCCCTCACCACCCCCCTTGACCTCTTCCCGAAGATAGAGGAATGCGAAACCGGCATGGTGGACCCCGCCGAGTGTACCGTCAGGTTGACGCTGCAGATAACCGCCGACGACGCCAGGACCGTATACTCCGGCGATCTTGCGTCGGATCACCCCGACGTGAAGCCGGTATATAACGACATACCCATAGTTAAGCTTGTTAAAGGCCAGTCTATCTCGCTCGAGGCATACGCCAGACTCGGCCGCGCCAAGGAGCACGCCAAGTGGCAGGCCGGGCTGGCCTCCTACTACTACTTCCCCAAGTTGACGGTTAAGGGCGAGGATCCCCAATGCCTCGCTCGATGCAAATCCATATGTCCCGACGCCTTTGGAGACGGCCTAAACGAGTTCGACCCGTATAGATGCAGTTTCGGCAAGCTTAAGACGTGCGAGAACCTCTGCAACGGCCTATTGACCGTGGATTGGGATCGGTTTAAATACATAATGAGTATCGAGTCTTATGGCAACATGTCTGTCGATAAGATGTTGAGCGAGGCCTTCCGCATATTCAAGGTTAAGCTGAATACATTTATCGAAGCTCTGGAGAGAGAAATCTACAGACGGGCAAGCGCAGAGGCGGGGGAAGCCAAGGCCGATAACGTTTAAATACGGCCAGAGAAGAGGCGGCGTGCCGCCTAATCCCACAGGCCCTACTAACGTACGGCTGAGGATGTTGGCTCGATTCCTCAGGAAGGCAGCTAAGTCCAACGAGGCGCCTATCTGGGCCTACGTGGCCGACTTGATATCTGCGCCGCGGAGACAGAGGGTGGCCGTAGGTGTAGGTAAGTTGAACAGGCTTGTGAACGACGGCGATGTGGTTGTGGTGCCAGGGAAGTTGTTGGGCAGCGGCAGGCTACAGAAGAAGGTGACCGTGGCCGCCTTGGCCGCCTCTAGGACGGCCGCCGAGGCCGTGCTCGAATCCGGCGGACGGCTAGTGCCCATATCGGCTTTGGTCAGGGAGAACCCGAAGGGCACCAACGTCAAGATAGTGATATGAGCAAGCCTCTGCCTCAGCGGATAGAGAGGGGGACCGTCGTGATCGACGCGACGAACCATGTGGTGGGGAGGTTGGCTTCTGCTATCGCCAAGCTTCTCCGCGATAATAAAAACATAAACGTCATAGTTGTCAATATAGATAGAGCCTTTATAGTAGGTAGCAGAAAGATGGTGGTGAATTGGTACGCCAGGAAGATATCTCTGTGGAGGACCCACTACAACCCGGAGAAGGCAGGCCCCAAGATACCCAGGAGACCGGACCGCATATTCAAGAGGGTCGTCCGCGACATGTTGCCCTATAAACAGAAAGAGGGGAGGCTCGCGTTGAAGAGGCTTAGGGTATTCATGGCCACGCCCCCCGACCTAAAGGGGGAGCTCTACTACGTCCCTGAGGCCTTGATAAAGCCCAGGCCTCTATATAAGGCCGTGACGCTGGAGGAGCTCTGGAGGCTTATAGACCCCAAGGCCTGGGGCCGATGGAAAGAGGCGCAGATGCTGTCGGAAAAGTTAAAACCCTCGACTAGATAGGGGCTATGACAGAGGCCGCAGAAGCTACAACCAGGGCTCCCGGCGCCTATGTGGCGCAGGAATCCCCGCGCGTGGTGCTCGCCGTCGGGCGGAAGAAGATGGCCGTGGCGAGAGCCGTGGTGAGGCCTGGCGTGGGGCGTGTCAGGGTGAACGGATACCCCCTGGAGCTCTGGCCCGTCGAGATGGCGCGCCAGAAGATGGCCGAGCCGTTGTTGCTGGCAGGGGATCTGGCCAACAAGGTGGATATAGATGTGGACGTACATGGCGGCGGATATATGGGCCAGGCTGTCGCGGTCAGAATGGCGATCGCGAGAGGCCTTGCGAAATACTTCGAGGACCAGAAGCTGAGAGATCTATACATGAGGTACGACCCGTACATGCTGAAGGGCGATCCCAGGAGGGCCGAGCCCAAGAAGCCCGGCCTTAAACACGCGCGCTCCAAGAGACAAAAGGCATACCGCTAACGCCATGATGGCCCCCGTCCGTTGCTTCACCTGCGGGAGGCCTCTGGGACATCTATGGGAGCCCTTTAGGCAAAGGGTCCTGGCCGGCGAGGATCCCGGCAGAGTGCTCGACGAGCTGGGCGTGTCTAGGTATTGTTGCCGCAGGACTCTGTTGGCCCACGTGGATTGGATCGACGACGTCCTCAAGTTCGAGGCCCGCTGAGAGGCTTCCGTAAAATTTTATTAACGGGCTTGAGGTGCTGGGCAATGTCGAACAAAGGCCAGCAATTGAAACTGCCCTCGCCGCTGAAGGTGCTCTCCAAAATGGTGAATAAGGTGGTCGTCGCCAGGCTTAAAGGCGATGTGGTCGTTCGAGGTGTCTTGAGCATATACGACTCGTGTATGAACTTGGTCCTGGACGACGCCGAGGAGCTCGACAAGGCCGGCGCCGCCAAGATGAAATACGGCAGGATACTCATAAGGGGGAGCCAGGTGATTTATATCTCCAGCGAGGAGGCGGCGGCATGATCACCGTAACGAGAGCCAACAGGGCGCCCGTAGAGGAGCAGGACATCGAGATAGTGGAGCGGAAAGGCCAGGGACATCCTGACTATATCGCCGACGGCATCTCGGAATACGTCAGCCTCTACCTATCTAGGTACTACCTTCAGAAATACGGCGTGATCCTCCACCACAACGTGGACAAGACGCTGGTGGTCGGAGGCCAGGCGAGGCCTGAGTTTGGAGGCGGCGATGTGATCCAGCCGATATATATACTCGTCTCGGGGCGGGCCACGGTGGAGGTGAGGCGCGGCAACGGGGTCGAGCGGGTACCTATCGGGCCTCTGGTGCTTGAAGCCGCCAGGAAGTGGATTAGGGAGAACTTCAGATATCTGGACCCCGACAGACATGTGATAGTGGACTACAGGATCGGGCAGGGCTCAGCTGACCTCACCGGAGTCTACGACCTAGGGGCCAAGTCGGTACCTCTTGCCAACGATACATCTATCGGCGTGGGCTACGCCCCTCTATCCCCACTGGAGAACCTCGTGTATAGGGTCGAGCGCACTCTGAACTCGGTAGAGCTGAAGTCGAGGCTGCCCGAGGTCGGCGAAGACGTCAAGGTCATGGGCATAAGGATCGGCCGAGACATCAAGCTCACCATAGCGGCCGCCATGATCAGCCAGCTGGTCAAGGATAAAGACCACTATATATCGGTCAAGGAGGAGGTCAAGAGGCGCGTTGAGGACCTCGCGGCGAAAATAGCGCCTGGATACAACGTATCTGTGGACGTAAATACGGCGGACAAGCCCGAATACAACATATTCTATCTAACCGTGACGGGCACAAGCGCGGAGCACGGCGACGACGGCATGACCGGGAGGGGCAACCGGGCCAACGGCCTCATAACTCCCATGAGGGTCATGTCGATGGAGGCCTCCGCCGGCAAAAACCCGGTATCCCACGTGGGCAAGATATACAACGTGCTGGCCCAGAGGATAGCCGACAGGATCTATGCCGAGGTGAAGGGAGTGAGGGAGGTCTCAGTCGAGGTGGTTAGCCAGATAGGGAAGCCCATAACCGAGCCGAGAATACTCAACGTCGAGATTATCGCGGACGGCGGCGAGCTGACAGGCGAGCTGAAGAGGGAGGCTGAGGCCATAGCGGCCGAGGAGCTGAGCCGCGTGACCGCGATAACGCAACTGGTGCTTGAGGGTAAGGTCAAGCTGTTCTAGCCCGGCAGACGCCTTCTATATTCGTCAAGCAGTTTCTTGAGATCAACCCTTTTCTCAGCTAAGGCCTTCCTTATCGCTTCAGCTATCTCTCGCCTCTTGGATTCGTCAATTATGTAGTAACCTTTAGATTTATATCTAGTGACAAGGCCTACGGGCACGCCTGACACGCCGTTGCTCACAGCCTCCTCGACAGTCGAGATGTCGCTACACAGGGCGCCGCCGGTCTTCCTGCATTCGGCCACCTCGTCCTCTCTATACAGCCTGTATCTGCCCGACAGCAGACCCAAGACGATTTCCATGAGCTCCTCCGCGAATTTCTCCTTCTCCTCCATGCAGGCCTTCAACGAGCTGGAGAGGTCCTCGACGCGTCTCTGCAGCTCCCTATATTTCGCGTCCCTCCACAGGGAGTCGCTGAGGGCGCGGGACAGCGAGGAGACTCTGGATCTAAGTTCCTCTAGTTCTTTTTCAAGTTGTCTTTTTTCATATTCTAGAGCATTTATCATAATTTTATTATATTCATCTATATTTTTACAGGATTTCTCTATAGGTATATATATTACTTTTGTATAACCTGCTTCTCTATCGCTCTTGAGGACCTCGGCGGCGGCCTGCGCTATCGACTTGCCCTTCGCCACGAGCGCCTTGGCCTCGGCCAGCTGCCGCCTGGTCAGCACCGCTCCGAAATCTCTCTCGAGTTTCTCGAACTTGGTCCTATACTCGGCGAAGGCCTTGTAGGCAGCCGCCAGAGCGTCCCTCTCGTGGCTGGTCTCCACGGGGTATCCTATCTTCTCCACGATCGAGCTCTTCTCGCCGACCGACAGGTCCTTGTCGGGTTTGTATAGAACCGCGCCGCTCATGGCGGCCAGCTTCTTGACGTATTCAGGGACGTCCGACACGTCTGTGGCTATTACGACCGGCACGCCCCACTGGTAGATCCTCCTGAGCGACTCCCCTCTGGACAGATTCCTCCTGGCCTCTGTATGTAGCACCTTGCCCTCCAGGTCCATTATGGCGATTCCGGTAACCACCCCGGGGTCGACCCCCACTATCAGATACCGGCCTCCCTGCTCCGATCCGTAGGACTTCACAGGCTCGGAGAAAACCCTTATCACCACGTCGGAGCTCTTAAGGGGCTTGACGTACCTCCTGACCAGATCCCTTCTGGCGTAGACCACGAATTTCGCCGAGGTTATGTCGCCCGACTCCTCCTTGAAGAAGAGGTCGTAGTCGAGCCCGACCTCGTTGAGCCGTCTAGATATGCGGTCGGCCAGATCCCTTATCCTGTGTTTAACGTTCCGCATATACCTATTGCGGCTCATCCCGCCGGGGCTTGTGGAGGAGACGCGCCTTATCAATACTACGGTCTCCTCCTCGTACAGCTTGATCTTGGCCCCGAGTCCCCTCTCGGCCAGCAACGCCGCGAAGAAAGACGTCTCTAGAGGGTCCAGCCGGCCCCGGACGACCTTGAAGTGTTTCTCCACCAACGCCTCCATGGGCAGGCTCACGTTGTCCTCGCCGCGCGTCACCTCGACGACCTCCACGTTGAAGGGCAGTCTGCCCAGCGCCTTGACGACAACCCTCCCGTGCTCCATCAGCTCCGAGATGCTGTCCACGGCGAGGATCCCGGGCCTGTACTTCTTGATGACCTTCAGCAGATCGGCCGCCGATGCGGTGCCTTGCTCCAGCGCCGAGCCGGCCTCCACTACGGTATAGGCGAATTTATCCCTGCCGCTTATATCTAGGCCCAATATCCTCATGTCTTTATAAATGATCTCAACACTTTCTCGTATACATTATTAAAATCTATTTGTTTATATTTGTTGTTTACTATAATATTAATTAATCTATCTTTATCTATAGATATATTGAATCCGGAAAAGAACTCCTCCAGGCGCGCTATATCCCTCGACAGGGCCTCGACAGAATTGGGGCTAGACGCGGGGATCCACTGGGGCCAATCTATGACGTACGCCCTATCGCCCACCAGTATATTGTACGGCGATAGGTCGCCGTGTATTATGCCGTTCTCCAGCGCGACCTCCACGGTCTCGACGACGTCTCTAGCGGTGGGCAGGGCGTCCTCCGGCCCGATCCTGCGCGCATCTACCCCCTCGATATATCTCATCACCACCACGTGTCTGTTGACCGCTATGGGCTCGGGCACGAGGCCGCCTCCGTCGAACACGGCGCTCAGCGCCGCGAACTCCGCATGGGCTGAAAGCCTGGCTTCGTACAGCTTAGTCAAATGCCTTCTCCTGGCCAGGAAGGCGCGCGCCTTCCTGGCTCTGATAAACGAGGAAGTGCCGGTCCTGTGGAACTTAACAGCCACCTTAACGCCGCTGGGGATTTCCCCAGAATAGACCACCGACTCCTTGCCTACGCCTATGGGCGTCGGGGATATGCTGACCAGCTTCCCCGACTTCCTTAAGGTATGTAGAGCCAGCACGTCGTATGCGTTAAACGTCAGCCGGAAGCCCTCGTAGGGGCCCTTGATCCTCTGTATCAGCCCGAGCCTATTCAGCTTGGAGAGAGATCTGCCGACGGCCCCCTCGTCCCTCCCGGCCCACCGCACGACCAATCCGTACGGTATGTACTCACGCCTGACGTGCGCCGCCTCGAGGAGTCTGAGGACTCTCAGGTCGAGCCTATCCAGGGCGTTGTAGGCCTCTACCAGAGACCTAATGGACACCGAAAAATATACCGGAATTAAAATTATTGCAATGCCGCCGCTCTCCCGCGGCGCTGTTGGGCGTAAATATTTTATCGCCACTCCGCGGCTCAGCAACTGTGGGGAGGGCCATAGTGACCCTGGTGTCTAGGGAACAGGCCGAGGTTGGCCATAGGTTTAGGGTTGTCAGGATACCCGACGAGTGCTCCAGCTGCAGGCTGTACCAAGTCTGTATGGGGAGGCTTAAGCCGGGCAGGACCTATGTGGTGGCGGAGGTACGCCCGTCGTTAGGCCAGAGGTGTAAGATCACAGGCGGCGAGATGACGCCGGTAGTCGTGGAGGAGGTCCCCTTGAGGCTTCTACTGCCCAGGAAGAAGGCGCTTGAAGGCGTCGTAGTCACCTACGAGGGCGAGTGCAGAGGGTGTAGGGACTGCCCCGGCGAGGACGCGCTGAGCCCCGGCGAGAAGATACTGGTGGAAAAGGTGTTGGGCAAAACCGTATGCAACGGGCGCGAGTTCTTCGTCGTCGAGGCTAGCCCCGTATGAGCCCCTCGACCTTTCTGAAAAGTCCGGCGAAGCCCCTATAGAGCCTCTTCTCAAGCGCCTGTTTCTTCAGCTCTCTGTAGAGCTTCTCGGCCTCCTCCCTCTTGCCCTGTCTAGCCAGCTCCTCCGCCTGCCTCAAGCCGACAACTATGGACCTAGCCGCCTCCTGGAGTTCCTCCGCCATCGAGCGAGCTACTCCCGCTATATTTAAAGATGACTAAAGGCTTATAATACGTCAGAGCCTCCGCCTCGTGGAGCGGGCCGAGATCTACGTGAGGAACCTAGAGCGGGCTCTGGAGACCTTGAAGCTCGCCGACAGCAGAGCCAGAGAGGTGGCCGAGCTGGCCGAGGCGTACCTGAGGGACTCCAAACACTACCTCTCCAGAGGCGACGTGATTACGTCGATAGCCGCCGCGTCGTACGCCGAGGGGCTGCTGGACGCCTTGAGGCTCTTGGGCTACGCCGAATTCGCGTGGAGCAGGCCGAGCGAGGTCGAGAAGAACTACAAGAAGGTCCTCATAGCGGGGACCTTCGAGCTTTTGCACCCAGGCCATATAAGCTATATGGAGCAGGCCTGGCGCCTAGGCCGCGTGGTCGCCGTAGTTTCCCGGGACGTAAATGCGGCTAAGATAAAAGGCCGTAGTATATCTATACCGGCCGAGAACAGGGCCAGAGTCGTATCGAGCATATATTACGTACATAAGGCGAGGATAGGCTACGAGGACGACATGCTGAGAGTGGTTGAGGAGGAGAAGCCGGACGTGGTCCTGCTGGGGGCCAACCAGCCCTTCGACGAGAGATCCCTCGCCGAGAAGCTCAGGCGCAGAGGCGTAGAGGCCCAGATACTGCGCGCCAATCCCTACGATTGCGATCTATGTTCCACCACGAAGATTATAAATAAAATACTGGAGACCTTCTGTGAGAGTTCCAGAAGGATTTAGAATAGATCTAGCGAGGAGGGTACAGAGCAGGCTGGCCGCGAGAGTCGCCGAGGAGCCCCTGGGCGATTTCGACGTGGTGGTGGGGCTCGACGTCGCGTATAGAGGAGATGTGGGCATCTCGGCCGCCGTCGCCTATTCAGTACGCGAGGGCAAGGCGGTGGGCTACAGCTGTTCGGCCAATATGGTCATCTTCCCCTACGTGCCGACGCTTCTATCCTTCAGAGAGCTCATGCCGATGGTTAGAGCCTTGAGGAGGCTGACCGTCCGCTACGACCTAATCATGGTGGACGGACAGGGGGTCGCCCACCCGTACGGGCTGGGCATAGCGGCCCATCTGGGGGTCGTCCTCGGGGCGCCGACCATAGGCGTCGCCAAATCCAGGCTGTTCGGAGAGGTCGTCGGCGATAGGCTGGTGGATCCGCGCAACGGGAAGGTGATAGGCGCCGTGGTGAAGTGCCGGAGGCCTCTGTACGTATCCATAGGCAATAGGGTGACCTTGGACGACGCGGTCAGAGCCGTGAAGATGCTGTGCGCCGACGGCGGCATGCCTCTGCCGATACAGCTGGCCCACAACAAGGCCAACGAGCTTAAGAGAAGCGTCGCGGCGGCCTCCTTCGACAAGTGGGGCGAGGCCGGTTGTTAGACCATCGTGGTGGAGACCTTGACCTCCTCCTCAGCGACGCCGCTGGCGGTAACCACGGCCAGATCTATCCCGCCGCCGGAGACGGGGTCCCTCTCGAGCGCCGCCCTTATGGCGTTTACGGCCAGCTTCCTGGCTCCCTGCACGTCGATATCCTTGCTGTAGTTCGCGTCGAGGATGCTTATGGCCATCTTGGCCCCAGTCCCCAACGCGGCGTAGTCGTCCTCGATCAGACTGCCCACCGGGTCCAAGACGAAGATGTGGGGACCCTCCTCGTCGTAGCCTCCCACCAGCACCTCGGCGATAAACGGCATGATCCTCCTGTTGAACATGATCACCGAGAGGAGCTTAGCCATAGCCGCTACGCTGGGCTTCCTCCTGGACTCCAGCTCGTACATCTTGGAGTTAACCCTCAATATCTTCGATATGGTCTGCATGTCGGCGATGACGCCTGCGGAGGCCAGCGCCAGCCTGTCGTTGACCACATACACCTTCTTGCCGGACGAGCTCAGAGAGTAGAACCCATAGGTTATCCGCTTCTCCGCCGCGAGGACGACGCCGTCCTTAGCCTTTATGCCGACAGCCGTAGCGCCGATGCCGTACTCCTCGGACATGGCCCCCACCTCCATGCCACCTTTTAAATATTAGGCTCGCTCCGAGGGGCGGGGACGTCGGTCCGCCTCACGTATCTGGCCATCACATCTATGGGCACATAGGCGAAGCGGCTCTCGAGCCTCCACGTGGGCAACACCTTGCCCATTATGTTTATCTTAGCTCCGCAGAATTTACAGCGGTACTCGCCGCCCCGCTCCACCAGATTGACCTCGACTATGTCGAAACCACGCCTCTTGATCACAGGCCTCCCGCACTCGGGGCAGTAGGTGTGCTCGTACTTATGTCCAGGCACGTTTCCCACATAGGCGTACTTCACGCCCTCGGATTTCGCCAACTCCACGTGCCTCTCCAGGACCTCTACGGGCGTCGGGGGGACGTCCGACATCTTGTAGTCGGGGTGGAACCGGAGGAAGTGTATCGGCACCTCGGGCCCCAGCACGTCCACTATCCGCCTCACCATATTCCTGGCGTCATCCAGGCTGTCGCCGTATTTGGGGACCACCAAATCGGTTATCTCGATCCAGATCCCCCTCCTCCTCATCTCCTCGAGGGTTTGGTATATGGGCTCCACGTCGGGCACCATGGAGAACCGGGCGAGGAACCTCCTGTTGCCGTTTCCCTTGAAGTCGACGGTGGCAGCGTCCAGAAACTCCGAGGCGTACTTGATGGCCTCCGGCGTCATGAAGCCGTTCGTCACGAACGTGTTGAAGAGCCCTCTCCTGCGCGCGATCACGCCTATGTCGTGCGCGTACTCCATGAAGATGGTCGGCTCGTTGTAGGTGTACGTGATCCCGTGGGCGCCGTACGCCTCGGCCAGCTCCACCACCTTCTCGGGCGCCACCTCGAAGCCCTCGACCCTCCTCCTCTGGCTTAGGTCGAAGTTCTGGCAGTACTGACAGGCCCAGTTGCAGCCGAAGGTGGACAGAGACAGCACCATAGCGCCCGGATAGAAGTGGGTGAGGGGCTTCTTCTCTATGGGATCTACCGCGATCGCGGAGATGAGGCCGTATACAGACAGATATAGCTTGCCCCCTACGTTGGCCCTAACGCCGCAGAACCCCCAATATCCCTTTGGTATCTTGCAATACCTGGCGCACGCCGTACATACGACGCGGCCGTCGGCTAGAGGCTTGTAGAGGACCGCCTCCTTCACGGCTAGCTATGCGTCACATATAGAAATTTACTCCCCTCCCCACCACCTTTTTTAACCGGCCCTGTGCTGGGTTGTGTGAGCATTCTCAAGCGCTGGTTCACCTCGGGCTGGGAGGCCATGATAGACCGCTTGAAGGCGCATGTGGGCTACTCGCTTCAAGCTCTGGAGCTGATACAACAGACAATAGCCAAGCCCGATGTGACGGAGGACTATCTGGACGAAATCGTGAGGAAGATAGCGGCTATAGAGAGGGAGGGCGACGAGATAATAAGGCGGATCGACGACAATATATCCAAGGGGGCCTTGGTCCCCAGCGTTATAGGTAACGCGGAGCTTCTACTAGATAGAGTTGATAATATATTAGATAATATTTACTATATCTCTAAAGAAATTAGAAGGGGATATATTGTATGGAGAAATGATAATATTAGAAAAATAATTGGAGGAAAATTCAGGGAGATGCTGGACCTCGACAGGACTATTATCGAATACGTCGGCGCCATGCTCGAGAAGACCAGGGACTTGGAGTTCTGCAGCAGATACGCCAGGATGGTCAGCACGCTCGAGGAGGAGGTGGACGAGGTTAAGGAGTACATATTGGACGAAGTATACAAGCTGAACCTATCGGCGGTGGAATTCAACCACATAATTTCGTTGATATATAGCGCAGACCGCATCGCGGACAACGCACAGGATGCAGTGCAGCTATTGATGTCCATCATCTCAGCAATCTAGCCCGCTATTGTTATATAGCTGGCTTCAAGCTCCTTTATGATCTCGGTGGAGAGCACAGGCGGTCTCGTTAAAATAAAGGCTGTGGTTGCCGGCAGGGAGTACACGGCGTCGGGTCTACGCTCCGACTATCCAGCGGTGGTGGGCCTATTGTTCATACAGATGCTGAAAGACGGCGTTTCTCTCGACGACATTTGTAAAGCAGTCAGGGAGGCTCTTCAGCATCTATAGACCTCCACCGGCTCGCCCACTCTGTGCCCCAGTCTCTCCGCGGCGTTTCCTCCATTGATGGCTACCTCGAGAAGCCCCTCGCTGTTTATCAGAAGGATGGCCTCGCCGGCCTCGGCATAGCCGTACGACTTGAGGAACCTCATCCTATATATTTTCCCCGAGATATTTACACACAGTTTATCGCCGAATTCAGCGATTTCTTTTATAATTTTTTCTTCTATTGAAGTGAAGATGTTCCCAAATCTATCGATATATATTAGCTGACCCTTTATCGATCCCCCCTCCCTCACGGCCCCGGGCTTTTCGAGCCTCACGTAGTCGGCTATCCTCACCCCGAGGTAGCTGGGGGCGACGCCCTTGGACAGGAGAGCCGCTGCGAAGGCAAACACGTCGCGTCCGTGGAAGGTGCTCGATGCCGATGGCAGCTGCGCCGTTATTCTATATGCCTCCTCCACTCCGTCCTCCTCGGCGGCGAGGCTCAGCAGGCCGTTGTCAGGCCCCACGAAGAAGTAGCCCCTGGTCCTCAGCAGTATGGGCGCGCGCGACGTGCCGACGCCCGGATCAACGACGGCGACGAAGATGGTCCCCCTCGGGAACCACCTGTAGGCCCTCCACAGCACGAAGGCGCCCGTGCGCACGTCTTGCGGCGGTATCTCGTGCGTTATGTCGACTATGGCGGCCTCCCTATCTATGGAGAGGATCACGGCCTTCATCTCCGCCACGAAGTAGTCCCTGGTCCCGAAGTCGGTGAGGAGCGCTATCATGAAGGCTTGGATCCGCCGCGTTTTATAGAATATCTATAAAGAGCCCATAGGGCCCGCGCGGCCCTCCTCGGCGAGTTGTAGACGGGCACTCTGCCTCTGAGCCTCCTCTCGAGCTCCTTCACGGCGGGCGAGTTCCCGATGCTGACTGCGACGATGGGCTTTCCCCGACTGGCTGCGGCCGTTATGTAGTCGGCCAACCTCTCGTCGAGGCCGGGGGGATGTATCAGGGCCGCCACAAGCGCCATGTCGAAATAGTCCAACGCGCGCTCCAGCACGTTGGCGAAGTCCTCGTTGGCGGCGCCGCCGGTGAGGTCTATGGGGTTCCCCAGCGAGGCCAGAGGCGGGAGGATCCGCTTGAGCTCATCCTCGAGGGGCTGCGGCGTCTTCGGCACCGAGAGGCCTTGCTCCAGCAGGAAGTCCGTCGCCTGCACGCCGATGCCGCCGGACGACGTCACGACGAGGACGTTGGGCCCCCTGGGCGGAGGCAAGAGGGCCAGGGCCTGCGCCATGTCGAAAAGGTCGATGAGGTCCTCGGCCTCTATGGCCCCCGCCTGTCTGAACAAAGCCCTATAGTAGTCGTAGTTCCCCGCCAGAGCCGCCGTGTGGGATCTGGCGGCCCTCGCGGAATCTGCGCTACGGCCTGCCTTGTACACCAGCAACGGCTTCTCCCGGGAGAACTCCCTAGCGGACCTGAGAAAACCCTCCACCTCCCTGCGCCTTCTGAACCCCTCGAGGTACAGCGCCGCGACCTTCACGTAGTCCAAGCCCCTTAGGAGCTCCAGGATCTCCCCCTCGTCTATGTCGGCCCTGTTGCCGACGTTGACGGCCAGGCCTATGCCCACCCCCTCCGCCGCCGCCCAGTCCAGCACGGCCGTCATGACGGCGCCGCTCTGGCTTATAAAGGCGATGGGCCCTCCGGCAGGTCTCGCGGCCTTCTCCTCGGGGAGGAACATGGTGTCCAGCCCGACCTCCGCGTTGTAGACGCCGACGCAGTTGGGGCCCAGGATGCGCATCCCGTGCTCGCCTGCGGCCCGCACGGCCTCGGCCTCCAGCTCGTAGTTGCCCGCCTCAGCGAAGCCTCCGCTTACCACCACGGCGACCTTGACGCCCTTCTTGCCCGCCTCCTCCAGAACCTTCGGCACCGCCTTCGCCGGCACCGCCACCACCGCCATATCCAACCTGTCCTCCACCTCCAGGATCGATCTGTAGAACTTGGCGCGCCTGCCCTCTATATACCCCTCGCCGTAGTTGGGATTTATTAGGTAGATCCTCCCCCTGAACCGCTTCATCAACTGCGCCGATATCGTGTAGCCTATGGTCCTAGGCTTCGCCGAGGCCCCGATGACGGCGACGGAGGCCGGCGATACGAGCGCCTCGAGCGTCACTGATGCGCCTAACGGGTTTATTTTAACGTTGATTCGGTCGCATGGAGGCGGTGGCCATAGACGGATCCTACGGGGAGGGGGGAGGGCAGATCTTGAGGACAGCCCTCGCGCTGTCCAGCCTGCTCTTGAGGCCGGTGGAGATATACAACATAAGGGCCAAGCGGCGCAACCCAGGCCTGCAGCACCAGCACCTAACGGCCGTGAGGGCCGCGGCCGCGTTGACCGACGCGGACGTCGGCGGGGCCGAGATAGGGTCCACCAGGCTCACGTTCTCTCCGCGCGGCCGTAAATGCGGCGAGTTCTCCTTCGATATAGGGACCGCCGGAAGCGTCGGGCTCGTGATCCAGACGGTGCTGCCCGTGTTGTTGTTCTCGCGGTGTAGATCCAAGGCAGTCATCAGAGGCGGCACCGACGTCCCCATGGCCCCTCCGGTGGACTATATAGCCAACGTCATGTTTAGGCTTCTGGCCCACATGGGCGCGAGGGCCTCCATAAGGCTGATTAAGAGGGGGCACTACCCGAGGGGAGGCGGCTTGGTCGAGCTCATAGTGGAGCCGGCGGGGCGGCTCGCCCCCGTGTCGTGGAGGGAGCGCGGAAATATAACTAGGATCGCCGGCATTTCGCACGCAGTGAATCTGCCGCGCCACGTGGCCGAGCGGCAGGCCAAGGCGGCTGAGGAGGCCTTGAGGGGGCTGGGCGCGCCGGTCGAGATAGCCGTAGAGCATAGGCAGGACGGCCTAGGGCCCGGCTCGGGCGTGGTCTTGTGGGCGGAGACCGACAGAGGCTTGGTGCTGGGGGCCGACGCCTTGGGCGAGAGGGGCAAGCCCGCCGAGGCGGTCGGCAGAGAGGCCGCGGAGAAGCTCCTGAGGGAGGTAGCGTCGGGCGCCGCCTTGGACGCCCACATGGGCGATATGATCATGCTATACATGGCGTTGGCCGAGGGGCCCAGCGAGGTCGCGGTATCCGAGATCACCTCCCATTCGAGGACCAACGCATACATAATAGAGAGGTTCCTGCCCGTCAAGTTCTCCCTGGGGGACGGAAGGCCGGCGACCATCTCCGTAACGGGAATAGGCCTCAGGGCCGGCCCGTGACGGGGTGGAGTATTTATAGGGCTGCGGCCCGGCCCATACGTGAAGAGGCTGAGCTACGCTGATCTGTGAGGAGTGGACGTATGCTGATTTATATAGAGGTTGTGTAGGTCCGTGCGTTTCAATACGCCGTACATATATTCGCCCGAGGAGCTGAAGAGCTACTTCTTCGGACTGTATAAATCCGCCGAGGCCAAGAGCCCCTCGACCGAGCCGGGCTTGGAGAGGCTGAGGCGGCTCGAGGCCGTGAGGATCAAGAAGTCGGCTGGAGGGCTGGCCAGAGCCCTCAGGGAGATGGTCCTCTCCATGCCCTTCGTGGACGACCTCCATCCGTTCTATAGGGAGCTCCTAGAGTTAGGCGTGGGGACGGCCAGATATAAACACGCCCTGGGCAAGGTGGGCAACGCGGCTATGGCCGTCAGATCTATCTCCAGGGAGGCCTTGATGGGCTTGAGGACGGCGTACTCCAAGGAGCAGATATACAGGGTCAGAAGGGCCTACGTAGCGAGGATAGTCGATCTAATAGGCGATCTGGCGCCCGAGCTGGAGGCCGCTAGATCCGCAGCGGCTTTCCTCAGGAGATTGCCCGACATAGACCCGGATCTATTCACCGTGGTGATCGCCGGCGCGCCCAACGTGGGGAAGAGCAGTCTGGTTGGCTGCCTCTCCACGGCGAAGCCCAAGGTCGCCGAGTATCCGTTCACGACCAAGCAGATCCACGTGGGCCATATATTCGTCAGGGGAGATAGGATACAGGTGATAGATACGCCGGGTCTGTTAGATAGGCCGCTCGATGAGATGAACAAGGTCGAGCTCCAAGCCGTCCTAGCGCTGAGATATCTCGCCAAGGTCGTCGTGTTCCTGGTGGACCCCACCCACCACGGCGGCTTCGACCTCTCAATCCAGATGAATATCTTCAATAATATTAAAAATAATTTTAAAATACCTATAATAATAGTAATAAATAAAATAGATCTAGCCAGCGATGACGATATAAAAAATGCAGAGAAGTTGTTCGGAGAAGGCCATATGAGGATATCCGCCAAGACGTGCTCCGGCGTCGAGGAGCTGAAGGAGAGGATCCTCGAGGAGCACTACGTCCCCTTCGCGCTACAGAGGCTGAGGCGAACCGCCGCAGAAAGGTAAGACTCAGCAGTTCCAGCGCCGGCGATGCGACGCCCTTAATGCCTTCTCATCATTGTAATTACCTGATCGCGGCTAAATTAACTATATCGCCGAGTCTCCTTACCTCATAGGTGGCGCACCTCTCCATTGCGGCGACCTCCTCCACATCAGCGCCGCTGTACATGCGCACCGGGAAGTCCATATTGTCCGCAGACAGAGCCCTCAGATCGGCAAGGAAGGCGTCGGTGGCGCCTCCTCTGGCCAAGAGCACGAGCTTGCGCGAGCGTATTCTGGCGTACCTTAATACTTGTTTAGCCCAGCCGCTCGGCCTATCCCGAGAGTAGTCGACCTCGATTATTATACAGTCGACCTTAGACCCTTCTGCCTTTACGGCCATGAGGAGGCCTTATGGTGTCGTGCGGTATCGGAGTCACGTCCTCGATCCTGCCTATCACGAGGCCGGCTCTGGCCAATGCCCTTATGGCGGCGCTCGCGCCAGGCCCCGGCACCTTCATGCCGTAGCCGCCGGGCCCCCTCACCTTTATATGCACGGCGTTGATCCCCCTCGCCAGAGCCAACTGAGCCGCCTTATAGGCGGCCTGCATGGCAGCCCAGGGCGATGGCTTGTCCTTATCCGCCTTGACCACCTGGCCTCCGCTGACTCTGGCCACGGTCTCCGCGCCCGTCAGATCGGTAATAGTTATGATCGTGTTGTTGCTACTTGAATAGATCCAGGCGATGCCCCAACGTAGTTTCTGGGGCTTTGCCTCCGTGGTTGGCTGTTCGCCGGCAGACACAAAGGGGGTTTTCCCCTCTTTAATATATTTTGCGCCGGTCAGGACTGCGCCCAGCCGGGGGCCTCGGATCCGCTGGCCGATGTAGCTATCGCGGCGACTATCCTCTCGTAGTCTCCCTGCACCCTAAACACCTTAACTCTCGACGACTCGCCGTATATCAGGTGCGCGTCTAGCCCAATCTTCTCGAAAAATCTATAGGCCGCCGCCACGTCCCTGAGGGGCACCTCCTCGCACGTGTAGAGGACTAGATCTGCGCCTTCTGCGACCAGCCTCTCCTCGCCGTCTGGACAGCCTCTGACTACGACCAGCCTCACATAGGTCCCCTCGGGCGTATGCCATGTGTTGCGCTCCACGACGGTCTTCACATCCATTACGCCTTCTCCTCGACCTTCTTGGCCGTCTCGGCCTTGAAGGCGACGTAGGATCTGGCCAGGTCGCGCACCACGTCGAAGCCCGTCAAAACGCCGACGAGTCTGCCCTGCTGGTCGAGCACCGCCAGCATCCCGTGTTGCAACAGGCGCCTGGCGGCCTCCCTGGCGCTGAGGGTCGGCGGCACGGACGGCGGCGGGTCGTCGGCTATGTCGAGCGCCGTCAAGGTGCCCGCCTTGGGATACCTCAATCTGCCCGATCCCTCCTTCCTCAGCCCGCCCTTGGTTACCACGAAGACGCGCTCGCCCCTCAGGCTCTCCTCTATCGGCACCAGCGACAGCTTGCTGTCTACCACCGCGCCCTTTATGTCTCCGCCTTCGGCGACCAGCACGCCGTCCAGCTCGTACTTCTTCATGACGTCGATGACGTGGGATATGCTGTGCATGGGGTTCACCACGGCTATATCCGCAGGCGTCATCAGCTCGGCCACCGTGGCGTCGTCTCTGCCCCTCTCGGCGTATGCCTTGACCAAGTCGTCTCTGGTCACGACGCCGAGGGGCTTGCCGTCTCCGCCCAGCACCAGCACGTAGTCCAGCCCCGACGAGAGCATGGCGTACGCTACCTCCTCGGCGGACGCATCTGCGGCGAGCTTCGGCACATCTATCTTCATGAGCTCTGACGCGGTTCCCTCCTCTCTGAGAACCTTGGCTTGCTCGCCCGGCATGACGCTCTCCTTCAGCACCAGCCTCTTGCCCTTCTGGACCTTCCAATACCCAAGCGACCTCTCGGCAAGATAGAACAGCAGGTCGCGCCTTGAGATGAAGCCGACGGTGCTTCTCTCCTCGTTAACCACCGCGACGACGGGGGCCTTGGTCTTGACCATCACGCGCCTTACGTGGGACACGCTGTCCAGAAGGCCCACCGTGGGTATGTCCGCCCTCACGAGCTCGCGGGCTCTGACCCCCGTCGCGAACTTCGCAGGCCTCGCCGCGGCCTCCCTCGGCTTGGCCTCGAGGGGCTCGGAAATAGGCCTCTCGGGCTCCACGTCCTCTCTGCCCTCCTTAGGCCCCTCGAAATACGCCTTGAGGACGTCCCAGACCGTCACGGCGCCGACGGGTCTCCCGTCCTTGTCGACCACCGGCAACACGTACACTCCCAGAGACGCCATGGCGTTGGCGACCTCCTCCACAGACGTCTTAAGGGTCGCCGCCGGCACGCCGGTGGACTCCAGAGCCCTCACCTTGGGGGGCGGGGACCCCCCAGAAGACCCCCGGCTGGCCCCTCTGCCGAAGATAGGGCGGGGCTCCCTTCTGGGCCTCAGCCATATGGACGACTTCACGAAATCCCACACCGTCAACACGCCTGAAACCACGCCGTCGGCGTTGGTCACCACGACGCCCTCCACCTCGCCGCCCGCGAGCCTCTTCGCCTGTCTATCCACGGGATCCTCCTCCCTAGCGAGAGCGACGGATTCCCCAAACTCGCTGTACACCGCCATTACCGACTTGGCCTTAGGCTTCATGCGCCTCACCGCCTCCAGAAGCCCGCGGAGGGTGGCTATGCCCAGATACTTGCCGTCTCTGTCGACCACGACGGCTCCGGGGACCCTCCTCTCTTTGAGCAATCTGTAGAGATCCTCCACGGTTGCATCAGCCTGCACGAACACGGCGTTGTTGACCACGTCGCGCACCCTCCTGTCGTCGGACCTGTCCCTAAGCAGGAGGATCGAGTGAGGATATATAGCTCCGTCCACCACGTCGACAAACGCGTTTCTGAACACTGGAAACATGTCGTGGGGGAACTCCCTGAAGTAGCGCCATACGGCTATCAGAGTGTGGGTGGGGACTATCCTCACAGCGGGGAACTCCATCACATCTCTGACGAGCCTTGGGGGCGCGGCCTCGGCGCCCCTCTCTACGGACTTCGCCTCCACCTTCTCCATAGAATTCTATGAGGCACTATTATATATACCCATGAACCGGCGACCCGGCGACATGCCCTATATATTCATATTTATCGAGTTTTTCTATATATTTATCGAGAAAATTCGAGAAACGTCCATTGAAAGGTCCTACTATTATGTATGATTCATCCTTCATCAAATCTATAGTTTTTGTTATAAATATAACATTTTTCACCTCGAGTTCTTTTAGCATATTGAATATTTTTCTAGAGAATGTTATGATAAAGCCGCCGTATTTCAGATACAATAGGTACGATATCAGCACCGACTTCGGATCGTCGCCGAGCTCCACCGAGCCCGTGACGCTCGGCCACGAGCTCAACCCGTCTACCAAGTCCCTCAAGATGGGGGCGCCCGGTGTCTGGGGGTCTATGCGCCTAGCTCCGCCGGATTTGATGTATGTATATATCTCCTCTAGCACCTCGCGGCCCGAGAAGCCGTAGATCTCCATGACGGCGGCCACGGCCCTCGCCGCCTTGTCGACAGGCACGTCGAACAGATTGGCGGCGATTGAGGGGGCGCCGCGCGGAGATAACACATATGCTCTGGGTAGCTTGCCCGCAATCCTCTCCGCGATCTCGCCCTCCGATATAACCACGAGCGGCGCCTCTATCGACCTCAACTCGGGGAACAGTAGGTATAGATATTCGGCGAGCAGGTCCTCGAACTCCCTCCGCGCCTTCTCCCCAGCCTTGACCGATAGGGGGAGACACCGGGGGGATCTACACCGATATAGAATGTCGCCTCCCGGCGAAAAGAACACCAAATCGCCGCTCGCGGCGGCGCCTCCGCGGGACAGCGCGTAGAAGGAGCCGGGGCCCTTCGCGACCGCCCTGTGCTTTGCCAAGACTTTCATCGCCTCGGCGGGGCTGGTCGCAACCGCCGATATTTTCGCCAGGCCGCTCCTGCCGGCCTTAAGTCCGGCGAGATAGCCCAGAGCCGCCGATAGCGCCAAGGCCAAGACCCTGAAAAGGCCCGATATAGGTAGCTCAGCCGCCAGGCCGAACGATGAGAGGGCCAGCGCGATCTGGGGATAGAACGGAGCCAGCAGCAACGAGGAGGCTCCCAACAGCATCGCGAAGGCCTTTATGGAAGGCGCCGTATGTATCAGGAGGATTGCCGCGAGTAGCGACGACGCCGCGGCTATGCTCTCCCTCTCTATGCTTCCATATATTCTGTAGAGCTTCAAAAATATTTTTATTTTATTAAAAAATATGGCAACAAGCAAAATTAGTACTATCAAAATAATATTATGAAATAATATAAACAATATGAGAAGCAACAATAAAAACAACAATAAACGCCTCACGCCCACATATTGAAATACGATGTGATATATATTGACTACCGGCATATCGGCATCGGCGCCGCCGCGGATAGGCCTCGCCGCCCCATGAGGCGGGCCCGCGGGGCCTTCGGCGGTGTCAGCATCTGGGCGCGTCTGCCGGCCGCCCGGGCTCCGTCTGTATATATATCTGAGATATCGTCCACGTGGTAGTACAGGCCAGAGTGCAGATAGGCATAGTTGGGAAGCCCAACGCCGGCAAGTCCACTTTCTTCGCAGCGGCCACCATGAAGGACGTCAAGATAGGGCCCGTGCCCTTCACTACGGTTGAGCCCAACGTGGGCATCGGCTACGTGCGGAGGGAATGTCCTTGCAAAAGCTTGAGGTGCAATCCCGCGAGCTACTTGGTCCTCGACGGCGTCTGCTACATACCCGTGGAGCTCGTCGACGTGGCGGGCCTGGTGCCGGGCGCCTGGCAGGGGAGGGGGCTCGGCAATCAGTTCCTCGACCACATAAGGAGGGCCCCCGTGTTGATACACATAGTCGACGCGTCGGGGTCCACGGACGAGGAGGGGCGGATAGTCAAGCCTGGCACCAGAAATCCCGTCGAGGATGTCGAGTTCCTAGAGAGGGAGATAGACATGTGGCTGGTCTCTATCGTGAAGAAGGATTGGGACAAGGCGGTGAGGTTCTCCGAGTACGGCAAGAGGCCTCTGGCGGATTTGCTCATGGAGAAGCTGGGCGGACTCGGCTACAAGAAGGGGCAGGTTGAGGACGTGCTCGAATCCACGGGGCTTTCCAAGAAGCCGCCCAGCAAATGGGCCGAGGGCGATTTCCTCGATTTCGTGGGCAGGCTGAGGGCGTATAGGCCCATAGTGATAGCCGCCAACAAGGTGGATCTGCCCGAAGGCGAGGAGGGCTATAAGGCCCTCAAGAAGGCCTTCCCCGACAGAATCGTCGTCCCCACAAGCGCCGAGGCCGAGCTCGCGTTGAGGAAGGCGGCCAACAGGGGACTGATACGCTACAAGCCGGGCGATCCCGACTTCGAGGTCGTGGGCCAGCTGTCGCAACAACAGTTGACGGCGCTGGAGAGGATCAGAGACCTCATGAAGAAGTTCGGAGGCACCGGCGTGGTCGCCGCCATCAACGCCGCCGTGTTCGACGCGTTGAAATACGTGGTGGTCTACCCCGTCGAGGACGAGCACAAGCTCGCCGACAAGAACGGCAACGTCCTGCCCGACGCGTTGCTGGTCCCCGGCGACGCCACTGCCAGAGACGTCGCCTATATGATCCACAGCGAGATAGGGGAGAGGTTCGTCTCGGCCGTGGAGGCCACCACCGGCAAGCGGCTGAGCGCCGAGAGCAAGGTGAGGGACGGACTCATCATGAAGATAATCACGCGGTGACGCCGCGGAGCCGCGCCCCCGCGAGGCGCGCAGAAGCGACGATGCGGCGGAGAGGCCGCAGGGCTATGTAGCAGGCCCGACGGAGGGATGGTGAAGCGCCGTCTTCACTGAGGCGATCTGCCCCTCAACAGCTTTACCCAAGCGTTACGCCTTATGAAATCGGGCGCCCCTTCGGCGGGCCCCGGCGCCTCCACGGCCTTGCCCTCGGCTGTCTGCCCGCCGTCTAGGAGCTTCTCCAGCCTCTCCAAGACGTACTCGAGCCTTTTGACCAGAGGCTCCAGGCCGTCTGTGCGCGGCGTCGGCGGGGAGGCGGCGAAGCTGTAAACAAGGGACGAGCTGGGCATGGGCATAACTACGGCGTAGTAGCTGTAGCTCTGCTGGGGAAACCCTCCCTCGTCGTCGCCGCCGTCCTGCGACTCGGAGAATCTCCTGTACTTCGAAAGCGCCTTGTAGACAGTGTTTATGGATATGCCCAGCCTATTGGCTATGTCCCTAGGCCTCAAGCCGTTGTTGTAGAGCTCCACCACGCGTTGCTCTGTCGCCGTGAGCTTCACGTCGCAATGTATCAGAGGGTTAATTAAAGGTGTTGAGGTATTACGCGCAGGGCCGGCGCGCAGATCCGTTTCACCAGAGATATGTGATCCCGCGGTTGGATCGCCTATCATCGAGGCCCCCCACGGGCCAACTCCGGCTCCGCCCACCATTGAGGCTCGTGTTTATAAGCCTTCTGTCGGCGCCGGGGGCCGGCCAACACGCCGTTATTCGGGCAGCACCAACGATCCGGGGGCTACGCCGCCCCTCAGCACATCCAGCAAGAGCCCGGGCCTCCTCCCGTCGATTATATACATGGGGATCTTGGACCGCCTGAGGATCTCGAGGCTCCAGAGGTCTGCGAGCTCGTACGTGCCGGGCAGCGCGCTCGACCTCAAGATCGCGGCGAGCTCCGACGCCCTTATAGTCGGTATCCTCTTCGCGTTGGGGTTCCTCCTGGGGTCGTCGTCGTATATCCCGTCTATATTGGCGCAGTTGATCAACGCCCTGGCCCCTACGGCCTCGGCGGCCAGCGCGGCCACGGTGGCGGTCGACTGCCCCGGCTGAAGGCCGCCCATGACCACCCTCCTCTTGTGCCCCAGCGCTGTCAGCAGTTCGCCTAGGGACTCCGCCGGTTTTGGATAGACGTCTTCGCCGAGGCCGGCTATCATCAGCCAGGCGTTTAGCCTGCTCGCCTCTATGCCTATCACGTCCAGCAGGTAGTTGCCGGCGCCTAGCTCCCGCGCCGCCTCTATGTACGATCTGGCCGTCGTCCCGCCGCCGGCGATCACCACGACCTTCTCCTCCACCGACCTGATGATCGAGACGTACTCTCTGACCAACGACCTATCGTCGAAGATCCTCCCGCTCAGCTTCACCGCTATCATCGCCCCGCCAGAAATCTCTCGACGCCTCTCCTTATGCCCTCCTTGACGTATTGAGGCATGTCGAGACCCTCCAGCTGGAGGGACGCGCCGCCGCACACCTTGGACAGCTCGTCGAGATGCCTAACTGCGTACTCGATGGCGTCTCTGTCGTTGGTGGCGTAGACGGGCTCCAGTATGGCCGAGTCGGAGCAGTCGGACTGGAGCCAAGCCGCCCTGGACCGCGCCTGCGAGATCTTGCTGAGAAGCTCGTCGGGATCTACCTCCTGCCCCCTCAGGAACGCCCTGAGGGACCTACCGAGGATCTTCTTCCTGACCTCCACCCTCACGGGCCCGGCCTCCACGGGCCTCTCCTCGGCAAGCGCCTTCATGACCGTATCGGCGACGGAGGCCAGCTCCAGATCCCCCGCATATTCCTTCTTAAGCCTGAGGCATTCGCACAGCCTGGCCAAGGCGTTGGCGTAGCCCTTCGCAATCTCCCCCACAACTATCTCCAACGGTGTGGGCACGCCTTTAATTACCTGCAATAAATATGTTGGTGATGAGGTCAGGCTAGCGTATTAATGACGAGGGATCTAAGCGCTGAGCGCTCCGCCGAGGGCCTATAAGATACACGTCGTCCCCAAGCCTACGGCCTAGGCGATCGGCCGACCAGCCGAACCGCCCTAGGGATGGGGCGTCTCAGCCAAGAGGCGGAGCCGCTACGAAGCCGGCGGCGTCCCACGTCGGGATCGACAAGACCTCCTCGATGGGCTTTATCTGCGACAAGAACTCCGATATTTTGGATAGAGGCGACGGCCTCTCTAAATAGCGCATATACCTAGAGCCCGGTTAACAATATGATCGGAAGAACCTATGGATGGGGCCGCCGGGATTTGAATTCCCGGGGGGATTCCCCTCCCGGGATCTTGCGGGCGTGCCCGCGGCGACGCCGCTCCAAGCCGCACATCTTACCAGGCTCGACTACGGCCCCCAGATCGAGTGTGTGTCGATTTTAAAGTTATGAGGGCGATTGCGCCAGCCTCCCGAGCGCTATCCTCTCGGCGAGGAAGTCCCTGATTGAGATCACTCCATATATCTCGTCGCCTCTCATCACCACGATGTGTCTGATGCCCATCTCCCTCATGAGGCTCCAGACGGCCTCCACGTCGTCGTTGAAGTTGACCGTGACGACCTCGCGGCTCATGACCTCATCGACGGGAGCCGCCGGCGGGACCCCCGACGCCACCGCCCTCACTATATCCCTCTCCGAAATAACGCCGATCAGCTTGCCGGCGGATACCACGGGGAGGAAGCCTATCCGCCTCTCGGCCATGATCCTAGCCGCCTCCTCTATGGTCGTCCCCGACTCGACGACGATGGCAGGCCTCTTGGCTATAGCCCCCGCCTTCACGGAGATGTACTCCACCAGTCTTTTAAAGATGCCAGTATCTAAAACGTGAAAAAGCCAGATTTACGAGAAATATGTATATATTCCAAGACCTATAAGGAAAAATCCTAAAATCAGCAAACTAAGTCTACCTGCCCTAACTAGTATTTGGGGAGCCTTAACTAGACCGACGAGGCCCTTGTATGCAAGTATCACTATCCCCAGCTGGCCCAAGAAGGAACCGAAGCCGAAGAGAAAGCCGACCAGCGGCGTCGGGAACCAAGGCGTGGCGGCCTTGACCGTCAGCGCCAGCAAGAGGACCACGAAGAAGTCGCCGCCGAAGGCGGCCCCGATGCCGTGTATCCATATGGCCTTATAGTCGGGCGCCGCCTCGCCGCCCTCCTCGTGGCCCTTGCTCAAATAGACGGCGGCTATCGCGACCATCGTGATGCCGACTAGCACGTCCACAAGCCAGTCGTAGACGCCTTGGAACAAAGCATCGGGGAGGAGGCCCACCAGAGCGCTCATGGCGGTCCACACCAGCGTCAAGGCGCCGGTGAACGTCATGGTGGCCAACACAGCCCTGGCGGTATTCCTCTGCATCATCGCATACGAGATAGTTATGGGCCATGTGTGCTCGTCGGGCTTAAGCCCATGCACTACGCCGATCGCCAGCATGGCCGCAGGCAGGACAAAGCCAAGCGAGGAGAGGATAGCCTTGGCGACCGGCTCAAGGACCTCGGGCATCGAGAGTATGGCCACCATTATGGCCGTGGCTATAACCACGGCCAGAACCACGTCGAGTCTTCTGTGCACTGCATCCTCCGTAATATCGCCGGAATTACCCGCGACCCTGTGCATGGGGTTTAGTGGATGCCACCATATTTAAGCCTTACGCCGATGGTATTAGATATAAGTAAACAACAATATTAGCTAAAATACATGTGTTAGCTTGGGCGACTCAACAAACCGCGCTATTTCGCCGCCCTTTCCGCCAGCTTTTCCGCAAGCGCGGTCCAGAAGATCTCGGCCAGCTCGTTTTTCTTCGGCTGGTGGCTCTTTGCGGCCTCTAGAACCGTCGACGCAAGCCTTCTCTCCTCCTCGCCGGGCCTCAGCCCCAGCACCTCCAACACCCACGGATTTTCCCTAAGGAACTCCGCCGCCGCCTCGAGAAGCGCCTTCGCGAGGGCCTTCGCGGCGTCGGGATTGAGGCAGGTCTCCCCGGCCTTTCCTCCTCCGTTTTCCTCGGCGCCTCCGCCCACCTCCTTCCTGAGCCTTTCGACCTCTTCCTCCGGTATGAGCCATTTTTCTCCTTCCCTCACCGCCTTTATCTTGCCCTTTCTCGCCCAGTACCTCACGGCCGCGGGCGTAACGTCGAAGATCCTCGCGACCTCCTCGGTGGTGTACATCCTCACGTCCGCTCGATGCGGCGTGCGTAAAAATGTTTTCTGTATCACTCTGGTATTATTGAGAAAAATTTCCTCAATAGGCGCCGTGATGGGAAATGCGGCTTCTCGAATGGTCATTGAGGTGAGGGTGGCGGATCGGCGTCGATTGTAGACGTGGGCTTCGCGGCGTTTTCGATCTGCATAAAGTTTATATAGGGGTTTCCGTGGTGGGGCTAATGTCGGCGGGGCGAATATAGCCGCTTCTGGCTTCGCTGTTGTCTACATAGCTAGGCATGTCTTCTCCGGGGGGCCATGGACGTAAGGAGGGTTTTGGTCGTCGGCTCGGGCGCTATAAAGATCGCGGAGGCCGCCGAGTTCGACTACTCGGGGTCGCAGGCCCTCAAGGCCTTTAGGGAGGAGGGCATAGAGACGGTCCTGGTGAACCCCAACGTGGCGACTATCCAGACCTCGAAGGTCCTGGCGGATAGGGTCTACTTCCTCCCCATCAGCCGCGAGTTCCTCGAGCGCGTCATCGAGCGCGAGCGGCCCGACGCCATAGCCTGCGGCTTCGGCGGCCAGACCGCGCTCTCTGCCTGCGTGGATCTGCACGACTCGGGGGTTCTGGCCAAATACGGCGTGAAGGTCGTGGGGACTCCCGTGGAGGGGATACGGAGGGCTTTGTCGAGGGAGCTCTTCCAGAAGGCCATGAGGGAGGCCGGCGTGCCCATCCCGCCGAGCCTCTCGGCGAGGAGCCCCGACGAGGCGCTCGCGGCGGCCGAGGAGCTGGGCTACCCGGTGATGGTGCGCGTCTCCTTCAACCTCGGCGGCGCGGGGGCCTTCAAGGCGAGGAGCAGGGGCGAGCTGGAGTCGCATATATACAAGGCCTTCGCCCAGTCGGCCATAGGCGAGGTCCTCGTGGAGAAGTACCTCGAGGGGTGGAAGGAGGTCGAGTTCGAGGTGGTCCGCGACTCGCACGACAACGTGGCGGCCGTCGTCTGCATGGAGAACATAGACCCCATGGGGTACCACACCGGCGATTCCATAGTGGTGGCGCCCTGCCAGACCCTCACGGATGAGGAGTACCAGACCGCCAGGGATATCTCCATAGCGGTCGAGAGGGCCATATGGCTCGTCGGCGAGGGGAACGTCCAGGTGGCTATAAACTACGCGGGGCCGGAGCAGTACGCCATAGAGACCAACCCCCGCATGTCGCGCTCCAGCGCCCTGGCCTCCAAGGCCTCGGGCTACCCCCTGGCCTATATAGCGGCCAAGCTGGCCCTCGGCTACCGCCTCGACGAGGTGCTGAACCAGGTGACCAAGCGCACCGTCGCCGCCTTCGAGCCCTCGCTGGACTACATAGTCGTGAAGCACCCGCGCTGGGAGAACGACCGCTTCGGCGTGGAGGAGGGGCTGGGGCCCGAGATGATGTCCATAGGGGAGGCCATGGGCATAGGGCGCAACCTCGAGGAGGCGTGGCAGAAGGCGGTCAGGATGATAGACATCGGCGAGCCGGGCCTCGTAGGGGGGCCTCTCTTCAGATCGGCGACCCTCGAGGAGTCTCTGCGCGCTCTGGAGCGCCACCTCCCCTACTGGCCTATATATGCGGCTAAGGCTCTCTACCTCGGCGCGTCGGTGGACCAGATCTACGAGCTGACCAAGGTGGATAGGTTCTTCATCGCCGCCTTGAGGAGGGTGGTCGACGTCTGGAAGGCGCTCGAGTCGGGCGGCGCATCGCCGGAGCTCCTGGAGGAGGCCAAGAGGCTGGGCTTCTCCGACGAGCAGATAGCCCTCGCGCTGGGCGCCAAGCCCGAGGATCTGGCGGGGAGCAGGCGGAGGCCCGCCGTGAAGAAGATCGACACGCTCGCCGGGGAGTGGCCGGCGGACACCAACTACCTGTATCTGACCTACGGCGGCGAGTTCGACGAGCCTTCCCCGAAGGCGGACTACCTGGTGGTCGGCGCCGGCGTCTTCAGGATAGGGGTGTCGGTGGAGTTCGACTGGGCCACCGTCAACCTGGCCCTGGAGCTCAAGAGGAGGGGTTACCGCGTCGCCATACTTAACTACAACCCAGAGACCGTCTCCACCGATTGGGACATCGTCGATAAGCTCTACTTCGACGAGATATCCGCCGAAAGGATATTGGATATATACGAGAAGGAGGGCGGCCCCGTGGTGGTCCTCTACGCAGGGGGCCAGATCGGGCAGAGGCTCTACCCCAAGCTGGAGGCGCTCGGCGTCAGGATAGGCGGCACCCGCGCCTCGTCTGTAGATCTCGCGGAGGATAGGAGCAAGTTCTCGAGCCTGTTGGACAGACTCAACATAAAGCAGCCGCCTTGGTTCTACGCCAGAAGCGTCGAGGAGGCGTTGAAGCTGGCCGACGATCTCGGCTACCCCGTGTTGCTCAGGCCCAGCTACGTCCTGGGCGGCACCTACATGGCCGTGGCGAGAGACGACAGGGAGCTGTCCGAGTTCCTCACCAAGGCGGCGAGGGTCAGCGGGGAGTACCCCGTCGTCGTGTCCAAGTTCATGCCCTACGGCATAGAGGCCGAGGCCGACGCGGTCTCGGACGGCAGGAGGGCCGTGGTCACGCCGATAGAGCACGTGGAGCCGCCCGGAGTCCACTCAGGCGATTCCACCATGGTGACGCCTCCCCGGAGGACCCCGGGCTGGGCCGTGGGGAGGATGGCCGAGATCGTCTACACCATAGCCAGAGAGCTCGGCGTAAAGGGGCCTCTCAACGTCCAGTTCATCGTGGCCGACGACGTGTACGTCATAGAGGCCAACCTCAGGGCCAGCCGCTCCATGCCTTTCGTCAGCAAGGCCACCGGCGTCAACTACATGTCGCTGACCGCCGACGTTTTGACCAAGGAGCGGTTGCCCTACGAGGAGGAAATCACTACGTTGAGGCCCTCCAAGTGGTGGGTCAAGACCGCGCAGTTCTCCTGGAGCAGAATTAGGGGGGCGTACCCCAGGCTGGGGCCCGTGATGTACAGCACGGGCGAGGTGGCCTCCTTCGGCGATGTCTTCGAGGAGGCGCTCCTCAAGAGCTGGCTCTCGGCCCAGCCCAACAAGATGCCTAGGAGGAACGCCCTAGTCTACACCTTCGACGAGGCCTACGCTAAGGACGTCGAGGAGATAAGGAGGGCGTTGAGCTGGCTGGAGCTCCTGGAGCCCGGCCCTGAGGTTGTGGACCTGATAAAATGGAGGAAGGTCGACGTCGTCATCACAGCAGGGGTCACCCCTGAGAGGGACTACGCCATTAGGCGCGTCGCGGCCGACACCTCGACGCCGCTGGTCCTACACCCGTCGCTGGGCTTGGAGCTCGCGAGGGCGTTCAACTGGCTTCGCAAAGGGGGGAAGCTCGCCGTGGGGCCATGGTGAGGCTGGTCGTCGACATATTGAAGGAGGAGGAGAAGATGTTGATGAAGGCGGCTGAAAGACTCGGCGTAAGGCTGGATATAGTGAGGGTCGACGGGCTGGATCTAGCCGAGGATGTGGAGGACGGCGTCTACCTCATAAGGACCCTCAGCCACAACAAGGCGGTCGTGGCCGCGGCCCACGTGGAGGCGTCTGGGGCGATCTCGGTGAACGGCTGGAGAGCCCTTGCGGCCGGCTGGAACAAGGCGGTCGCCCTAGCCATGCTCAGAGCCTCGGGCCTTCCGGTGCCCAGAACCCGGCTGGCCCCGGCGGCCCCCGACTCCCCCGAGCTTATAGTGAAGCCCGCCTTCGGGAGCTGGGGGAGGAAGGTCGCGTTGGCCAAGTCCAGGGAGGACGTCGAGGCCCTCCTAAAGGGGGCCGACCCCGACGAGGTCTACCTAGTGCAGGAGCGCATAGGCGACGGGACCGATATAAGGGCGTTCGTGGTCGGCTATAGGGTGGTGGCGGCCATGATCAGAAGGCCTCCTCCCGGCGATTGGCGCAGCAACGCGGCCAGGGGCGGGCTCGTAGAGGGCGTGACGCCGCCTCCGGAGGTAGAGGCGCTTGCCGTCAAGGCCGCGAGGGCCCTCAACGCCGAGTATGCAGGCGTCGACATACTGATAGGCAACGGCGCCCACTACGTGGGGGAGGTCAACATGGTGCCTGAGTTCAAGGCGGTCTCGAGAGCCAGCGGCGTCGACGTGGCGGCCGAGCTGATAGAATACGTCCACGAAATGGAGAAAAGATAGGTTTAGGCCTTGGCCTTCGCCTTGACCAGCTGGATGAATTCCCTCATCCAAGCCGGGTTGTCGGGCCAGGCCCTGGAGGTCACCAGGTTCCCGTCGACGACGACCTCTTGGTCGACCCAGACGCCGCCGTTGTTCTCCACCTCGGGCTTCACGGCGATGTAGCTCGTCATCCTCCTCCCCTTAATGACCCCGGCGGCTGCCAGTATCTGGGGCGCGTGGCAGATAGCCGCCACCGGCTTGTTGCGCTCGAAGAAGTGCCTCACTATCCTCTTGACGTCCTCCGACGCCGCCACTCTGACGTACTCCGGCATCCTGCCGCCGGGTATCACCAGCCCGTCGTACTCCTCGGGCTTCACCTCGGCGAGTGTTTTCGTGACCCACTTGAAGAGGTAGCCCGGCTTTTCGCTGTAGGTCTCCCAGCCCGGCTCGAAGTCGTGCACGACGGTCCTTAGGTCCTTCTTGCTGGGAGCCGCCACATCTACCTCGAACCCCTCTTCCTTCAGCCTGAAGTAGGGGTAGAATATCTCCAACGACTCGACGGCGTCGCCCGCGATTATCAATATTTTGGGCCTTGCCATGATGTATAATGGCAAGATATTTATCTCTTTTCCGGCTCCCAGGCGGGTTTTGGCCCTGGGCCCAGCGGCTCAGAACCGCGGCTGAGATCTGGGACGTGCATCTGCGGCGGCGCAACCGGCCGCTGCCGGCAGATAGGGCGCGGAGGACGTTGCGACGTGGCCGTCAGACGATGATCAGAGGCACGTAGAGCTCGTCCTCGGTCAGCCCTCCATGGTGCCCCTTGAACTTCAGGGGGTCCTCGTTCTTGCGTCTATATAAGTACATGGCTGCGAGCCCTCTGCCGGGCAACGCCACGTAGTCTCCCAGCCTATCCGCGAAGCGGCCTTCGCAAGGCCCCAGCAACCCCGTCTCGACGGCCTCCTCCCTCGACATCAGCTGGAACTCGCCGTGTTTAGACAGGAGCTCACCCAGATTCCGCGCACCGGCCGAGGCCTTTAGGTATAAAGCTCTCGGGTCTCCGAAGGGCGGGACGGCGAGGGCCCTCAAGAGGTCGGCGTCTTTCGAGAGGTCCTCGTTCCTCTGTATCTCCTCGTGGCCGTGGTCCGCCGTTATTAAGATGTCGGCGCCCTCCATGTGGCGTCTCGCCAGTCTCAATATGTCGTTTAGCAACCCGTCCGCGGCGGCCGCCGCCTCGTCCGAGCGGGGGCCGTATCTATGCTCGACGCTGTCTATCGTGGAGATATAGATATAGGCCAGAGCTGAGTCGTTCTGCCGCAGGAGGCGGCCTGCGTTTATTAAGGCGTCGTAGTGCGAGACGTAGTCGAAAACCTCAGCGCCGTCGTAGAGGATCCTGCTGATGCCGCCGTTGAGACCTCTCGGCAGGAAGGCCAAGGTCTTCACACCCGCTCTGGACAGATCTGCAAACGCGGTCGGGGCGTTGAAAAGCGCCTTGAGGTCGTACCCCGCGTTGTTCAGCCCGTCCCTCTCGCCAAGCATGGGGCTCATGGCCAACGCATCTATAACGGCGCCGGCCTCCTTGAGGTAGAAGCTCCAGGCCACGACGCCGTGTTGACACGGCGTCAGCCCCGTGGATAGGGTCGTCAAGGTAGATGCAGTAGTCGACGGGAAGATTGTAGTTATCTTGTAGATCCCTCTGAAGCTCCCGGCGTAGTTCCCAGCTATCTTGGCGAATAGGTTGAACCCAAGTCCGTCGAGCAGAACCAACGCGATCCTCCTCGACGATAGGCCCAGGCCGAATCTAAACTGCGGGCCTCTGGGAGACAGGCCGAAATGGGCCAGCAACGCGTTAGGCACCGAGTTTATCCCTCCGCCGCCGTAGTCAGGCACCTCCACATGTGGCGACCCCTATGCGTATTAAAAGATGGCATCCATCTGGGCCGGTCGAGCCAGGACCCTGGGCGGCGAGGCCGCTACGCTCCGGCGGCTAGACGCTGGGAGTCCAGTCCTGCGTATGCCGATGGAGGGCTACGGCACCTATTGGGTAAACGTCGGTGGCGCTGACGGAGAGATCTGCGCGTCGTAACCCCCCTTTGCTATCCCCTCCTCTCGAGGGGCAACCTCCCCGCCTTGAGGTCTAATATCAGCGATTTCAGCTCCTCCACGGCGGCCTTTAGGATCGCCTCGCCCTTCTCCTTGGAGGCCTTGGAGGGATATCCCTGCACCGCCCTGGCGTACATCGCCTCGTACGCCCTCCGCCCGTAAACCGCGTATCTGACCTCGACCCACTCGTCGGCGCCCTGCGGCACGGCCTTCACGAGATGCGGATAGGCCGCCATCACCTCGCTGGTCTCGTCCTCAGCCGCGTGGCCCTCTGGAGTCTCGAGGACCTTGCGCCGCGCCTCCTTGGCCAAATCTATCCACCAGTTCACCAAGACTATGGCCATGTCCGTGGACCTAGCCGCGTCCTTGGCCGCCATCCTCAAGGCGTCTACATTGCCGCCGTGGCCGTTCACCACCACGAGGTTCTTGACGCCGTTTCTCGCCACCTCGACGAAGACGTCTCTGTACAGTCTGTAGAGAGTCTCCGCCGAAATAGATATGGTGCCGGGAAATCTATCCAGCACGTACGTATTGCCGTACCAGATGGGGGGCAGAAGAAGCGCGCCGGCCTCCTCCGCGGCCCTCTCGGCTATGTATATCGCCATTAGGGCGTCCGTGCCAAGCGGGAGATGGGGGCCATGGGCCTCCACGATGCCGACGGGCAGAACCGCCACGGACTTATCCGCCTTCTCGAACTCGGGCCATGTGAGCTCTGCCCATTTCATGTCTTCCTTGTGGGATAACTTTTTAAATGGCGATGCCGCTCCGGGCAGATGCCGTGTTGGAGAGCATAGAGATCTTGAAGAAGGTGGTCGGGGAGGTGGTCGGGGTTTACGACTCGCCGGACTGGCTCGTCGCAGAGATATTGGGCGATCTCGCAGGTTGGGACGAGGTCGACTATGATGTCCTCAGACGCGCCGTCGAGCTTAACTCGTCGAAGCTACACGACGTGTTTAGGAGGAATCTCCAGCTCTACCGCCCGGGGAGGTCCAGCATAAGGAAGGCCGCCCCCTATCTGGTTGCTGAGCTCTTGGAGGCAGAGGGTCTCGAGCCCGCCTTCATTAAGCTGAACGGCGCGATCCTGCCCGCAGCCTACAGGGGACGCGGCCTCTACACCCCGGTGGTGCCTGTGGTGGAGGCCAAGAGGGCTGTGCTCAGCAGGCTGTCGGCTCTGGCCAAATACCCAGGCGCCTACGTGGTGGCCTCCGCGGCCGACGGAGTGCCCGGCCTCAGGCTCGAGGTCCGGAGGATCCAGAGGCCGCCGTATTATTACGCCGTGGTTGACGGGCTGGGGAGGGCGCTGGAGAGAGCCGGCGCCATGAGGGCCAAGAGGGACGGAGTCGCCGGGCGTCTCTACGCGTTCTGGAGGAGCTATAGATCTCGGGGCTATCTGGTCTTGGCCGGCCGCGAGGTAGGCGGCGTCGTAGTGGACGTCCTCGCCGTGGGGCTCGGGAAATACGGCGCTGTGGCGGGAGCCAGCAGGAGGAAGATCAACAGGCTGTCTAAATTCCTCGACGAGGTTTACGAGCTCTGAGCGGCCGCCTTGGCCCGCCTCTCTCTGATCGCCCTTATCTCCCTCTCGCCGAGGTCTAGATGGAAGGAGAGCTCCTCTATTCCGTACCTCTTCGCGAGGTCCCTCCCCTGTTTTATCAAGGCCTCGGCCTCGTCGAGCCTCCGCTCGGCTATGAGGCTCCGCATCCGGTAGACCAGACACTCCACGAGCTTCTCCTTGAGGCTGAGCGCCTTCTCCCTGTTGCCCTGCCTCTCGGCGTGTTGCATCAGCCGCTCCCACCTCTCGCAGACCATGGCCGCCCGAACGGGCGTCTTAATAAGCTTTCAGCCAAGAACCATCAGTTGCGACTTGAGCTTCAAGATCTTGGAGTAGACGTCGTTAAGCCCCATCCTCTTGGCCGTCTTGGCCGCCTTGACTAGCTGTTTGTTCAGCTTGGCGATATATTCCGGGTTTTTGATGACTACGCCCATGGTCAGCTTCCTCAGATAGTCCTCCGCGTCCTGGACTACTCTCTCCACCTCCTGCAGGGCCAGCTCCATGTCGAGATCGTCGCGGTCGCCCCCCTTGGCCACGTTGATGTTCAGCACTATGGGCTCCACGACCACCCTCCTCTCGGGGCGCACTATGTTGTACTTGCCCATGAGGTAGCCCGCTATGAGGTAGCGCACCAGCTCCGAGACGCCGTCGAGCCCCTCCCTCTCGGCCAGCTCCTCGAGGAGCGACTTGACCTTTTTATGCACGCGCACCGACACGATGGACCCCTCCCTATCGGGGGCGCTGAAAAGTTGTTCGTAGGTCAGGTCGAACTCCCTCACGCCGTCCATACATGGGAGCCCGCCGACTTATAAACGGACAATTCTCAAAAACGGATCGCTCGCCTGATCTTACGCCGAGTGAGCGTTGGCTATTTAAACCGCGGAAACAACGCTTAAAAAGTCGCCGTGAAGGCGCGGCGTGGTCGTTGCCGTCATCATCGCGGCGGTTGCCCTCGCGTTTGCCGCCTTGGCCCTCGCCGGCCTCTACAGAGAGGCCAAGTTCTGGTCGGCTACGGAGCGCCATGAGCAGATCTGCCGCGAGGTCGACGTGGTGGTGCCCCTAAGAGGGGCGCCTCCCGGCCTTGAGGAGAACCTAGCCGCCATAACGCGGCAGAGGCTCACGAACGGCGAGGCTAGGTTTGTGTTCGTCGTGGACGACGCGGGCGACCCCGCGGCGGCAGTTGCGGCGAGGTTCGGCGAGGTTCTGGTCGCCGGCCCGGCGCCCGGCGCGCCCGGCAAGAGCTGGGCGCTGGCCAAGGCCCTGGAGGCCGCGCGGGGGGACTGCGTGGTGTTCGCCGACGACGATATAAGGCCGGGGCCTGGATGGCTGGAAGGCCTCACGGAGCCTCTATCCGCCTACGACGCAACGACTACGTACCGGTGGTATGTAGGGCGGAGTCTCTGCACCAGGGCGAGGGCGGCGGTGAGCAACACGGCCTTCTCCGCCATGCAGGACCCCCGCTCCAGATTCCTCTGGGGGGGCTCCACCGCGTTGAGGAGAGACGTGGTCGAGAGGGGGAGGATAGCCGAGAGGCTTCCCCGCTACATCAGCGACGACTACGCCACCTACAGCGCCGTCAAGGAGCTGGGGGGCAAGATCTGGTTCTCCAGGAGGTCCATAGCGCCGACGCCGGACCCCCAATGTAGATGGGGCGATATGTTCAGATGGGCCGTGAGACAGGTGCTGATGGTCAAATGGTACGCGCGCCAAGGCTGGACGGCGGGCCTCGTAATATACACTTTAAACTTCGCCTTCGGCATAGCGATGCCCGCAGTAGGCCTGGCTGCCGGCGCGCCGGCGCTCGCCGTAGGCTTCTCGATACCGTTGATAAACTTAGCCAAGGACTTCATTAGAGCGAGAGGCGTGGAGAGACACGCCGGGATTAAGACAAGGCCCTCGGAGATCTTAGCCACCTGGGCGTTGGGCAACTTCGTCATACCGGCCGTCATGTGGGCCTCGGCGTTTGTTAAGTGCGTCCACTGGAGAGGACGGAAATACTGCGAAGGCGACGCTAGGAGTCTTGCAGAGGCGGCTGCATACCCGGCGGCCTCCGCCGCGCGATGACCAGATGTAAGCAATCTGGCGATTTAGAATAAAAACTATATAGCCAATAGAATCGATATGACGAGTTCAGCCGATACGTGGAACTGTGGAACCAACGACAGCCGACATGTGGATCCGACCACATGCGTCCGGTCGGACTGCGCCGGCGATGGCCGGAAGAGTCCATGGATGCGGGGGCCGGGATTTGAACCCGGGTCCTCCCGGCTGCTCGGGCCGGGGGCCCTTTATGAGCCACGCCGTCGGCCGTCGGCGAATCCAGCCCCTAGATG
>Ga0334722_10000058_pt1 | contig 163531 bp, 164 predicted proteins | sample C3_bottom_MG_FD_207210 | JGI IMG/M metagenome (GOLD analysis project Ga0334722, IMG submission 207210) | Sediment microbial communities from Yellowstone Lake, YNP, Wyoming, USA - C3_bottom | ecosystem: Environmental > Aquatic > Freshwater > Lake > Sediment | place: USA: Wyoming | collected... | reverse complement strand
CTTCGGGGCGTCTCCTCGCGCTTCGCGCCTGACGCCGAACGCGGCAAACTTTCACGCTCATCGCGCTTCGAGGATAGGACATAGGCAACCTATTTCCGGGACGGGACACTAGGTCGCCTGGCGCAATCCCTCCAGGACCGACGGGCTCTGCTGACCATAGGTCTTGAATTTTTCGAGCACGTCACCCATCTGGGCGTCGGAAAGTTTCGGCGGCTCGCCGAACTGAAGGCAAAGCAGGTACTGGTAGGCGAGATCTTCCACCGTAACTGCGAGTGCCAGCGCGCGCGCGATCGAGACATGGGCGGCTACCACGCCGTGATGGGCCATCAGGCAGGCACGGCGCCCTTCCAGAGCCTTCACCACGGCGTCGGCAAGTTCCTGGCTGCCGAATATCTGGTAAGGCGCACAGCGAATATTCGACCCGCCGGCGCCGGCGATCACGTAGTGAATGGCCGGAATGTCCTTGTGGAGCATGCTGACGGCCGTCGCGTGGGCCGAATGCGTGTGAACGACGGCATTCAGTTCCGGACGGGCGCGCAGGATATCGCGATGGAAGCGCCATTCGCTCGAAGGCAGAACGTCGCCGGCGTAGGTCGCATCCCAATTCATCATCACCACGTGTTCCGGCTTGATCTTGTCGTAGGCGACGCCGGTCGGTGAAATCAGGAAACCGTCACCGCAGCGGACGCTGATGTTGCCGGAGGTTCCTTTGCTCAAGCCCAGATGGCTCATACTCAGGCAGGCTTCGAGCAGTTCGGTACGCAATTTGAGTTCTTCTGTCATGTCACGCTCCTATAGTTGAATAATGAGGTTGCTTTCCGTGGATGGCGCCTTCGACATCCGCTGCTTTCCTTAGCGTGCTGGCTTCGGAACAACGGATCGGTTCACCAGATTTTTCGGCAATCGCCCGTCCAGGAAAGCGACGATATCGTCATGCACCATGTCCGACTGGTGACGAATCACGTCGTTGGTCGCGCCGCCGATGTGCGGAATCGCGACCACGTTATCGAATTCCAGGATCGGGTCGGAAACCGCGAGCGGCTCGTGATGAAAAACGTCCAGGCCCGCGCCGGCAATCCGCTTTTCTTTCAGCGCCGCCAGCATCGCCTGTTCGTCCACCAACCCGGCACGGGCGCTGTTGATAAGAATTGCCGTCGATTTCATCATCGAGAACTGCTCGCTGCCGATCATGCCTTTCGTCTCTTTGGTGACGGGGGCGTGCAGGCTGACGAAATCGGAACGGCGCAACAGTTCATCCAGGCCGGTGAGTTCGACCGACAGCGATTCGGCTTGTTCTTTTGCAAAGTACGGGTCGTATGCGAGCACCTGCATGCCGAACGCCTGCAACAGCAGAGCCACTTTCCGACCGATGGCGCCCATACCCACCAGACCAGCCGTGCGCCCGTTGAGTTCATTGCCCTGGAAGTTGAGATAAATCCATCCCTTGGGCTTATTGGCCCAGTCGCCATCGAGCATGGCCTCGCGCGCGGGCAGAATGCGTCTGGCGCACATGATCATCAAGGCGACCGTCAGCTCGGTGACGGCCTGTGCGTTGCGTCCGGGCGTATTGGTGACCAGCACGCCTTTCTCGGTGGACGCGTTGATGTCCACATTTACCGGGTCGCCCCGGGTCGCCGCAACCATTCTCAGCTTAGGACACTTTTCCAGCACCGATGCGGTGATCTGATCCGCCTCGGTAACCAGAATGTCAGCCTTCTTCAGACGCGCCATGAATTCCTGTTCCGGCAACAGCGGCCTTTCGGCGCTGCGTTCGTAGACTTCCACCTCCGCCTTTTCGCCGAGGGCGGAAATGATCGGTCCGGAAATGCGTGAAGTGATAAAGATTCGGGTCATCGTTGTCCTTTCGAGAGCGTCTGAATTTGCAAACTTCGCTTATCGGGAAGCCGCGGCCGGTTCCGGCGCCTGGGTCATTTCGTCTTTGGGTTGAAGCGTTCTGACTTCGCCGGTCAGGTATTTCCAGTTCTTGTACAAAGGTTCATATCGGGCGACAGCCTCGGAACATGGCTTGAAAACACGGGAGGATCGAATGAGGCGCGCAGCAGCCGTCGCAAAATCCGGATAGATCCCCACCCCGACCCCCGCGCAGATTGCCGCGCCGATCGACGTTCCTTCGACAATATGAGGGACCACGACCTCCCGGTTCATGACGTCTGCCGCCATTTGCGCCCAAAACGAGCAAACGGCCATGCCGCCGCAAAGGTAGACCCGATCCCATTGCTTCTGCGTAATTGCGCCCAGCTGCTCGATGTTTGCGCGGTTGGAATAGGCAAAGGTCTCGAAGATGGCTCGGATCAGACACCCTTTGCTGTCGGGCATCGTCAGGAGCGCGCGCGGAGAGGACATGACAAAGCCGCCGAAGCCCGCGGTCGTACTCTGCAGCCGGCGCGCATTCATTTCAGCGGCGCCCAGCAGGGCAAACACGCCCATCGAGCCTGCGGGTGCGCGCGATGCCAATTCAACCATCAAGTCAAAGACACTCCTTTTTTGCCGGCGCGCCGCTGCCGCTTCCTCATGGCAAAAAGTATCCCGAAACCAGCGCAGCCAGCTACCCGTAATGCCGGCATTGCTTTCAATCACCCATTGTCCGGGCACGACGTGAGGACCGCTCCAGGTGCGCGCCTTTTCATCGAGCAGCGGATGCGAGGTGATCAGCTGCACCGGCGTCGATGTGCCTGCAATAGCGGCGATGTCGCCGGCGTGAATCGCGCCGCTGCCGAGCGTCCCGCAATGCGTGTCCGCCCCGGCAATGACAACCGGGGTCCCGGCGGGTATCAGGGTATCTTTCTCCGCATTCGAATGGACCGCGCCGACGACGGTTCCCGCTCTCAATACCGACGAAAACAAATGCCGCGGCAACCCGACCGCCTCGATCAACGGGTCGTCCCATTTCTGGGCATGGATATCGAACAGACAGGTCTCAGCCGCATTGGTCGGTTCCGAGCAACGCACCCCTGTCAGCCGGTACGCAATCCAGTCATTGATCATCAGCAGGGTTTCGGCCTTGGCAAACATCTCGGGCCGATGCTGCTTGAGCCAGGTCAGACGCGCGGGGGCGAAAATTCCCGTCGGCCAATGGCCGCTGCTGCGATAAATTCGCTCCCCGAACCGCGCTTCGATTCCGGTTGCCAGTTCATCTCCGCGACGGTCGTGCTGCGGCGCTGCAAATAGTTCCGTTCCTGCTTCGTCCAGCAGGACATTGCCCTCGCGCAGGCTGGTCGCGCTCACGGCTGCAATCTGCGACGGCTCGATGCCGCTGCGCTTGATCACATCTCTCGCAACCTTCGCCAGGATCTTCCAGTGGCTTTGGGCGACGAATTCCAGGCCCTTGACGGCGGCATCTTCAGGCCGGAAATAGCTCCACTCCTTCTTTTCGGTCCAGCATTGGCTACCGTCCGCGTCGACGATGAAGCACCGGGCCGAGCCGGTGCCGGCATCCATGACCAACAGGTATCGCTTCACGGCAGACATTTCCTGCACCGTTAGAGTCAGATATTGCCTATGTCGTAAGCAAATGTGAGGTAAAAGGCGAGAACCGCCAGAACAATCGAGGTAATGCTGATCAAACGGTCCAAGGGCGTGAATTCAAAGCTGGTGGTCGGCGTCACCGGGCCGATGCCGAAACCTCTGTTCGCGCTCGACATGGTCATCATGTCGATCGACTGCATCACATAGCGGGTCACGGGGATCAGGAGCGGCCGGACCAATGCGATGCGCTTGATCGGATTTCGTGTTTCTGCGGTCCAACCACGCAGGCTTTGGGCGCGCTGCACGATGCGTATGCGCTGAACCAGTTCCGGAACGAAACGCAGCGCCACCGTGACCATGAAAATGGCCGGAAACGGCATTTTGGCCTTCGACATAACCGAGACAATATGGCTCAACGCGGTGGTATGCAGCAGGCCGGCCACGCTCAAGATCACCGTTACGATGGTCAACGGGTCGGTCGCCCACCACAACAGCGAACCATAGGTGATCGCGGTGCGCCCAAGCACCGGGAAATCGGGAGGCGTGATCTGAAACAGCTGGACGTTGGTGAATTCCTTTGAATACACCTTGAAGTAATCGGGATTCACCATCGTAATTGCGGTGAAGAACTCGCCGATGACAATGCCCACTACCGCGAGGATGATGATCATCCTATAGTTCTTGAACGGCAGGCGCGCAACCATCAGGATAGCGGTCAGAACCACGATCATCGGCAGCTTGTACAGCGGATCGATATAGATGCCGCCGATCAGCATGAAAAACCCGAACAGGATCAGCTTGCTCAACGGGTTCAGGTTGTGAATGACGGTGTCGTTGTATTCATATGTGAATACGGTGTTCATAGCGCTGCGCTCTTGGCCGATTGCGGCATCAGGGGAAGCAACTTGGCGTACAGTTCTTCGACGCTAAGCACGTTCGGAGGCATGCCGTAGTCCATCAGGCGCTGCGCCAAACGCGTAATTTGAGGCGGATACAACTGCGTGGAAGCGAGCACATCGGTCTGGCCGAATACCTCTTCGGGCGTTCCGTCCATCAACACTTCGCCTTTGCGCAACACCACTACCCGGCTGGTGTAGCGAGCGGCCAGCTCCATATCGTGAGTGATGACGATGATGGTCCTGCCTTTGCGGTTGAGATCCGTCAGGATTTCCATCACTTTTTCGGCGGCTGCGCTGTCCAGGCCTCCGGTAGGCTCGTCGGCAATGAATATCTGCGGATCCAGGGACAGAACGGAGGCGAGGCTCAGCAACGCTTCGCGCGCCTTGGAGATGCCGAACGAGTAATGATCCCAGAGGTCCTCGAGCCCGACTGCGCGCAGCGACTCTCGCGCTCGCTGTTCCGCGTCCTGCGGGCTCATGCCGATCTTTTCGGGCCCGAAGCTTACTTCCTGGCCGAAGGTCTCGCAGAACAGCTGGTTTGCCGGGTTCTGGAACAGATAATTGATATGGCGGACCGTCTCCGACAAGGGTCCGTGTACGACGTCGATTCCATCGACGCGGATCGTGGCGTCTTTGTTGGTCGGCTTGTCAACGCCCACGAGGTGATAGGAAAGCGTCGTTTTTCCGGAACCGTTCTGACCGAGAAGCGCGACCATTTCTCCCTTGTTGATCGTCAGGTCTATTCCGTTCAACGCATGAACCGGCGGGTTTCCGGAAAACACATGGTGCAGATTCCTGATTTCGATCACCGGCTCTTTCGCCGCCTTGGGCTCGGCTACCGGGACCGGCCCTGAAGACCGCCGGACTTTGGATGCCGACAGCGACGGGCCGAGCTTGGCGCGCAGGTATTCTTCAGCGGCGACCAGTGTCGTCGGCACTTTCGGGGGAAGGTCGGCACCGTTCAAGCCCCATAGCAGGCGGGTGACCTGGGGCGCTTTCATTTTCGCTTCTTCGATCAGGTGCCGCATTCCGTAGATTGAATTTACCGGACCGAATGCGAGGATGTGCCCCTGGTTCATCAACACCACTTGATCCGCAAACTCGCACACCGCCTCGATGTCCGTTCCGGATTCGGCGATCAATACCGTCGTACCGTATTTGCTGTTCAGCTCGCGCACCACGCTCAGCACCTGCGCCTTGCCCAGCGGATCGAGCATGGCCACGGGTTCGTCCAGCACCAGGATCTTCGGCCGCATCGCCAGCACGCCTGCGATCGCCAGGAGCTGCTGCTCGCCCCCCGACATCGTGCGCGGATTTCGCTTTTCGTAGCCCTGCAAGCGCGTGACCGACTGGGCGGCCCGAACCCGGTCCCAGATTTCCTCGCGCGGCAGGTTCAGATTTGCGGGGCCGAATGCAATATCCTCTTCCACCGTCAGGGATACGATCTGAAGCACGGGATCGTCGAACACCATGTTGATGTGCCGCGCCATTTCCGCAGTTTCTTTTTCGTGCAGATTCTGACCCGCGACAATGATTTCGCCGTCCAGGTAACCGGGGATGATGGACGGGATGATGGCATTCAAAGTCATCAGCAGCGTCGATTTGCCCGCTCCCGTCTCGCCGATGATGGCGGTAACCGTCCCCTCTTCTATTTCCAGATTGACGTGCGAAATGGCGTGCTCATCGGCATGCAAGTATTTGAACGACACATCTTTCAGAGAAATCGCAGTGCCCAATTTCCTGTCTCCTCTCTACAATGCCGAGGCCGGCTTGCGTGCCGCATGGAGCAAGCCGGCCTCTTTCGTCACATCCGGAGTGTTCGCCTGTTATTTCCTGGGTGCAGCGGACTGCTTCGTTCCGCGGCCTCTGGCGCGAATCAGCGCTTCGGCAGCGACGAGGCCGGCGACGGAGGCGAGCAGACCGCTGGGCAGAAACTGGGTAAAGAACCAGACCATCCTGGCCCATAGCGCAGGTACCGGATTCAGCCACACCCAGATATCGAACATATAGACCGTGCGCCAGATCACGTAGACCGCGATCCACCAGACAATGACAAAAGCGGGATTCTTGCCCCACTTCGTGCTCTCGCGGAACCACCAGAAGAATATTCCCAGCCACAGCCAGGTGGCGCCATCCGAGGGTCCCTGACCCAAAGCCCAGAACACCGGGTTGCCGGTCCCGAAAATGAGCGCACGGGCAATGCCGCCGACCCACAGGGTAAAGAAACCGATGATCGGATTGAAAAACGTCACTGCAATGGTCGCAGGCGCGGCGGCCAGGTCGAAGAAATTGTAGTTCAGAATTCCAGCAGCGGTGAACAGCGCCGCCATGAATGCGATGGCTGTGTAGTTATAGGTGTTGAATATCGGGTAGGTCTTGCCCTCCTGAAAGCGGCCGCGGGGTGCGAGCCAGAGACTCTTCTCCGCGACGATGGAGAATCCGAGGAGAGAAATGGGCAGTTTCAGCACCCACCAGTCAAAAATCAGGCGGTAGATTTGCCGCTGCGGAGAACTGGCGACGCCCAGTTGATCCGTCCAGGGTGTCAATACCAGTAAAGCTATGATGTGCACTGCTATGCCAATCACTGACCAGATTAAAAATATTCTCCGTCCTTTGATTAACTTCTCTCCGAGTTTCATTTTTATCTCCTAAAAAGAACAAATTGACCTCAAAGCGATGTCCCACTTCCAAGCTAACGCAGCATTTCCACCTCGTACGCATACAGGTCGGCCCTTGCAAAGCTTCTGACGAATTCGATCAGCTTGTCACCTTTCGCATAGGTCACGCGCTCCATCAGAATCACTGGAATGGCCGGCGAAATCTCGAGCAGTCTTATCTGTTCGGCGTTTGGCTTGACTGCAGTAATCCGGTCTTTGCCTTTGATGATTTCAAAACCTCGCTGCTCGTAAATCTGGTAGAGCGACTGGGTTTCGAGGCCGGTGCGATCGAGAAGATCGGGAAATAGCTGGTACGGGATATACGCCTTCTGCAGCGAGACGGGCTTGCCATCAACATAGCGCAAACGCACGATTCGGATCACCTTGTCGCCGGCTTCGAGCTGAAGCTTTGCCGCAACTTCCTTCGTGGCTTCTTTGAGTTCTTGGGAAAGAACCCGGGATGTGGCGTGGTATCCCTGCCGCTCCATTTCTTCAAAAAAGCTTGTCAGGCGAGATCCTTTGCGGCCATATTTAGGATCGCATACGAAGGTCCCCAAACCCGACTGCCGCACCAGCAGACCCTCTTCGGCCAGATCATTAACCGCTCGTCGCGCCGTCATGCGGCTGACTACATAGGTCTGCGCCAACTCGGTTTCAGAAGGAATCTGATCGCCTACTTGAAACTCACCAGCCTGGAGCGATCGGCGCAGCAGTTCGCGAATTCGAACGTATTGCGGAATGCCGCTGATATTCAATGAGCTCTTGTCCGCGACCATGTTGTTCATGTCGGCTGCGCAAATAGTTCCGGTCGTTTCTATTGTATATACAGCTAGACGTATTCACCTCGGCGCGTTTTAGCATTTCCAATGCTGAAAGTCAAGATGGGTGACTTGCGCAGCCACGCTGCCTACCGGTCTGCCTCGCGGACAAAAAAAACGGCCCCCGGAAATGGGCATATCCAGGGGCCGGAGCCCGCCAAAAATAAGGGAGGGGAAACTATTGGCGGGGGAGGAGTTGCAATTATTCGCGATCGCGTGCGACAAGTCTGTGCGCCATCGCACCGAAGGGCGCAGCGATTGCAGCCGTTACGCGGACCATCCCCTCAAGCGCACGTTCCGCCGCGAACAACAGCGTTTTTCGAATCTGCAGCGACCGCCCCGGGGCCCGAGCGGCTCGGCACCTCCGCCGCCGGTTTCTGTGCGGGCTGTGCGCGTTTCGAGCCGTATTCGTGGGAATATACCCAGGTGAATTCGGCGCCGAGCAGGAAGATCTGCGCCGAGAAATAGACCCACACCAACAACACGACCAGGGAACCCGCCGCGCCGAAGCCGGATGCGACGCCGGTACTGCCCAGATAGACGCTGATGAGCAATTTGCCGACTTCGAACAGCACCGCGGTGACTGCGGCGCCGACCCACACGTCGCGCCAGGCGATTCTGGCGCGCGGCATGATCTTGTAGATCATCGCGAACAGCAAAGTCGTAATGGCGAAGGAGATGCCGAAATTGAGCGAGTGCAGATAGGCTTCCTGGCCGGCGAACACACCGTAGCTCCATTTGCCGAAGCCGACGATCGCGGCGCTGACTAGCAGCGACACCAGCAGCAGGAAACCCAACCCCAGCGCGAGGCCGAAAGAAAGCAGGCGCGTGCGCAGCAGGCTCCAGATGCCGCTTTCATTCACGGCAGCGGGAACACGCCAGATGCGGTCGAGATCGCTTTGCAGTTCCCCGAACACCGTAGTCGCGCCGATGACCAGGGTAATGATGCTGACCACCGCGGCTAGGATGTCCTTGGCCGGTTCGCTCGCGCTTTTCAGCAGGCCCTGCACCGCAAGCGCGCCGTCGCGTCCGATGAGACCCTGGATCTGTTCCACGATTTCTCCGCGCGCGGCTTCCTCGCCGAAAAAGAGGCCCGCCACCGCGATGGCGATGATGAGCAGCGGGGCGAGCGAGAACAGCGTGTAGTAAGCAAGCGCTGCGCCCATGCTCGGGGCGTAGTCGTCCACCCATGCAATCACGGATTTTCTGATCAAGTCCCAGACCTGCGCGAGACTCATGCGGGCTTCCTGGAACCACTCATGGCCGGCCGCTATTACCTATTGCGTTCCGGACCCCGTTCCTCGCCTTTCTCGCGGTCCTTGTCCTGCCCTGGCACTCGCTCCTGCGACGGGCCCCTGGCGCGCGGACTGTCTGCCTGGTTTGACCGCGGCGTCTGCGGCTCGCGCTGGGCTGCGTCTGGCTGTGGCGGCTGCCGCTGATCCTGGGCTGCAGGGATTCTCTGTTGCGCCGGCGCCTGGGCGGGCGTCGACCTGCGCTCTTCTTCGCCTCCGCGTGGCTGCGGCAGCGAGCGCGGGACGGCGGTAATGCCCTGCTGCTGCGGCGGGTTGGTCCGCGGGATGTCCTGCTGCCGATTGCCGCGTTCTTGCGATCCGCGCTCAGCCGGCAGCGGCGCCGTTTGCACTTCCTGCCGCTGATAGCGCTGCCGCACTACGGCCTCGCGCGGCTGGTATCGGTAATGGTCGCGGTGCAGCGCTTCCTGCTGTTCCGCGTGCGGATAACGATCCCCTGAATACTGTCGTTGATACACAGGCAGCGGAGCGGGCGCCGGAGCGGAACGGCGATCCCACCGGTCCCAGCCGCTTCGACGCTGCTCCCAGTCATTGCCCCAGTGCTCGCCCCAGCGCGGCGGCGCATCCGGCCGCCAGCCGCGAAAGTACCCAGGAGGATCCCGATAATAGCGCACCGGAATACGCAGGACGTACAGTGGCACCACCTCCCGAGTCACCAGCCCCCAAGGTCCGTTGTACCAGGAACTTGCATACCAGTTATCCCCCTGGTAGACCCAATACATGCCATCGTAGAAGAAATAGTTCGAATTCATTTGCGGCGCGTAGTACACCGGGTAGTCCGGCACCTGGACGAGATCCGGAAACAACGGCAGGTTGATGCCGATGTTCACGCCGGGCAGCCCGATGCCGATACTCACCTGAGCCATCGCCGCAGGCACCTGCCAGACCAGCATCCACAGCACAATGATTAGGTAGCGCATTTTCTGTCCTCCAGTTCAAGCGTCGGCAGCGGATCGCCTGCAGAAACCAGGCGGCGCCGACACCAATGTTTGGAATTTTCCCATCCACCAGATTATTCGATTCCGCCGGGAACAAACCGTGCGCTGTCGTACATAAGGCGAACAGATCGTCACAAAGCGTTACAAATCAGCTGTCGTCCCTTCTGTGCTGCGGCCGTTATCGAAGCTACCGTCGCCATTTGCGCGCCGGCGTGAATAACAACGAGGCAACTCAAATGAAACGAGCATATTTTGTAGCGGGAGCACTTGCGGCGCTGCTGGCCGCAGGCCAGGCGGTGGCAGCCGACGGCAAGACGGTATATGACAGCTCCTGCAAGGGCTGCCATACGGCGATGAAGCCCAAGACCGGAGACAAGGAAGCGTGGGCGCCGCTGATCAAACAAGGCGCCGATACGCTGACGGCGTCCGTCATCAAAGGCAAAGGCATGATGCCGCCCCGAGGCAAGGCTGCATCCGATGCCGACGTCAAGGCGGCGGTCGAATACATGATCAGCCAGAGCAAATAGCCAAACACCGATTCTGGCAGGCGCATCCGCCAGGATCGCAGCCTTCGGTATCGACAATGTGCGGTTGCGCACAGACTGCGCTTGCTCTGGCTTGCTAGCCTGAGCCCTTCCTCGCAACAGGAAACCATCATGCGAATCACCATCGACCGTGACCTGGCAGATTCCGGACAAAAGATAATCCCCTCCCTGGGTTGGTTGGCATGTGCCGCCGGTGCGCTGCTATTCGCGAGCGTGGCCGCGGCCGCGGGCGGCAAGCTGTCCGAAGCCCAGGCCCGCTACCAGCAGGACCGCGCCGCCTGCATCAGCGGCCAGTCGAACCAGGATCGCGCCACCTGCCTCAAGGAAGCCGGCGCTGCCCTGCAAGAAGCCAAGCGCGGGCACCTCAACGACGGCCAGAGCGCATACGAACAAAACCGCCTGATGCGCTGCGACCGCCATGCGGCGGGAGACCGCGAAGACTGCCTGCGCCGGATGCGCGGCGGGGGAACGGTCAGCGGCAGCGTGGAGAGCGGAGGCATTTACAGAGAGTTGCGGACGACGCTGCCGGCGCAGTAGCCCCGGCGGCGCGCCCTTAGACCTGGGGGACCGGCTCGCCTGTCGCAGCGAAGCGCTGCGCGCGCATCCCGTCTTTGCCGTTTGCCTTTACCTGATACATCAATTTGTCCGCCTGTTTCAGCATTTCAGGAAACTGTCGGTCGGCGCGTTCGAACCAGGCTACGCCGATGCTCGCTCTTACCGGGGCGAAGCGTCGAAGCGCGTTGTTCACCGCGTCGGCAATCTTGCGCCCGGTTTCAAGCGCGGCTTCGTATCCGATTTCCGGCAGCAGGACTGCAAATTCGTCACCACCCAGGCGCGCGACGCTATCGCTCGCGCGCAAGGCGCCAAGCAGGGCTCCGGCTGTCGCCCGCAGCGCCAAGTCGCCGGCGGCGTGGCCCTTGCTGTCGTTAAGCTGTTTGAAGCTGTCCAGGTCCAGGTACACCAGCGTCAAAGGCAGCAGATAGCGCTTCGAGCGCTCGACCTCGCCGGCGCCGGCATCGACAAACCCGCGCCGGTTTTGCAGACCGGTCAGGGAGTCCTGGGTCGCATTTTCGTGCTCGCGTTCGAATTGCGCGCGGACCTGGGCTGCAAGCAGGACCACCAGGCCGTAGGTCATGAAACGGGTCACGGCATTGGCCCACGGAATCCACTCGGCACTGAATTGGCGTTCCGACGCAATATCGGCGGCTGCCCACATCGAAGTCGCAAGAAACGCCATGAACAGGCCATTGCGTTTCCCGTCTATCCACGCGATCACGAGCACCGGCAGCAACGCCAGCGAGGCGAAGGTCAATTCGGCATCCGTTGCCGTCCGGATCGCGCCGAGCACGACGATGGTGCCGATGCAGATCGACCATGCGGCCCAGCGGCGCCATCCGATCCAGAAAGCCTCAATAAGAAAATTGGCTGCTGCTATACGTTCCATCTTGGCTTACCGCACCGTGAAGGACAAAACGCGCACGCAATAATTCCCGCTCATTGACGGCCCGCCGCTACTTTGCACCGACCATCTTTCCCGCACCTTGATGCGACGGCCCCGCAAAGTATTCGATGCAATGCCAGTCGCTCGTCATGATGTGTTCTCCATGCCACTTGTTGAAGATCCTGACCATTTCATGCGGCGCTCCCTCATTGTCCCCATCGACGCAGCCTACGCGCACCGCCGACCCGATTCAGTGCGTTGGCGAACGCTGCAAGGCGGATCCGAGGCGGCACGCGCCAGCGCGTCGACCGAATGCCGTCATCTGCGTGCGCGCCGGCCGCTGCCGGGCACCCGCAATAGGACCGCGGTGCTATGTACGCTCACGCACAGAACACGGCCTATCCACAGACCAGAATGAAAGCGAGATCCAGGCACCAGGTGGATAGATGCCATCGGCACGGCGCATGGCCGAATCAAGCAGTGCTTCGCAGCGAAAGGAGTGTCAGGATGCAAGCGGTCGCAGCGCAATCCGGAACTGACCCTTCGCCGCGAACGCCGGCAACTGCAAAGACAAGCGACTTCACCTCCGCCTCTGTTGCAGAAACGCTTGCGACCCTGCGCGTCGATCCGCAAACCGGTCTCACGCGCACCGAGGTGGACGCCCGCCGCAATGCGCACGGCTTTAACGAAGTGCTCGAAGCAACGCAGCACCCGGTGCTCGCGTTCCTCGGCAAATTCTGGGGACTGTCGGCGTGGATGCTGGAACTGATCCTGGTCCTGTCGGCGGTCCTGCACAAATACGCGGATGCCGTCGTGGTGGGCGTTTTGCTGGGGGTCAATGCCGTGGTGAGTTTTGTGCAAGAGCGCCGGGCGGCCGGCGTCGTCGATATCCTGCGACGGCGCTTGCAAATCAGCTCGCGCGTGCTGCGCGAGGGGACCTGGCAGCTCGTTCCCGCCCGGGAACTGGTTCCTGGGGATATCGTCCGCCTGCGCGCCGGCGACATCGTTCCTGCAGACGCGAAACTGCTCAGCGGAACGCTGAGCGTCGATCAGTCGGCGCTCACCGGCGAATCCAAGGATGCCGACATGGCACCCGGGGCAGTGCTCTCATCGGGATCGATCGTACACCGGGGAGAAGGCAACGGCGTAGTCGTGCTGACCGGTGCGAACACCGGCCTCGGCCGCACCACGCAACTGGTGCAGCAGGCACAGCCGAAACTGCACATCGACGCGGTGGTGGCCCGCATCGTGCGCTGGCTGTTCCTGGTCGTCGGCGCGCTTCTGGTCGTGGTGGTCGTGATGTCCCTCACGCGCGCCACGCCGCTGCTCGACATGATCCCGCTCGTGCTCATCCTGTTGACGAGCGCGATCCCGCTCTCCCTCCCCGTCATGTTCACGGTCAGCATGGCCGTCGGATCGAAGGAACTGGCGAAACGCGGCGTGCTCGTCACCCGCTTGAGCGCCGCCGAGGATGCGGCAACGATGAACGTGCTGTGCGTGGACAAGACCGGCACCATCACCATGAATCGGCTGGCCGTCACCGGCGTGATCCCACTCGCGCACGCGACTGAAGCCGACGTGCTGTTCGCCGGTGCGCTCGCATCGCGGGCAGCCAATCAGGATTCGATCGACCTCGCGTTTCTGGCCGCGGCGAAGGAGCGGCACATCTTCGACGGCAGGCCGGCGGTCACGCCCATCTCTTTCGCACCGTTCGATGCGAAAAACCGGCGCACCGAAGCCGTGGCCGAACAAGGCGGCCAGCGGCTGCGGGTGATGAAGGGCGCCGTGGCGACCGTCGCCCAGGCCTGCGGACTCCAGAGCGCGGCGATCGCAGCCCTGGAAGCGCGGGTCGGCGAATCGGCGCTGAAAGGATACCGGACGCTGGCGGTGGCGCTCGGCCCGGAGACGGGCACCCTGGCCCTGGTCGGACTGGTGACCTTGTATGATCCGCCCCGGCCGGAGGCCAGGCAACTCGTTGCCGCGCTCCGCGGCCTCGGCGTTGCGGTGAAAATGCTCACCGGCGACGCGCTGGCGGTGGCCAGCGAAATCGCGCGCGAAGTCGGCCTGCCGAACATCCGCTGCATGCCGAAACCGAAGGACGCCGGGGCCGCGGCGGGAAACGGCGCCTCCGACTTGCTGACAGGCGCCGACGGCCTTGCCGAGGTGTATCCGGAAGACAAATACATCGTCGTGCAGCACCTTCAGGCGGCGGGGCATGTGACCGGTATGACCGGCGACGGCGTCAACGATGCGCCCGCGCTGCGCCAGGCGGAAGTGGGGATCGCCGTCAGCACCGCGACCGACGTCGCCAAAAGCGCCGCCAGCGTCGTCCTGACGGAACCCGGGCTGGCGAATATCGTGGCTCTGGTCGAGCAGGGGCGCACGATTTACCAGCGCATCCTGACCTATATCATCAACAAGATCAGCCGCACCATCCTGAAGACGGCGTTCGTGGCGATCGCGTTCGTCGCGACCGGACAATTCGTCATCTCCGCGTTTGCGATGCTGCTGCTGGTATTCATCACGGACTTCGCCAAAATTTCCCTGGCGACCGACCGCGTTCGACCGTCGCGACAACCGGAGACCTGGAATATCGGCCACCTCGTGGCGGTGTCCGCGGTGCTGGGCGCGCTGATGGTCGCGGAGGCGCTGCTCGCCTTGTGGTTCGGATGGTTGCGTTTCGGCCTGGCGACGAGCGACGCCGCCCTCTGCACCTTCAGTTTCCTGACGCTGCTCTACTTCGCCGCATTCTCCATCGTCTCCGCACGCGAGCGCCGCTGGTTCTGGTCGAGCATGCCGAGCACGGTTTTCGTCGCGGCGGTAGCGGCGGAAACGCTCGCCGGCACCGTCCTCGCCTTCGTCGGGCTACCCGGACTCATGCCTTTGCCCTGGTTGCAGACGCTTGCCATCTTTGCCTATGCGATGGTTTCGTGCCTGCTGGTGAACGATGCGCTGAAGGTCGCCATGATCAACTGGCGCATTTCCTTGCCGGTGCTTGCCAGCCCCGGACTACCGCCAGTGCTAGAGGAGACGCCAAGATGAACATCGATTGCGACAATTTTCGCGTCTCGAGCGAAACGCAAGTCAGGCTCGCGAGGCGTCCGACGAAGATCAAGCCGCTGTACCGATCGCGCAAGCATTACCGGGCACTGATCGAGGAGCAGATCTCCGAGCTATCCGCGCAGCAGAGCCTGCTCTACGCCAACAACGGCCATTCCCTGCTGCTGATCTTTCAGGCCATGGACGCGGCCGGCAAGGACAGCGCGATCAAGCACGTGATGTCCGGCGTGAATCCCCAAGGCTGCCAAGTGTACAGCTTCAAGCACCCGAGCGCTGCGGAACTGGAGCACGATTTTCTCTGGCGCACCACCCGCTGCCTGCCGGAACGAGGGCAGATCGGCATCTTCAACCGTTCTTACTACGAAGAAGTGCTGATCGTGCGGGTGCAGCCGGAGATTCTCCGTGGCGAGGGGCTGCCGCAGGAAGCGAGCGCGGCGCCGGACTTCTGGCAGCAGCGCTACCGTTCGATCGCTGACCTGGAAAGCCATCTGCACCGCAACGGAACCCGGATCATCAAATTCTTCCTGCACCTGTCGAAGGAGGAGCAGCGGCGCCGCCTGCTTCGCCGCATCGACGATGCCGACAAAAACTGGAAATTCAGTCTGGCCGACATCGAACAAAGGAGGTACTGGCCGCAATACCAGAAGGCTTATGCAGCGTGTCTCGGCGCGACGAGCACCCTGGACTCGCCGTGGTATGTCGTTCCCGCCGACGACAAACAGAATGCCCACCTGATCATCTCCCGGATCATTCTCGAGGCGCTAAAGGCGCTGCGCATGTCCTACCCCAGGGCAGACCGCGCACGCAAGCGGGAGCTGCAGGCGATCCGCAAGCGGCTGGCGAAATGACGGTCCGGGTTCTTAGTCCGGGTCCCGCCCCTCTTTACAAAACTTTACCTGCCAGAGAAGTCGCAGCAACGGGCGCGGGCTACAGTGCGCGACATGGGCAATATCGCCCGCAACCGGAAGGAACGCAACATGGAAACGCAAGCGAGCACGCCGCAAGCCCAGGCGCAGGATTCGAATCAGGGCGACGCGCGGCACTGCGGCGGACACGGCAAGGGACGCCGCCGTGGCGCCTTCGTATTCACGCTATTGGTCGCGCTGGTCGCAGGCGTGGCCGGCGGCTATGTGGGCAAGACTTTTGCCCATGGCGGCCCCGGGCACGGGCGCGACGGCATGGCTATGGACCCGGCCAAGATGAACCAGCGTATCGAGCACATGATCCAGCGCCTGGCTTCCAGGGTGGAGGCCAGCGCCGAGCAGAAGGACAAGCTTGCGCTGATCGCCAAGAGCGCGGCGAAAGACCTCGCGCCGCTGCATGAAAAGCTGCAGACCGCACGCAAGCAGGCGATCGGGCTGCTCTCCGCCGCGAACCTGGATCGCGCCGCGATCGAGCAGCTGCGCGCCGAGCAGATCCAACTCGCCGACGCCGGCAGCAAACGGCTCACGCAGGCGCTCGCCGATGCCGCCGAGGTGCTCACACCGGAGCAGCGCACCAAGCTTGCAGAACGCATGCAGCGCGGCCATCGCTGGGGCGGCGGGCATCGAGGTTAAGCGCCTGGTTCAAAATGAGGGTTCAAAATGAGGGGTCAGATCCCCTCATGCCCCCCTATGTTCGAGGCCATTGCGGCAATCGTGCAACGGCCTCCATGTTGCCTGGATTGCCGCTTGCCAATGCGGATAAACTGGCGGCGTGAGCGCGCACATCCTCCTCGTCGATGATGACCCCCGTCTGGCCGAAATGGTGTCGGAGTACCTCGGCGAAGCGGGCTATCGTGTCACCATCGCCGCCGATGGCCGCAGCGGTCTTGCGCGTCTCGCCCATGAGCCGTTCGAAGCGCTGGTGCTCGACCTGACGCTCCCCGACATCGACGGCCTCGAAGTCTGCCGGCAAGTGAGGGCTGCCGCTGCGAGCACAGCCGAAATTCCGATTCTGATGCTCACTGCGCGCGGCGATGCCATGGACCGCGTCGTCGGGCTGGAACTGGGCGCCGACGATTATCTGCCCAAGCCGTTCGAGCCGCGCGAATTGCTGGCGCGGCTGCGCGCGCTGTTGCGCCGGCGCCGCCACGGCGGCGCCGATGCAGCCGCCGAGGTGCTGCGTTTCGGCCGGCTCGAGATCGATCGCGGTTCGCGTGAGGCGCGGCTGGACGGCGAGGCGGTGCCGCTCACCGCGTACCAATTCGCGCTGCTGCAAGCGCTCGCCGGGCACGCCGGGCGCGTGCTGTCGCGCGAGGCAATCATGGACCTCGTCAAAGGCGAGCAGTTGGAGGTGTTCGACCGCTCCATCGACGTGCACGTATCGCGCATTCGCCAGGCGATCGAAGACGATCCGAAGCAGCCGCGGCGCATCATCACCGTACGCGGGGCGGGCTATGTATTCGCCAAAGCGCAGGACTAAAGGTCCCGCCAAGGAGCGCGCGCGATGAGCAGCAACAACTTGCAATCTGACTGAAGATGAAACGCCTCTATCTGCAGGTCTATCTCACCGTGGTGGCGAGCCTGCTGCTGGTGGTGCTGGCCGCCGGAGCGATGTGGCGCATCGCTGCAGACGCCGGCCCGGCGAGCCAGGCCTTCGATATGGCCGGGGAAGTGGCGGCGGCAGCGCTGCCTGCGGCCGACGCGCCGCGCGAAGTGCAGCAGCGGGCGCTGGAAGCATTGGCCGCGCGGCTGCACGCCGATCTCGCCCTGTTCGATGCCGGGCGCGAGCGCATCGCCGCTGCCGGCAAGACGCTGTCGCCGCCGGAGGGGGCGCGGAGCGGCGGGTGGCGCCGCAATTCCTCGTGGCGTGCCGGCGGCTGGAACATTCATTTGCCCGACGGGCGCTCGCTGGCGGTGCGCCTGCCACACGAACCGCGGCACCCGGCATGGGCGCTGATCGTGTTCCTCGGCGTCATCGCCCTCACCGTGGCGCTGGGCGCCTATCCGGTGGTGCGCAGGATCACCCGCAGGCTGGAACGGCTGCAGGCGAGCGTCGAGGCGCTCGGTTCGGGCGATCTCTCGGCGCGCGTGCGCGTCGCGGGCGGCGACGAAGTGGCGCAACTCGCGGGCAGCTTCAACCGCGCCGCCGCGCGCATCGAAGAACTCGTCGGCGCGCAGAAACTGCTGCTCGAATCGAACAAGCGGCTGCTGGCGCACGCCTCGCATGAACTGCGCACGCCGCTGGCGCGCATCCGCATGGGCGTGGAGCTGCTGAGGGGAAAGGACGACCCGAAACGCAGATCCGAACTCGAGAGCGACATCGCCGAGCTCGACCAACTGATCGACGAAATCCTGCTCGCCAGCCGCCTGGATGCCGTCGCGGAAATCGATCGCCGCGAGCAGGTCGATCTGCTTGCGCTGGCAGCCGAGGAATGCGCGCGCTACGAGGACTGCGCGCTCGACGGCGAGCCGGTGTCGGTGCGAGGCGATGCGCGGCTGCTGCGCCGGATGATCCGCAACCTGTTGGAGAACGCCCGACGCCACGGCAAACCGCCGATCGAAGTGAGCCTGCGGCACAAACGGGACAAGGCCGAACTGTGCGTGTGCGACCACGGCGCCGGCGTTCCCGCACCTGAGCACGAACGGCTGTTCGAGCCGTTTCACCGGCGTCCCGGGGCCACGAGCGGTGCCGGCCTCGGGCTCTCGCTGGTGCGCCAGATCGCCATGCACCACGGCGGCGGCGCCCGCGTGCGCACGGGGGCTGCGGGCGGGGCCTGCATCACGGTGGAGATCGCCGCAGGTATCGACGCCGCGTAGCGTGCATTACAGTGCCGTTGCCCCGCGCGCTGGGCACGCGGCCGCGACCGGCCTGAAAACGACTATTTCGGCAGCGCGCTTAGGATGCTTCGCGGGCCGACAGCAGCGACCTCAAGCCGACGTAGGGTACGGCTTCCTCTGTCATCGGCGTAGTTGCACTGGCTCGCGCTGGCAAAGCTGATTCAAGTTCGCGCAGGCGGCGTTCCAGGGCAGCCTTGTCCTCCTCCAGGCTTGCGACCTGGCGCCGCAGCCGGGCAAGGGCCCATTGTCCCTTGATCACGCTCGGGGTCGATACCAGTCCGGCGATCAGCGCACCCAGGGCGAGTGCCGCCAACAGCACCAGCGCGAGCGAGCTGTCGTAATGCCAGAAACCCAAGCCCACCGTCACCGGGGCATTGTTCTGCAACGCGAACGTCACCGCGCCAATGGCGAAGACGATACCCAGGATCAACAACAGTTGCATGATTTGCTCCGTAGTGTGAAATGACCGCCGTATGCCGGCCCAGTGCTCAGCTCTCGCCGTGCATCAATCTGTCGACGATGAGCTCGACTTCCGCACGCTCGCCTTCGTCGTCGAAAATATTCTCGCTGACGCGATCGTCGCAGCTGTCTGCGGCATTGGTCCGCAGCGCGGCGTACTCGGCCGCGCGCCAGGCGATCGGGAGTTTGAATGGTTTGTTGCTGCGAACTGCAATGCGTTTCATGCTTGTCTCCCGCTGGACGATTTGCCAGCAATGCTGCAGCATGTGCTCGAATCCGGCGCAGATCTGTGCGCAAACAGACATAGCGGCGGAATTTCCGGAGCGACCTGCCTTGCTCCCTAAGCCTGCATGCGAGACTCGGTTGGCCAGCGAACAGACGCCGCGCTCGCGAACGGATAATTTGTCTGCCTAGAACCGGAGCCTGACCATGCCTACGCATTCCCAACGAATCGAGCCGAAGACAGCCGCGGACACAGCTCCAAAACCCGCCGTGAGCATGAAGTCCATGCAAGATCAGGAAGTAAAATGGGTGAAGCTATTTCCGCTAAGATTGAAGTCCCAAGCCAAGTGGATTAAGCAATTCCTGCATGGCCGCAGTTGAGCGGAGCCGAGTTCACGAAGTTTGCAAGACAATAATGCACCCAGTGCGCACGATCGGAGTTCTGTTGCTTGTCCTGACGGCCAGTTGTGCCGGGATCAAGGCCGCGCCGCCTGTGATCGTGGCGCCAACCGTGCCACCGGCGGTTGCGCCGACCGCGGACGGCCCGAGCGATGGCACAACCGTCGCCGCCGAACCGCCGCGGTCCGAAGCGAAGCAGGAAACGGGCGTCAGCATGGCGCCACCGGCCGCTACGCGCCAGCCCCCGGTGATCGGCAAGGAAGCCGCCACAATCGAAGCGCCCGCCGCTGTGCCCGCCGATGTGCCCGCCGATGTGCCGGCAGCGCACTCCAAAATCCAGAGCGATGCCAAGGCGGCACCGCCCGCCCATACTTCTGCAAAGCCTGCCGCGGCTCCGATCGGCAGCGAACAGCCATCGAAGCATGAGGACCTTGCCGCGGTCGCAGGCAAGGCAGAGCCGCCCTTGGACATGGCGGCCTTGAAGACGCGCTTGCGGGAGACCCGTGCGATCGGCGTATTCACCAAGCTGGCGCTGCAGAACCAGGTGGACGACCTGCTGAAACAGTTCCGCGCGCATTACCTGAGCGGACAGAAGACCAGCGTTGCCGCATTGCGACAGCCATTCGACATGCTGATCCTGAAGGTGCTCGCCCTGCTCCAGGACAGCGATCCGTCCCTGGCGAAGACCATCTCCGGGTCGCGCGAAGCGATCTGGGGTATCCTCGCCGACCCGGTAAAATTCAATGCTGCAAGCTGATTCAAGGGGAATCGTCTTGAACACACGCGTATGGGCTGCGGCCCTGATACTTCCGTTCGCCGCACTCGCAGCCGGGCCCTCGATGGCCGCCGACGATCCGGCCTTGCTCAAGGACCTGACCGCTGTTATCGCGCTGCTGGGGCTGCCCTGCGGCCAGGTGGTCAGCGCCAGACGCCAGGGCGACAACGACCACCTCGCCGCCTGCAAGGACGGCAACCGCTACCGCGTATTCGTGAATGCGGAAGGCCGCGTCGTCGCGCGCAAACAATAGTTCCGCCCAAACCGATGCCCCTGCGCCTTCTCCTCTGCCTGCTGTGTGTTTGCTGCGGTTTCGATGCGGCGGCCGGCGACCTTTACACCGCCATCAATCGTTCGCGCGCCGGCGAAGGCAATTGCGACGCCGCGGCTCGATTGCCTGCGCTGCAGCCGCAGGCGGCGCTCGAGCGCGCTGCAGGCGACCTTGCGCGGGGAGGCAATCTGCAGCAAAGCCTGAGTGCCGCCGGATACCGGGCGACACGCTCCAGAGCCCTTAGCATCAAGGGCGACGGCGTCGGCGCGCAGGCGGCGGATATTCTCGGAAAACAAAGCTACTGCCGGCAGTTGCAGGATGCCGGCATGTCGGATATCGGCATTTACCAGGACGCGCGCCAGGTCTGGGTGGTGATCGCCGCACCGTTTGCGCCCGCGGTGGACCTGTCCGAGCAGGCGGCCGGGCGGCGCGTACTCGACCTGGTCAATCAGGCCCGCGCTACGCCTCGTCGCTGCGGCGACCAACTGTTCAATGCGGCGGCGCCGGTGCGCTGGAACCAGGTGCTCGCCCATTCCTCGCAGCTGCATGCCGACGACATGGCGCGCTACAACTACTTCAGCCACAGCGGCCGCGACGGCTCCGACCCGGCGCAGCGGGTCGAGCGCGCGGGATACCGCTACCGCGCCACCGGCGAAAACATCGCCGGCGGACAACTGAACCCCGAGGCAGCGGTGGCCGGCTGGATCAAGAGCCCGTCGCATTGCGCCAACCTGATGAATCCTTCTTATACCGAAATGGGCGTCGCCTTCGCGGTCGAACCGAAGAGCGACATGGGCGTGTACTGGACGCAGACCTTCGGCACGTCGCGCTGATTCAAACTGCGGAATCTCTGATCACCGAGAGTCACACGAGTGCACGGCGAGGCTTACCCCCGCCCGCACCCTGTCCCGCCACGTTGGTGCCAGGATCCTCCTGGATTCGGCGGAAGCCGGAAAAAGGAACGGCAGCGCGGCCGCCGTCCCCAGGCTGCGTCTACTTCAGACGCATGTCGTTCTTGACCGAGGTCACGCCCTTGACGCCGCGCGTGACTTCGACCGCCTTGTTGATATCCGTCTGGTACTTGACGAAGCCGCCGAGCTGGACCGTGCCCTTGAAGGTCTCGACGTTGATCTCGGCCGATTTCAGCGTCGGTTCGTTGAATATCGCCGCTTTCACCTTGGTGGTGATGACGGTGTCATCGACGTACTCTCCCGTGCCCTCTTTGGTGGGCGTGGGCGCGCAACCCAAGGCCGTCGCCAGCAGGGCGGCGACGAACACTGCGGAAATGCTTTTGACTAGTTTCATGACAAATTTCTCCATTGAGTAATGCGTTAAGTCCGGTGGCCGTACTCGCTGCACATCACGAAATTGCTAGGCGCAGCTTGCACGGACCATCATCCACTTTGCCAGCGCCGCGCTCGGTGCGCTAGCGCACCGATAGAGGAAACTATTCGTCGCGGGCCGATTCACGGATTCGGCACCAGCGTGCCGTTTTCCACCCTGACCTTGTCGCCGACTTTGAAGCTCGGTTCGGTGGCGAAGGCCACGGTCTGGGTGCCGCCGCCCTGGAGGCGAGCGGTCACGTCGTAGTGCTTGCTCTTTTTGACACGCTTTTCGATCTCGTTGCCGGCGACGGCGCCGCCCACGGCGCCGGCGATTTCGGCCGCGGTCGTGCCCCTGCCACTTCCGATCTGGCTGCCGATCACCGCGCCGACCACGCCGCCGGCGATTTTGCCGAGATAGCTGCCATCGCCCGCGACCTCGACCATATTGACCGATTCGACCACGCCGCAATTGGCGCACAGTCTGGCTGCCCTGCGCGCCGACGGCGCGCGACCGGCCGCCGCCAGCAGCGACTGGCCGAGGTCGGCACTCGCCTCCTGCTCGCCGCGGCGCAGCGTGGCCGTCACCACCGCGTTGGCCGCAATGCGGTCACGGTCCTTGATGGTGTAGGTTCCCTCGTAGACGCCGCTGGCCACTTCCTGCAGGGATACCTTCCCCTTCACCCCGTTGATCCTGAGGCTCGCCTTTGCGCCAGGGGTTCCGGACAGCGAAAACAGCAGGTCGGCGCCGGTATCGAGCCGCGCCGCCGGATCGACGTCGAAACGATCGATCCTCGGCGTGGCCGCCAAGGCGGCGTTATCGGCCGCGCGCTTGGTGTCGGAGCGCGAAGCCGCGCCTGCAAGCAAGGATTCATCCAGAATTTCGGTGGCGATGCGGTTTCCTGCGCGCAAATTTGCGGTGACCGTGGACTCGGGTGTGATGCGATCCCGGCTCTTGATGGTGTAAGTGCCCTCATACACGCCGGCTTCCACTTCCTCCAGCGGGAACTTGCTGGCAACCCCGGTGATCTGGACGCTCGCCGTTCCGCCCGGACTGCCGTAGAGCGTAAACAGCAATTCGTTGCCAGCGGTCAGGCGCGCGGCCTGCTCGACATCGAAGCCGTCGATCCTGGGGGCCGCCACCGAGTATGCAGGCTGCTGCGCGCGCGCGACCGTCGAATGGATTCCTAGCGGAACCAGCGCCAATAAGGCGAGCAGCCCGAATAGCATCTTTTTTGGTGTATTCACGGTACTTCTCCCTTTGAGTGCTTGCGCATTACGCGCGAAACGAGCGCCTGGAGGTGTTCCAGTTGCGATTGCGATACAGGAAATCCTTGACCTGGCGCGCGGTTTCCTCTTTCGCATTTCCATGCCGCACCTGTATGCCGCCCACCAGCTGGTCGCGTCTGCCGGCGTTCAGGAACAGTTCGTCGTGGGTAAGCTTGCCCCACTGTTCCTTCAGCTTCCCGCTGAACTGCTTCCAGTTGCCTTCGACTCGATCTCGGTTCATAGTCACCCCCGCCGTGGTTCGACTGTCGTTGTCCATTTGTGTAGGTTTGCGTCAAAAGTGCTCCCATCACGCACACCAGGCGGCAATTATCGTGGCCGCGGAGCCGCCGGTCTGTGCGCTGGCATACACATCCAGATCGACCTCGGGGGCCGGCGAGCGGGCCCAATCTTGCGAAACCAGCCTATATGTTGGCTAGCGCACATACGCTCGCCTGAGCCCCTGCTAACATCGCCCGCATCGGGCAGCGCTTTTTTGCCTTTCGCTTTTGCCTTACCAAGTCCTGGCCGCCTATGCCCGCCCGTCAAAGCCCCAATCAGAATCACCTGCTAGCCGCGCTGCCGACGGCGGAATTCGAACGTCTGGCGCCGCATCTGGAAGCGGTCGAAATGCGGCTTGGCGATGTGCTCTACGAGTCCGGCGGACGACTCCAGTACGTCTATTTCCCGACCACCGCGATCCTGTCGTTGCATTACGTCATGGAAAATGGCGCTTCCTCCGAAATTGCGGGCGTCGGCAACGAAGGCGTGCTCGGGATTTCGCTGTTCATGGGCGGCAACACGACGCCCAGCCGCGCCGTGGTTCAGACCGGGGGCCAAGGCTACCGGCTGAAAGCGCAACAGATGCTGCAGGAATTCCGTCTTGCCGGCGCGATGCAGCAACTGCTGCTGCGTTACACCCAGGCGCTGATCACGCAGATGTCCCAGACCGCGGCCTGCAACCGGCACCATTCGTTGCTTCAGCAACTGTGCCGCTGGCTGTTGCTGACCCTCGATAGGATGCCGACGAACGAACTGATCATGACCCAGGAACTGGTCGCGAGCATGCTCGGCGTGCGCCGCGAAGGCGTTACCGAAGCGGCGGGCCAATTGCAGCAGGCCGGCGTCATCCGCTACCGCCGCGGCCACATTACCGTCATCGACCGCAAGGGACTGGAATCCAAAGTGTGCGAGTGCTACCAGGTAGTCAAACAGGAATTTGCGCGCCTGCTGCCGGACGCGCTGCAGCGCCAGGACCTGCCCCGTCAGCCGCAAGCTGCGCCACGCGAAGCAGTCCTTCGCAGCGCCGACCGAGCCAAGGATTACAAATGAACACAGCCCGCACGGAACACCAACCCGCCGCGCTTCGGCGAAGGATCGCCACCAAGTGAAAACCACGTATAGAAATATCGCTGTGCTCGCTGCGGCGGCGCTGCTGGTGGCGCTGGTGGCGGCGGTATCGCTCTGGGCGTTCCGTGAAATCGGCGTTGCAGCGGCGGCGCGCACGCGCACCTACGACTTGATCATTCGCGCCGACAGTATGCTCTCCGACCTGGTGGATGCCGAAACCGGTCAGCGCGGCTACGCGCTGACCGGAGACGAGACCTTTCTGGGGCCGTATCTGGCGGCGGGCGTCAGCCTCAGCGCGCATTTGAAAGAATTGCGTCAACTTACCTCGAAGGATGCCGCCCAGAAGCACTTGGACGCGGTGGCGCCATTGATCGACGCCAAGTTGAGCGAAATGTCGCAGGTCGTCGAATTGCGCCGCAAGCAGGACCTGGCCGGCGTTCTGGCGCTGGTAGGCAGCGAAGCGGGCAAGCGCCTGATGAATTCGATCCGTGCCGAGATTCATGGCTTCGTACAACTCGAGCAAGGCGCGCTGGCGCAGCACGAAGCCGAGTTCCAATCGAATATGGGCTATCTGCTCGCCACCATCATTGCGGCCAGCATGTTGACGCTGCTGTTTGCGCTGTCCTTCGCCTACCTGATCTATCGGGATACGCAGCAGCGCCTCAGGAATCTGGTTCACCTCGAAACCCGGCACTTGCTCGATGCCCAGGAGCAGACCAACCAACAATTGCGGCAGGCCAACGCCACCCTGCAGGTGAGCGAGGAAAGACTCGCGGTCACGCTGCAGTCGATCGGCGATGCCGTGATCGCCACCGATGCCGAAGCATGCGTGACCCTGCTCAATCCCCTGGCCGAACGGCTCACCGGCTGGACGCAGGCGGACGCCGCCGGGCGGCCGGTGAACGAGATCTTTCATATCGTCAACCAGGAAACGCGCCAACCCTCCACCATCCCGGTGATGGCAGCACTGGCGCATGGCACGATCCAGGGTCTGGCGAACCACACCGTGCTGATCGCGCGCGACGGCAGCGAATGCTCCATCGCCGACAGTTGCGCACCGATTCGCGATCTCGAAGGCAAGGTGGTCGGCGCCGTGCTCATCTTCCGCGACGTCACCGACGAATATGCGACGCAGCAGGCCTTGCGCGACAGCGCCGCGCTGATCCAGGCGATACTCAACACCGTGGTGGACGGCGTCATCACCCTGCATGCGAGCGGCGGCATCGTTGAGAGGGCAAACTTCGCGGCGGAGCAGATGTTCGGCTATGCCGCGGCGGAACTCATCGGACAGCCATTCAGCCTGCTGATACCCGAACTCGATCGCGACCAGCGCAACGGCTCTCTCGAGTACTACAGCGCCAGCGCCGAGGCGCGCGCCGCCGGCCTCGGGCGCGAAGTCGTGGGCCGGCGCAAGGATGGCAGCAGCTTCCCGCTGGAAATCGCGGTCAGCGAAATGTGGCTGGGCGGCAAGCGCTATTTCACCGGCGTGCTGCGCGATATCACCGCGCGCCGGCGGGCGGAGGAGGCGCTGCTCAAGGCGGGCGCCCTGCAAAGCGCGATTTTCAACAGCGCCAATTTTTCCAGTATCGCCACCGACGCCAAGGGCGTCATCCAGATATTCAATGTCGGCGCCGAGCGCATGCTGGGCTATGCAGCCGCCGACGTGATGAACAAGATCACCCCGGCCGACATTTCCGATCCGCAGGAACTGATCGCGCGCGCCACCGCGTTGAGCGCCGAACTCGGCACGCCGATCACGCCGGGCTTCGACGCCCTGGTGTTCAAGGCCTCGCGCGGCATCGAGGACATTTACGAGCTTACCTACATCCGCAAGGACGGCAGCCGCTTCCCGGCCATGGTCTCGGTAACGGCCCTGCGCGACGCCGAGGACGCGATCATCGGCTACCTGCTGATCGGCACCGACAACACCGCGCGCAAACGCGCGGAAGAGGCGCTGCTCAAGGCGGGCGCGCTGCAGAGCGCGATTTTCAACAGCGCCAATTTCTCCAGCATCGCCACCGACGCCAGGGGCGTGATTCAGATCTTCAATGTCGGCGCCGAGCGCATGCTGGGCTATGCAGCCGCCGACGTGATGAACAAGATCACCCCGGCCGACATTTCCGATCCGCAGGAACTGATCGCGCGCGCGCGCGCGCTGAGCGCCGAACTCGGCACGCCGATCACCCCGGGCTTCGACGCCCTGGTGTTCAAGGCCTCGCGCGGCATCGAGGACATTTACGAGCTCACCTACATCCGCGAGGACGGCAGCCGTTTCCCGGCCATCGTCTCGGTGACGGCGCTGCGCGATGCGCAAAATGTCATCATCGGCTACCTGCTGATCGGCACCGACAACACCGCCCGCAAGCAGGTCGAAGCGGAGCAGAAGGTGCTCGATCAGCGGCTGCGCGACCAGCAGTTCTACACGCGCTCGCTGATTGAGTCCAACATCGACGCAATCATGACCACCGATCCGTCCGGCATCATCACCGACACCAACAAACAGATGGAGCTGCTCACCGGCTGCACCCGCGACGAGTTGATCGGCGCGCCGTTCAAGAACTACTTCACCGAACCCGAGCGCGCCGAGGCGGGCATCAAGCTCGCGCTCGCCGACAAGAAGATCACCAACTACGAGCTCACCGTGCGCGCCAGGGACGGCAAGCAAACAGTGGTGTCGTTCAACGCGACCACCTTCTACGATCGCGACCGGAAGCTGCAGGGCGTGTTCGCCGCGGCGCGCGACATCACCGAGCGCGAACACCTGTATCAAATGCTGCAGGAACGGAACACCGAGCTGGAAAGCGCCAAGCTCGTGGCGGAAAAAGCCAACCTCGCCAAATCGGATTTCCTGTCGAGCATGAGCCACGAACTGCGCACCCCGCTCAACGCCATTCTCGGCTTCGCGCAGGTGGTGGAATCCGGACTTCCGCCGCCGACGCCGTCGCAAAAGCGCGGCCTGGACCAGATTCTGAAGGCCGGATGGTACCTGCTGGAGCTGATCAACGAAATCCTCGATCTCGCGCGCATCGAGTCCGGCCGCTTGACGCTGTCGCGCGAACCCGTGTCCCTGAACCACCTCATGCTCGAATGCCAGACGATGATCGAACCGCAGGCGCAAAAGCGCGATCTCGGCATGCAGTTTCCGCACTTCGACACCCCTTATTTCGTGCTTGCCGACCGCACCCGGCTAAAGCAGGTGTTGATCAATCTGCTGTTCAATGCGATCAAATACAACAAACCCGGCGGCGAGGTCGTGATCGATTACAAGGCGGTGCCGCCGCACTCGATCCGCATCCGCATCAGCGACACCGGCGAGGGGCTGCCGCCGGAAAAACTGGCGCAGCTGTTCCAGCCTTTCAACCGCCTCGGCAAAGAGGCCGGCGTCGAGGAAGGCACCGGCATCGGCCTGGTGGTCGCAAAGCAACTGGTCGAATTGATGGGCGGCGTCATCGGCGTCGACAGCACCGTCGGCGCGGGAACCGTGTTCTGGGTCGAGTTGAGTCTGTGCGCTGCGCCGCAGCTCACCCACGCCGTAACCGACTCGGCCGCGCTGTTTCGGCATGCGGCCGCCGTGGGCGCGGCGCCGCGCACGCTGCTCTATGTCGAAGACAATCCGGCCAATCTGCAACTGGTGGAGGAACTGATCAGCCGCCGCCCCGACCTGCGCCTGCTCAGTGCCGCCGACGGCAATCTCGGCATCGCGCTGGCGCGCGAGTTTCTGCCGGACGTGATCCTGATGGACATCAATCTGCCCGGCATCAACGGCATCGAAGTCATGAAAATACTGCGCGCCGATCCGGCGACCGCAATTATCCCGATCGTGGCGATCAGCGCCAACGCAATTCCCAACGATATCAGGAAAGGCATGGAGGCTGGGTTTTTCCGCTATCTCACCAAACCCATCGTCGTCAGCGAGTTCATGGATGCTTTGAGCATGGCACTGGAATTCTCGGCGGAGCATGGGGGAAACGAAGTGAAGAAGGAACTTATACAATGATTACCGAAACTGAAATTCTGCATGCGAACCTGCTGATCGTCGACGATCAGGAAGTCAACGTGCAGCTGCTCGAGGAAATCCTACGCGAAGCCGGCTATACCCGCTTCAGTTCGACGATGGATCCGAAGGTGGTCGCGGCGCTGCATCGCCAGAACCACTACGACCTGATTCTGCTCGACCTGCAGATGCCCGGCATGGACGGATTCCAGGTGATGGAAAACCTGAAGGCGATTGAAACCGAGAGCTATATACCGGTGCTCGTGATCACCGCCCAGCCGGCGCACAAGCTGCAGGCGCTGCAGGCGGGCGCCAAGGATTTCGTTTCCAAGCCGTTCGATCTGACCGAAGTCAAGACGCGGATTCGCAACATGCTCGAAGTACGCCTGCTGTACCGGAAACTGGACAACTACAACAAGGTGCTGGAACAGACGGTACAGGAGCGCACCGCCGAACTGCGCGAAAGCGAAGCACGCTTTCGCGCGTTGACGGAACTCGCATCCGACTGGTACTGGGAATCGGACGAAAGCCAGCGCGTCACCAAGGTATCCGGCCCGATCCTGGACATGCTCGGCATCCAGATGGGCACGTCGCTGGACGAGACCCGCGTGCTGCAGGGCTCGGGCTGGAACGAGGCGGAGCGCGCCGAACTCGAAGCCAACATCAAGGCCAGGCGTCCGTTCCTCGATTTCCCGTTCAGCCGGATCAAACCCGACGGCTCCCACCAGTATTTCCGGGCGAGCGGAGAGCCGATATTCGACCGCTCCGCGCGTTTCATCGGTTACCGCGGAATCGGCGTCGAGGTGACCGGGCGCATGCTGTCGCTGGTCGCCGAAAGCACCGCCTGATTCGTTTGCGCCCGCCAACTCTTGGCGGCGTGGCCCTTAGAACCCGTTGCAAAGTGAATTTTGCAACGGCCGATTTAGGGGAGTATGAGGGGAGGTATCCCTTCATGTTGAAACAGATCTTTAGCGGCGGTAAAGCAACAGGCCGATCGCGACGCCGAGCAGTGCGCTGAGACCGGCGGCGACCCCCACTGTCTTCCACGGATTCTCGTGCACGTATTCATCGGTCGCGCGCGCGGTCGCCCGCGTCTTTTCCACCACCGTATCTTCCAGATTGCGCAGCCGCGCCTTGGCGGCATTCAAGTTGCGCTCGACCTTGTTGCGCACGGCGTTCGCCTGTTCGCCGCCTTCGTCGGCGAGGTGCTTCACGAATTGGTCGGCTTCGTTGACGACCGCGTTGAAATCGGCGAGAAGCTTACGCCTCGTCGCTTCGGAATTCGAATAGTTCATCGTACTCTCCATCATGCGGCGGGCCCCGCGGCGCCGGGATAGCTTCACTGGTCAAGCCCGCCTCAGTGAAGCTTATCCGGCGGGCGCGCCGCGGTCGGTACGCTAGCGAACAGTAAGCCGTGTTCGCGCGTCGACGTCGTAGGCGCCGAACAACTCACGCGCCGGGCGGGTCTCGGGCAGCACGTAGACGATGCCCTCCGAGCCGGTAAACGCCGGCTTCAACACGTTCTCGTAGAAGCGCACCGGCAGGTTGATACAGCCATAGGAAATGCGGTTGTCGAGCGGCGTCGGCGAAGCCAGCCGCTGCGGCCGGCGCTCCGCGGGCACGGTGTTGATGACGCGGTGAAACGACACCGCCGCGTCGTAATCGACCCAGACGACGTCCTTGCCGTGCGTGTCCATGCCGAGCGCCGCCACGAAACGCCCGCCTGGAGTGGTGCGGGTTTCCGGGGGCATGTCGGAGAACTCCCGGTCGCCGATACCCGGCACGCTGTCGTCGCCGCGCGCCGAACCGAGCAGCGCGGGGGCCGCGCCCTGGATGCGCCCGACGGCGTCGAACACGAACACCTTGGCTTCCACCTTGTCGACGATCACGAACGGCAGGCCCCCATTATTGGCCGAATCGACGACCCAGTCCGCGATCTGGCGCGAGGCGCGCGAGGCGCGCTCGCGGCCGAAATCGGCTCGATGCGGGGGTGCGCCAGCCACAACGGGCGCCGCGCTTGCAGCCTGAGATGGCGCCGGCGCGTCCTGCGATGCGGGAAATATCGGCTCGCTGGCCGGTTTCTGGTATGCGATTTGGTCCGCTGCAAAGACGTGCGCGGAAAGCAGGCCGAACGTCAGTGCGGCAATGCCGGCACACAGCGTCGAGGCGATTGAACCCGTGGAGGACTTGCGCCTGGTCCGCGCCCGCCCACGCGGCGCGGCCGCAACTCGTGTCCTGGTCCCGTTGCGATAGGTGGCCATCCACATCCTCATGCATAGGCAATGCGAACCGGTCGAGCCGCTGTCGCTGCGGCAGCGCTCTTGCAGTAAGCGCCTGACGGAAAATCCGTAGACAGGCTGTTGAAATTCGCTTCGTGGCTGGACCATTCCGTGAGTAGAACGACCGGTCCCGGAGCGAAGCGAATTTCAGCAGCCTCCGAAACGGGGGTCAAAGAGAGGGGCGTTCCCCCCTTCTTCGACACCCGCTCCGGTGGCTGGCTTTGAGGGAGCACGGCGGGACTCATCCCTAGTGCTCCCCCAAATCCTGCGCTACGCTTGCGCAGACTTGCGCGGCAATCCTAGTTGCGTGCCTTTCTCGCAGGGCGCGCAGCCGCAGGGGCCGGTGCCGATTCGGTCTGGGTCGCCGCCACGGGTGCCGCTGCAACCGGCGCCGGCGTCGCCAGGGACAGACGGATGAATCCATCACCGCCCTTGGTTCCAGCCCTTGCTATCGTGTTGGCGCCGGCCGATTCGCCAGTAGCACCGCTGCCTACGCTCGCTCCGCCGCCGCCGCCCGCATTGGCTTGAACGACAACATTGCCGGCTTCGTTCTTGGCGCTGCGGCCGCTCTCGCTGCCTGCCTGTCCGGGCACGCCGGTATAACCTGACATCGGCAAGGTGCCGCCTGCCTGCGCCATTGCCTCGGTCTGGTTGCCGCCGTTGCCGCCGCTGTCGCCGCCGCTACCGCCGCGACTGCCGCCGGGCGCAGCCGCGCCGCCATGCCCATCGCTTGCCGCTACTGTCTGGTGTTGCCAAACATCGGCACCCGCGAACCCGGCAATGAGCGCGCCGGTATTGGCATTGGTCAGGCTGGTCGGATTGCCGTCGCCGCTGCGCCCGCCGTTCGCGCTTCCGCCTTCGCCACCGGTGCCGATGGTGAGCTTATACACGCCGGGTGCCAGATACCTGACGGTGCGCAACGGAGCCGCACCGGCGCCGCCGCCGCCGCCGCCCTTGTCCATCGAACCACCACCGCCACCACCGCCGCCGCCGCCGACGAGTTCAATGTTGTAGCTGCCCTCGGTCATGTGGGGCCTCGGGTATTGGTAGGTCTGATCGCGCGTGGGCCCGTTCGGATACACGGTCAGGTAGCACTGCTGATTCACCGCGCCCACGGCCGGATTGATGATGGTGAATTCATTCCGCGCTTGGTCGAAGTTGGTCGTCGCGCACTCGGGCAAAGAGCTTTGCGCGAAAGCCGGCGCCGACGCCACTGCCATGCAGAGTAAAGCCAGACGAATTTCATTTTTCATTTGTATCTCCTAAGATGTTTCCATTAGCCTTCAAATTGAACGCGGTCCATGTCGAACTCCCACTGATGCCCGCTAGATGCGCCATGCGTCGAGGGCCATCTATCGTTGAAAGGATTGTCTGCTTCGTGTGGCGAATGTTCTGTCTGCCAACGTACACAGGATGAAAATTGTCTGTGACTGCGTTCGCGGCGATGAAGCGATAGCGATGAAGAAGCTGGAATTCGGCTTGCGCAATAGCGCTATGTACGCTATGGTACAAAGCATGCGGCGTCTGCTGCGACACACGACCGGAATACCCTTCGACACGCTCATCGAGGATGGTCGATACCGATGCTCAGGAACCCCACTTTGTCCGCGCAGCAATCTCCGCTGCAGAACCGACTGCTCGCCGCGCTGCCCGCAGAGCGCTACGCGCGCCTTCTGCCGACGCTGGAGCTGGTGCCGCTGCCGCTCGGCTGGGCGGTCTATGAATCCGGCAGCACCCAGGGACACGTGTTTTTCCCCACCACCAGCATCGTGTCGCTGCTCTATGTCATGGCGGACGGGGCTTCGGCAGAGATCGCCGTCGTCGGCAACGAAGGCCTGGTCGGCATCGCGCTGTTCATGGGCGGCGAAAGCACGCCAAGTCGCGCCGTGGTGCAAAGCGCCGGCTTCGGCTATCGGCTCAAGGCGAACGTGTTGAAAGAAGAATTCAACTCTGGCGGAGAGTTGCAGCATCTGTCGCTGCGCTACACGCAGGCGCTGATCACGCAGATGGCGCAGACGGCGGTGTGCAACCGCCACCATACGGTCGAGCAGCAACTGTGCCGCTGGCTGCTGCTGAGCCTGGACCGCCTGACCTCGAACGAGCTGACCATGACCCAGGATCTGATCGCCAACATGCTGGGGGTGCGGCGCGAGGGCGTAACCGAAGCCGCCGGCCACTTGCAGGCGGCGGGCCTGATCCATTACAGCCGCGGCAGGATCACCGTGGTCGACCGGCCGAAGCTGGAAGCGCGGGTGTGCGAGTGTTACGCCGTCGTGAAGCGCGAGTACGAGCGGCTGCTGCCCACGGTCGCCGCGAATTAAGAGCCTTTTACAGTATGAGGGGATACATCCCCGCATACTCGCCTAAGTCAGGGGCCATTTCGGAAATTCTGAAATGGCCTCTAAGTCCGACTTGCTGCACCCTGGCCTTCACGCTGACGCACTGCGCAAGCGGTCGGTCAGCCGCCGCTACTTCGTTCCGGAAACTTCGACTTCGACGCGGCGATCGGGATGCAGGTAGGCGATGAGCGCCTTGCTTTTCTTCTCGCCTTTGCATTCACCGGGCTTGGTCACCGGTTCCGATCCGTCTATTCCTCGAACCACAAACTTGTCGGACGCAATCCTGGCAGGCGCTGCGTGCAAATCGATGCCTCATAGGTGCGTTATCGCACCGACAGACAGACGCCGCGAAACGAAAATGAACGCAGCGCATCTGGGCGGCACTTCGAGCCCGCGCAGAGCGTCCGGCCAGAAGGAGCGAAACCATCATGAACAAACCACTAACAGAGTTGGCCCGGTGCGGCGATGTCGGCAGCCTGGGATCGATATTGCGCAATCTTTGCGCCGAATTCGGATCGGTGTCCCGGTTGGACATACTGACTATGAACGATGCGGGCAAACGCAAAGCCGTTTGCCTGCTGCGACTGGACTCGTCGCGTCATGAGCAGGAACTGATGAGCAAGCTCGGCGCGAACCGGTTCGGCGAAGACTTGTGTGTCGTCGTCGATCTGAACCAGCCAGGCCAGGCGCAAAACTAGAAGGTGGTCGGGGAGCGGCGGGTCGAAACATTTCGGCCGTATGTCGGTCAGCGCACAGAGCGGCCGCCTCAAAACCGGAACAATGGACCCATGCAGTGCACGTGCCACATTTCTTGGTCGGATGTTAGTGGCCCTCCCCAATAAAGAGCGAAAGAACGAGCCATGTCGAAAATCAAATTATTCTCCCTTGCCTTATTGATCCTGAGCCAAAGCGCCATCGCCCAGAACCCACCTGGCGCGGGTGGTCAGATGCAGCAGATTCCGCCGGTACCCGCCCCGCAACGGGCCGCGCCTGAAATCCGCATCGAGCAAGGCGGTACGCCGTCTTCCGCGATTTCGGACAATGTCAGGATATTGGTGAAGACGCTCAATGTGACCGGGCAGACGCTGTATACGCAAGCCGAACTGGTCGCAGTCGCGGGCTTCAGCCCCGGCGGCGAGCTGACGCTCTCGGACCTGCGCCGCATGGCGGCAAAGATTGCGGACTACTACCACCAAAATGGGTATTTCGTGGCACAGGCCTACCTGCCCCCGCAGGACATCAACGATGGCGCCGTGAACATCGCCGTGCTCGAGGGCCGCTACGGCAACATCTCGCTTCGCAACCAGACCAATCTGTCGAATGGACTGGCGAACGGATTGCTCGGCGGCCTGAACAGCGGCGACACGATCGCCATCGCTCCGCTCGAGAACCGCCTGCTGCTGCTCTCCGACCTTCCCGGCATCAACGTGAAATCGACGTTGACTCCCGGTGCCGCGGTCGGCGCGTCCGACCTGATCGTCGACGTGACGCAGGGGAAGCGCGTGTCGGGTAGCCTCGAAGCCGACAACGCCGGCAACCGCTACACCGGCGAGAACCGCGTCGGGGCGACGGTGAACATCAATAATCCGACCGGGCACGGGGACGTATTGAGCCTGCGGGTGCTGACGTCGGGCCCCGGGCTGAAGTACGGCCGCGCGTCCTACCAGACGCAGTTCGGCAAGGCGACCGCGGGCGTCGCCTATACCGCGCTCAGTTACCATTTAGGCAAGGAGTTCGAGAACCTGAATGCCCACGGCACCGCCGAGATCGCAAGCATCTACGGCAGCTATCCGCTGATCCGGTCGCGCAACAACAACCTGTACGCCCTGATCGACTTCGATGCCAAGACGTTCCAGGACAAGGTGGATCTGACGTCGTCGGTCACCGACAAAAAAGCCCAGGTGCTGATGCTGGGCCTGCTCGGCAACCACCGCGACACTTTCGGCGGCGGCGGGCTGACCACCTACTCGCTCACCGAGAGCTTAGGCAACATCGACATCCGCACCCCGGCGGCGCTGGCGCTGGATGCGGCGACGGCGCAGACCAACGGCCATTTCAGCAAGCTCAGCTACCATGGCTCGCGGCTGCAGCGCGTGACCGAACGGGTCTCGCTCTATGCCGCGATCAACGGGCAGTTCGCTTCGAAAAACCTGGACATCTCGGAGAAGATGGTGCTCGGCGGCATGTACGGCGTGCGCGCCTATCCCGTGGGCGAAGGCTATATGGACGATGGCTATGTAGCGAATCTGGAAGCGCGACTGCTGCTACCGAAATTTTCGCCGGGCATGGTAGGCCAGATGCATTTGGTCGGCTTCGCCGATACCGGCTCGGGAACCATCAATCGGAATCCCTGGGTGGAGGGGCAGAACCGCAGAACGCTGAGCGGAGCCGGGGTCGGACTCACCTGGGAGGATTACAACAATTTCGTGGTGAATGCGTATTGGGCGCACAAGGTGGGCAATGCGCCGGCCACTTCGGCGCCGGACAAGAACGGCCGTTTCTGGATTCAGCTCGTCAAATACTTTTGATTACGGCATCGGCAACGAACTTCGATTGAACACAACCTTCGAGCACATCGGAAAGACATTATGAACCGCATTTACCGATCGATCTGGAACGACCACACCGGCACCTTTGTTGCCGCCTCCGAAAACGTCAAAAGCGGCGGCAGGAAATCCTCGCCCGTCGCAAGTGCACTGGCACCTGGTATGCGCTTCGCCCTGAACGGGCTGGCGCTGGCTCTGATGCTGGCGTTCGCCCCGAATCTCTACGCCGCGCCGAGCGGCGGCGCGGTAGCGGCGGGGAGCGCAAGCATCGCCGCGAGCGCCGGCAAGACGACGATCAATCAGGCCAGCCAGAATGTGGCGATCAACTGGCAAAGCTTCAGCATCGGACAGAAAGAGGCGGTCCAGTTCGTGCAGCCCAACAGCAGCTCCGTTGCGCTCAACCGGGTACTGGGTTCCGATCCTTCGAACATCCTCGGCAGCCTGTCGGCCAACGGCAAAGTGTTCCTGGTCAACCCGAGCGGCATCCTGTTCGGACAAGGTGCGCAAGTCAACGTGGGCGGGCTGGTTGCGTCCACCCTCAACATCAGCGACAGCGATTTCATGGCCGGCAAATACAATTTTTCCGGCGCCGGCAAGGGCGCCGTCCTCAACCAAGGGACGATCAACGCCGACGGCGGCTATGTGGCGCTGCTGGGCGCGAACGTCAGCAATGAAGGCGTGATCTCGGCCAGACTCGGCACGGTGGCGCTCGCCGCGGGCAATGCGATGACGCTCGACGTTGCGGGAGACGGACTGCTCAACGTCACGGTGACCCAGGGTGCGGTGAACGCGCTGGTCCACAACGGCGGCCTGATCCAGGCCGACGGCGGACAAGTGCTGCTGACCACGCAAGCGGCGGGGAACCTGCTGCAAAGCGTGATCAACAACACCGGCGTGATCCAGGCGCAGACCATCGAGAACCGCAACGGCACCATCCGGCTGCTGGGCGACATGCAAAGCGGAACCTTGAACGCGGGCGGCATACTGGACGCTTCCGCCCCCAACGGCGGCAATGGCGGCTTCATCGAAACGTCCGCGGCGCATGTGAATATTGCGAACGACGCCAAGATCACTACCGCCGCATCGACGGGCGTGACTGGCCGCTGGTTGATCGACCCGATCGACTTCACCATCGCCGAGTTAGGCGGTGACATTGCCGGTACCACGCTCTCCGGATTGCTGGTATCCAACAACATCACCATCAGTACGGTGGTAACCGGAACCAATACCGCGACCGCTCTGTTTGCAGCACCCGGCCAGGGCAATATCAACGTCAACTCGCCGATCGGCGTCGGGGCGCCGTTATGGACCGCGACCCCCAACACCACGACTCTCACCTTGAACGCGGTACAGGACGTGAACATCAACGCCGCAATTACAGCCACCAACGGCAACCTGGTGGCGTGCTGCGGGCGCGATGTCAACGTGAGGGCGGCCATTACCACGACCGGCGGCAGCGTCCTATTGGCCGCCGGACGCGACGTAACCCTGTTTACGGGCTCGGCGATGACGACGACCAATGGCAACATCGAATTGTGCGCCGGGCGCGACGTACTCGTAAATTCGAAAATTACGCTGACCAACAGCGGCAGCATTCCGAGTCAGGGCCTCGGCCTGCCGCTCGGCTTGACGCTGAGTGCCGGCAACAATGCGACTGCGCCGGGAGTTGGCGGCGGCACCGTGACCCTGCCGGTGGCTGGTGATCCCCTCCGCCCCACCGTCACACGTTCGGCGGCGCCGGTCACCGATATCATCATCAATTACAATCCGACGGCGTACACCGCGCCGCATGATTATTCGACGCAAATCATTTTCGACCCCGTTCAAGTCAAACTGACTCAACACATGCTGGTGTTCCCCGGCGGGGCGAACAAGGTCGTCGACGGCAACACCCTGGCAAGCTTTACGACACTGGTAGGTAGCCCGGTCGGCGTCACCTTGGTTGCCGGCACTGCCAATTTCGATACCGCGTTAGTAGGAACGGGCAAGACCATCACCTATAGCGGCTTTGGCCTTTCTGGGGCAAGCGCCGGAAACTTTGCGCTCCCGGTTGCGTGCTGCGGGCCCGCGGTGAGGACGACGACCGGGGATATCACCCCGATCATCGCAGCTCCCGTTCCGCCTATCGTCCCGATAGTGCCGGCGCCCGTAGTGCCGCCGGCGGTAGTAACGCCGCCGTTCTCACCGCCGCCGGTGGTGACGCCGCCGGCCGTCGTGGAAGTACCGCCGGCGGTTGTGGCGATACCGCCGCTCGCTGTGGTGACGTCCGGCGGGACGGCGCCGATTGCATTGGTACCCGTGCCGCCGCAAGTTGGACTGTCGGAAGCGACGGAGCAGTTCCACCCTGAATTGAATCTCGCCGTGGTCGGCACCGGCGTCAGGATGCCGCCGGAACAGTTAGCGCAACGGACGGTGATCCCGCCCCCACCGCTGCCACCGCCGGCGCCGCCGGTGATCGTCGTGCCGCCGGCGCCGCCATCGGTCTACGTGCCGCCCGTGCGTCCGCCGAGACCATCACGCAATTAGGAGCCGCCGGTCCTCACTCGCTGACTGGCTAAAGATGATGCGCGCCGGGGCCCCTCGAAGTTTCGCCAGACGCGCAAGCGTACGCGCGGTCGCCGCGGTCATGGCCAACAGGCTTTAGTGCGGCGTTTTCGCCGCCGGTCTCGTCCCCCAGGCAGCCGCGGCCCCGTCCGCTCCCAAGGTGCAAGCCTTTGCGCCGTTCGTGCCCAAACGGGCGGACTTCGCACGCGAGCGCGCCTCGGTTCAAGCCCGGCAGTTGTCAGACTGGGTCATCGATTCCAGCGACAATCTCAAGCTGCCGTTCGCGATCGTCGACAAGATCGAGGCCAAGGTGTTCGTATTCGATGCGCAGGGGCGCCTGCGCGGTGCCGCTGGACAACCGTATTTCCTACGGCTGCATCAATGTTCCGCCGAAGTTCTTCGAGAATGTGGTGCGCCCGGCAGTTACCGGGACCAATGGCATCGTCTACGTGCTACCGGAAACCAGGTCGTCGCGCGAGGTGTTCACTTCGTACGACGTCGAAGAACACGCGCGACTGCAGGACGAGCACGAAAGCAGAGTCAGACTGCACCAGGCTTGTTTGGCGCTGACGCCGGGACTATGCGTCGACGACAAGTCGACCACGAAATAAGGGTCAGCGGATGGGAAACGATAGTTCGTCGCGGCGGGGCCGCGCAGAGATCCGGATAGCGCGGCAGAAACGCTTGCGGCCCGGCTTTCGCTGCGCGACTCGGTGCCCTCGTAGTCCCGGGCGCAGTGGAGGTTAAACTCAGGCGTTCGACTGGATCGCGCCGTTGACGACTTTGACTTTGTCGCCGGGGTGCCAGCTCGGTTGGCCGGCCTCGCTGATGACGCGGCTCGAACCGTCGTTCAGGCGCACCGTGACTTCGTAGCTCTTGCTCGTTTTCACCCGCTTCTCGACCTCGTTGCCGGCCACCGCGCCGCCGACTGCGCCGACTACGGTCATGGCATCCTTGCCGCGACCGGCGCCGACCTGGTTGCCGAGCAGACCGCCGACAACGGCACCGCCGATGGCGCCAAGACCGCTGCCCTTGCCCTTGGCGTCGACTTCACGCACCGATTCGATCACCCCGCATTCGGCGCAAACGGATATGGCTGCGACGGGCGCCGGCGGGACTGGCACCGGAGCGACATGCACCGGAGCGACATGCGCCGGAGCGACATGCGCCACCGGAGCGGGAGGCACCGCGGCTTTATGCGCTATCGGTGCCGCAGGCGGAATGCTATTCTCAGGCAATTGCGCAATGGCGACCTTGTCCCCGGCACCTCCGATCGAATTCGGGATCCAGCCCATGATAGCGGCAATGCCGACGGCGCAGAACACGGTCAAGGCGATGCCTGCGATCCAGATCACGGCCTGTGGAAATTTGCCGGATTGCGGCTCGATTCTTTCGACTTGCGTATTCATACAACCATCCTTCAATGTGAAATTTTTGCAAACGACGTGCCCGTCGATGCCATGGCGGGAAAAAACCGGTCGTTTCGACGGAGAACTACGCGCTACATTTTCCTGCCGACGTCACGCGCCGTATCCGAGGTCGCTTCACCCGCGCGCTCGAGATCTTTACCCATTCCATTAAATGTATTGCAGCCCGCGATCGAGCCGAGCACGCCAAACAGTACCAACATTGCCATGACTGACTTAAACATGATGTTTCCTTTTCAATATTCATCCGACTCCGACCCTGCGTGTGCAGGGCCGGTTTCTTGGGACGAGACTACGGTGCGACTAGCGGACGATCTTGGTTCCAATCACTTCGATATCGACGCGACGATCGGGCTGCAGGCAGGCGATGACTTTCGCGCTCTTCGGTCCCAGGCAATCGCCGGCCTTGGTGACCGGCTGCTTCTCGCCTTTGCCTTCGGTATAGATGCGGTTCGTTTCTACGCCCTTGCTGACCATATAGGCTTTCACCGTCGCCACGCGCTGCTCGGACAGGCGCTGGTTGTAGGCATCGCTGCCGAAGCGGTCGGCATGGCCGATGGTCATGATGGTTTCGGGGCTGATGTCCTTCAACTTGCCAACGAAGCTATCCAGGGTGTCGCGGCCGGCCGGACGCAGCGTCGACTTGTCGAAGTCGAACAGCGTATCGGCATCCAGGGTCAACTTCTCGCCTGCGGGCAGCGTAGCCGGGGGCCGCGCCGCAGCCACGGGGGCGGGCGGAACGACAGCGGGCGTCACCACCGGCGGCGCAACGTAGGCGACGTAATTGGGGTCGCATTCCGGAGTGGACGCCGGGGGCGGGCCAAAGCCTGAGTGCCAGCACAGTCCGTAGCCGTTCTTGACGGGGGTGATGCGGGTGTCGGTGACCAGTTCATTGTCCTTATTGACATTCTGCGCGCTCGCCGCGCCGGACAGGATGCCCAACGCCAGGGCGCAGGTAACCGCCAGCGCCATTTGCTTCTTGTTGAATGAGTTCCTCATCGTGATTCTCCTGGTAAAAAGGTGATTCCGCCTGCAGCTTCTATCCCCACTTTCCATAGCCGCGAATCACGGTAAGAGAAACTGACTGGCAATGGCTGCATTGTCCGCAGCGGCGCCGTTGCCATCTGGGCGGTAACGCACATACGAGGAGGTATTTTTCAGAGCTCTTGATCGCGGCGCGCAATCCGGGCATCAAACAGCGAGCACGGTTTCCACGTGGACGCCCCGGCAATCCATTTCGTACTCGAGTTCGAGGACCGGCGGACGGTTCAGATGCCAGCTCAGTCCGTTGCGCATGGCGCCGCGCCGGCCCAATTCCTGCGCCACGAACGGATGGATGTCGTGCACCGTGTAGAGCTGGACCGCGGTCGTGTCCGACCAGCCAAAACCGAGTGCACGCATTCGGTGTTCCATCTCTGCGAGCACGAAGCGCGCCTTGCGCTGCAGCCCTGCGATCGATATGTCGCCGCGGCTGACAATGTGATCCTTGTAGTTGCCTTTGCCTTCCGGCGCCTCGCCGCTGCCGGCGATGACGAACGAGGGCAGCGCAGACGCAGCGACCGCGGTGTAGCAGAACGCGTGGAAACTGGGGACCTGCGGCGGATCGATGTCGGGGCATACATTGCTGCGCGCGACCGGATTGACGGCGCCATCGAAAATGCCCCAGCGCGCGAGCGTGCCGACATACTCCCGGTTGAATGCCTCGAAACCCGGCTCATCGAACGGTGCCGGTGAACGCAATTCACAGGCGCAAAACGCCGTGAGCGGGCGGCCCGCGGCCTGCAGGGTCTGCGCCACCAGCCGAAAGCCTGCGGCAAGCGCAACCGGCTGTTGCAAGCGCACGCGTTCAATCCGGTACCCGGGTTCGGCGGCGACGCCTGCGGAATACTGAAATACGCCGGGGATGAACCGATAGCAACCGGGGGCATAGACTTTCGTGCTGGGCATGGCTTGGGCTCGCGCTGCGTTAGGATGGCGCGGCCGCCGGATGGCGATTCATCCGGCAGCTGCTTGGCAATACCGTTGCTTCGGGTTTCAGACGCCGTACGGTGCGAAATCCATAGCCGCTGCCTTCGTTGTCGAAGCGCACGCCGCCGGCGCCCGCCTGTTGCATCACCGATACATACAGCGGCTGAATCAGCTGGTGATCTTCGGCGCGCATGCTCGCCTCGTGAAAACCGTTGCGAAAACGCATGCCTTCCAGCGCCCGCGCCACCTCGGCAGCCTCGGTGCTGCCTGCTTTCCCGATCGCCGCCGCCAGCATCTCGACCATGACGTTCATGCGCGCGTGCTGGTAGTCGTCGCGCGGCTCCGGGTAGCGGCGGCGAAACGCTTCGACAAAGGCGTCCGACTCGGCGCCGCCGACGTTCGGGTGCCATTCGGCGACGGCCAGCACGCGCTCGACGCCGGCCACACCCATGGCGGCCGGCGCTCCGAGCCCATTGCCGTAGAAGGTGTAGAACCGCGCTGTCAACCCGGCATCGCGCGCGGCTTTGACCAGCAGCGTGAGGTCGTTGCCCCAGTTGCCGGTCACTACGGTGTCGGCGGCGGCGGCGATGATCTTCGCCATGTAAGGCGCGAAATCCTTGACGCGGCCGATCGGATGCAACTCATCGCCGACGATGGCGATATCGGGCCGCTTCGCGGCCAGCATTTGGCGCGCGAGCCTGGACACGTCGCGGCCGAAACTGTAATCCTGGCCGATGATGTAGACGCGCTGAATGCGGCGGTCGGCTTGCATCGCGTCGGTCAATGCGTTCATCCGCATGCCTGCGTGCGCATCGAAGCGGAAATGCCAAAAGCTGCACTGCTCGTTGGTCAGCGCCGGATCGACGGCCGAATAATTCAGGTACAACACGCGCCGCGCCGGCATGCGCGCATTGTGCCGGTCGATGGCAGCAACCAGCGCCGCAGCGGCGGCCGAACTGTTGCCTTGCGCCACGAACGGCACGCCAGCGTCGGTCAGGCTGCGCAGCATCGTCAATGCGTCTTCGGTGCTGCCTTTGCTGTCGTAGGTGACCAGCTCGAGCCGGCGCGCGCCGCCCGGCAATTTGACGCCTCCGCGCGCATTCACGCGCTCGATCGCCCATTGCAGATTTCGCTGCACCGCTTCGCCCGCGTTGGCGAACTGGCCCGATAAGCCGTCGATCATGCCGATGCGCACCGGCGGCGGTGACTCCGCAGCCGCGGCCGCATCGGCGCAAAACGCCAGAAGCAGAAACGCGGCGACCACTGCAAATTTCCCCGGCGCGAAATCATTCAGTGGCATTTCAGCTATCTGTCTGCCGCCGATACCAGCCTCACCAGCGCATCGACCGCCACCACCCCCAGGCCGGCGCGTCGCACCAGCAGGGGATTGATCTCCGCTTCGGCCACCACCAGGTGTTCGCTGCATGCGAGTTGCGACAGCGCGACGATCGCCTGCGCCAAGGCCTCCAGATCAGCAGCCGCTTTGCCGCGATACCCGGCCAGCGCCTGCAGCGCCTTGACCTCGGCGATCATTTCCGTCGCGGTCGGCAGGTCGACCGGCGCCAGCCGCAGGCTGCGGTCGCGATAGATTTCCGTCAGCACGCCGCCGGCAGCGAGCATGACGATGGGTCCGACCTGCGCGTCGAGCCGGTAGCCGATCAGCACTTCGCCGACGCCCTCCGCCATCGCCTGGGCAATGACCCGAGCAACGACGGTTCCCGGTCGGCAGCTTGCGACACTGGCTTTGATTTCCGCGATGGCGCTCGCGAGGCCAGCCGCGTCGCGTATGCCCAGCACCACACCGCCGACGTCGGTCTTGTGCGCGAGTTGCGGCGACAACAGCTTGATTGCGAGCGGATACGGGAGCGGCAGTTCGCGCAGGTTCGTTGAGTTGGCATCGATTGCGATCGCCTCCGCATGCGCGATGCCGAGGCGATCGAGCACCCCATAGGCCTCGATCTCGTCCAGCACGCGGCCGCTGCCATCCGAACGACGGCCCGCATGCAGCGGCGCCGGCCGCGGCGCGCGGCGGGAAAAGGCGGCGGCGATCGCGTCCGCACACGCTTCCGGCGTGCGGAAATTCGGGACGCCGGCGCCAGTCAACAGCGACAGGGCTACGCGCGCTTCAGGCACGACGAACGCGACCAAGGGCCTCGCGGCGCTGGCACTGTCGACGATCGGTCGCACTGCGAGGTCCGGATTGAATTGCGCCGACGAACCCGCGACCGCGAGCACCAGATTGAATTCCGGGGCGGTCAGCAGCACCTCGAGCGCGGCTTTCATGACCTCATAGCGCGTTCCGGCAAGCGTGAGGTCGACAATGCGTCCGGGCGTAACGCTGATTCCTGCGGCGGCGAGCCGGGCAAAAGTTTCCGCACTCGGAGTCTCGACCGCGACCTTGCGCACCCCGAGCTGGTCCACCACCAGCGCAGCCCCACCGCCGGTGGTGGTCACCACGCCGACTCTGGGCCGGCGGCCGTGCGCAGGCGCGAACGGCGTACGGCGCAACAAAGGCAGACCTTCGAGCAGCGCTTCCAGGGTGTCGACGCGCGCGATGCCGCATTCGCTGAGGAAGGCGTCGGCGACGTCGTCCTCGCCGGCGAGCGCGCCGGTATGCGAAACCGAGAGTTCGGCGGCCGCCGAAGATCGACCGAGCTTATAGGCGATCACCGGCTTGCCCCGCGCGGCCGCGCCGAGTGCGAATGCGCGCAGTTGATCGCCCTTGCGTAGCGTCTCCAGAAACAGCAGGTAGCCGTCGATGCCGGGATCGTCGAGCGTCGCCGCGCAAATCTCGCCGATGCCAAGGTCCGCCTCGTTGCCGACCGACACCAGGCCGGAAAAACCGATGCCGCGCGCCTTGCCGCGGGAGACCAGCGCGCCGATCAGGCTGCCGCTGTGAGAGGCGACAAAGGTCTTCCCCAGCGGCAGATCGGGGTCCGAAAATGCGGCATTGGCGGTCAGAATCAGGCGCCGGCTGACATTGACCACACCCAGGCTGCTGGGACCGAGTATGCGCAGGCCGCTGCGCGCGCAGATGTCGCGCAGCCGCTGTTCGCGCCCCACGCCTTCCTGCCCGATCTCCGAAAAGCCGCTGGCGAGTATCGTCGCGACGGCGACACCCGCGGCAGCACACTCTTCTACTGCAGCCACCACGGCAGCGGTGGGCAGCAGCAGGTAGGCGTGCTCAGGCACCTCGGGCAGGGCCGAGATCGACGGCCAGGCGCGCGCGCCCTGAACCGTCTGGCGATGCGGATTGATCGGATAGACCGTGCCCTCGAAGCCGGCAGCGCGCAAGAACGCCTGCGGTCGGCCTGCCGTCTTGGACGGATCGTCCGACGCTCCGACCAACGCGACGCTGCGCGGCGCGAGCAGCGCGCTTCGCAGCCTTGCGGATGGGTCTGAAGAAGCGAAATGGGCCATTACCGGGGGAAGCCTTGAAGCAGAGCGCCGTTCAGCGCCGTCGACGCTACGGCTTGATCCCTTTCAGCTGCATCAATTCGTGTTCCAGATCGACCCCCGCTCGTTCGAGGTCGCTTTGCGCATTTGCCTGGCAATAGTTGTCCAGCCACAGGAATATGGAGTCGCTGTCGGTGCCTTTGAGGAAATCTTTGCCCGCGGCGTCGGCGCGGCCGGAGAGATAACCCAGGAACCAGCTCCTGGTGATGAGCACGGGAATTTTGTTGATCTCCTTGACCGTGTTCGCGAGGCGCTTTTCTTCGATCCACTTGGCGCAGGATCGCATGCCCTTTATCTCTACAGCGGCGGCGAACAGATTGAACGACAGCAGACAGGCGGCCACGAACGCGATGCTCCGGCTCATTTCGGCGTTCCCGTCTTTGCCTTCAGCTCGGCCGCAAGCGCATTGCCGCCGCTGCTCACATCCCGGAGCGGATGTTTCCGGCAGTAGTTGTCCATCCACTTGTAGAGCGACGAATTTTCGCTGCCGGCGAGGTAGTCCTTGCCGCCGGCGATCGCGATGCCGGAGAGATAGCCCAGCAGCCAGGACGCGTTGCCCAGCGCCAGCGTGTCCGATTTTTCACGATGAACGATCCATTCGCCGCAGGACGGCGCCTGCCTTGCCGCTACGCCGCCGTCGTCAGGCGAAGCGGCCGCGATCGTGCCCGACGCCGACAGCAGGCATCCGGCCAGCAACAACTTTGGATTCATGTTGACCACTCCTAGTGAGGGGCGCGAATTCGATTCCTTTGCTTGCGTTGCGCTCGCAGGATCGATCACGCTTGCTCCTTCAGCAGCCGTCGCAATACTTTGCCCGCGCCGGTTGCCGGGAGTGCATCGATCAGTTTAACTTCCCGCGGCGCCTTGTATTGGGCCATGTTGTCTCGCGACCAGGCCACGATGTCTTCGGCGCTCGCCACCTGCCCGGGCTTGAGCACCACGAAGGCGTTCACCACTTCGCCCTTGTTCGGGTCCGGCACGCCGATCACCGCGGCCTGGGCGATTGCCGGGTGCTTGACCAGGATGCTCTCGACCTCCTCCGGAAACACGCTGTACCCCGATACCTTGATCATCTCCTTGAAGCGGCCGATGAAAGTGAGGTAACCGTCGGCATCCATCTTGCCCATGTCGCCGGTATGGACCCAGCCGTCGCGCAGCGTCTTCGCGGTCGCCTCGGGCTTGTTCCAGTAGCCTTTGAACACCCCGGCGCCGCTCGCCACGATCTCGCCCATTTCGCCCTTGGCGCGTTCACGGCCCGACTCCGGATCCAGAATGCGGATCTCGGTCCCCGGGACCGCCTTTCCATGCGTACCCCAGCGGATCGCATCGTAAGGCATAAGCGTGTCCATGGTGTGGGTTTCGCTGAGGCCGTAGGCGGCTTCGAAGGCGTTGCAGTCGGGTGCAAAGTTCCGCCACTCCTTGGCCAAGGCCTCGGTAAACACGATGCCGAAGCTGGTCACCGGGTTCACGCGCAGGCTGGTCAGATCGAAATTCCTGGCGCCCGGCACCTGCATCGCGGCCACATTCATCGGCGCAATGCTGTACCACCAGCTAACGCGGTGCGTCGCGATCGCCTGTAACACGGCCGCCGGGTCGAAGCGGTACAAGAGCACCGAGGTCGCACCGGCGTACACCGTGACGTTGACGCCCATCAGCATCCCCGCAATGTGGTAGAGCGGCGCGATGGCCAGCAGCACAGTGTCGGCCGCGACGCCATAACCGTCGGCCGACACCGCAGTCTTGTAAAGCGCATTGCGGTAGGTGAGCATCGCGCCCTTGGGCAAGCCGGTGGTCCCCGAGGTGTAGGTCATCAGCGCCACGTCGTCCATGGCGAGCGCGACCGCGGGCGGCAGCGCCGACCCGCGCGTGGCGGCAATGAAATCTTCGACCTCTGCCGGCAGCGGGCGCGGCTGGTTCTTCATCGCCAGCAACTCGGCCGGGATGTCGATGCTGGGTTCCTGCGGCAACAGATCGGCGTAGCGCACTGCAAACACGTGGGTCAGCGCCGTCTTGGCGCGCACCCGTTCCACCACCGGCAACAGGTTGTCCGCGGCGATGATCACGCGCGCCTTCAGGTCGTTGAGCTGGTATTCGAGCTCGTGCTCCTTGTTGAGCGGGCCGCAGGGGCAGACGATAGCGCCCAGCTTCTGGATACCGTAGTGCGCCATCACGTACTGCGGGCAATTGTTCATGAACAGCGCCACCGGCTCGCCCTTTTTCACCCCCAGGATTGCGAGGCGGGCGGCGAAGGCATCGCTGGCGCGATCCAGTTCGGCATAGGTGAGAGCATGTCCGTACCACAGGTAGGCCGCCTGGTCTGGACGTTGCCGGGCGTGAGTGCGCAGATGCTCGTGCAGGGGCACATCCGGTTGCGGGGATAGCGCGGTGTTCATGTGGTCTCTTTCGAAATGGATGCGCGATGTTTGGACAGTCCGCCATCACCTGGCGCGAAGGGTATTGTCCGCCTTGTTGCAGCCGGCTGGAAAGCGGCTACCCGCCCTCGATTTTCGGAATGAAAAAGATCTCGCAGCCCGGCCGCACCGCTTGCGCATAGCCGACCTCGTAGAGTTCACCGTCGATGGCGACGCTGGTCTCCTCCTCCAGGTGCTCGCCGAGGCCCGGGTAGCGTTGGTCGAGCGCCTTGATGACGTCGTACAGGGTGTTCGCCTCGACCTCGAATTCCTTCACCCCGCCGGTGTAACGGCCGCTGAAGCTGCTGATCAGGACCACCCGCGCGGGAGCCTGGTTCAAGCTCCTGCTCCAGCGCGCGCCCCGGGCTTCGTCGCGCTCGTCACCGCTGCGGGCCCGAATCGATCGCGGCCAGCACCTTGGGCGGCGACATCGGCAGTTCGGTCAGCCGCCTGCCGATCGCATGGTTAATCGCATTGGCCACCGCCGCCATCGCCGGGACGATGTTCACCTCCCCCGCCCCTTTCGCGCCAAACGGATGGTTCGGGTTCGGCACCTCCACCAGTATCGCCTCTATCATCGGCAAATCGGACGCCACCGGAATGCGGTAGTCGAGGAAGCCCGCGTTCATCAGGCGTCCCGCGGCGTCGTAGATGTATTCCTCGTTCAGCGCCCAGCCGATCCCCTGCACGACGCCGCCATGAAGCTGTCCCTCGACATAACTCGGATGGATGGCGCGGCCCACGTCCTGGGCGACGATGAAGCGCAGCACCTTCACGCTGCCGGTCTCCGGATCGACCTCGACGTCGCACAGTTCGCTGGCAAAACCGGGCGCAAAGCCGCCCGCATTGACCGAGGCCTCGGCGCCGATCGGCCCGCCGGTTACCGCGCGCTTGGCGGCGATCGCCTTCAGCGACAGCGGCTCCAACTTGCCCTGGTTCGCGTCCGCCGGCCGGGCGCAGCCGTCCCGCCACACCACTGCGTCCCGGTCAACGCCCCAGATCATCGCCGCACGGGCGCACAGTTCGACGATCACTTTCCTGCACGCCTCGACCACGGCGATGCCGGTGGCGAAGGTGACGCGCGAGCCGCCGGTGACGTGCGTGTAGCCGATCGAGCCGGTGTCGGCCACGGTAGAGCGCACAGTGTCGTACGCGATGCCCAGGGTCTCGGCCGCCATCATGGCCATCGACGCGCGCGAGCCGCCGATGTCCATGCTGCCGGTGGCGACGACGACGGACCCGTCCTCGTTGACGTGCACCGTGGCGCTCGACTCGCCGCCGTTGTTGAACCAGAAGCCGGAGGCGACGCCGCGTCCCTGGTTCTTGCCCAACGGCGCGCGGTAGGCGGGATGGGCCAGCAAAGCCTGCAGCGTTGCCGAGTAGCCCTCGTGCGCGTGCTTCGGTCCCCAGGCGGTCGGTGTTCCCGCCTTGGCCGCATTCAGCAGCCTGAACTGCAGCGGATCCATGCCGATCCTGGCCGCAACCGCGTCCAGGGTGCTCTCCACCGCGAATGCCGAGATCGGCGAGCCGGGAGCGCGGTACGCCGCCGACTTCGGACGATTGCAGACCACGTCGTAGCCGACCGAACGCACGTTGGGAATGTTATACGGGGCGAAGCCGCACATGGTCGCGTTCATGACCGGCGAACCGGGGAAGGCGCCCGCCTGAAATTTGAACAGACCGTCGGCGGCGACGATCCTACCGTCCTTCTTGACGCCGATCTTGACCGTCATCGACGACCCCGAGGTGGGCCCGGTAGCCTTGAACACGTCTTCGCGGCTCATCATGATTTTCACCGGATGCCCGGTCTTGCGCGACAGTGCGGCCGCCAGCGGCTCGACGTAGATGACGGTCTTGCCGCCGAAGCCGCCGCCGATCTCGGCCGGGTGCACCAGCACGTCGCCGATGTTCATGTCCAGCAGCCGCGCCGTGAACGCGCGCACGACGAAATGCCCTTGGCTGGCCGCCCAGATTTCCAGCTGGCCGTCGCTGTCGTAGCGCGCAAGGCAGGCGTGCGGCTCGATATAGCCCTGGTGCACCGGCGCGGTGTTGAAGTTCATTTCCACGATCTCATCGGCCGCGGCGAAGCCGGCGTCGAGATCGCCGAGATTGAATTCGATTCTCTTGGAAACGTTCGAAGGCTGCTTCGGCGCGGGCTCGACGCCGCGCGTGATCATGTCCTCGAACAGCAAGGGCGCGTCGGGCCGCATCGCCGCGTCGACGTCGATCACGTGCGGCAGCGGTTCATACTCGACTTCGATCAGCCGCAGCGCCGCGTCGGCGACGCTGCGGTTGATCGCGGCGACGGCGGCGACCGCATGCCCTTCGTAGAGCACCTTCTCGCGCGCCATGATGTTGCGCGTCATATGCCAGAAATTGACGGCGACCCGCTCGGGGCCGACGAATTCGTACTTCTGCTCGGGGAAGTCCGCAGACGTGATCACCGCCTTGACGCCGGGCAGCGCGCACGCCTTCGAGGTGTCGATGGCGCGGATGCGGGCGTGGGCATGCGGCGAGCGCAGGATGCTGCCCCAGAGCATGCCTGGCAGCGAAAAATCGGCGCCGTAGCGGGCGAGGCCGGTCACCTTGGGCACGCCGTCGGGGCGCACCGGGCGCGTGCCGACCACCTTCAGTGTTTGTTCATCCCTTGCCATCGTATTGCTGCTCATGTTCCGCTCCCCCGCATTTCGCGCCCTGCATCGAGCACCGCCTCGACGATCTTGTTGTAGCCGGTGCACCGGCACAGGTTACCGGCCAGCCAGAAGCGGACTTCCTCCTCGGTCGGATCGGGATTGCGCTCAAGCAGCGAGCGCGCCGCCATCAGGATACCGGGCGTACAGATGCCGCACTGCAACGCCGCGTGCTCGAGGAACTTCTGCTGCAAGGGATGCAGCGCAGTGCCTGAGGCCATGCCTTCGATCGTCTCGATCGACTTCCCCTGCGCCTCGACGCCGAGCACGAGGCAGGAGCAGACCAGGCGTCCGTCGATCGTAACGCTGCAGGCGCCACAGTCGCCGGTGCCGCAACCCTCCTTGGTGCCGGTGAGCTGCAGTTCGTCGCGCAGGACTTCGAGCAGCGTTTGCTGCGTGTCGCAAAGGTACTCGACGGCATTGCCGTTGAGCGTCGCGGTCACATGATGTTTGGCCATCAGTCGTTCCTCCCCGCTCTCTCGAGCGCAATTACTGCGGCGCGCCGCGCCAGCACGCCGGCTATCTTGATCCGGAATTCTTTGGTCCCGCGCTTGTCGTCTATCGGCCGGCAGGCCGCGCTCGCAGCAGCGGCCAAGCGCATGAGCGCGTCGGCATCGACTTTGCTGCCGATCAGCGCAGCCGCCGCCTCGGGCACCAGCAATGCGCGTTCCGCGACCGCGCCCAGGCTGAGCCGCGCCCGGCTGCAGACGCCGTTTGCATCCAGCGTGAGGTTGACGCCGGCGCCGACCACTGCAATATCCATCTCGGTGCGCGGGGTGAAGCGAAGATAGGCGTCGCCCGATCGCGGCGCGCGCCGCGGCAGGAAGATCGAGGCGACGATCTCGCCCGCGGCCAGGGTGGTCTTGCCCGGACCCGTAACGACATCCTCGACGCGCGCCTCGCGGCGGCCGCCGGGACCGACGATGCGCGCGACCGCGCCCGCGGCGATCAGCGCAGGCACGCTGTCCGCCGCAGGCGAAGCATTGCACAGATTGCCGCCCACCGTCGCGCGTCCCTTCACCTGGACCGAACCGATCAGCTTCGCCGCATCGGTCACGCCCGGCCAGGTCGCCGAGAACGCTGCATGCTCGATGAGTTCCATGCAGGTCACCGCCGCACCGAAACGAAATCCGCCGTCCTCGGCAACGATCGTTCGCAACTCGGGAATGCCCTTGATGTCGACCAGAAGTCCGGGCGCGACGCGGCCGCCGCGCATCTGGATCAGCAGGTCGGTGCCGCCGGCGAGCGCTCGCGCCGTATCGTTCGCGCCCGCGAGCAGCGCAACCGCGGCCTCCAGCGTGTTCGGCGCCTCATAAAGTATTTCGCTCATCTCGCTTCCTCAAGAAAAATCACGCCGACCGTCAATTGTCGCCAACCTGAACAACGTTGTCATTAGCAACGACAAGGCCGTAGATGAATTCATGCGCGCGCAAACCGCACCGCGGCGCCTATGTCGATGCGCCTATGCCCTGCATGAAGCGGCCGCGGATCTTGGCGGCGTCGCGCTCGGTAACGCCGGCCGGCGGCTGATCGTCGGTGCGCGCGCCGAAAAACCATGGACCGCTGCCCTGCAGCGCAATATCGATCAGTTCGTCGAAATGCGCCTCGTCCTCTGCCCAGGCGCTTTGCGCCAGGCCGGCGCCCTTCGCCATCGCCACCAAGTCGGTACGGTACGAAGTCAGGGTCGGCTGCGAACCGGTGATCTGATAGACGCCGTTATCGAATACTACAATCGCCAGATTCTTCGGTGCGGCCATCGCGGTGGTGCCGAGCGCGCCGAGCTGCATCAGCAGTGAGCCGTCGCCCTCCAGTGCGAACACCCGGCGCTGCGGCTGGGCCAGCGCGACCCCCAAGGCGATCGGCACCGCCAGGCCCATGCTGCCCAGCATATAGAAATTCTGCGGCCGCTGGCCGCTGGCCCAAAGGTCGAAATTGGTATGGCCGATGCCGCCGATGACCGCCTCGTCGTGCTTTAGCCTGGCTACCAGGCGCCGCGTCAATTCCGAGCGGTTCACGATCTTTGCCGTGTCGCGGTTCGCCGACCACAATTGATTTGCTGGCATGGCCATCCTCACTTGTTTGTCAGCAGCGGCGACAGGATCATCGCCGCCGGCGCCTGGGTTGCAAACGCCTGCTTGATCATGCGCTCGACGATGAATTCCACCTCGTCCAGGCGCGTGATCGCGTGGTGTTCGATGCCGAGCGACGCCAGGATCGGGCGCATGGTGCGGCAGACAATCGCCTGCCCGAGCTGGTGATCGCCGAGCGTGCCGCGCTCGGAAATCATCATCAGCAGCGGAATCTGGTAGGGCACGGCGAGCGATGCGAGCACGGTCGGCAGGCTGGCAAAACCGCTGGTCTGCATCAGCACGATGCCCCGCCATCCGGCCATGTACGCGCCGACAACGATACCGGCCGCTTCTTCTTCACGCGCCGGGCACAGCACGGTGAAATAGCCGTCGCCATGCAGTCGTTTGATCAGCGGCGCGAGCACCTTGTCGGGCACGTAAGTGATCAGCTTGACTCGGTTGGCCTTGAGCACCCGCACCACGATCTCGTCCCACGCTTCTGGCGGCGTGATTGCGGCATTCTCTTCAACCGGCATTTCACTTCTCCCTATTGGCGTATTCCGCATTGACACGAAAACGCGACCAGGCTGCGCACTCAAGCTTCGATTTCGCTTCGCCTCCAAACGAGGATACACATATGAGAGCAAAGCGCGCAAGCATCGCCGTGACGAAGCCCAACCCGGGCAAACTCACCTACGCCTTCTCAGGCATCGGCAGCTCCAGCCACCTCTCCGGCGCGCAGTTCGCGAAAATGATCGGCGCCGACATGTTGCATGTGCCGTACAAAGGCGCGGTTCATGCCCTGTCCGACTTCCTGTCCGGACGCGTGGACACGATACCGGGAACAACCTCTAGCCGCGCGCCCAACGTCAACGCAGCCGGGTGCGCGCGCTGGCGGTCGAGATTTCCGAGCGCTCGACCGTGTTCCCGGAGACATCCACCATCGCCGACGCGGGGGTGCCGGGGTATGACGTAACGATCTGGTTCGGCATCGTTGCACCCGCCAGCATCCCAAACGGCGGTGTTCGACAAGCTCAGCGGGAATCTTGCCTCCATGCCGGCTCTGCCGGTCACGCAACACGCCCTGAGCGCTCTTGGCGCATCGCCGCTGTGCAACACCTTGCTCGGTATACGGCGAATGGTAAGTGACGACACATTCTTCCTGTCCCAGCTCGAAAACGCATTCGAAAACAGCTATGCCCATCTGGCTTCGGCGATGCGGGGATTTTTGTGCGGCTGGAATCATGAGTGCGGCAAGAAGGCCGTAGTTGACAAGAACCGCGCCTGGCTTCACGCCATAGAACTATTGCTGCATATCGAGCCTGACGCCAGACTGATCGTGTGTCTGCGGGAACTTGGCCAAATTAATGGTTCCATAGAGGAGCAGAATCAACGCACTACTCTGATTGATTTCATCGATCATCTTGCCAATTTCGACCGCTTCGGACGGGCCGACATGCTGTTTGCCAAGGACAAAGCCATCGGCGCAAGCGGCAATCCAGGCCTCCATGTTCAGTTGACTCGGTCCCGCCCTGGTTACCCTACTGCACCGCGCACTCGCCCTCTTTGGCTTTGCCCACGCCGCGGCCGGAGGCGTTGTTCTGGCTGATATTGGTCGGCATCGTCACCTGTATCCCTTGCGAGGCAGGCACGATCGCCGGCGGCGTGGTGGGGCTTTGCACATAGCCGAACTGCCCGGCGTTGATCTGCTGCTGCCCCGCCGCGTTCTTCACCACGATCGCGCCATCGGCCACATCCAGGTGCAGCCCGTTCTCCGGCGGCTTGCCGGTGACCGTGGGCACCCCGCCGCAGTCGTTCTGACAGATCAGCGCACCGAAGTGCGTGCCGCGGATGCCGATGGTGGCCGTGCTGGTGGAGTAGTTCACCGCGTCGCGGTTGCGCTTGCCCACCAGGCCGGTCACCGCGCGAAAGCCCCCTTTCAGCATGCTGATCACGATGTTGTCCGACTCGGGCTTCGCCTGGTCGTAGGCGTACGCCGTCACCTTCAGCTGCGAGCCGGGCCGCAGCACCACCTCGGCGCCGTCGGCGAACTTGATCCGCGCATAGGTCTCCTGCTCGGTTGCGAGCGTGTCGCCTTCCTGCACTTCGGATTTGGCCGAGAACAGCTTGGTGCTGCCGTCGGCGCGCTTGGCCGTGAGCGTGCCCGAGAGATGGGTCACCTGCCCGATCGAGCCCGCGCCCTGAGCGACACAGGGTAGGGCGCTAGCTATTGCAAGCAGCGCGGAAACTATGAGTGCGGATTTATTGCGCATAGTCATTTCTTCGTCTAGCTGCAGGTGGCGAGTTTCTTCGGGGCCGGCCTCTCCGCCTGCTTCTTCTGCCCGCCTTCTTCGTCCTTCTTCTTGTCGTCCTTCTTCTCGTCTTTCTTTTCGTCCGGCTTTAGATCGTCTTTCTTCGCGCTCGCCGACTTGTCGTCATCGGCCTTCGCATCGTCTTTCTTCGCGCCCACCGATCTATCATCCGCCGGCTTCGCTGCGGAGGGCTTGTCCGCGGAAGATTTGTCGCCGCCAGTCTTGTCACCACCGCTGCCTGAGGTAGCGCCGGACGCGCTGCCGGAACCGCTTCCGGCACTGGATGAGCCGGTCAAAGTGCCACCGGCGCTGGAACTGGCGCCAAACGTACCTTCCCCGCCGCCGACAGTCTGCGTCGCGTTGCTAAGCAGTTGCGGACCCGAACCGCCTGGTGCGCTCGCAAGCGCCATGGGTAGCGCAGCAGTTGTCGTCCCCTGCGTTGTCGTCGAAGTCTGCTGCGTCGTACTCGCAACCGTAGTCAATACCTGATCAAGTACCAGCAAAGTGGTCTGCGCTGGGAGTACCGATTCCGTTGTCGACAGCGGATTCGACGCGATAGTTGCGGTCTGAGCCGGCTGTTGCTGCGTCGTGCCGGTGCCTGTGCCCGATGCCTGGTCGGTCGCACGCAAGCTGGTCGTTGGCAAAGGCACGGCGGCCGAAACGTCGGTCATCACGGCGCCAGTTAGCAGATCGGCAATGGAGTATGCCCCACTCACCGTGACATCCAACTGTTTCACCAGCGTACTCAGGCTCGCGCTGCCTCCTGCCACAATCAACGCCTTGCCTCCGATCAAATTGGCACCGGTAAATCCGGTTACCGTGTTGATGCTTCGCGCAGCGCCAAGGTCAATCGCGCCGCTGCCCGCATCCAGGCTCGCCAGCGTGAGATCGCCCGCGCTTGCCTTGTAGCCGATGCTGCCACCGCCCGAACTGCTGGTCGTGCCCAACGCCATGCTGATATTACCGAGTTGCGCCGTGGCGTTGACGGCGCCGCCGTGTGTCGTCACGTTCGCGTTCTGCACCAGGTTGTCGCCGGCCAGCAGGGTAATCGAGCCGGCGCTGCCCGTGCTTTCGACTGCGCCATCCAGCGCCAGTTGATCGGTCGTTGCCGCGGTCTCACCGGCGGTCAGCGTGATGCTGCCTCCAGCTGAAACACCGGCCGCGCCTATGCTAAGCGGGCTGTGCGCGAAAATCGACACCGCGCCGGCTGGCGCGCTGATTGCGCCCACCGTAGTGACGGCACCCGTATTATCGATCGCGATATTGCCGCCGGTGTTGCTGACGGCTCCGAGCGTGAGCGCGCCGGCGTTGGTCAGGGACACGTTGCCGCTGCCGCTGTTGGCGGCGGTGAAGCTCGCGATCCGGTTGCCGACATCGGTCAGCGTAGTGCCGGTCAACGACTGGGTCTTGAGCGCCGCGGCAATGATGGCGCCGCTTTGGGTGATCGCGCCTATCGGCGCGGCGAGGTTGAGGCTCGCCAGCGTCGCCGCCGGCATAACCAGATTGCCGCTCGCCTGGGTGATGCTGGCTACGGCGCTCGTGCCAAAAGCCAGCGTGCCGCCGGTCTGGCTGAAGCTCGAATTCACCGTCAGGCTACTCAATATATTGAGAGTCCCGCCAGTAATGTTCAGTCCACCGGCAGTAAGCCGGTCCAGGCTCGTCGTTCCCGCCGCCGCGTCGTAGACCACGCTCTTGCCCGCGGGCACTATAGCCGCCGAGACGTTGGACAGATCGGGCAGCAGATCCCAGTTTGCCGGGTTCGACCAGAATGCAGTCCCCGCCGCGCCGGTCCAGCTAGAGAGCGGTCGAGCGGTGATGTTGGCTACCAGAGGATAGGCCGGCGGGTTAAGGACGTTGACGCTGTAGTTGCCTGCGCCGCCGACAACCTCGAAGCTGTAGGTTACGGCTTTGGACCACCCGACGTTTTTGTCGGCAAAGGTGGCATGGGCTACCAGCGTGATGCCGGGGACCGACATACTGATCGGCTGGAAAATCATGTCGGCGTTATTGGTGCCGTCGTACACCTTGCTCGGCACCGCTAGTCCGCCGATATTCAGAATCACCGGTGTGATACTGCCACCGGCTGTGATGAGCGAGGAAACAGTGTAATTGCCACCTCCGTTGCCGTCATTCACGCTATAGCTGCCGACACTCAGCACATGACCGCCTGCGTTCGGGCCGTCAAAGCTTTGTGACGCAGTCACGCTGTCGCCACTGAACACGCCAGTCACAACGGGCGTCCGGCCAGAGCCTGCTGTTCCATCGTATTGCTTGCTGTCGCTGACGGCGGCGATGGTCAGGCTCGCTTTGGAGATGGTGCCGGAAGCACCAATAGATGGGTCAAGTTCGTAGCCGTAAACGTTTTTTCCGTTCGCATCCGTTGTGGCAATCGTGACGGTGATTGCCTTTCCTGTGCCTACGTGCTTGTCGGCATAGCTCCCGGTTAAAGTAGCAACCGTGTCGCCGGCGTAGAGCCCAGTAAATGTGGTACCAAATCCCGAAGTGTTCGCCACCTTGGTCCCGTCGTACGTCCGGTCGGCGCTGCCCGAGGTAAATGTGGTCGTAAGCAGAGGAGGAATGTCGCTGTAAAAAAGGCCGTTACCGCTTGCAGCAGGCGTGGTGCTGCCATAAGACGCGCCATACTGCCTGAAGGAATATGCGCCTGCGCTTGCCCCTGCGAGATTCCCAATGTTGTCGCTTTCCGGATTGCCGGAGTACACGCTCCACGACGACCCTAGCGGGTCAATGACCAACGAACTGTTGGTAAAAGAAGTGCCCACGAGGGTCGGAGCACTACCGGCACGCACGGAACCGCTGCTTCCCAGAGTTACACGTCCGCTCGACGAAACCAAAACGCTTCCACTGGTTGTAATGGCAGCACCGATCGTCACATCTTGGCCGCTGAGTTCAAGATTGTATGTTGCGCCGCTGATCGCGCCATTGATTGCAATCGCGCCGGTGCCGGTCGACAAGGTGGCATTGCCAGTCATGGTGACCGGACCGCCCCAGGTTTGGCTGGTATCGACAGTCGTGACGTTGCCGTCCAGCGTGTAGGTCGCGCCCGAGAGAGTCTCAAAAGAAAATCCGCTCGATACCGCCAAATTGCTGCCGCTCACGCTATACGGAATGTCTGGCCATGTGAGCGAACCCTTGGCCGTGCCCAGAGAAGTGTTGGAAACAGTGCCGCCTGCGACCTTAAACGTGTTCGGTGAAATTGCCATCCCCGTCGCGTGGCTCCCCGTCGAGCCGAAGGCGGCAGCCCCTTTGTAGGTGTCTCCAGCAACATAGGTAACCACTGTGTTGCCGTTCGGTACGCTGTTGCCGGGCAACGCAAAGTAGTAAAACCCATTCGCTCCGGTCGCCGTTTTCGCGAAATTCACACCGTTGGCGATTGCTTGAATGGTCTTGCCACCGCCTAGGCCGCTTGCCAGACCCGATATCACCTGTGGGGTGCCGCTAAATTGCCATTTCAAGTAAGGATAGGAAACGCCCTCAATGATGCTCCATGTGTTGGTGAGGTCCCATTCCCCGGCCGCTGTTCCTTGAGGAGTATAGGAGGCTTGCTTCATCATGTTGTCGGTGGTCCGGCCCGTTACTCCGGATGTAGTACCGCCACCGATGATACCGAGGGCAGGCTGGCCTGACGTTAAGATGTCCCAGTAGCTGTTGCTGATCGTGCCGGCGAAATTGTATCCCACCAAACCACCGACGCTAGAGTAAGTGGCAGCGCTGCTCACGCTTCCCGTGGCGTAGCTATTGCTGATACTTGCGCCGTTATACCCCACCAACCCGCCGACGCTGCAGTTAGTGTTACCACTATTGCAAACGTAAATGCCGGAATCGCTATTCCCGCTCACGCTGCCCGTGGCGTAGCTATTGGTTACCGTACTGTAGTTTTCTCCCACCAGCCCGCCGGCGTAGTAGCCACCCCCGCTCACGCTGCCTGTGGCGTAACTGTTGCTAATCGGACCGCTATTGCTGTACCCCACCAGCCCGCCAATCCAACTCTTCCCGCTCACGCTGCCCGTGGCATAGCTGTTGCTGATCGTACTGCTACCGATGTTGTTCCCGACCAGCCCGCCCACCCATCCGCTATTGCCAATGCCGCTTACGCTGCCGGTGGCGTAACTGTTGCTGATGCTGCCGGCGCCATCGTTCCGTCCAACCAACCCGCCGACCTTCAGGGTACCGTTCACGTCGCCCGTCGCATAGCTGTTGCTGATCGCACCGCCGTAGTTCCGACCCACCAGAGCACCGACGTAGTTATTCCCGCTCACGCTGCCTCCTACCAGTCCTACGTTCCTGATTGCGGAGCCCGTATTCGCCCATCCAAACAGCCCGACTTCTGTTGTTTCTGTTGGGCGATTAATGCTGAGGTTGGTGATGGTGTGGCCCAAGCCGTCGAAGGTGCCGGTGAAAGCCGTTGAGCTTCCAATCGGCACGAAGCCAGCGCCTGCGTTCCAGGCATTGGCGGGCGTTCCGCAACCGCTCGTGGCGCATGCGTCGATGCTGCTGCCTAGGACGTATTTTCCGGCCAGGTTAGCCGTTGCTGCCATACGTTGCAGAGTCATCGTGCCTGGCGACGTCGTCGCATCAGCAGCCACACCTAGCGCGGTGATAACAGTGTAGCTTGTTGGCGAAACGTCGTTACCCAGTTTGGTACTGAAGATATTAGACGCGGCCGCGCCGGCCGGAAGGTTAACCTGTATGCCAGAAGCAAGCTTGTAGCCGCTGGTGTTGCCCGCTGCTATTGCCGATTGGCCGTATTCTAGGGCAAGGCTGGCGGTGCCTGAGCCATTCAGGTTGGCATTGATGTTGATGTTCCGGTAAGCGCTGAGAGTGAGCTTGTTGGCCGCCCAAGAAACTGCATCGTTGACGAAGATATCGCCATTGCCAGCTGCATTGCCTGCGCCGCAGGTGGCGCCTGTGCAAGTCGCCGAGCTGATATTGGTCTGAATTACGACCGCCGCCAATCCGAGCGCCGTGGTCAACGCCCCGCCGGTGATGTCTCCTCCAGTCGCAGCAATGGTGAAGTCGTACGGGTCGATCAGCCAGGTGCCGGCCAAGCCCATGGACGCAGCGGTGGTGATCTTTGTGTCGCTCGCTATCTTCAAATGGGCGGCCGAAGTTTCGATGAAGCCGCCGTTGCCCATGGGGCCGCTGGCTTGCGTCGAGAGCGTGCCATGCACATTGAGTTCGCCGCTTAGCTGGCCATTGATTTCGGTCTTCGCGATGATGCGACCACCCGCCGTTCCGTCGGCACTGATCATACTGGTATCCACAAGCTCGATCGCTTTCGCGGCTTTGAGGAAAATCCGTCCACCTTCCTTCACCAGGCTGGAGGCGTTGAGCGTGCCGCTGTTCTTCACTAGCACGCCCGCCATGCCGATGCGGCCGGCTTCGGAAATGATCTGCCCGAGGTTGGTGACGTTGCCTTCGGCACCGGTAATGTCCACCTTGACTCCAGGGGTGCCGGTGTCGACGAGTTGCGCCGTTTGCCCGGCTGCCAGCAGGACTTCGCCATTGGGCGCATTGATGACGCCGTGATTCTCTATCGCCGGCGCAATCAGGTAGATGCTGCCGCCGCTGGGGGTGGCAATCTGTCCGTGGTTCTCAATTTTGCCGGCGTTCGGCGTGGCGCCGAAGTTCAGACGCCCGGCGAGGAAATCTTCGTTGCGAACGTTGAGTGTGCTAGCGATGAATCCGGCAACGTCGATGCGCGCGCCCTGGCCCACCATGATGCCTGCCGGATTCACCAACCATACGCGACCGTTGGAACTTAGCGTTCCCAGCAACACTGAAGGATCATTGGCGATTACGCGGTTCAAGACGCTGCTACCGGCGGAAACCTGGTTAAAGCGCGTGGTCTCACTGGCACCGATGGAGAAGGTATTCCAGTTGATAATGGCGCCGTTGCTGTTGGTCACCGACAGCAGCTTGCCCGTCTGAATGAAGTTCGCATTGCCGTTCACTACCTTGGGCGCAGCGGGGTTGCACCAGGCCGGCGCGGACGCGAAACAGCCGGAGATTGCTGCAACGATCAGGCGCTTCCTCGCCGAAATCTGTCTGTGGCCAAGTGATTGCCGCCCTACGCTGGACAAAAGGCTCGTCGCTTTATCGGCCATGGCTCATCCTTCCCATTTGTGCGGGGGGGCCGTGCGGTGCGAACCCCTCTGATGCGAAGCGGCAAAACCGTGAGACCGCATACTGCCCATGGTACAGGTAAAACCATACCCACCCAATGGGTACTATTTCATGGGTACTATTTCATGTGATCTGTTTTGATGGTCGGAATAGCGACCGTACGGGAAGATTGCTAGCGGCGCCGACCTGGGTTGTTGCGAGCCTGCCGAACAGCTTGGCGCAAACTTCCTAGCGGTACGACGCTGGGAGGTGCTGAGTACCAAACAAGTAAATAACCGGCCAACCAACGTGTTTCCGAATCGGTGACAGCGTTAGGTGCGCCAACGTACATACGTCTATTCCGAGCAATGCTACATTTTTTTGCTTTCTTAGCGACAATCGGAGGCGAAATGAACCCAAGGTCTGTAGTTGCGCAGCCAGCCGGCATATCGTTCATGGTGGTGCAACATGGCGCGAAGTGCGCTCCCCTGCTGGTTCGGCGCCGAAGCTATTTCGGTAAGGTCGGGCGTGCGGCCGCTCGCAAGGAGATTCAAACCGCGTATGCGCCAAACGAGTTCCCCTCCGCGACGCGCGTGGTTTCGGAAGACCCGTTATAGGAGGGTGAGGCCGGCGTGATACGCTCTCGCACTTGAGCCAAGTAGATCGACCTAGGGGTGATCCGGGAAAGACGCCAGACGCGGGTGCCGTACTTGCCGTAAAGAACAGTTCGATTTGGCAGGCGCATAATGAGAGCAGGCCGTAAATTGCCTGGCGGCCGGTAGAAACGCGCGCAACAGTTCTATGCAGGCGAGGAACGACATGACGAAAGAGACCGCCAAGCCGATAGACCTCAGAAGCGACACCGTCACCCGCCCGAGTCCAGGCATGCGCGCCGCCATGGCCGCGGCCGAGGTGGGCGACGACGTCTTTGGCGACGACCCGACGATCAAGCGATTGCAGGCGCGCGCGGCGGAGCTGTTCGGCCATGAAGCGGCTCTGTTCGCGCCTTCGGGCACACAGTCCAACCTGATCGCGCTGCTCACGCACTGCCAGCGCGGCGACGAATACATCGTTGGACAGGAAGCGCATACCTACAAGTACGAGGCCGGCGGCGGCGCCGTACTCGGCAGCATCCAGCCGCAGCCCATCGCCCACCAGCCTGACGGCAGCCTGGCGCTCGCGGACATCGAGCGCGCGATCAAACCCGACGACTTTCATTTCGCGCGCAGCCGCCTGCTCGCGCTGGAAAACACGATCGGCGGGCGCGTCCTTGCGCCCGCCTATCTCGACGCGGCAACCCGGCTCGCGCGGGAGCACGGCCTCGCCACGCACCTGGACGGTGCGCGCATCTGCAATGCCGCGGTGAAACTAGGCATCAGCCCGCGCGAGGCGGTGAAAGGCTTCGACAGCGTCTCCGTCTGTTTGTCCAAGGGCCTGGGCGCGCCGGTCGGCTCGGTGCTGTGCGGCAGCCGGGCATTCATCGGCCGAGCGCTGCGCTGGCGCAAGATGCTGGGCGGCGGCATGCGCCAGGCCGGCATACTCGCAGCGGCGGGCCTGTACGCGCTGGAACACAACATCCAGCGCCTGGCCGAAGACCATGACAACGCCGCGCGCCTGGCGCAGGGACTCGCGGACATTCGCGAAATCTCGGTGACCCGGCCGGAGAGCAATATGGTCTACGTGGACATACCCGCCGCGGCCTGTTCCGCGCTGGAAGACACGCTACGAGGCAAAGGCATACTCGCGCGCGTCACGCCGCACGCGCGCATCGTGACCCACCTGGATGTTTCGCGCGCGGACATGGACCGCACCATAAGCGCGTTCAAGGCATATTTCGCCGCATGAGTTTCTGCCGCGGCTACATGGTGTAGTTGAGCGGAAGCCGCCCGCCGTCGGCGTAAATCACCTGCCCGGTCACGTAAGACGAGGCCTCGGATGCCAGAAATACCGCGATCGACGCGATTTCGTCGACCTCGCCGGCGCGGCCCATCGGCGTGCGCGACATCACCGCCGCCTTGGCCGCGTCCGAGGTGTAAATGGTCTTCTTCACCAAGTCGGTCAGGATGGTGCCGGGACCGATGGCGTTGACGCGGATGCTGTGCGGCGCCAGCCGGATCGCAAGGTTACGCGTCAACTGGTTGAGGCCGCCCTTGGTGATGTTGTAAGTGAGAAGCTTGGGAATGTTCAGCACGGCATTGACCGAGGACATGCTGGTGATGGTGCCGCGCGTGCCGCTGGCTAGCATGTGGCGCGCGGCGGCCTGGCTGGCAACGTAGGCAGACTTGAGGTTGACGTTTACCGTGTGGTCGAAATCGTCGTCGGTGAGGTCGAGAAAATCCTTCGACACGGCGATGCCGGCGTTGTTGAGCAGCAGATCGAGCCCGCCCATCAGGCCGATTGCCTGCTCCACCAGTGCACGCACCTGATCCGGCACCCCGGCGTCGGACTCGCGAAACCATACCTCGTGCCCGGCTTCGCGCAAGGCTTGTTCGAGCGCCTCGCCGGCCGTACGATTGATATCCGAGAACACCACCTTTGCGCCTTCGCTGGCGAAGCGCTCGACGCAGGCGCGTCCGATTCCGGCAGCACCTGCCACCACCAGGGCCCTGCGGCCCGCTAGTTGTCCCATTTTTGCTCCTTCATCGATGGCATTGCCCGCGAGAGCACGGAAAGCAGAACCCAAGCGCCCACTTGTAACATTCTTGCAACATCCATTTTTGCACGCCGCGAAGAGACTGACGCCTTGCCGCTTGCATCAGCCCGCGAACGTTAAGCCGGCCTTGCGTGCGCTACTTTGCGGCCCGCTTCTTAACCGCACTCTTGTGCGCCGCGCTCGCGAAGAAATCAAAGTAGTGTTTGTCGCTCGTCAGAATATGGTCCCGCATCCACCTTTGAGCGCTCTTGATTGCCTCGCGCGATATCTTCTGTTTGGTCCTGAGGTGCTTTTGCGCGATTTCGTGGACATCGGCCTGAAATTCCCGGTGCTCCAAAATGTGCCGGTCAAGCTCAGGGTAACTGAGCGTCCGCATCATACTTTCCTCCAGTGCAAAATGCTCCTGCAGCAGGCCGAGCAGTTTGACAACGGCGAATTCGGCAAGCAAACCATCGTCCTTGGTTGATCCGCCTGCTATGGTTTTTATGCAGTCGAAGATACGCTTGTGCTGCAGATCGATCGCCGGAATTGCGAGCGAGTACTCTTCCTTCCAATCCAATTCTTTCATTTCCCCCTCTCCCAAAAAGGAGCGCAGATACTAGCATGGGATGCCACACGTCCCCAAAAGCCGCGCTGAAAGGCAATCCGTCCGCAGCTGGCTGTTCGGCGAGAAATGTGGGTCGAGTCCGCCCGCGCAACGAAACGGGAGCTTCGATGCTCGTCTTATGAAAAGTGACTGGCGGCTCGCCGAATATATGCAGTTGCATAACACTTGAATACTCGGGCTTCCGTCCCCAAATCCCGCAAATGGGCGCAATTCCGGCATTCGTACTCGACTTGACCGCGGCGGAACGCCAGAACGGGCGTGATCCGGAGGATGAGGCTCCTTTGCTGGACGCCTATTCCAATGCAGTGGTTACGGCCGTCGACAGGGTGGGTCCGTCCGTGGTTCACGTCGACGTCCGCGGCGCGAGCGATAGCCAGCGCGAAGTGGAACGGCGCGGCAGCGGCTCGGGCCTGGTTTTTACGCCGGATGGACTCATCCTCACCAATAGCCATGTGGTGAGCGCGGCGCGCTCGATCCAGGTGTCGTTCGCCGACGGCAGCAGCGCGCAGGCGGATTTGGTCGGGGACGACCCGGATACCGATATTGCACTGCTGCGCATCGACGGCCATCACCTCGCCAGCGCCGCGCTCGGCAGTTCACGGCGCTTGCGCGTGGGACAACTCGTCATCGCCATCGGCAACCCCTACGGATATCAGCACACGGTAACGGCCGGCGTGGTGAGCGCCTTGGGGCGCAGCCTGCGCGCGACGACCGGACGCCTGATCGACGACGTCATCCAGACCGACGCCGCGCTCAATCCCGGCAACTCCGGAGGGCCCCTGGTGGATGCGCGCGGCGAAGTCATCGGCGTGAACACCGCAATCATCCCGATGGCGCAGGGAATCTGCTTCGCCACCGCCATCGATACCGCCAAATGGGTGGTATCCGAGCTGTTGCGGCACGGGCGCGTGCGCAGAGCCTATCTGGGCGTTGCCGGCGCAACCGCTATGCTGCCCCGGCGTGTGGTCCGCTTCTTCAACCTCGAGCAGGAATCCGGACTGCGCGTGGAGTCGGTCGAAGCACGAGGCCCGGCGCAGCTCGCCGGCATCGAGCCCGGCGACGTGATCCTCGGAATCGGCGGACTCCCTGTTGCCGGCATCGACGACTTGCAGAAGTTGCTGGACGAATCGCGTATCGGCAAGCGCACCGCGGTCGCGTTGATTCGACGGACGCGAAAGCTCGAACTCGAGGTGACACCGCAGGAAATGCCAGCGCGGCCCAAACGCTGAAGCCCTTGCCACCGGGTGCCGTGGACGATCGGTTACGCGAGATATTCACGATGCCGCAAGCAGTCAGCCCTCAAGCCAGGAGGAACGCGTCGTCTACGCGCCAGAAGCGTATCGGCTGTTGCTACGCATTGTTACGTTTGACGAATTCCAAGGCTGTCATTTCCCGCAATTTTTCCTCCTCCTGCAGGAAGCTTGCGACCGCCATGGGATCGAATTGGGTGCCCGCCATGCGCAGGATTTCCGCCTTAGCGGCCGCAAACGGCAAGGCCCGCCGATAAGGGCGATCGAAGGTCATGGCGTCGAGGGTGTCGATCACAGCAAACAGCCTGGCCGGCAACGGAATCTCGTTGGCCTTCAATCCGGCGGGATAACCAGACCCGTCGTACCGCTCCTCGTGGCATAACACGATGTCGGCCGCCATCGATAGATAGGGAAGGTGCTGCAGAATGGAGTGGCCGTTGCGCGGGTGCTGCCGCATGACGCTCCACTCCTCGGAGGTCAATTTGCCCGGTTTCAGCAACACCGCATCCGGTACCCCGATCTTGCCGATGTCATGCAGCAGACTGCCCCAGTAGATTTCGCGCAGGTCGCTATTCTGGTGGTAGAAGTGGCGCGCCAGAAGCAGCGTATGCGCAGCAACGCGCTTTGAATGCAGACCCGTTTCCCGTTCGCGCAGGTCCAGGGCCTCGGCCAGCGACTCGACCAGCGGCTCGTAGGGGTCGTTGTCCATGTTGGCCAACAACTTGCGGGCACTGAGAAAGCAGTGCTCGCAGGTATGGCCAGCGCCTGCCCGCAGATACTGACGATCGGTCGCAACTGCGCCGCAACCGGAACAGGCCGGAACATCCGCTGCGGGCGCTAAGGGTGCGCTGAGTTTCGTATCCATCGTTCTTCGACGGCACGGTCTCGCCAAAAGTTCCATATCGCAGTCGCGGCTGGAACTTTCCGCAATGGCGACGTGTCCAGGCATCAGTAGTGTTCAATTCTTCTTGCAGAAAGGGCGCACTGGGCAGGTGGGGATGAGGGCCGATCCGAACACGCGATCGCGAGGAATTGTTTGCGCAATTCACGAACCTTGAATTTTCGCGAAGTCGGAAGCCGCACTTTGACGAAACAAAACCGCCATATTGAAGGAGCGATAAGCGATGAACTCGAAATTGCCCGCAGCGTACGAAACCATGCAAATACCCGAGGCATTGACGCTCGAGCACGAGGAACTGCTTGCAGAGCTGAACAGGGCGGCGACCATTCCGGGCGCCGTCGGCATAGCCGCCAGGCGCGTGGTACGACTCTGCTTCACCCATTTTGCAAAGGAAGAAGATAGCGTGTTCCGTATTTTCGGCTTGCTGCACGATATGGCGTCCGACCGCGTGCACGAGGACATCGCGAACGCGAATCCAACTGCCGCGCAGATCGGTTCTGGGCGCCACGCCATGCGCCACGCACACCCGTCGATCGACGCTGCATTGAGCAAATTGCTGCGGGAAGCCAGGAGAGCGAAGAACAAGGACATTGCCGAATTGGTCCGCAGGATCAAAGACCATGAAAGGAACGAAGATGAAACGATTTACCCTTTGGTTCTGCAAATCGAACGAACCGTGCGCGCAGGAATGGAAATCAAGGCGACTTAGAGCCGGCGATGGCATGTCGGCGATACGACCATTGCCTGGCCGGAGGCTCTTCAGTCCGGTTCGAGCTCCGGTTCCTGTGCGAGCGCGATAATTTCCTCCGCCGTAATGCCGAACGTTTCCAGTACGAACTGCTCGCCGGATTCCCAGTCGGGACACAGGCTTCCACCGGCGCGGAACGCCGCCAGCTGCTCCATCAGCAGACCGAAAGCAACAAGCTTGCGGTTCGCCGGCTCGACCTCGCGCTGGCCGCCGGCGACTTTTTCAAAATCGTGATGGTACAAAATGGCACGGCAAAAGGGCTCCGGCAGCAGCCAACCGCGTGCAAGCGCATAGCCGACGCGTGCGTGGCTGTAGCGGTAGCGCATTTCTTCAACAACGGTCACCTGCGCCCCCGGCGTGCGCTCCAAGCTGTCAAATATCTTGGCGTAGTCGGCAAACTTCTTGATCATGACCGGCATGCCGCAATCGCGAAACAATGCGTAGGTGTGAGCCTCGTCGATATCGATGCCGCGGAGCCGTCTGGCCGCAGCGAGGGCGGCGGCGGCGACACGGCTGGACCCGTCCCAAAAGCGCTGCATCAACGGACTGGAGCTTGCCGGAAACGCCTGCCGCAAGACCAGCCCGGTAACGAGATTGGCTCCGGCGCGCAGTCCGATGACGGAGAGTGCCTGATGCGCGTTCGTCGCTCTCGTGCGCAAGCCGTAGAAAGGTGAATTGACGAACTTGAGCAGCGCCGCCGACAGGGCGATATCGGTGCCGATCAGCGCTGCCAGCTTGCGCGTGTCAGGCTCTTTTTGCCGCATTTCGGCGGACAAACGGCCAAGTATCGCCGGGCACGGCGGAATGCCAATCTCGCGCGCCATTCGATCGACGTCGTACTCCTGCGGGGCGGGAGCCCCAGTCTGCTTATTCAAGGCCTATTTCCAGTATCACGATTCCAGGTACGCGCCGGTGACCACTATACTACGGTCAATTTGATTGCTGTACGACCTAATCGGTGTCATCTCGTCGCCACATGACTAAGTGTGACTGCGTGCGCTTTGGATCGTGATGGAAGCCTCCTGTCGGCCTTGAATCGTAGAGCCGATGCGCCGCCGCACCATCACGCAGGTGCGTGCCCGTTGCGCGGAACCGGCTCCAGCATGCTCACGCGATTGCCTTCGGTGTCCATGAACGAGACGTATTGGCCGACGCCGGGAATCGCCATCGGCTCGCCCAGCACTTCGCCGCCGGCAGCAGCGACTTGCTTCATCGCCGCGCGCATGTTGTCGACAGCGATGACCACCGACGGATGTTGCGCCGGCCAATCCGGCTTGCGCGGAAAGAAGCCGCCGTTGATCGCGCCCGGATTCTTCGGGCCGCTTGCTGCCGTTTCGGTGGTCGTGGCAAGGACGTAGCCGCCCATATCTTCGCCGAGCGTCTGCATTTGCCAGCCGAACGCGCTCTCATAGAACTTTGCCATGCGAGCACGGTCGTCATAGGGCATTTCGAAGTGAACGACGGGATTCATTGCCGGTTCTCCTTGTCTGTTGGGGTCATTGCAGAAGGGAAGCGCCCGCGCCGATCAAATCTTCGCCGCGAGCGCCACGAGCTGATCCGTGGCGACGCTCCAACCATCGTGGAAACCCATTTTCTCGTGCGCCGCGCAGTCCTCTGCCGTCCAGTGCCGGGCCCTCGCGGTATAGCGCGTCTTGCCGCCTTCGTCCTCGAACGTAAGCACGCAAGTGAAGAATGGTTTGGCCGACGGCACCCAGGCCGAGGTGTAGGCATCGGTGAATACGATGCGTTCGTGTTTCACGACCTCCAGGTACACGCCGCGATTGGGTATTTCGGTCCCATCCGGGCCCCGCATCACGATGTAGCTTGCGCCGCCGCAGCGAACGTCGGTTTCGGCGCGAATCGTCTTCCAGGGCGGCGGCGTGAACCACTGCACGATCAGCGCGGGCTCCGTCCAGCAGCGAAACAGTTTGTCGCGCGGCGCGTCGATCAATCGGGTGAGGACCAGTTCGCGCTTATCGGCTTCTGTAGTGTTTGCGGCATTGAACATGTGTGCAGCTCCTGTCACTTTGCGGGGTCGGGATTGCGTATGCCTACTGCTGCTCGCTAGGGTCAGCCATGGGCCTAGACCTCAAGGAGTATCTGAAAGCCGCCATAGATCAGGCGCTTGCCGTCGAATGGCATCGGGTTGGCGGCAGCCTGCATGCGGGGATCGGCCATCACTTTCTTCCAACCCTCGTCGCGTAACGCACGCGACGGCCAGGTGATCCACGAGAACACGACCGTTTCATCGGACTGGCATTTGACTGCCAGCGGAAACGATGTGAGCTTCCCTTCCGGAACATCATCTCCCCAGCACTCCACGATGCTTAGCGCGCCGTGTTCCTTGAACGCGAGCGCAGCCTTCTGGGCGTGGTTCCGGTAGACGTCACGGTTGGCCGTGGGTACCGCTGCAACAAAGCCATCAATGTAATTCACGATCGCGGCTCCTTTGTAGTGCTTGTATCGGGAATCTGCACCGGCTGGTAATCGATGCTGCTGAAGACCGCGTTCTGCGCTGTGAGCAGATGATCCGTAACGGGATCGCGGATAGGTTTGCTGGATATGATCGTCTCCGTAAAATGTCCGGGTATGCTGAATCCAAGCACGTCGATGGCAGGGCAAGATGCTGTTTCACGCGCGTCGGTTGCTCGCTGACGTTAAGCCGCGCACTCGGGATTACGGCCCCATTCCAGCGAGCTGCGATCCCACTTCGCCAAATCGGCTGCGGCCTCATACGTCGTCTGCAGGAAGTCGAGCAGCGTGTCGTCCGGGGACTCCGACTGCCGGAGGGCATCGTACGCCAGAACGAATTCTCGAAGATCCGTGCTATAGAAAGCGGCGTCAGGTTTCACGGGTACTTCCGCAAATCCAGCCGGTTCCGGATAGGCATAGGAATAGAACGCGGGATAGGGAATCGGGCCTCCACCGGGCCAGAACCCGCAGCTACTGACTTCGTGCGAGTAAGCCTCTCGGCTCACCCTGTCTGGGAGGTTGGGGATCCCACCCTGATGCTGCGGGGCTCGCCGCCCTGAGAACCGCGTGACCGCCAGATCGGGGGCGCCCCAGAAGAAGTGCACCGGGCTGCACTTGCCGACAAATCGAGCCCGAAACTTCTTGAAGACTCGGTCGGCCTGCAGAAGAATACGCCAGAACCGATTGGCATACTCCCGATCGTACGCGGCGTGGTACTCGTCCTGGTCGAAGGGGATGGGGTCAGGAACTTCGTTGGGCTTCTTGTGGATATCCACATGCAGGTCGAGTTTTCCCATCTCCTCCATGACGCGTGCATAGAACGCCGCGACGGATTGCGGCTGGAGCGGAACACGACCCATGCTCCCGTCGCTCGATTGGATCGTCAGCAGGTGCTCGATGAAGTCGAAATCGATTTGGAACGTTCGGGTGCCATACGGGATGGTCAACGTGGTGAGCCCCCTGGCCGTCACGTACAGTGTGACATGCCAGGAGTGATTTACCCACGGGCATTGGGCGAGCCGTACCTTGCCGACAATCTGCGTCAACATGTGCAAGGTCGCACAGGTGTCGCTCCAGGCCTCCAGAGGCAGGCTTGGCCAACTTTCCGAACGGGCGGGGGCGGCGATGGTCATCAGTTCTCCTGTCAAACGGCGTTCGCGGTCTAAGGCGGTGGCAGGCGACCGAATCCCGTCGGCCAACCTCGCATTCGAGCGGTTTCTGGGATGTCGACAACGCCCCGCGGAAGGCTCACCGTACGCAGGTCATTTTCCGGCGCGGCTCCGATAGTCGTCGATCTTTTCTTTCAGATCGTGGAATTCCTCGCACGGTATGAGGCAGATCCTTTGCAGCGCTGCGAGCTGTTCTTCGGCTTTCGCAAGCTTGTCTACCAGCAGGTAAGTTTCGCCTAAGTACTCGTGCGCACCGCGATGCCGCGGATTGAGCATGAGCGCGCGATCATAGTGCCTGAAGGCTAGATCGAGCTGGCCGGCCTTGCGATAGGCATAGCCGAGATAGTTCTGGATATCGGCATTGCGGGTATCCCGCAATGCCGCCGATGAGAGAGATTGGATCGCCGCCTGCCAGTTCCTTGCCTCGATCGCTTGTTTGCCAGCAGCGTAATCCGCGTCGAGCTTCGATGCGGCGGGGTCATCCTCGACCGGATCTGCGAAGCCTGCAGGCGGCAGCAGCGCAAGATGCAGGCCAAAGGTCGCAATCAAACACCTTTTGTTCATTCCGGCAACGTATCTGGCAGCACGACCGCCGGCGACAGATGCACCGACGGCCGTGTTTTCCTATTGGCTGGCGAGATGCTGCCGGGCTTCGCGCAACTCGGGCCGGTCGCCATCAGCATTGTGCGTTTGCCGCGTGAGGATGCGCAGATACGCGGTAGCCTTGCGTTTGTCGCCGGTGGCCTCGGCGGCCTTCGCGGCGCTGTAAAGGCCGCGCAGGCGGGCCGGCGCATTGTGCATCGACATTTCGTACTCGGCCAACGCCAGGGCCGGCTGGCCCTGGGCCATGAGCAGGTCGCCGAGAAACTCGCGCATCGGGTAGAGCCGGTTTTCCATCGCCACGTGTTTTGCGCTGCCGTCTTCGAGGTCGGCGGCCGCGCGCATGAACCTGAGCGCATCCTCACGCTTGCCCTGTCCCTGCGCGAGCCAAGCCTGCGCCCCGAGGATCTGCACTTCGACCTGCTCCGCCCAGTACGACTGATTGGTTCTTTCCAGGGCTGCGCGCAATTCATTCAATTTCTCGATGTCCTGCTGGGCTGCGGTGAAGTCGCCGCTGCGCGCCGCACCGATGGCGCGCGCGAAATAGGTGATCGCCTCGGCGCTCGGGTAGGGCACATTGAGCGGCTCAAGCTTCGCCGCCCCTGCCCAATCCTGACGCTCGAGATAGTAGCGTGCCGGCGGCGCTGTCATGCCGGTATACGTCCCTATGCCCGGATAGAAGCCCATCTGCGCAGTCTTCAATTCATCCACGATCTGTCTGGCAAGTTGGTCCTGACCCAGTTGAAGGTATGCATAGGCCATGAAGTCCCAGGCGTGCGTGGCCTGCGGAAAGATCTTCCCCGTCCCGGGCCAGTTCTTGGCGCCGATTTGCTTGCTCGCCTCGATCGCCTCCTGGTTCGACCTGATCGACTGTTCCCACATGCCGACCATCGAGTATATGTGGGAGGGCATGTGCAGGGCGTGCGGCGCCGAGGGCGCGATTTTCGCGTACTTGTTGGCGTAAGTAACGCCGTTCTTTGCGATCGGCGCAAAGTCGTAGCTGTGAATCAGGTAATGTGTGACGCCAGGATGGTCCGGGTACTTCTTGTCGATCGGCTTCAGAATCGCGATGGCCTTGAGCAGCGGATCCATCGACTTGTGGTCAAAGCTCTCGTTCAGCGCAAGCGCGTAGAAAATCTTCGCCTCGACGTCCTTGGGATACTTGTTGGCCAGCGACGCCATCGCCTTTGTGTAATTCGCGGTGCGCACGTCCTGATCCACCTTGTCGTAGTCCTTGTAGAACTCCTTCAGCGCCGCAAGCCAATCGCGCTCCCGCTCGGTCCTGGCGCCGATCGTCTCACCTTTCTCGATGGCGTCGAGCCCGCGCTTCAGCGTCGCCGCGTCGAACGGTCCGACCAGCGGATTGGGCCGCTGCGAGATTGCGAGTCCCCAATAGGCAATCGCACAGCTTGGATCAGTCTCGGGGATCGCGGCAAACGCCTTGACCGTATCCGGGAAATAGAACGAGTGGAGCATCGCCAGCGCTCGGTCAAACTGCTTTTGCGCGGCCGCCGAGCACGACGTCTCGAAATAGACCCGGCCGAAGTTTTCCTTAGCAGGTTTGCCTTTATTGGAGGCGTCGTCGGGGTGGGCGAAGGCGGGCGCAGCAAAAGCGGCTGCGATCAGACTTACAGCAACCAGCAGGCGTTTCGATTTCATCGCAGACCTCCAGATTCATACGTTGCCATCGTGCAAGGGAGTAAGACGGTGTGATCCAGGACGGCCGAGCGAACGCATCATTGGGAGGTCGATATTTGACGTTGTCGCTGCGCCTGCGGCGAGAGGTCCTGCCGCCATGATTGGCAGAACCACTGCCGAGAGCAGGAGGACCGCAACCGGAGCAAGGATATTGAATTCGACGACCGACTGCCGAGTGGCAATTGACACCACATACCGGACCAGCTGCTTTAAGTCCATATCCGCCCCCGGACTGAGCCTCAGCGTGTTCCTGGATAGTTCGCATCGCAGCCTAAGCTGCGTTGCCTATCCTAATCGCGTATTCCCGGTTTTGTCAATAAGAATGGGAGGTATTACCATTAAGTTGACGGGTCTGCAGCGGCCAGCGATCGGCCGGTTTTTGGCAGGGAGCGGCGGTTACCCTGCCCGCTGCAAGCGGTCACCCGAACGTGCCGCAGTCGCACCGGGGCGCACCCGATGCGGTGCACTCGCGGCGAGTGGCCGCGACTGCGTCTCTAGGGTTGTGGGCCTGCCTGCGTGGCGCGTCTCAGATTAACGCGCAGTCGACAGACTTCGCACGATGGCCTCCCGCAACGGGAAGAGATGCCGGTTTCCGTCGAATTCTGCCTTTGCGCTGTTGCCGGTGTGAACAATGACGACGCGAGTGACCGGATCGACAAATATATTCTGGCCGTTGACTCCCCAAAAAAAGGATCGCCCCCCTACCGCTTGAGGTATCCAGACATGCAGACCGTAGAAGGGCGGACCGACAGGCTGCGGTTTGTCTCGGCGCAATTCGGTCATCTTCCTGATCCAATCCGCAGGCACAATCTGTTTTCCATTGATATAGCCTTGATTCATGACCAGGTAACCGAGGCGGGCATAGTCACGCAAAGTGGCAACAAACTGGCCTTGCACCCCTTCTTCGCCATGCTGGTTCTTGATCCAGTAGCTTTTCGCTTCAGCACCCATTGGTACCCAAAGCCTGTCTTCAAGGTAGCTGGTTATGCTTGCGCCAATGCGCTGCCTCATTACGGTTCCCAACAATGCCGTCTGTGCGCCGTTGTAATTGAATACCGTACCTGTCGGCGCTGATTTCTCCTTCTTCAGTTTCAAATATTTGCGTACGTCTCGCTGTGGCGCGATCATCGGATTGGTGGCGCGATTGTCCGCGATAGCACCGGGTTCGAATGACTCCTTGAGCGCGACTCCGGAGGACATACGCAATACGTCTTCCACAGTCGAGTCTGCAAAGGCGCTGTCGTTGAAATCCAGCAGCAGGCCGCCGACCCGGTCATCCAGCGTCAATTTGCCTTCGGCGACCGCGATCCCAATCAGAAGTGCGAGTACCGTCTTTGACATCGATGCCGAAAACCTGCCATCGGTCGCCTTGCTACCCTGGAGGTATCGCTCGAATACGATTTGATCGTCCTTCATGACCAGAAAACCAGTAGTGCAAAACTTGGTCAGGTATTCTTCAAGAGTGAACGTGCCGCTCTCACCAAGTACTTTGTAATTCACGGCGCCAAGCGCCTGTCCTTGCCTCAACACAAACGGCGCCGCCGACGCACTTGCCGTGTTGTGTGGATAGGCTACTTGCGGATTGATGAATGCCTTAATGCATCGGGTCTGAGCCAGCGCCACCGGCTGACAATTCAGGCACCCGAGCGTGACAAGCACGACGACTAGATTGCCAGCTCTTCTCGAGAACGAACGATTCATTGCAGCCTTACTCGGCATCTCGAGCCTCGATGCGATCAATTGTCACTTCGAGTATCGCAGCCGACGCCGAATCTCCACAGTCCGACATTCAACGCGATAACCAGCGCCACTGCGCACTCGGGGCCGGGCACTCGGTAGCAGATGCACCTGCCGCTGGCCACCTCCATGGTACGTTCACCGCTACTCGCTTGCTTTACCTGAAACGCTGCCTTGCCGTTCTCTTTCATACTGCTCGTAGCTCATGGACTCCCCTTTCGACTTTTCCATCGGTGTCGATTTGAGTGATTCGCTATGCACCCTCACACCCTCGTAAATGTTGCGCGATATATGCTCAAACGCGCAAGCCGAAAACTGTATTGTGAAAAATGCGAGCACCACGAATCTCAGAAGTCTGTTCACCGTTGGTCCTTCACGTCGTGACTTGGAAAGGCCTGCCTGGTGACCGGCACTCGGTAGGAAGGCCTATGGTCTGCGTGCGTGGTGCTAAGCTTGTATTGTCAGACGATCTTGCACGGGATCAATGCATCCTCATTGAGTTCGTAGATGGCGCATAGCCGATGGTAGCCATCCGCAATTACCACCTTCCCATTTTGGGGATCCCGCAGTAATAGAAGAGGTGAAAGACTCTTGCCAACCAAGATTTTCTTCCGGTCCTTGGCGACGTGCGAATTGCTCACCCCCAATAGCGAAAGCTGCGAAGCTCTGAAGATGTCCTTAGCCTTGAATGTCACTATCGCTGCGTTTCTAAACTTGGCAATAATTTCAGCGACTCTTTCCTCGCTGTAGATGATCCTGAGATAGGATTCAGCGGCAGGATAGTCGTGCGCCTCCACATCGGGAAGCCAATTAATTTCCTTTCCAGGAACATTACCCATGCCGAATTCTCCTACACTCGGTCAGGAGTCAAACGATACCATCGTTTCATGCGCGGTCAATTTATGCTCCTGTCGCGCCACTTTACACACGTTTCCGACCACCCGGCGGCAAGGACAGTGTGCTGCGCGATCCGCCTATTTGTATTCCACCACGTACGCATTATGGTCCGACAGCCGCCTGCCGTCCGCGCAGGCGTCGATACGCCTTGCGGAGACGTCGCAATCCGCCTCCCCTACGAGTGAGCCCGGTCCATCTCCTCATTTGATGCGCCGATGACGCAGTTACGGCCGGATGCTTTGGCCTTGTACAATGCCGCGTCGGCGGCCTTGATCAGCGTCTCCAAGTCGCGGCGGTCTTCGCCAAATGCGGTGACTCCGGCGCTCACGGTCACCTTTATTGTACTGCCTTCGTGCTCGATGCTCTGCTTCTCGACAGCTTGCCTGCACCTTTCGACGATCGTACCGGCGGCAGCCTTATTGATGCCCGGCATCATCAGCGCAAATTCCTCGCCACCATAGCGGCCCAGAATGTCATGCGGTCGAACGACGCTGCGGAGCGTGTCCGCAAACAAACGCAGAACTTTATCTCCGACCAGATGTCCGTGGCTGTCATTTATTCGTTTGAACCCGTCTAGGTCGAACATGGCAAACCCAAATATTTCACCAGAGCGGTTGCAACGGGAGATTTCCCGCTCCGATGCATCAAGTAAGGCGCGGCGGTTCAAGATCCCGGTTAATCCGTCTATGGTTGCCAGTCTGACCAAATCGATCTTAAGCCGCTGAATTTCCATCCACATAATACCCAGCGTGGCTGCGAGGTAAGTGACCATGTAGAAGAGCATGGAAACGGATTGGACGTTGCTAGGCACGAAATAGTCGTCCATTTCCTTTTCCATGAGGGTAAGAACCGCTCGCGCGGCAGATGACACGCTGAATATCGCAATTACGCCCGCTGTAAATGCCTGCGACTGCCGCCCGTGCTTAGGCAGGGTTCTGAACAGGTATTGCGAAATGCGGAAATACTGCAGCGCAAGAATCGCGGAAAAGACGACGATGCGTGCGACTTGATCTGGCGTGACCAGTGTCCAATAGGTGATGAGGATAAATCCCAGGGCCACGATCAGCCACCCAACGACATCCCCTGTTGGCTCGGCATTGAAGCTTCGGACGCCGCGCAGCATCGGGATCGCAGCGGCAAACAGTACCGTATCCGCAACGGGCATTCCGACAAAATTCGGTACCCGCCCGCGTAGCGATACCAGGGCCAGTCCCAGCGCGAAAAGCAGCAGGCTCCAGCCCCATAATTTAAGCGCCCGCGTATTGCTCTCAAGCCTCGAAAATGCCAGCGACACCACTCCCATCAGGACCGCCATGCTGAGTGCTACGAGAAGTACGCTTCGGGTATCGAGGTAAGCAGAACCGTTCATGTCGATAGGTACACCCGAGGAAAAAGGCGCAGAGGTCCACCCAGTCTGAATACATACCAGTTTGACGCGCGTTATCCCCCGGGATATTGATAAAAATCAGCAAGAAACAAGAACAAGGAAATCAACGGATCCTCGGAGCGCATCTGCGGCCCCGGCAGACGCGGTCAATTGCAGATTTCGTGCCGAGAGCCTGAATAGCGGCCAGATGCGAGACGCGATCGCCGCCCGCGCTGCCGCGGCGCCGCCAGTCGCGACACGCGACTACTCCCGTTGCCGCAGCGTGAGTGAGCTTGGAAAAGCTTAGGGTAGTGTCGGTGAAAGCGGGGGAAGCCCAAGTGAGGATCCGCTCCGTCAAGCGGTCGTTGTGTTGAATTAATTCGACAGGCTCGGCAGGCCTACCTGACAACCAATCCTTTTTCCATGGCGTACGCCGTCAGCCCGGCAGCATTGTGCAGGTCGAGCTTCGACATCAGATTGGAGCGATGTTTCTCGACCGTCTTCACGCTCAGTCTGAGGAATTCGGCGATCCCCTTGTTCGGCTTCCCCTGGGCTACGAGTTTGAGTACCTCGCGCTCGCGATGCGTGAGCGAATCAAAAGTGCTAGATGCAACGGATGACTTGCTACCACCCAAGTAGCCGCTGACCACCTGCGATGATACTTCCGTGCTCAGATACTTCTTGCCAAGTAACACGCTGCGGATCGCCAAGACCAACTGGTCATGCGTCGCATCCTTCAGGATATAGCCGTCTGCACCCGCCTTTAGGCTCGCGCGTACGTAGTCCTCCGTCCTATGCAGCGTCAGCACCAGCACGCGCACATTCGGATAACGCCGCTTGATTTCTGTTATTGCCTCCGTGCCGTTCATGTCTGGCATCGTTAGATCCATCAGCACAAGATCTGGACTCAGCTCGCCTACGGCGCAAATCGCAGCGGGGCCAGCATTGGCCTCACCTACTACCTCGATGTCCGGTTCTAGGGTTAGCAATGACCTCATCGCGGCTGCAAACAGGATGTGGTCGTCTACGATGAGAATGCGGTAGATTCTATTCATTGTTAATTCCTAGATTTCTGATTCATTCAGAATCAATGCCGCAGCGGAAATCCCGTGAGCGGATGCTTCGCAACCAGTTTGTACCCTCTCGAAAAACAGGTGTGAATCCAATTCGATTACCCTCCCTTGAATACATAGTGGACGCCAGTTATGACCCCTTGTACTGCACCTGATGACTGGCCCCGCGAGCTTACGGCCCGATTTGTGAATGAATATTCTTTGAATTTAGCGCAGAACCTAGGCGGTTTAGATTGGACGGTCTGTGCGCTAGCGCGCATAAGACTGAAATAGATCGAAATGACCACTAAACGGTAGTCATCGGCAGACTGCAACCGCGCCGGAAACCACGAGTGTTCCAGCGCGGAGTCAATTGATCAGCCTGCGCGTTATGGACTGATCAGGAAGAAGCGCTCCAACCGCTCATCCAGGAAGGAATTGGGCTCGCGAGGGATGAGCAGCGCAATTCGGGCACGATATGCGCTAACTGCCGCCGACAATCCACCGAGCCAGTGGCAGACCGTAAGACTTGTGCTTATCTGATTTAGGCAGCCTGTCACCCGGCTGTCACCTAGCCGTACTCAAAAATCCAAGCGGGATTGATCGAAGGAGTATCTAAAAGGCGGGAGAGAAAGAGAAAAAGCCACGAAAATCATGGCTTTCGCTCGAAAAAACGATGGTCGGGGTGAGAGGATTTGAACCTCCGACTCCTGCGTCCCGAATTCGCTTTGGCCGTCTTTCAATACAGGGAGTTAGCTCCAACTCCTTGATTAATTTGTATCCTACCATATCCATGGTTAGCCATAGTTAGCTTGGCAATGTGCCCAAAATGTGCCCGGCCATGTTGAGGCAAGCGGCATATCATAACTATTCTCTCCCGGGCATTTGCCGAGCTCGATACACATCGTAGTCCGGAACCAGCCGATCGTAATCTCCGTCCATCAAGGGAGAGGAGATCATGAAATCCGCGGAGGAGCGATTGCAGGCAATAGGAATATTCCATACGACCGCCATGCGCAGAAGCGCTTTGACATCCGGATCGTGAGGCTGTGGTTCGAGCGGATCCCAGAAGAAAATGAGGAAATCGATTTCGCTATCGGCGATCTTGGCGCCGATTTGCTGATCGCCTCCCAACGGACCGCTCTGAAGTTTCGTGATTTCGAAACCGAGCTCCTGTTCCAATATCTCCCCGGTCGTTCCTGTCGCATAGATCTTGTGGTGGGCCAGGAGTACCCGGTTGTATTTTGCCCAGTCGAGCAGATCGCGCTTCTTATTGTCATGAGCAACAAGAGCGATCTTCTTGTCGTGCTCCATCGCAATCTTTTTATGCGTCATACGAATCCATCCCGATTTGTTCGAGCTATTGAGAAACCCATTCTGTCGATCGCGATCGCCACATGGATGGTTAATAGAGGTGTTCGTCGAGCGTAAAGGACGAGCGTGCTCCAATGTGTCTGAAATTCTTGTCGAGCCATGTCTTGGTTCGACTTCTGCCTTCGTCGCGCAGCGCGTTGATGAAAGCAGCCGTGGTATTGGCCTTGCTCAGGCTGCTCAGTTTGCTCATGAGTTCCTGCGAGTCGATCAGATGCGTATTCAAGCGCCGCAATTTGCGTTCCAGATGGCCGAGTGAGAATCGTGATCGGTGTGCTTCACGCTTCGCGAGCGCAATCCCCTGTAGCTCCGAGAACAGCGCCGAACTGAAGCTAATCTCGGTCAACCGATGCCAAATGTCTTCTGCCCCGGTCGGCACTTCCGGCCGGCGCCGCGGGTGGAGCAGCACGACGAGTACGTCACTTGCATCGCAGCTGTAGAGCAAGGGGCGGATGGGTGGATTGGCCGATAGACCCCCGTCCCAATATGCCTCGCCGTCGATTTCGATGGTGTGATGTAGCGTGGCTAAGCCTCAACCACGGTTTCCAATGCGTGCCGTCCTGCAAATCCACGGCACCCGCCTCGATCGAACAAGCGCTGCGCTCGTCTTGAAAGATTGTCATGGGGCGCGCCATTTCGGAATCCCAGGAGACGACTTGCTTCGGCGCGCAAGAGCGCTCATGCCGCGCCCGATGGACCCCAAGACGTAACGGCGGCCGTCATTCGCGCGCACGAACATATCGGCGATTGACTCGGCATGGCGCATGGAAGCCCGGGCAATTCGACGCTGGTCCGGGCTCATGCGAGTCTGGTCCAAGCGATCAACGCTGCTGGTCGTGCTTGTTAGCCGTTCGTATGATTTCATGCTGAGGCTCCTTCCGCATCTAAGCCTCCCCAAGTCCATTTATAGCATATTGGTGCGTCGCCGCAATTCTATTGCATGATGAAATACATATATAAAACCGATTATAAGACATTTACGCCATAGTGGTTAATTCAATATTATTGCGACGCACCACATTTCCTGACGCTGTCGGACCAAGGGGCTCGTCCACCTTTAAGATCCCGACTTTAGGCCGATGGCGCTTCACAAAGCCTCATCGGTTTTTTTGCCACCCGCATCCCCAGTTGCCAGTGCAATGTCATGCACGGTCGCAAGCACCACTACTTTGGCTTGCCGACGGAATATCAGTGCGATACGGGATCAAAGCGTATGCGGTCAGCAAAGAAATTTATAAAGGGGCTCACTTTGACCATTCCCCTGGGAACGACGCCGGTCATCGGATTCGAAGCGCGGGTCGAAATTTTGTAGCACATACGACATTGACTGCTTTGCGCCAATGTCGGCCAGCCGGCCATTGCGCCAGTTGCCATTGATCGAAAAGACCTTTTCCTAAGGGCACGACATGGCATACAAGTTGCGAATGTTGTGTCAGGCCTCATCCCTTAGGAGCGTACCATGCACACGCCGGTCATCAACGACACCACGCTTCGCGACGGAGAGCAAACACCCGGGGTAGCGTTCACCCCGGAAGAGAAGATCGACATCGCCCGCGCGCTGGCTGCCGCGGGCGTTCCGGAACTGGAGGTCGGCACGCCCTCCATGGGAGAAATCGAGCAGGAAGTCATACGCGCACTCGTCGCCGAGCGCCTGTCGGCGAAAGTGATCGCCTGGGGCAGGATGTGCGATGCAGACCTGGATGCCGCTACGGCTTGTGCTCCGGACGTGGTCAACCTGTCTCTCCCGGTCTCCGACCTGCAGATCCGGCACAAGCTGCGCAAGGACCGAGATTGGGTGCTGGCAACCATCAAACGCTACGTCCCGCTGGCGCTGGACCGCGGAATGCAGGTCTTCGTCGGCGGCGAGGATGCGTCGCGCGCCGATATCGACTTTCTGCACCGTGTCATCGAGACAGCGCAGGCAGCGGGCGCGCAGCGCTTTCGCTTCGCCGATACGCTGGGCGTGCTCGATCCTTTCGCTACCTATATGGCCATCACCGCCCTGCGCGAACGCAGCAATCTGGAAATCGAAATCCATGCCCACGACGACCTGGGTCTGGCCACGGCAAACACGCTCGCTGCTGCCGCCGCCGGCGCAACGCATCTGAGCACTGCGGTCAACGGCTTGGGCGAGCGCGCCGGAAACGCGCCGCTGGAAGAGGTCGTGATGGCGCTCAGGCATATCTACCATGTCGACACCAGCATCGACGCGCGCAGGATACCTGCAATCTCTGCGCTGGTCGCAAAAGCATCGGGGCGGGCGGTGGCGCCGAACAAGAGCATCGTCGGCAAATCGGTGTTCACCCACGAATCTGGGATTCACGTCGACGGCCTGTGCAAGAACCCGATGAACTATCAATCCTTCGACCCGGCCGAACTCGGACGCGAACACAGCATCGTCATCGGCAAGCATTCAGGCTCGAGTTCGGTGCAGCGCGCCTACCGCGAGATCGGCATCGAACTCGGCGAGGCAGCGGCCAATTGCATACTGCCGCAGATCCGCGCCTTCGCCATGCGGCGCAAGCGCTCGCCCGATGCCGGCGAACTGCTGCGGATGTATGCGGGATTGGCAAGCGTGGAAGGAGTAGCGGCGTGAGCACGCTCGCGCAAGAACTCAAGGATCTGGAGTCGGCGGAGGCTTTCTTCGAATATTTCGACCTCGCCTTTGATGCCCGAACGCTCAACGTCAGCAGGCTGCACATCCTCCAGCGCTTCAATCAGTATCTGAGCCGGGCGGGCGGAATCGAGTCCTTCGAGCCCGCGCTGGCGCGCGAGCGCTGCCGCGAGTTACTCTCTGCCGCGTATCAGGATTTCACTGCCTCCTCTGGAATAGAACAGAAGGTGTTTCGCGTATTTCAGCGCGCGCACGGCGAACAGCGCGTACCAGTGGCCCGCATTGCTCGCGCCGGGAAATAGAGCCATGAGCGATACGATCGACCTCATTCCATTGTGGCTGACGCTCAAAGTCGCAGGCTTCGCGACGCTGATCTCCTTTGTCGTTGGATGCAGCATCGCCTTCTTCCTGGCACGAGCCGAGGTTCGCGGAAAGGACTGGATCGATGCGGTGCTGACTTTGCCTATGGTGCTGCCGCCGACCGTGCTCGGTTATTACCTGATCGTCTGCATCGGCCGCAATGGCCGGATCGGACACTGGCTGGAGGAGACCTTCGCAATTTCCCTGATGTTCACCTGGCAGGGAGCGGTGCTTGCAGCCGCCATCGTCAGCCTTCCCCTGATTCTCAAGTCGGCGCGCGCCGCGTACGAGGGCGTGGACCCGAATCTGGAAAACGCCGCGCGCACGCTCGGGATATCCGAACTCGGCGTATTCCTGCGCGTTACGTTTCCGCTCGCCTGGCGCGGCATCTTCGCCGGTACCTTGCTCGCCTTCGCCCGCGCCATGGGCGAATTCGGTGCCACCCTGATGGTCGCCGGCAATCTGCCCGGCAAGACCCAAACCCTGTCGCTCTCTATCTACGACGCGGTTCAGTCCGGCAACGATGCGGCGGCGAACATCCTGGTGCTCATCGCCTCGGCCGTCTGTGTCGGCATTCTGGTGCTCTCGGCACGCATCCTCAACGTCAGGTACGCGTGAATGTCTAAAATTTCATTCATGTTCTTGCGCCGATACCTGCAAGCAGCGCTCGCGGCGTGGCTTTGTCTTTGCTTCAGCGGCACTGCACGGGCAGATAAGCTGATCGTCTCGGCGGCGGCCAGCCTGGCAAGAGCGTTCAAGGAAATCGGCGAAACATTCGAGCAAGCGCAGCCTGAAGCCAAGGTCGTGTTCAACTTCGCCGCGTCAGGCCCCTTGCTGCAGCAAATTGAACGCGGTGCGCCGGTGGATGTGCTCGCCACTGCGGATCAGGAAACGATGGATCAGGCGGCTGCCAGGAAACTCATCAAACCGATCAGCCGCAGAGCTTTCGCACTCAACCGGTTGGCGCTGATCGTCCCGCAGCAGGATTCGGGACGAATCAAATCGGTCGATGACCTCAAACAGGGTTTCGTCAAGCGGATCGCCATCGGCGTGCCGGCGAGTGCGCCGGTGGGGCGCTACACACGCGATGCCCTGCAGGCCGCCAGCGCTTGGGAAGCACTGGCGCCTAAGTTCATCAACGCCGAATCCGTGCGGCAGATACTGGACTACGTATCGCGTGGCGAGGTCGACGCCGGGTTCGTCTATATCACCGACGCATGGGACGCAGCGGACAGGGTACGTACCGTCACCGAGTTCGCAAGCCGCAAGCCGGTGGAATATCCGATCGCAGTAGTCGCCACAACCAGGTCGCCGCGACTGGCTGAGACTTTCGTCGCCCATGTTCTGTCCCCTCAGGGCCGGGCAATCCTCGCCAAACACCGCTTCGGCAATCCCTGATGCGTATTGCCATCGACATTCGCAAGACCCTGGTTGATCGCGGCCGGCGCTTTGCGCTGCATGCGACGTTTGCGAGCAGCGATGATTTCGTCGTGCTGTTCGGCGCGTCGGGCGTAGGCAAGAGCCTTACGCTGCAGGCCATCGCCGGCTTGTTAACGCCGGACAGCGGAGTTATCCGCTGCGGCGATCGCACTCTATTCGATTCGGAACGTGGCATCGACCTGCCCATCCGGGAGCGTCGCATCGGCTACCTGTTCCAGGACTATGCACTGTTTCCCCACCTAACCGTGGCGCAGAATGTCGGCTTCGCGCTGAGCCGATTCTGGCAACTACGGCCTACAGGCGAGGAGCAGCGGCAGGTCGCCGCGATGCTAGACGTATTCGAGCTGCGCAAGCTCGCGGCCGCCTACCCGCGCGACCTGTCAGGTGGCCAGCGCCAGCGGACGGCGCTTGCGCGTGCGCTGATCAAACAGCCCAACTTGCTGCTGCTCGACGAACCGTTTGCGGCTCTGAACCCGATTCTGCGCGCCAAGATGCGCGCAGAATTGACGCGCATCCGCGACCGCTTTCAGGTTCCGGTCATCCTCATCACACACGATCAGGATGACGTTGAGGCGTTCGCCGAAACGCTGGTGATGTACGAAGATGGCATAGTGCAAGGTGTATGGCCGTTCAAACGCCTGCGTACCCAGGGAGCCGGGTTCGACTGCGAGAACCCGATGCAGGCCATGCTCGCTCGAGCCGGAATTCTTGCGCCAACTGCGTCAATGCTTTGAAAACAAGTCACGCAGCTTGCACACGTATTGCAGCAGATCCCAGCGGCGCTCGGGCAGCGGCTGTCCCGTCAGCACCCCTTCAACCGCCAAAGCCGCGTCCTCCTGGCCGGTAAGCACCACTTCGACTCCGAGTTTGCGCATGCGCCGCAGGAATCCATCGCCCGCGCTGGTGGCAACGATGACGTTCACGCCGTCGAGCGGATGCCCTTCCCCGCCGGCATAGTGATGGAATACCTGGTCGCGCGCCAACTCTATGCACTGCGGCGGGCCGGGTTCATGGCCGTGCTCCGCCTGAAACACCAGCCAGCGGCGCGCCTGCCCGGCGTGGCCGCTTACGCTGACGCCATCTTCCGAACTGATCGCGATCTTCATGCTTGAGGCCTTGGCTTGATCCAAGCTCAGTGCGCCAGCGCAGACTTCGCCCCGACCGCGCCTTCCTCAGCACCGAAGCAAACGGCAATTTCGCTGCACACGGCGCAGCTGGGAGCGCGGCAGATGGCTATATCCGCGCGCCGGCACAGTTCGCGATAGAAGAACTTCTTCCAGCGCATGTTGCCGCTGTTGGCGAGAAACAGACCGGGAAAGTTTTCGCGCATCAGGTCCGACAACACCTTGCGGCTGGACAGCCCCAGGTCTTGCCACAGATGATTTTCGCCTAGGCAGGCGAGCGCGATCATTTCGGCCAGACGCAATGTCGGCGCGTCCTGATCGAAAGCGTGCGCTAGCAGCAGCGCAAGCACGTTCTCGTACTCGTCCTCGCGCGTACGTGGCAATCCCGCCAGCAGGCGCGGATCGATCAAATCAATATAAGCGGAGGCGAACATGATTTGAGTCTCCTGGTATCCGGTCGCTGCGCTCAGGCCGACACCGCGGCTATCGTGGCCGTGCTTGCTTCAATTGGCGCCGACCGGGTCTCCATTTCCGCGGCGGCAAAGCCGATGCAGCGCTTGCTGCAATTGCGGCCGCAGGCTTCGCAGCCGATGCAGTTTTCCGCATGCGCGATCGACATGACCTTCTTTTCGTAGTCGTCGTCATCGTCGTCCTCGCCGATGGCGATGGTGGCGCCGTCTTCGTCCACCGCCATCAGCTGCAGCACCTCATGCGCGCAGGTCTTGAAACAACGGCCGCAGCCTATGCATTTTTCCGCATCGATAGTGATGATGAACTGCGGCGTCCATACGCGGCCGCCCGGCAGTGTTACGGAAAATGCTGCCACAGACTTCTCCTTGAGAGATTCCTGCTGATTGAACTATCAGTCATAAGCCGCGACTTCCGGATAACGGCGCACCATCTCCAAACCCGCCGACACGACTTCGTCACCTTTTTGCGCCAGTGCGCCCAAGCTGTCGAAACCGAAGCGATGCACGTCGCGGTGGTAGCGGTTGAATACGATCAGGCGGCCGGCCGCGAGAATCACGCGGCCGAAGCCTTCGTGATGCATTTTGATCATCGGTGTCACCATGACGCCGCACGCGCGTTCGATGGCCAAAGCGGCTGCAGCGTAGTAAAGATCCAGGCGCTCCAGCAGTTCGGGGTCCGGATCGTCGATCATCGCGATACGCTTTCTCGCCTCCCGGTCGATGATGTAGGGCGCAAGGATTTCCGCGTCGCGCTTGCCCTCCCAGTGGCCATGAGCGTCGAGCGCGCGCCACTGTTTGACCAATTCGGCGAGAAACGGCGAACGTTTGATCAACTCGACGGCGGAGTCAGCGAGTTCAGTCATGCGCGGCTGCCGTCTCTTCCGGAATCTCGAACGCACGCGGCTTGTCCTTCGCCAGAGCCTTCCTCAGCCAGGGCGGCGGCGTTCCGGCCAGCACTGCCTGCAGTTTTTCCAGCAATGCGGCGATGGGCTCCGGTTGTGCAACCTTGATCGGATGCACCTTGAGGTTCACCACCTTGGCCGCAGCGGATCCACCGATGGCGGCAACGTAAAGAATGGTGCAATCGCGTATCGCTTCCAGCTTGGGCAGGAGCTTGTCTTCGCTTCCGTCCTCGGCCATTTCGCCTTTGAACTGGACGACTTCGAGCAAGCGATGCCCCTCCGGCGTGACCTCGTGTATGGCGATCTTGCTCGCCCAACCAAAATGCGCGTCCACGGTATGCAAGGTCTCGGTGGCGAATGCGACTTTCATGACAGGCTCCGCAAGGTAAGCTTCAGTGACAAGAGACAGCCGCCGCATCGGCATGGCTGCAGTTCTCCGCGCAACCGCTGATGCCGACATGCGCATCGGTGGGGCAGGCCGGTTCGTGCTGGTTTTCGATGAAGACATTTCCTACCTCAAAGATGAGATCGCGCGTGCCGCGATAGCCGATGCTGGTCTTGTGCATGGCGCCCAGGCGATCGAACATCGGCATGCCTGCGCGATAAAGAGGAATGCCGAGCCTGCCTGCGGCCTGCCTGCCATGGGAATGCGCGACCAGCAAATCGCTGCCTGCCGCGGCCTGCTCCCAGTCCTCCAGATCGCCGACGCGCACGTCGGTGCAAGGCAGCTGCACCAGCACCGGTGAATGGGTCGATGTCACCGCGGCGCTGATGTGTGCACCCATGTCGCTGAAGAAATGGCCGAGCGCGCACAATAAGTCCGGTTCCGCGGCTATGGCCACCGTGCGGCCGCCGAAATAGAAATGTCCGTCCAGCATGGCGTCCTGCAACTGGCTGCGTTGACGCCGGTATTTCGCCGGCGCGTCCGTTTCGGAAATCTGCGCCAGCAGCGCGTGCAGCGCATCGCAGGGAGCGAGCCCGGTCAGCCGGTCGAATACCTGAAACGGCACGCCGGCGATGCGCTCCAGCGCCTGCGCTGCAGGCCGCATCTGCTCGCCGATGGCGATGGTCAGCGCCGATGCGCCCATGCGCCGCACTTGCGCCAGCGGCGTGCCGCCCAGCGTCGTCGGCAGGAAGGTCTCCGGAACATGACCGTCTAGCGAACCGGACAGATCGGGGAGTATGATCGGCAGCAAGCCGTAAGCCTCCACGGTTTCGCGCAACTCCTCGATGTCGCCGGGGGTCAGATGACAGCCGGGAAGGATGTTCACTTGCCACGCGGTCTTCGCCTTGGAGGGCACAGCGAGTTGTTCGATCATGCACTGCACCGCACGCGCCCAGCCATCCTGAAACGCGCCTACATAGTCGGGCGTGGACACCGGCACCACTTCCATCGAAGCGAGTTGCGGATGTTTCTCGCGTATCAGCTTCAGATAGCCGGCGACGTCGTCGCCCTTGGTTTCCGTCAGGCCGGTGGTGCACACACCGATCAGCGCCGGATCGGCGCGCTTGTGAATGTTGACCAGCGCCTGTTCCAGATTGTCCAGACCGCCGAGTATGGTCGTCACCTCGCCCATCGCCGTGGTCTGCAAGGGAATGGTTTCGCGGAAATGGCGCACGAACAGCACCAGTCCGAATGCCGTGCAGCCCTGAGACCCGTGCAGCAGAGGCAGGCAGCGCTCCATGCCGAGGAACGCGAGCGAAGCGCCTATGGTCGAGCTCATCTTGAGCGGATTGACCGCGCAGGCCTTGCCGGCTGCGGCCCCTTTCGACACGGTGCTCACGCAGCGCCCTCCTCTTCCCAAGGCGCCCGCGCCTGCAACTGCGCCCAGATCGGATTGGCCAGGGTGCGGTCGATCTCGCCTACGAGGTTGACGATGCCCTCGTAGCCCGCGTATCCGAGGTGGCGCTCCTGGTTGACTTCGACCCAGGGCGTCTTCGCCTTCAGGGCGACGAACTGCGAACGTCCGCCGGAGAGCATGATGTCGGCCTTGGAGTCGCGCAGCATGCGGTACATTTCGCGCGCCGGCAGCTCGTCGAACATGTGCGCGTCGGTGCCCATGATTCGGGTGACACGCTCGCGGTCGCCCTGGGTGGACTTGCGCATGCTGGTGCCGACGATTTCCATGCCGACTTCCTGCAGGGCCGAAACCACGGCCCAGGACTTGATGCCGCCGGTGAAAAGCAGCACGCGCTTGCCCCGCAGACGCACCTTGAACGGTGCGAGTCGAGCGCTGACCCTGGCTTCCTCGCGCGCGATCAACGCCTCCACGCGCTCGGGCAGATCGGCGGGGCCGCCCCGCTTGACCAGCAAGGCCGCGATATTGCGCAGGCAGTCGCTCATATTGGACACGCCGTAGAAGCTGCCTTCAAAGAAGGGAATGGCGTAGCGCTGCTCCATCTTGCGCGCGACGTTGATCAGCGCCTGCGAACACAGCATGATCGCCGCCTTCGCGCGATGCGAACCGGCGATGTCGCGATAGCGCGCGTCGCCGCAGAAGGTCGCGAGCACGCGGATGCCGAGTTCGTCGAACAGCGGCTTCACCTGCCAGAATTCGCCGACCACGTTGTATTCGCCGATCAGGTTGATGTCGGTAGGCGTGGTGAATTCCGGCTCCATGGTGCCGACCACATGCTCGAGCAAGGCTTCGCCCCCGAGCTTGTTGCCGAGGTTCTTGCTTCCAGCGAACCCGGGCACGTTGACCGGGATCACCGGCCGGCCCAGGCGTTCGCTTGCCGCGCGGCACACCGCCTCGATGTCGTCCCCGGTCATCGCCGGCACGCAGGTCTGGTAGACGAACACCGCCGGCGGGTCGTACTTGGCGATGATCTCCTTGATCGCGCGATAGAGCTTCTTCTCGGCGCCGTAGATGACGTCGAATTCGCTCAGGTCCGTGGTGAAGCCGGTGCGGTAGAGTTGCGACCCGGAAGAAAACACATGGCGCGAGTCCCAGGAATTGCCTTCGCAGCCGATGGGGCCGTGCACCAGGTGCGCCACATCAACAACCGGCTGCAAGGCGATCTTGGCGCCGTCGAAGGCACAACCGCCCGCAGCTGATCCCGGCGTAAGCTGTTTCGCGCACCCCTTCTTGCGTTCCTTATGGTCCTTGGCCTGGTTGACGGCGCAGGCCGGCTCCTGCATCAGGTCTACGATCTTGTGCTTGAGCATGCTCATGCTATGGCCTCTTGCGCTTGGGGCTGGAAATCCGGGTCTAGAACTTGACCACGATATCTTCGTCGAGCAGCATGTACTGGCAGGCGAGACGAAAACGCGGCGCCACGTCCCGGACTTCGATGTCGGCGAACTCGGATAATTTCATCTTGCCCGCGGTCATCAGCGTGAGCTTTTCCTTTTCCGTCAGGTGCACGGCCATCGACGGTTTGCCCAGCGGAAGCACTTCGACGGCGCAGGAGCCGCACTCGCCTTTCTCGCACTCGCAGTCGATCGGCACCTGGTTCTTCTTCGCCAGGCCGAGTATGGTTGCGCGGTCGCCCGCCGCCGCATAGACGGTCAGGTCCTTCCTCAATTTGGGCGAGCTGAAAGTTATGTTTGCCATCGCTTGTTTCTCCTGAATTGGGTTCAGCAATTCTGCTCAGCGCACCAGATCGAAGCTCACGCCTTTGGCGTCGGCATCGAGCACATCGAAAATCTTGTCGAGTATCCGCACCAGCAGGTTCAACCCACCCTGGTAGCCCCAGATGGGGAAGCGGTGATGGTGGTGACGATCGAAGATGGGAAAGCCGACGCGGATCAGCGGCACGCCGGTGTCCCGCTCCAGGTACTTTCCGTGGCTGGACCCAATCAGGAAATCCGCAGGCTCGGTGGCGAGCAGCGAACGCATATGCCACAGGTCCTTGCCCGGGTAGAGCTTGGCTTCCTTGCCGAACGGACTGTCGGCAAGCAGCGCTTCCATCCTGACCGACCAGTCCTTGGTGGCATTGGTGCAGACGATATGCGTCGGCTCCGCGCCCAGTTCCAGCAGGAAAGCGGTGAGCCCTATGGTCATGTCCGGATCGCCGAACAAAGCGAACTTCTTGCCGTGGATATAGGCCTGCGAGTCGGCCATCGCGTCGACCAGGCGCCCGCGGTCCAGTTCCAATTCCGCCGGGATGAGTTTGCCGGTGATGCGGGAGACCTCGGTGAGAAAGCCGTCAGTCGCGCTGACGCCGATGGGACAGTTGAACTTGACTACTTCCTGCCCGGCCTTGGCGATGTACTCGCCCGTCTTCACCGCGCTGATCGACTGCAATAGAACAGTCGCCTTGGCGTTCTTCGCCGCTACCGTTGCCGCGAGCGGCGTGCCGCCCGCATACATACGGAATTCGCCGTCGGTAGGCGTGTCGAACACGTCGGATGCATCGCCGAGCACGGTCGCCTCGACCTCCATCAGCGACATCAGGCGCTTTAATTCGCGGTTGTTGCCCACGCAGTAGCCGTCGAAGCCGCCGACCAGATTGATCGCTTCGCATTCGGTTCGTTCACGCCCTTCCCAGAAATGCGTCAGGATGCCCTTGATCATGTTGTCGTAGCCGGTGACATGACTGCCGACAAATGATGGCGTGTGCGCGAAGGACACCGGAAAATCCGCCGGTACGGAACCTTTTTGCTTGGCGTTCTTGATGAAGGCGTCCAGGTCGTCGCCTATCACTTCGGCCATGCAGGTGGTGGAAACGGCGATGTGTTTGGGCTTATACAGCGCATAGGCGTTCGCCAGGCCGTCAACCATGTTGGTCATGCCGCCAAACACCGCGGCATCTTCGGTCATCGAATCTGAGACGCAGGAGGTCGGTTCCTTGAAGTGCCGCGTGAAGTGGCTGCGAAAGTAGGCGACGCAACCCTGCGAGCCGTGCACGTAGGGCAGCGTTCCCTCGAAGCCTGCCGCGGCGAGCACAGCGCCCAGGGGCTGGCAGGCCTTGGCCGGGTTGATGACCACGCCTTCACGCTTGAAGTTGAGTTCGCGGTACTCGGCCGACTTGGTCCAGTCCTCGATCTTCGCCACCTGCTCGCACCCGGGAGCATTCTCGAATTGCTTTTTCCTTTGCATCAGCTCCTGATACTCGGGCTGGAGGAACAGTTTGCTGTGATCGACGATGCTGTCAACGGTCTGCGACATGACTTGCTCCTTGAAATCTGCTGCACGCGAGGGGACGTCCCCCCCTGTTTTGCCTAAATGGCGCTCATTTCTTCCACGGTGCCCTGGTCAGGCCCCACACCGGGCTGTTGATCGCCATATCCATGTCGCGCGCGAAGATGGCGAAACCGTCGTAGCCGTGATACGGGCCGGAATAGTCCCAGGAGTGCATCTGGCGGAAGGGCACACCCATTTTCTGGAAGATGTACTTTTCCTTCACCCCGGAGCCGACCAGGTCGGGGCGGATCTTGTCGACGAAGCTCTCCAGTTCGTGCGCGGTGACATCGTCGTAGATCAGAGTTCCGTCTTTGACGTAATGCGTGGTGCGCTGGTAGTCGTCGCCGTGGCCGAATTCGTAGCCGGTGCCGACCACTTCCATGCCGAGGTCCTCGTAGGCGCCGATGACGTGGCGCGGCCTCAAGCCCCCGACGTAGAGCATGACTTTCTTGCCTTCCAGGCGCGGCTTGTACTTGGCCACGACGGCATCAGCGATGCTGCGGTATTTCTCTATCACCTTTTCCGCATTTGCCCTGATCGTGTCGTCGAAGTGCGCCGCGATCTCGCGCAGGCTGGCGGCGATGCGCGCCGGCCCGAAGAAGTTGTATTCGAACCAGGGCAATTTGTATTTTTCTTCCATGTGGCGCGCGATGTAGTTCATCGAGCGGTAGCAGTGCAAGAGCAGGAGCTTGCCGCGCGGCATGGCTTCGATTTCCGCCAGCGTGCAGTCGCCCGTGCCCTGAGCGATCACGCGCAGGCCCATTTCCTCGAGCAGGATGCGCGAGGCCCAGGCGTCACCGCCGATGTTGTAGTCGGCCATCAGCACCACGTCGTAGAGCGTGCTGTCCCTTTGCACGCTGTAATCCTGCTTGTCCAGCACCCAGTCGCGCATGCTGTCGTTGGCGATGTGATGGCCCAGGGATTGCGACACGCCGCGAAAACCTTCGCAGCGCACCGGCACAATGGTCATGCCGGTCTCTTTCGCCTTCTTCTTCGACACGGCTTCGATATCGTCGCCGATCAGGCCGATCGGGCACTCCGATTGGATCGAGATGCCGCGCGCCAGCGGAAACAGGCCCTGCAACTCGTCGACGATCTTGTCCAGTTTCTTGTCGCCGCCGAAAACGATATCCTTTTCCTGGAAATCGGAAGTGACCTGCATCGAGCCGAAAGCGTCGACGCCGGTGGTGCCGCTGTAGTAGTTGCGCCGCGTCGACCAGGAGTAGTGCCCGCAGCCTACCGGGCCGTGGCTGATGTGCAGCATGTCCTTGATCGGCCCCCACACCACGCCCTTCGAACCAGCGTAGGCGCAGCCGCGGATGGTCATCACGCCGGGCAGCGACTTGATGTTCGATTTCACGCCGCAATCGGGATTGGCCGATTCGAACACGCTGAGGTGTTTGGCGCGCTTCTTTCCGGCTTTTTCCGGATAGGCTTCCAGCACCTCGTTGATCAGCGCGCGGTTGCGGGTCTTGTCGTCCAGTACAGCACTCATTCGGTTCTCCCGGTGGATTTGCTTAGGTGCAGATCGTTCAAGCGGCGACGGCCGCTTTGCCGATGATGGATTCGTCCTCTTTCTTCATGATGCCGAATTCGAGCAACAGCTCTTCGAGTTCGTCCATGGTGATCGGCGTCGGGATCACGCCCTTGCCCTTGTTCTCATGGATCTTGCGCGCGAGGATGCGATATTCCTCGGCCTGCTTGGAGGTCGGGTCATACTCGAGCACGGTCATACGGCGCAATTCCGCGTGCTGCACCACGTTGTCGCGCGGCACGAAATGGATCAGCGTGGTGCCGAGTTTTTTCGCCAGCGCGTCGGCGAGTTCGTATTCCTTGTCGGTCTGGCGCTCGTTGCAGATCAGGCCGCCCAGGCGCACGCCGCCGGCATTGGCGTATTTGAGAATTCCCTTGGAGATATTGTTGGCGGCATACATCGCCATCATTTCGCCGGACATGACGATGTAGATTTCCTGCGCCTTGTTTTCGCGGATCGGCATGGCGAAACCGCCGCAGACCACGTCGCCCAGCACATCGTAGGAAACGTAATCGACACCTTCGTAAGCGCCGTTTTCCTCGAGAAAATTGATTGCAGTGATCACGCCGCGGCCGGCACAGCCCACGCCGGGCTCAGGGCCGCCGGCCTCTACGCAGCGAATGTCCTTGTACCCGGTCTTGAGCACGTCTTCGAGTTCAAGATCTTCGACCGAGCCGGCTTCGGCCGCGAGCGAGAGCACGGTGTCCTGCGCCTTGGCGTGCAGGATCAGGCGCGTGGAATCCGCCTTGGGGTCGCAGCCGACGATCAGAATCTTCTGACCCAGATCGGCCAGCGCCGCAAGAGTGTTCTGAGAAGTGGTGGATTTGCCGATTCCGCCTTTACCGTAGAAAGCGATTTGACGCAGGCTCATGAGATTTCCCCTATCAGGTTAAGTTCGGGGCCTTGGGAAACGACCCGTTCGAGCTCACTATTGCAAGGGCTGTGCCAGAGCACACAAAATCTCACACGATATTGATTTATTGCTATTTTCATGCGGCATGTTGCAATTCCTGTGATGTAGCGAATGCGACAAACATGGCGTATGCCTGTAGCAAACCCCTCAGCATGAAATTTCGCTTCGCCTCTATGTAAGCTGCGGCGGAACGCTTATTGCTTGTTCTCTGGCGTGAGCTTCCCTATCCATACCCCGCCCGCCGTACACAGCACCAACTTTGTCGGCATACCCACCGGTCTGCTCGCGAGCACGGCGTACAACGACTATCCGGCCGTGCTGCATATTCACGGCGTGCGGGAAACCAACCCCACTTTGTTCCGCATGCTCGCTGACGCCACCTGCGTCGCGGACGGTATCGAAGCCTTCTGCAACTATATGCAGACCGTATTCGAGCTCGATGCGCCGCCCACGCTGGATGCATACGGGCGCAAGCGCTATCGCTCGAGCTATCTGCGCCTGCTGCGCGGCTGGGGCTTCGACGCCAATGCGCGCGAAGGCGCAGTGTTGAAGAGCTGGGTCGAAAGCCGGTTTGGCCTGCTACCCACGTATCACAAGGTGGTCCTCGGCCATTTCCCCTCGGAAGCCTGGATGGCCTACATAGAAGAAAAGATGTCCCCGCGCTTTCACAACAACAGCATCTTCCTGCAGCTGGACCTGCTGTACGAATATGCCCACTGGATGCTGGCGCATTACCTGATGCCGGGGAAAACCCACATCACGCTGTATCGCGGCGTCAACGATTTCGCCGAGCATCAGGTGCTCGCCCGCATCGGCAAGCGGGAGGCGATCGCGCGCCAGAATAATCTGATCTCATTTTCCCAGGAGCGCGATGTCGCCGACCGCTTTGGCGATACCATCCTCGAAGTCGAAGTGCCGGTCACCAAAATCCTGTTCTTCAACGGCCTGCTGCCCGGGCATGTACTCAAAGGCGAGGGCGAATACCTGGTGATCGGCGGCGACTTTCGCGTTCGACTCGCCTACCTGTAATCCCATGCGCATGCTCCTCGATGCTTACAGAGGTGCGGCGACCGCGGCGTCAACGCTGGCCGAGCGTGCCCGCGGCGCCTATCTCGGACTTGCGATCGGAGATGCGCTAGGGTCGACGGTGGAGTTTCTCACCGCGGGCGAAATCCGCGCGCAGTACGGCATTCACAAGCATCTCATGGGTGGCGGCTGGCTCAGGCTCAAACCCGGGCAGGTCACCGACGACACGCAGATGGCGCTGGCCTTGGGCGAGGCAATTATCGAGCGCGGCGGATGGGATCTGAAAGCGATCGCCGACCGCTGGCTGCTCTGGCTGAAGAGCAAGCCGGTCGATGTCGGCAACACCTGCCGCCGCGGCCTGACGCGCTACATGCGCGAAGGCACGCTCGCAGCCCAGATGCACGAAGCGGATGCGGGCAATGGCGCCTGCATGCGCAACCTGCCGGTAGTACTGCTCGCGGTAGGCGACGCATCTCGGCTCGAGACCTTCACGCTGGAACAATGCCATGTCACGCACAACCACCCGCTGTCCGATGCGGCCACGCTCGCGACCGCAAGAATGACGGCGGCATTGCTGCGCGGAGAGGGACTGGAGGCAGCCCGGCGCATTGCCGATGCACTCGTTGTCGAACACCGCTGTTTTCGTTTCGAGCCTTACCCGAAACGCTCCAGCGCCTATATCGTCGATACCGTGCAGACCGTGTTTCACGGCCTCTTTACCAGCGAATCGTTCGAGGATTGTCTGGTCAAGATCGTCAACCTGGGCGGGGATGCCGATACCACCGGCGCCATCGCCGGCATGCTTGCAGGCGCGGCATACGGCGAAGCGGCGATTCCACCCCGCTGGCTGCGCCGTCTGGACACGAAAGTGCGGGAGACGGCAAAAGAGCAGGCAGTGCGCCTGCTCCGGCTCGGCGGCGCAGGCTAGGCTAGCAGCGGCGCCAGCCGGCTGACAAAATCGCCCAGTGGCAGAGGCAGCACGGCAATCGATTGCTCGGCGAAAAAGCGCAGTTCATTGCGTGTCGGCTGCTGTTCGAACACCGCCCAGTGGCGCTTGCTCGAACGCTTCATGATCTGCCGCGCGTACGCGCGCGCCACCTGGTCGTCGAAGCGGCATCCCAGAAACAGGAAGGAACGGCAGCTGCGCAGGCTGCGCACGATGGGCGGAATCGGAGTCTGAATATCGATTTCGGTCAACACTTCGACCAGATCGGAATCCGAAACCAGAAAATTTCCCGCCGGAGACACACTTCCAAGCGGCTTGTAGATCAGTGTATTCCAGGTATCGGCAATCTCTTCTGCAACCCGCGCGCCGTCCGAACCGTAGTAAGCGCACCACTGCCCCTGCCCTTCCGCATGGCTGATACCCTGCACCTGGCCCCAGTCGAGGCGGCCGGCAAAGGCAATCGCGCTTGCCGCGTCGTATCCGATGTCCACCAGCAGCGGCAGCCTGCGCAGCCGCGCGAGCATTACATGCAGCGGGCCAGGCTGGGCTGGAAGCGCAAACGCTTCCAGCATCAATTTGCGCAGCGTCTTGCGGTGGCGAAAATTCTCGATGTATTGGGCGGCCGCCGTGAGATTGTGCCGAATGCGCGAGGGCACCGCCACGCGGCGCGTAAGCGCCTGCGCGAGCGCCGTCGGACCGGACGGAATCTGCAAGTTCGCTGCGTCCAGCTGCAATGCCGCGGGGCCCAGGTACGGAATGACCTCGCCTGCTTGCAGGCGGGCGACAATGTCCAGCAGCAGCGCTTCGTCAAATTCGGCGCAGGTATGATCCAGCGCTGCGGTCGCGCTCATGCTTCCAGCCGTCGCGCTTCCACCGTCACCGGCAGCGGCGTATCGGCCGGCATGTCCGGCATCTGCAAATGCCAGCCGTTGTCCAGGGTCACCTTGCCGCCCCACAATGCGGGCTGCTCCAATTCGACCACCTTCGCCTCCAGATCCTTCTTCGGGACGTAGAGCGAAAACGCACCGCTTTTCTCGCGCCGCACGGTTACCTTCATGCTTCGTCTCCTGGTTCAGGCGGGTCGGACGCTGCGGGTGCATCGAGCGACTGCAGTTCCCGCGCCTTCATGCCGACGATGTATCCGCGCTCGACGAAGTCGATGCCATAGATATAGAACTGCTGCAGGAAGGTGCCGATGCTGGCGACATAACCGATGTCGCCTTTTCGCACCAGCAAATCGCCGATTTCACTGCCGATGAAGGTGCCGTCGTTCTTGACCATCTTGGTCGAGCGCACCTTTTCACCGTAGGCGAATTGCGGCGGCCGGTCGATTTCGATGAACTCACTGTCGCGCGCGCCCATGATCCCTACCTGCGCCGCGCCGCGGCGGTGGTCGAACGCATGAAGATCACCTTCGCGCCGTTCGCGTTCGTGGTCGCACCGGAACCGCAGGCGGACGCCGCCACTCCGTCAGGCGGTATGAAACAGAGCCCGCCGTCGAGCCGGCTTTCAGCGTAGTCGATGGTGTATCCGCGCAAGAGGGTGCGACTTGCCTCCGGCAGAAACAGCCTCGCTCCGTCGCGCTCGAACACGGCATCACCCGAATTCGGTTCGCTCACAATGTCGAAACTCGAATCGAGGCCGGAACAGCCGCCCAAGCGCACCTGCAGTCGCATGCCCGCCCCAGCGAGTGCGGCGTGCATGCGCGTCATCAGGCGCATGAAGCGCGCAGCGCGCGACGTGATGGTCACACACATGGCGCGCGCCTCATGCAGCGGCGGCGTAGCGCGGCTGGGAAACATCGATGAATATGGTGTCGTCCACCGGACACACGACGACGCATTGCGGCTTGTCGAAATAGCCGATGCATTCAGTACATTTCTCCGGCTTGATCGAAAACAGCCCCTTGCGCTCGATGATCGCCTTGTTCGGACATTCGATCTGGCATGCGCTGCAGGCCGTGCACTGCGTAGTATCTATCATGTAGGCCATATTGCTCTCCGTGTTTGGGTTCGATATTCAGCGCTCTATGCTCACGCCGCTGCGCAGGCCTGCGCGCCGCGCAAGCGCTGCAGGCGGCGCTGATACCAGGCCAGCGCCGAGGCTTCGATGTATTCGTGCGCATAGTCCTGGACGGCTTCGATGCCGGCGCGCTCGAGTTCCTCGCGGGGGCAATGCCCGATCTTAGCCACCAAGACCGCGGCGCAGCCCTGCAGCGCGTCCAGGATGGAAGGCATCGCTTCCTCGTCCTCGTAGCCGCCCTGGCAGTAGTTGGCGATCTTGCGCGAGCCGACGAGCTTCGCACCCAGCGGCGATACTTCGTAAATCTGAAATTCACCGGCGTGGCCGAAGTGCTGGTTGATGCGACCACCGCCCTTGGTGGCAACCGCGAGTAGGTGCTTTTCGGTGGCCGCACTGGCCGTGATGCGTGTGAGTTCGCGTGCGCGCGCCGCCTGCTCGTCGGCGCGCTCGTTCTCGACCCAAGCGCGATAGGCGTGGCGCGCCTGCATGTCGTACGCTGGAGCTGACATTTCGCCTGTCGTTTCAACTGTCGTCTTAACTGTCGTCTTGGCTGTCGTCTTGATTTTTTCGCTGGTGAATTCGGACCCGCGGTCTTCGTCCAGCATGCCAACCGCGTCGGCACGACACTGGCGACAGTGCCGCATGATCTGCATGTCGCCCTCGCAACGGTCCTGCAGGGAATTGAGTTCCTGCGGCGTCGGTCCGCGCTGACCGAGGAGGCCAAAGTGGGTCCCATGTGCCGGGTCCGATATGAGCGGCATGATGTTGTGCAGGAACGCGCCGCGCTGTTTCACCGCGGCGTTGACCTCGACCAGGTGCTCGTCGTTCACGCCCGGAATCAATACCGAATTGACCTTCACCAATACGCCCGCCGCAACCAGAGCTTCCAGCCCCGCCAACTGGCGCTCGCTCAGGATGCGCGCCGCTTCGCGGCCAGTCCAGCGCTTGTGCTCGAACGCGATCCATCGGTAGATGCGCGCGCCGATGTCCGGATCGATCATGTTGATCGTGACGGTGACATGATCGACGTTCAGCTGCTTGATCCGGGCCACGTGCTCCAGCAGAGCGAGCCCGTTGGTCGAGAGACAAAGCTTCATGTCCGGCGCCTGCGCGCGTATGAGTTCGAGCGTGCGAAACGTCTTTTCGGCGTTGGCCAGCGCGTCCCCCGGTCCTGCGATGCCCACCACCGCCAGCTGCGGAATTTTCGCTGCGACGGCAAGCACCTTCCGGGCGGCGAATTCCGGCGTGAGCTTCTCGCTCACCACGCCGGGACGGCTTTCGTTGGAGCAGTCGTATTTGCGGTTGCAGTAGTTGCACTGGATATTGCACGCCGGCGCCACGGCCACGTGCATGCGCGCGAAATAGTGGTGTGCGTCGGCGCTGTAGCAGGGATGGTCCTTGACGCGTTCCCAAACCGAATCCGGCAAGCCAGGCTTGCTCGAGCGAGCGCCGCAGGCGCCGTCCGCAGCGGCGGCCGCAACACCCCTTGACGCGATGGGAATGATCCGGCGAGCGGGGTGAGCGGCTGGGGTGATGCTGGCGTGCGCTTGCTGGTCCATGGGATGCCTGTGTGTGGTCGCACCCCTCCCTTTGCAATCCTCGTGCCAGTCGGTCACGCTCGATTTTATTGCATTAAATCAGTGTATTGACATTTCTACTTTGGAAACCGAAGTGTGTTACAGAGCAGACAAAATCCGACGCATAGGGCTGGCGTTGTCGCATTTGCGACGCGAACCATGCCAAATTCAGATTGGAATCCCGAGTAGCCGAAGGATCGGCAACCGTGAAAAGACGATCGAAGATGCTAAAAAGATCTGACTTCGACCTTGTATTTTTTCAAGGCATAGCCGATTTGACGTGGAGTGAGCCCTAGGAGCCGCGCCGCCTTTGCCTGCACCCAACCGCATTTCTCCAATGCGTCGATCAGGCGCTCGCGTTCGGAAACAAATTGCGGCTCGTCGCCATCGGTACTCGCGCGCGCATCCGGGAGGTCGTCCCCGATACGCGCCGGTTCGGGCTGCGACTGCGCCGACGGTAACACTGCTGGGGCGATTTTGATAGTTGGAAAACTACCTCGAATTTTCGTCACCTCGAGCAACGACGATGAAAAGCATTGTCCCTGCTGACAGCGCATATCCACTTCCCGAATAACGCTGCCGCGCGTCATCGTGGCTGCGCGCTCCACGCAGTTTTCCAGTTCGCGCACATTTCCGGGCCAGTTGCAGCGCTTGAACAGTTCAACCGCCTCGGCTGCAATTTTCAGGCTACGGTTGTTTTCGCGATTGTATCTAAGCAGAAAGAAATCGATCAGCAGCGGAATGTCCTCTTTGCGTTCGCGAAGTGGGGGCAGGAATATCGTGATCACATTCAGGCGAAAATAGAGGTCGGCGCGAAACTGTCCGCTCTTTACCGCGTCCTCAAGATTACGGTTGGTAGCCGCCACCAGGCGGAAGTCCGTGCGTATCGTCTTGCTGCCGCCGACGCGTTCGAACTCGTGTTCCTGCAGCACGCGCAGAAGTTTCGCCTGGAACGCAGGTGTGATGTCGCCGATTTCGTCGAGAAAAAGCGTGCCGCCATGGGCCATTTCGAAACGCCCCTTGCGCTCGCTCGTCGCCCCGGTAAAAGCGCCTTTTTCATGGCCGAATAATTCCGATTCGAGCAGGGTCTCGGTCAGCGCCGCGCAATTCACCTTGACGAATGGCCCCTTCGCCCGCGTGGAAAGATAGTGGACGGCATGCGCAACGGCTTCCTTACCTGTCCCCGACTCACCGCGGAACAGCACGGTGGCATTCACCGGCGCCACCTGATGCACGTCGGCGAATACATCCTTGATTCGCTGCGAGCGTCCGACGATATTTTCTATGTCGTAGCTGCCCTGAAGCTGCTTCTGCAAGCGATGCTTGTCCTCGATCAGTTGCTCGCGTTCAGCCGCTACGCGCTGGTGCAACTGGTAGGTCTGGCCGATCAGCGTCGCCACCAGCGAAAGAATGCGCACGTCGCGTTCGAAACTCACGCGCCGCCCGCCATCGGGCCAGCGATCGATGCTCAGCACGCCCAAGCATTCGCGCCCCACCTTAATCGGAACGCCGACATAGGCCACGCCATCGCACTCGGTCAAGTTTCGTCCGGTACGATTGACGAATGCCGGTTCCTCCGCGATATTCGGAATGACGATCGGCATTCCTGCGCTCAAGATCTTGCCGGACACGCCCTTTTCGACCTCAAGAATCGCGCCTACCCCGCCGACATCCACGCCGTCGAGTGCACCAACTATGCGCAGATGCTCCTCCTGATGCACCATGCTCACTACACCGTGATGCATGTCGAGATAACTCAGAAGCACGTTCAGAACCCCGCGTACGCTCTTCGCGAAATCCAGCGAAGAACTCAAAATCTTGCTGATTTCATAGAGAGTAATTAGCTCGCGATCCGCCTCACCAGCGGTCTTCACGCGTGCGGGAGACGCGATTTCTGTTTGCGTATCGATTTCGGCATTCATACCACGCAATGCCATGCAAGAAACGCGCCCGTGTAGACCCAATTGCGCTACGCGACTGCGTATGATCGATTGCTGCCTAGAATCGGTGCTGGTTTATGCTCGAAGCTAATGTCTCGTTATTCTTTACCAACGGAATTCGGAAGGACGAGTCTGGCGGTATCGGTAATCGCGAGAATTTGGATATCTACGCGTAGCACTGAAATTGTGTGTATTTTTCTGGACAGACATAGCACGTATCGACTTCTGCGATTTTGCGCAATGTGCCCACGATGTGCCCGGAGGTTTTTGAAAAACTTGGAAAAAACACTCCAACATTATGATTATGTTGAAGTAATTGATGGTCGGGGTGAGAGGATTTGAACCTCCGACTCCTGCGTCCCGAATTTGCCCTTTTGGTTATGCAAGATTATTTATCAATAACTTACGCAGGCCGATTCCGCGCAATCGTGACAGGAAACGACAGAAAATCAATGCATCGGACTGGAAATGGCTACGAAATGGTTACGTGACTTTCGGAAGTGCGCGGATCGATTGGATGTTCGCCGCTAATTCGCCAGATTGATTATCGCGCTAGAATTGTTCACAGAGTTGTCATCAGAAAAGCATCAATGTCCGTGGAATATCTACCCGAAAAGAACGTTACTCGGTACCTTGCGTACTTCGATTTACTTGGCACGCAAGAATTGATTCAAGCCAAGAAGATCCGCCAGGTTTTTGCCGCATACGCAATAGCGAACAAGAAACTTGCCGCTTGGAGTAAACGCCATCCGCAAGTTGCGCAAGCGTGGTTTTCAGACACATTCATTTTGTACACTAAAGACGATTCGGCGCAGTCGTTCCGCGCGATCGAAATAGTGTGCCGCTGGTTCGTCTACTCTTTGCTTCGAAATCGAATTCCCGTAAGAGGTGCATTAGCTTGCGGAGAGTTCTACGCTGACGTTCGCACGCGCAGCTATCTAGGCGAAGCCCTGCTTGAGGCATACGAGTGGGGCGAAAACCAGGATTGGATTGGATTTATTCTTTCACCATCGGCCGCCTCTCGCTTGGAGTCCGTTGGCCTTGCACCGCAAGAAAAACTCAACTACCGCGCCCACGACGTTTGCTTCAAGAAGAAACCGAATGGCGTCTGCACAGTTTCGATCGCATGTCTTCTGGGCAACTGGATCAAATCCGGCAACGACGAAAATTTCTTATTGCGGCCGCTGCGAGAAATGTGCAATAAGCAATCCGACAAGCGGGTTCGCGACAAATATGAACGCACGATCGCTTTCTTGGAAAAATATGACACCGTGGGTCTCGTCCGTAATGGTAGCTAATGGGGTATTGGAGTGGAATTCATATGGATTAGAAGCGGTATAGGCGTTGTGGTACTCGCAGCACTTTGCAGCAACGCCTTTGCTAGCTGGACGGAGATTCCTATCGGAGGTGATAGTAGAATATTTTTTGACCGTGCGACCATCCAGAAATCCGGCAATTTAGTAAGAATGGTTTGGCTGCAGGAATTAAATGAACCCGCCTCTATAGCGCTGAAGGCTCGAAGGCGTATCTCGTACACGTCCCAGATATTTCAAGCTGAATATGACTGTTCGGCCACCACCGCCAGAATTAACCGACTTACCTATTATTCTGGCTCTATGGGAGCAGGCGCCGGATACGAGAGCCCTTCTAGGAACGATGTTGTGATTGCAGTATCGGATGGTAATAGAGTCTGGAGGCCGACTCTCTTGATCGCATGTGGCAGGTAAACCTAGGGGACCACGACTGTCTTAAAGAAGCGTTCTGCGCGCGGAGGGTCAAGCGTCTTGAGCCGCTTGTAGACTTCCGTCACCTTGCCGCGTTGCCCTGACGCAGCGTACGCGATGCCCAGTAAGTGCCACGCCTCGGTGTATTCGGGATCGATGCGCAGTGCCTGTTGCAAGGCTTCGATGACCTTTGATATCTGGCCCGAATGGCTATAGGCGTAGCTCAAGTTGTACCACGCCAGCGCATACTCCGGATTGATTCGCAGGGCCTGCTTGAAGGCTTCGATGGCCTTCGGGAGCTGGCCGGTGTCAGTGTAGGCGTTGCCCAGGTTGTTCCACGCGTCGGCATCTTCCGGATTTACGCGCACAGCCTGCTGGTACGCTTCGAACGCTTTGGCGGCCTGGTCGGCCTTACCGTACGCGATGCCCAAGTTGTACCAAGCGCCGGCATATTCCGGATTGATCCGCAGGGCCTGCTGGTAGGCTTCGATCGCCTTTATGAGTTGGCTGCTCTTCTCGTAGGCAATGCCCAGACCGTACCACGCGTCGGCACCTTCCGAATTGATGCGCAGCGCCTGCAGGTAGGCATCGATGGATTTCGGGAGTTGGCCACTCCTACCGTAGGCGATGCCCAGGATGTACCACGCTATGCTGCTATCAGGTTGTGCCTTCGTCCAACGGAGGCTGTAATCGAGCATGGTTACCCAATCTTTGCGGTTTTCCAGTTCGACTGCCTTGTTCAGCCACTCCGTCACAGTCTGGGCGGTTGTATCGGCTTTGGCACTGCGCTTTGGCAACTCCTTCAACCATTCGACGGGAACGGCGAAATTTAGATTTTGCCCCTCAGCGAGATAGAAAGTGGTCAGTCCCACCAGCGCGCCGTTCTCATCGAACAGTCCGCCACCGCTGGAGCCGGGCGAGATCGCGGCGGTGGTTTGGATATATTGACCGCCTTCGACTTCGCGCATGCTGGAAACGATACCGTCCGAGAGCGTAAGTTCAAGACCCCTGGGGGCGCCAATTGCATAGACCTTCGCACCGACCTTCAGTGTTTTCGTGCTCCCGACCAATACAGCGGGAGCGCTTATCCCCGCAACGCTTAGTGAGCAAACATCGCGGTCCCAGTCGGAATACCGCAGGGTGGCGGGATATTCCTTGTTTCCAATTCGCACCTTGAGCTGGCTGGCACCTTTTACGACGTGGCAGTTTGTTACCACGTCTCGGCCAGGAAGAATTACGCCGCTGCCCATACTCCGGGGCTTCCCTCCGCTGTCTATGTTGCGAACAACGACGGTGCTTTTTGAAGCTTGCTCGTAGACCTCACTGGGCGTTTTGGCGTAGGTTGCAAAAGGAGCCAGAAAAGCTACGGCAGTCAGTGCATAGCGAAACATTCCTGTTCCTTTCGGCCGGGCATGGCCCGTTGGCCATTACGTTCGGAGGTAAAGAGATTCAGTCCACGGTCACTTGACACAAATCCCGTAAATCTGCCCGTTCCTTTTCATACAAGAAAATCCGATGTCGCAATCGGTATCAAACGAGCATCCGCGCACTTTGTTGGGCTCGGGCTTGGGAGGTGTATAGCTGGGGCGAGGATTGCCAAACTTATCGCTCGGCGTGATGCATACGCCGGTGATGTTGATGTCACCGGATGCTTTCACACATTTGTTACCGTAGCCGCAATCGAAATCGCTGAAACAGCTGGCATACGCAACCCCAACGAACAGGATTGCGCCAGCGATCAATACAGCGTTGGATATTACTCGCACCGTTTCCCCTCACTCACAGGCAATCCTTATTGCCGCGCTAATCATTCAGGAGTGCTCTAGCGTCTTATAATTTGCCTGAATACCATAAGAAAGTCATGGTTATTCTACGTTGCCGCGAAGCAGTATGCAAAAATAGAACAAATCGGATCGGATAAACATATAGCGTGCGTTCTTTGCTACAGATGCAACGGTAATACCGTGAGCGGAGCTGCAATTCCGTCTGGGGAAATTTGAATGCAAAAAGAATACGGGAAACTCACCGAGGACCAATTCAAACGCCTGGTTCGAAAGCTTCCCGAAATACGAAAGCAGGAAGGCGATCTGCAAGAGGCGTTCCGGTCGGCCTCAAAGGAAAAGCTCAAGGAAATTCTAGGGGACGGGATTTGGTGGGCGCCGCTGTATGAACTTTCGCTAGTCCAGGGACTGGGCATTTTGTTCCATGTGCTCGATAAGACCGAATGGCTTAAAAGACTCGCGCAATCGCCGGACCCACAGGAGGAAGCCCTCAAAGAGATTTATAGCGAGGAAGAACTCGAATGGAACGGCGGGCCTGGTGGCGTCTTCACGAAGGGGGATGTTATCGCGCTGGTTACTGCATTGCAGCGGAACATCTTGAGCATCATGGTCTACAAGCGGTCGATATCCAGTCTCATTAAAGAGGCGCGCGAGGGTGACGACAAGTGCCTGTTTGATGCAATTCGACTTGATCGGACCATTGTGACGGGACTGACCGCAGCTGCGCGTATTTCAAAGGCCGAATTGCTCGGGGAGAAGGAATTCTTCATTCACCTCCTGGCGGCCCTGAAGGGACCATCGAAAAAGCATTGGGAGGGTTACAAGGACCTGCGCTATTCGCTTGCGATACTCCGGGATCTCGGATTGAAGGACCTGAGCGATAGCCAAATGGAGCATTTGCTAGTGGACGTGCTGAAGGTCTACCCGAAGACCTACGCGGCCCGGAAGAACCTACGCAAGCAGTACTCCGAGTCCAAACGCATCAAAACCCTTTGATTTCTTAGCTCCACCTGAGAACGCGATTTCAGGTAGACGACTCCGCGATCATGTGAATATTTAATTGTCTCCGCGGTTCAGGGAGGGTCTTCCGACCTGCCGCCTAACCAATGCGGAGACGATATGGAACAGCAAGACAAACCCGGCCCGGGCAGGGCAAATGAAAGTCAACCGGAAATTGAGAAATCTGGCGCCGCCGCTTCGTCGGCGCCCGCCCGCAGCGCGAGCGAGGACGGACGCCGCGAAGCGGCGGAATCGGATGTGAACCCTAGTAACACTACATCCGATTCGTACGGAGGAGGAAACAAACGAGGGGGGGAGGGAGAAGGGGAGAAACAGAATCCAGAGCGGCCAAAGATACTTCGGCTTGGCATGGATAGCCTGTATCTCTCGTTCCGGGGAGAAATCTTACCGGCGGTCGAGCAGGAGCTAGGGGATAAGAAACTCCTGGCGCAGAGCCGACAAAAGGAAGACCAGGCCCTGGCCCAATATCCGGTCAAAGGCCATCTCTTCGAAGTGCGTCGGAGCGGAGAGCGTCTTTTCCCCTACGTCCTGGAAGATGGGGCGTACCGCATCAGCCTCGCCTCCGGGGATAGTCGCAAGTTACCGTTTGCCTACGTCAAGGTGTCTAGCGATCTGCTCGCCCACAAGGGGCCGGAAGCGGCTTTGAATGAGCTAATGGCGGTCCTGGACGAATTGGCGGGGCAGTATGAACGCTTCCCCACAATCAGCCGCGTCGACCTGTTCGCAGATTTCCAAACGGGCGTCGATCTCGGGAAGCTGGACCGGGAAGCCTGGGTGACTCGTGCCGATGGCGTGGATTCGTACTCGCGCAAGGGACGGTTTTCGGGATGGGTGGTGGGGGTCGGTGGTCAGATCAGTGCGCGGCTTTACGACAAGACCTTGGAAATTGCACAGAAAAAACACAAGCCGTATTTGCTCGATCTGTGGACACGTGCGGGCAGGAATCCGGAGCTTCCTGTCTGGCGGCTGGAATTCCAGTTGCGGCGTGAAGTGCTGGATCAATTGGGCATTCGCAGTTTCGCGAGCCTCATGCAGAACCAGGGCGGCATCTGGGGCTATGCAACGCAGAACTGGCTGAGACTCGCGGAGCCGCAAGCGGGGGACAGTAACCGGGGCCGGTGGCCGACGCATCCGCTGTGGGCCGAGCTCGCGGAAATTCGTTGGCGGCTGGATGACGTACCGCTAGAACGCAAGTATTCCCCTGCTCGCCCTCCCTCGGAAGAAAGGCTGCTGCGCCTCTTTATGGCCGCTCTGACAAGCTTCATGGCGATACATGGGCTAACCGATTACCAGGCGGGCGTTAAAGCCTTCCTGGGGCGGTGCACGGTGTTCCATGAGGCGCGGTGCGAGCAAAAGCTGAACACTACGCTGGAAGAGTGGGTCGAGCTCGAAGCACGCAACAAGGGCCGGCGGTTTAATTCTCTGCGCAATGTCCCAGACCCGGAGGAAGAAATTAAAACGCCGAATGAGGTAGACCGCGATGCCATCGACTACAGCAAAGCCTCAAGGGGCGAGTGATGGAAAAAGCCCCGAGCTTTACGGAGCGGTTGATATGGGAGTTGACCGACTCGCATATTCATACCGCGAAGCCGCTCAAAAGCTCGGCGGCATTTCCGTTCGTTCGGTTCAACGCCTGGTCGCCCTGGGCGGGCTTCCTACGATTCGAGTGCTTCGCCGCGTGCTCATCCCGGCTGAAGCGTTGCGGGCGTATGTGGCGGCGGGTTCGCATTTGCTGGATAATCGAAAGCGCGCGGAGTCGGTAGCGTGGAAGGAGTTTGAACCATGGCATACCGACGAAAGGACTCGCCGTATTGGTGGGTCAAATACACCGACGCAAGCGGCAAGCGAACTGACCGGACTACTGGTACAACTGACCAAAGGGAAGCGAAAGCCCTCGAAGCCAAGTGGAGGCTTGAGGCGTATCAAATGAAGCAATGGGGTGTCGAACCTGAACACTCCTTTGACGAATTGCTGGTGCGCTACATCAAGGCCATTTGGGACGAGGTACGCAGCCCGGAGCGAATGGGGTACGCGGTTAATCGGCTGAAACCGTTTTTCACGGGCAAGACTATGGAGCGGCTGCGTCGTTCCGATGTTTCCGCCTACATCGAAAAGCGGAAGGCCGATGGCGTAGGACCGGCAACGATCAACCGGGAGCTGGATTTGCTCTCGGCGGCAATCAACTATGCGCGAAAGCGTTGGGAATGGGACATACAAAACCCGGTTTCGGGAATGTCCCTCAGATTGCCAGAAGGCCGTTTGCGCTGGATCAGTCGTGCCGAGGCTGACGTGCTGATACGTGAAGCGGAGAAGGACCGGAAGTCGCTGCACTTGGCAGATTTCATCCGGCTGGCTTTGAATACCGGCTGCCGGAAGAATGAAATGCTGAAGCTCTCCTGGGACAGGGTCGATCTGAAAGCGAACGTCCTGCGCCTGGAGGGGGTGCATACCAAGAGCGGCAAGCGGCGGGCCGTACCGCTAGACGAGGAAGCGCGAAGGGCGTTGCTGAACCGAGCCCGGTTTCGTGCGGAACATTGCCCGGATTCACCCTGGGTATTTGCGCACAAGAGCGGGGAGCGGATTCAGTTTATGCAGAACGGGTTTCAGGCGGCGTGTGGGCGGGCGGGCATCAAGGACTTCCGGGTCCACGATATGCGCCATACCTGCGCATCCTGGCTCGTGCAAGGCGGGGTGCCGTTGCTGGAAGTGTCGAAGCTGCTGGGTCACTCGACGACTGAAATGACCGAGCGTTACGCGCACCTGGCGCCGGAAAACCTCAAGGCTGCGGTGGGTGTTTTGGACCGGCTACGATCTGGCTACGCGACCGGTATGGAAACGGTAAGGGCTATCGGGTAAGTCCTTACAAATCAGTGGTCGGGGTGAGAGGATTTGAACCTCCGACTCCTGCGTCCCGAACGCAGTACTCTACCAGGCTGAGCTACACCCCGAGGTGTTACAAAAAGGGGACGAACCCCCAAAGACAAACGCGATCAGTGCGTACGATTGACCGCGAAGTCTGCCAATTGTAGCAAACTGTCGCGGTAATTTGAATTCGGCAAGTGTTCGATCGCGGCGCAGGCCCCTGCGGCCTCGCGCCTGGCCTGCTCGCGCGCATAGTCGAGCGCCCCGGTATCGCTAATGGCTTCGAGCACCGCCTGGAAGTCGTCGCGCCCGCCGTGCTCGATCGCATGCCGCACCGTTTGCACCTGCGCGGGCGAACCCTTGCGCATGGCGTAGATCAGGGGCAGAGTGGGCTTGCCCTCGTTGAGATCGTCGCCGAGGTTCTTCCCGGTCTCGTGCAAGTCGCCGGAATAATCCAGCACGTCGTCGATCAGTTGGAACGCGGTGCCCACATGCATGCCGTAGAGCGCCAGCCCCTGTTCGATCTCGGCTGGCGCTTGGCCAAGGATGGCGCCGAGGCGGGTGGCGGCTTCGAACAATTTCGCGGTCTTGCGTCGCACCACCTCGAGATAGCGCGTCTCGTCGGTATCGGCGTTATGCACGTTCAGAAGCTGCAGCACTTCGCCCTCGGCAATGATGTTGGTGGCTTCGGCCAGCACCGACATGACGCGCATATCGTCCGCCGAGAGCATCATCTGGAACGCGCGCGAATACAGGAAATCCCCCACCAGCACACTGGCGGCATTGCCGAAAGCGGCATTGGCAGTCTTGCGTCCGCGACGCAGCGCTGATTCGTCGACCACGTCATCGTGCAGCAGGGTCGCGGTATGGATGAACTCGATCACGGCCGCAAGCTCGTGATGGTTGGTGCCGGCATACCCGGTCGCCCCCGCGGCCAGCAACAGCATGGCCGGGCGCAAGCGCTTGCCGCCGCTGGCGATGATGTACTCGGCGACCTGGCGGATCAAGACCACGTCGGATTCGAGCCGCCGGCGAATCATGGCGTCCACGGCGCGCATGTCGGCGTCGATCAGGGATTGGATGGGTTCTAGGAGCACGGGTAGAAGACGGAAAGCAAGTGTTGAAAAGCGCTTTTTTGCAGGCTCGAAATCATAACATAAAGCTTTTGACGGCCAAAGCTAAATTGCTGTATCATCTCGGGTTCCTTAGTTTTATCGCTGTCACGTCTTCTTGGAGTCTCAACATGTACGCGGTCATAAAAACCGGCGGCAAGCAATACCGTGTTGCTACCGGCGAAAAATTGAAAATAGATCAGCTTCCGGCCGAAATCGGGGCTGCCATCGTACTCGATCAGGTGCTTTTGGTGGCTGACGGCGACAACCTCAAAATGGGAAGGCCGCTCGTCACCGGAGCTTCGGTGCAGGCTAAAGTCCTGGCCCAGGGTCGTCACGACAAAGTGCGCATTTTCAAGCTGCGCCGGCGCAAGCACTACCAGAAGCACCAGGGACATCGCCAGAACTTTACTGAAGTCGAAATCACCGGCATTACGGGATAACGTCACAGAGTCAACGGGAAAGGCAAAACATGGCACATAAGAAAGCAGGCGGCAGTTCCAGAAACGGCCGCGATTCGAATTCCAAGCGCCTCGGCGTCAAGCGCTATGGCGATCAACTGATCACCGCCGGCTGCATCATCGTGCGCCAACGCGGCACCCAGGTGCACGCGGGCGAGAATGTCGGCATGGGCAAGGACCACACCCTGTACGCCAAGGTTGCAGGCAAAGTATTGTTCGGGGTCAAGGGTCCGATGAGCAAAAAGACGGTAAGCGTGGTGCCGGCCTGAACTCCGGCAGGCTCCTAGAAAAGCCCTATCCGCGCGGTAGGGCTTTTTTATTTGTTGCGCCAGTCCAACCATGAAATTCATCGACGAAGCGAAGATCGAAGTCCACGCCGGCAATGGCGGCAACGGCGTCGCCCACTTCCGGCGAGAGAAATTCGTGCCCAGAGGCGGTCCGGACGGCGGCGACGGCGGCCACGGCGGCAGCATCTACGCGGTGGCCAACCGCAACATCAATACGCTCATCGACTACCGCTACGCGCGCATCCACCGCGCCAAGGGGGGCGAGAACGGGCGTGGTGCGGACCAGTACGGCAAGGGGGCGGAGGATATCGTGCTGCGCGTTCCCGTCGGCACGGTCATCACCGACGCGCAGTCGGGCGAACTGATAGCCGATCTGATCGCACACGAGCAAATAGCGCTGATCGCCCGCGGCGGAAAAGGTGGTTTGGGCAACCTGCATTTCAAAACCAGCACCAACCGCGCGCCGCGCCAGTTCACCCCGGGCGAAGCAGGCGAGTCGCGCGAATTGCGGCTGGAACTGAAACTGCTCGCCGACGTCGGCTTGCTGGGCATGCCCAACGCCGGCAAATCGACTTTCATCCGCGCCGTATCGGCCGCCCGGCCGAAGGTCGCCGACTATCCGTTTACTACCCTGCACCCCAATCTGGGCGTGGTGCGCGTGGCCGAGGACAAAAGCTTCGTCGTCGCCGACATTCCGGGTTTGATCGAGGGCGCGGCCGAAGGCGCCGGACTGGGCCACCAGTTCCTGCGCCACCTGGCGCGCACGCGACTGCTGCTGCACTTGGTCGACATCGCGCCATTCGACGACAGCGTGGATCCGGTCGCGGATGCGCGCGCGATCGTCAACGAACTAAAGAAATACGATCAGGCACTGTACGACAAGCCGCGTTGGCTGGTGCTGAACAAGACCGACATGCTGCAAGAAGACGAGCGCGACAAAGCTTTGAAGCGCTTTGTCAAAGCGTATCGATGGAAAGGGAAGTGGTTCGCCATCTCGGCGCTCACCGGCGAGGGCTGCGGCGAGCTATGCTATGCCATCATGGACCATCTGACGGAAACACTGGCGGCCTGACATGGCCTCGTTACTCAACAGCGCGCGGCGCTTGGTCGTCAAGGTAGGCAGTTCGCTCGTCACCAACCAGGGCCAGGGACTGGATCGCGCCGCGATCGCGCGCTGGGCGGCGCAGATCGCGCAATTGCGGACACATAACAAGGAAGTGGTGCTGGTATCGAGCGGCGCCATCGCCGAAGGCATGCAGCGCCTCGGCTGGACCAAGCGCCCGCAGGCGATGCACGAATTGCAGGCGGCGGCGGCCGTGGGTCAGATGGGCCTGGTGCAAGTCTACGAATCCTCGTTTCGCGAACACGGCCTGCATACCGCCCAGGTGCTGCTCACCCATGCCGACCTCGCTGACCGGCAGCGCTACCTCAACGCCCGCTCCACCCTGCGCACGCTGCTCGCGCTGGGCGTGGTCCCGATCATCAACGAGAACGACACGGTGGTCACCGACGAGATCAAGTTCGGCGACAACGACACCCTGGGCGCGCTGGTCACCAACCTGATCGAGGCCGATTGCCTGATCATTCTCACCGACCAGGACGGCTTGTTCACGCGCGATCCGCGCGAAGATGCGTCGGCCGAACTGGTGCGCGAAGCCAAAGCCGGCGCACCGGAACTCGAAGACATGTGCGGCAAGGCCGGAAGCCACATCGCCAAGGGCGGCATGCTGACCAAAATTCTCGCGGCAAAACGCGCCGCGCGCTCCGGCGCACATACGGTAATTGCCTCCGGGCACGAACCGGACGTGCTGCTGCGACTGGCACAGGGCGAGGCCCTGGGCACGCAACTGGTTGCCGAGACCGTGCCGATCGCCGCGCGCAAGCAATGGCTGGCCGACCATTTGCAGGTAAACGGGCGGCTGATGCTCGACGCCGGCGCGGTACGCGCGCTCGTCAAGGACGGCAAGAGCTTGCTCCCCATCGGCGTAAAGAGCATCGAGGGCGCGTTCGAGCGCGGCGCGGTGGTCGCCTGCGTTTCGCCCGAAGGCAAGGAACTTGCGCGCGGCCTGGTGAATTACGGCGCCATCGAAGCGCGCCGCATCCTGGGCAAGCCGAGCAGCGAAATCCTGTCCATTCTTGGCTACGTCGACGAGCCCGAACTGATCCATAGAGACAACCTGGTCCTGCTTTAGCAGAGCCAAGTTGCGGCGTAGGCTAACATTCGCGCAGTGAATGTTAAGCCGCAAAGCGGCGGCCGTAGCCACAATCTCAAATTGCTTTAGCAGGTCAAGATTGAGGCGAAGGCTAACTTTCGCACAGCGAAAGTTAAGGTGCGAAGCGCCGCCGCAGCCACAACTTACCGCAGCTTTAGCGGGGAACTGATTGCGGCGTAGGTGCGAAGCCTCAGCGCGACATCTGCTCCGGACCGCGGCGAAGCGTGCGCACACCTTCTTCAGCATTGCCGATGATGTCGCTTCCAGGGCAGAAATAATATCTGTAGAGCACGGCCCGCTGTGCATTGCGCATGTCGCGCGGTATCGGCTGCCAGTTGGCGATGCGCGTCTCTGACCAGCTATTGTCCGGCCGGCCGTAGGCATACACGCGGAACTCGCGCGTCGAACAGCGTAGCCCCTCGAAGCTGACGTTGAGAACGCCTTCGGCGCTCTTCGCGATCAGGCTGTATCGCACCACACCGTCTTTGCCGACACTGACGGACTTCGCATCGACAAAGAACGTGAATGTCGTGGTTGCGGTCACCGGAAATGGCAGGTAGTTCTCGGGCTTGGGGAATTCGGGCGGCGGCTCCAGCAGTTCCATCCAGCCGGAGCCAGCGGCGGCTCCGCCTTCGATCGCGCGCACTTGTGCGCCGGCAGCCAACGGCAGGACGAATTGCAGAAAAATCAGCCCCAGCGCGAGCCAGGCGCGCATGGATCAGTCCAGATCCCGGGCCAGGGAAGCGCGTACCTCGGGCGCGGCAGCGCTGAGTTCGGCCTGATAATTCACATGGTCTACACCGATCGACAAACCGACGCCGTACTTGATCGCTTGCTTCATTTCGTCGCTCAGTTCAAAACGCAGAAAGTGCACCGCAGACGTCTTTTCCTCGTTCTCGCGTTCTAGATCTTCGTCGGCGATGGCGTAGACCCGGGCACAGCCTTCCACCTGAATCCAAGTCCGGTCTTCTATACCCTTCAATTTCGACAATGCGTGCTTGCGTTCCTCCGCATCCGCATATTCGATCATCATCGTGGCCTTGAAATTGCTGCCGTCGGGGACCAGCGGGTTGTAGACATCAAGCTCGTCCCGTATGCCCTGCTCCTCGAACGTGCGCTCTATGCGCAGCATTTCCTGGACCTGATAGCGTAGGGTGAGCTCGTCCTCGAATACGAGCGTCACATGCGCGCCCAGATGCACCGTTCTGTTCTTCTTGTGCGCAATGACCCGGGCGCGAAATTCCTTGCGCTGCCTGGCATAGGCTTCGAGGCTGAGCAGGCTGTCTCTGGCGATCTTGTGCATGGTGGTGTCTTGCATCTCAGTTCTGTTTCACAATCCGTAGGCGATGCGCAGCAGGGTCAAGGGATGTTCGCGCCGCGCCCGGCTTTCACCCATCCCCTGTTGAATGTGGCGCGCCGCAATCGCGCAGTCGGAACTGATGTAATCCGGGTCGCCCTCGGCCATGGCCTTGAACACCGGCCGGCCGATTTTCATCGAGCTCGCGTAGTACTCTTCTTTCACGCCCCAGGTGCCGTCGTGTCCGGAGCAGCGTTCCACCGTGTTGACCGTCGTCTGCGGCACCAATTGTAAGGCTTCGCGCGTCTTCTGCCCCATGTTCTGCACCCTCGAGTGGCAGGGGATATGGTACGAAACACGGCCCAGCGCCTGCTTGAAATCGGTCTTGAGCGCGCCGTCCTTGTGGCGCAAGACCAGATACTCGAACGGATCGAACATCGCCGCGGCCACCGCCTTAACCGCCGCATCATCGGGAAACAGCAAGGGCAGTTCCGACTTGAACATGAGGGTGCAGGAAGGCACCGCGGTGAGGATGGCGTAGCCCTCGCCCGCCAGCCGCGCGAGCGGCGGTATGTTGACCGCTTTGAGCCGGGCGACGGCCTCCAGATCGCCCAATTCCAGCTTGGGCATGCCGCAACAGACCTCCTTCTCCACCACCACATAGGGAATTTCATTGTGGGCCAGCAACTTGATCAGGTCGTGGCCTATTCCCGGCTCGTTGTAGTTCACGTAGCAGGTGGCAAAAATGGCCACTTTGCCGGGGGTGCGCGCGGTGTCCTTCACCGCATGCCGCTGGCTCTGCGCCGCGGCGCCGCGAAATTTCGATGGACTGTACGGGGGAAGCCTGCGCGCCTGATGCACGCCGATGGTTTTTTGCATCAGTGCGCGCGCCGTGCCATTGCCATTGAGCACATTGACGGTCTGCGCCACCACCGGTATCGCGGCAAGCCTGCCGATCGCATCGGTAGAGGACAGCAGGCGGTCGCGCATCCGCACCTCGCCGTTCTTGAATTTGACCGCCTTGGCGCGCAGCATTAAATGCGGAAAATCGACGTTCCACTGGTGCGGCGGCACATAGGGACATTTGGTCATGTAGCACAGGTCACACAGGTAGCACTGGTCGACCACCTTGCCGAAATCCTTTGCGTCCACGCCGTCCACCTCGCCGGTCTTGCTGTCATCGACGAGGTCGAACAAAGTAGGGAAAGCGTTGCACAGGCTGACGCAGCGCCGGCAGCCGTGGCAAATGTCGTAGACCCGGTGAAGTTCGGCGTTGAGCTTCGCTTCGTCGTAGAAATCCGGGGCCTTCCAGGCTATGGGATGCCGGGTGGGTGCCTCAAGGCTCCCTTCACGTACTGTCATTTTCTGGTGATCATCTCGAACCGAGAGCGGATGCGCGGCCGGGCAAGGCTGCCCGCCGCGCCGTCTCCAATTTGGTGTTTCTTAGTCGGTCAGCGCGTCCAACGCCTTCTGGAACCGGTTGGCGTGGGAGCGCTCGGCTTTCGCCAGCGTCTGAAACCAGTCGGCGATTTCTTCGAAACCTTCGTCGCGAGCGCTCTTGGCCATGCCCGGATACATGTCCGTGTACTCGTGCGTTTCGCCCGCCACAGCGGCGCTCAGATTCTGGCGGCTGGAGCCGATCGGCAGGCCGGTAGCCGGATCGCCTACCTGCTCCAGGTATTCTAGGTGGCCATGCGCGTGGCCGGTTTCACCTTCGGCCGTGGACCGAAACAGCGCAGCGACGTCGTTTTGGCCTTCGATATCCGCCTTGTTTGCGAAATAAAGATAGCGCCGATTGGCCTGGGATTCGCCGGCAAAGGCCGCTTTCAAGTTTTCTTCGGTCTTGGATCCTTTTAGTTTCATAGGTTCTCCTGGAATAGGTGAATGTTAAGAACTAAATATTAGAATAATCAGATATTAACATAATTTAATAGACTAATTCTAATATCTGGATAAATCATAATATATTTGTCGGCTGCTGTCAAATCCGGTGCCCGACGCGGCAAACTGCATCAACTCCCTAGCGCAGCACCTATCTCCGCAAACGTCTGAGCCACTTCCGTAGTATTGATCGCAACGCCCAACTGGCGTGCAATCTGGGAGGCCGAAAAAATGCCGCGCACGGTCTCGGTCTTGCCATCGGTGCCCATGTCGGAAACCAGCGCATGCTGCCGGCCTGCGCGTTGCAACGTTGCCACGACATGCCCCACTTCGGCGTGTATCAGGTCGACGTATCGCAGCACCTCCAGACTCTCGCACGGAATCATGATGTCGCGCACGCGAATGTCCTGGCGCTTGATGCCGCGTTCCAGCGCGAATTTCACCGGCTTCTCGCCCAGAACATCATTCGAGGTAATCAGACCCAGGACCCGGCGCTCGTCGTCGCTGACCAGCAGCAGGCGCACGCCGCGCCGGATCATGAAGCGGTTCGCCGCATCGACCGGCGCCTCGACATCGATGGTGGCAGCAGGAATCTGCCGCAGATCTGTCATGACCGAGAGTGCGGGAGAGTCGATGCGCACACGCTCTGGGTCCTGCCCGGGCTGGTGGTGACGCGCGCCGGATTGCAGCCGGTGGGCGGTAAGGGAATGGTATTCACGCGTCATCGCTCGCTCCTAGGGGCAGATTCTCGGAGCGCCTAACAGAGTTACCATCAGGCGCCAGGTTCAGGGAAGCACGAAGGGCCAAGGAAGGCGAGGGTTCCTGCCGTTCCCTCCCTGTTCCACTGCTGTCCGCCCGCAGTATTCCAGGCCAGTCTAAGCAAGACCATTAGTAAAAACCCGCTTATCGCATCGATCCCGCTTCGCGGTCCTTTCGCGCGTGACGTGCATCACGGTTCAGATAGCGCGCCAGTTCGTTCAGCGCCTGCGCGTAGACCTCGCGCTTGAACTCGATCACGGTTTCCAGGGGAATCCAGTACTCGTGCCAGCGCCAGGCATCGAATTCCGGGTGATCGCTCGCGCGCAGGGACACTTCGCTGTCGCGCGCGACGAGGCGCAACAGGAACCATATCTGCTTCTGGCCCCTGTAGCTACCACGCCATTCACGTCTGATCCACTGCGACGGCACTTCGTAACGCAGCCAGTTCCGGGTGCGGCCAAGGATCTTCACATGGTGGGCCTTCAACCCCACCTCTTCCTCAAGCTCCCGATACATGGCCTGTTCCGGGGTTTCACCGTGCTTGATTCCACCCTGCGGAAACTGCCAGGAATGCTCCTTGATGCGCTTGCCCCAGAATACCTCGTTCCTCGCGTTACAGATTACGATGCCGACGTTCGGGCGATAGCCGTCACGGTCGAGCATGATGCATTCATCCTAAACTGGTATTTGCACCATTCTTCCACATTTCACCGCGCAATGAAAGCGAGCCGTCGAAGTCAAGCTTCGCGAGGCGATCTTCGAGTAAAATAGCGCCGCCCAAGTACCCGGAAAACTTATGCGCGTCTCGCAATTCTTCATCTCCACCCTAAGGGAAGCCCCCGCCGACGCGGAAATCGTCAGTCACAAGTTGATGCTGCGCGCCGGCATCATCCGGCGTCTGGCCGGCGGCATCTACACCTGGATGCCGCTGGGCCTGCGCATCGTGCGCAAAGTCGAGGCGATCGTGCGCGAAGAGATGGACCGCGCCGGCGCGATCGAGCTGTCGATGCCGGTGGTACAACCGGCGGAGTTGTGGCAGGAATCCGGCCGCTGGGAAAAATACGGCCCGGAACTGTTGCGCTTCAAGGACCGGCACCAGCGCGACTTCCTGATGCAGCCGACCTCGGAGGAGGTGGTTACCGATCTTGCGCGCGCCGAACTCAGGAGCTATCGCCAGCTGCCGGTGCATTTCTACCAGATCCAGACCAAGTTCCGCGACGAGCGCCGGCCGCGTTTCGGCATCATGCGCGGGCGCGAATTCACGATGAAGGACGGCTACTCGTTTCACGCCGACTTCGCCGACCTCGAGCGCGAGTACCGGAACATGCACGATACCTACACGCGCATATTCACCCGCCTCGGACTCAAGTTCCGCGCCGTGGCCGCAGACACCGGTTCCATCGGCGGCACCGGCTCGCACGAATTTCATGTGCTCGCCGACTCGGGCGAGGACGCCATCGCCTTTTGCCCGGAATCGGATTTCGCCGCCAACGTCGAGCTCGCCGAGGCGCTGGCCTCCTCGAGCGCGCGCGCAGCGCCAGCCGCGTCCATGCGCAAGGTTCCCACGCCAGGCAAGACCCGCTGCGAGGATGTCGCCATCCTGCTCGATGCGCCGCTCGCGCAAACGCTCAAAGCCATTGCCGTGATGCACGGGGACGAATTCATCCTGCTGCTGATTCGCGGCGATCGCAGCCTGAACGAAATCAAGACGCAGAAGCTGCCGGGAATGGATCCGTTTCGCTTCGCCAGCGACGCCGAAATCGAGCAGCACCTCGGATGCAAGCCGGGTTATATCGGGCCGGTCGGCGCGAACGCACGAATCAAGGTCATTGCCGACCGCGAGGTTGCGCTGATGTCCGATTTCATCTGCGGTGCAAATGAGGAAGGGTTCCACCTTACTGGCGTGAATTTCGGGCGCGACCTGCCCGAACCGGCTCTGGTGGCCGATATCCGCAATGTCGTGGCCGGCGATCCCAGTCCCGACGGCAAGGGCAAACTCGACATCTGCCGCGGCATCGAGGTCGGGCACATTTTCCAGCTGCGCAGCAAGTACTCGGAAGCGATGAAAGCGGTGTTCCTTGACGAGTCGGGGAAATCGCGCGCCTACGAAATGGGCTGCTACGGCATCGGCGTGACGCGCATCGTCGGCGCCGCCATCGAACAAAACCACGACGCACGCGGCATCGTCTTTCCACAGCCCATCGCGCCGTTCCAGCTGGCACTGGTGCCGATCGGCTACAAGAAAAGCGCACAGGTCCGGGAGGCTTGCGACAGGCTGTACCTGGAACTCGCTGCAGCCGGGATCGAGGTACTGTTCGATGACCGCGACGAGCGCCCTGGCGTCATGTTCGCCGACATGGAACTGATCGGCATCCCGCACCGGGTGGTGGTGGGCGAGCGCGGCCTGAAGGACGGCAAACTCGAATATCAGGGCCGCTGCGATCCGGCTCCGAGCGCGGTCGCGGTGGGTGAACTGATGGCGTTTGTCAAAGCGAGGTTATGCGCGCACTAGCGGGGTGGGCGCTGTGCCTCGCATTTCTCGCCGCACCCGGTGCCGCATTCGCCGGAGCGCAAGCGTACGAACCGCTCGCCGCGAGCGTACAGGCCGCCATGTCCAAGGCGGTAAGCGACCGCGCGCCGCGAATCTCGGCGTTCAAGTCCAAGCTGGACGAAGTCGATTGGCTCACCGCCATGTCGCATCGGCTGGATCTGCGCATTCGCGACCACAAGAGCCGCATCGCCTTGCTGAAGTCGGTGCACTACGAGGCCAGCCGCGCCGGCCTCGACCCGCAACTGGTGCTGGGCCTGATCCAGGTCGAAAGCGGGTTCAAGAAGTACGCCGTGTCCGCGGCCGGCGCGCGCGGATTGATGCAGGTCATGCCGTTCTGGGTAAAGCTGATCGGCGCAAAAAGCGACAACCTGTTCGACACGCGCAAGAACATCCGCTACGGCTGCACCATACTGCGCCACTACCTCGATATGGAAAAAGGCGATCTGTACCAGGCGCTGGGCCGCTACAACGGCAGCCTGGGCAAACCGGAATATCCGCGCGCGGTGGAAGCCGCCTGGAAACATCAATGGCGCTACGACGGCCGAACCGCCTGAGCCGCGGCGCCGCGCCAAGCGGGAATTCCGCCTGACCGCTCCCGTATAATGTCGGTCCCCGATAGTGAGTCAGCGCAGCATGCCGGAAATTCTGGTCCTGTACTACAGCCGTCATGGCGCCCTCAAGGAAATGGCGCGCCTGATCGCGCGCGGCATCGAGCAGGTCCCAGGCGTGTGTGCCCGTTTGCGCACAGTGCCTCAGGTGGCGAGCGTGACCACGGTCGCACAGCCGGCCATACCCGACGCCGGCGCACCCTATTGCGAGCTCGCGGACCTGCAGGAGTGCATCGGGCTCGCGCTCGGAAGTCCGACGCGGTTCGGCAACATGGCGGCGCCGATGAAACACTTCTGGGACGGCACCGGCGCACTCTGGTCCAACGGCGCGCTTGCGGGCAAACCTGCCGCAGTGTTCACCTCGACCAGCAGCCTTCACGGCGGACAGGAGACGACGCTGCTGTCGATGCTATTGCCGCTGCTGCACCACGGCATGCTGATCGTCGGCCTGCCTTATACCGAACCCGCCCTGTCCGCGACTGCGACCGGCGGCACACCCTACGGGGCCAGCCACCTTGCCGGCAGCGCGAGCGACTTGCCGATCAGCGCCGAGGAAAAAGCCCTCTGCATTGCGCTCGGCAAGCGCCTTGCGGGCGTCGCGCTCAAGCTAGCCGCCTAGTGTCCCATCGCGGTGCTGGATTGCGGAACGTTGTTCACTTCGGCGCCTGCCTGAGTCTGCTCGCCTTGATTGTTCTCTGCCTGGCCTGGGAACTGTGGTTGGCGCCGCTGCGGCCCGGCGGCTCCTGGCTGCTGCTCAAGGCCCTGCCCTTGCTGTTGCCGCTGCGGGGCACTTTGCAAGGCAGGCGTTACACGTTTCAATGGGCATCGATGCTGATCCTCGCCTACTTCACCGAGGGCGTGGTGCGCGCCTTCGGTGAGCGCGGAGCGGCGGCGGTTCTGGCGTCGTCCGAAGTGGCGCTGGCGCTGGTTTACTTTTTCAGCGCCATCATCTATGCCCGCCTTACGCGCGCATCCCAGCCCCGGCGCGCCTAGTGCCGCCGCGCGCGCGCCGGCCGCGCCCCGCGGGCGACGCGCGCGAGGCGGCGCAACCGGCTCGCCCTAGAGCTGCGGATTGATGCGCTCGACCTTGCTGTGCAGCTTGTTCAGCGCCGACAGATAAGCCCTGGCCGAGGCAACGACGATATCGGTGTCGGCACCGACGCCGTTGACGATGCGCCCGGCTTTCTGCAGCCGCACCGTCACCTCCCCCTGCGACTCCGTGCCCTGAGTGACCGCATTCACCGAATAGAGCATCAACTCGGCGCCGCTGTTGGCGACGCTCTCGATTGCCTTGAAGGTCGCGTCCACCGGACCGTCGCCCTGGGATTCCGCGCGGCGCTCGACCTCGCCTTCGGCCAGGACCACGTTCGCATGGGGACGCTCACCGGTGCCGCTCGCCTGGTTCATGTCCACCAGCCTCCAGTGCTCGCTCTGGGCCGCGACCGCTTCGCCGGAAACCAGGGCGTGGATGTCCTCGTCGAATATTTCATGCTTCTTGTCTGCCAGGTCCTTGAAGCGGGTGAAGGCGGCGTTGATCGCCTGGTCCGATTCGAGCACGATGCCCAATTCCTTCAGGCGCGACTTGAACGCAGCGCGGCCGGAGTGCTTGCCCAGCACCAGCTTGTTGGCGTTCCAGCCCACGTCCTGGGCACGCATGATTTCATAGGTCTCCCGACTTTTGAGCACGCCGTCCTGATGGATTCCGGCCTCGTGGGCAAATGCGTTGGCGCCGACGATGGCCTTGTTCGGCTGCACCGGAAAACCGGTGATGCCCGATACTAGCTTGGACGCCGGCACGATCTGGGTCGCGTCGATACGCGTGTCGCAGGTAAACACGTCCCGGCGCGTGCGCACCGCCATCACCACCTCCTCGAGCGAACTGTTGCCGGCGCGCTCCCCGAGGCCGTTCACGGTGCACTCCACCTGGCGCGCGCCGTTCATCACCGCGGCGAGCGAATTGGCCACTGCCAGGCCGAGATCGTTGTGGCAGTGCACCGACCACACGGCCTTATCCGAATTCGGAATCCGTTCGCGCAAGGTCCGGATCAGTCCGCCGAACTGCTCCGGCAGCGTGTAGCCGACGGTATCCGGAATATTGACGGTCCGCGCGCCCTCCTTGATCACCGCTTCGAGCACGCGGCACAGGAAATCGACATCCGAGCGTCCCGCGTCCTCGGGCGAGAATTCGACATCGTCGGTGAACTTGCGCGCGAAGCGCACCGCATTGATCGCGTCGGTCAGCACCTGGTCCGGCGTCATGCGCAGCTTCTTTTCCATGTGGATCGGAGATGTGGCGATAAAGGTGTGGATGCGCCCCGACTTAGCCGGCTTGATCGCCTCCGCGGCGCGCGCGATGTCCTTGTCGTTGGTGCGCGACAGACCGCAAACGGTGCTGTCCTTGATGATTTCCGCCACCGCGCGCACCGCCTCGAAATCTCCGTTGGACGCTGCCGGAAATCCCGCCTCGATCACATCGACGCGCATCTTCTCCAGCAGGCGTGCAATGCGCAGCTTTTCTTCCCTGGTCATGGAAGCGCCGGGGCTCTGTTCGCCGTCGCGCATGGTGGTATCGAATATGATCAAGTGGTCCTTCATCTCAGCCTCCAGTCAAGAAATGCAATCACGGATGGAATAATCCTGGCCTGCGCCGGGGTGGCGCAGGATTCAAACGAACCGAATTGTGGGGTGGGGTTATGTGCGCGCGGGGCGCAGCAGCAGGCCGGCCAGCAACAGCAGGCTGCTAAGGAAAGCGGCGATCAAAACTGTGGTATGGGTAACCATGAACACAATATATCGGCTTTCCTGAGTTTAGGCAACAGTCCATTTTTTGCGCCAGTTCCACACCCACATCACATAGCCGGACAAGGAATAAGCGACGAACAGCAGGAACAACACCGTCGGCGGATGCGTGGAGATCAGGATCATGGCGAGCGCCACCAGCAGGATGGCCCAGAACGGCACGCTGCGGCGGAAATTGATGTCCTTGAAACTGTAGAACGGAACGTTGCTGACCATGGTCAGGCCGGCAAACAAGGTGATGATGCAGGCGATCCAGCGCATGGTGCTCACCGCATCGATCTTGAAATCGTCCACCACCCAGATGAAACCGGCGACCAGCGCCGCAGCCGCGGGACTGGGCAGCCCCTGGAAATAGCGTTTGTCCACCACCGCGATATTGGTGTTGAAGCGGGCCAGGCGCAAGGCGGCGCCGGCGCAATAGACGAAGGCGGCGATCCAGCCGATCCGGCCCATGCTTTTCAGCGCCCATTCGTACATCACCAGCGCCGGCGCGGCGCCGAAGGACACCATGTCGGAGAGGCTGTCGTACTCGGCGCCGAATTCGCTTTGCGTGTGCGTCAAGCGCGCAACGCGCCCGTCCAGGCCGTCCAGCACCATGGCGACAAAGATCGCCACCGCCGCCTGGTCGAAGCGCGTGTTCATCGCCTGCACGATGGCGTAGAACCCGGCAAACAGCGCCGCGGTGGTAAACAGATTGGGCAGCAGGTAGATGCCGCGGCGGCGCATCTCTGCATTGATCAGCGGTTTGGTTCGCTTGTAGATGGGCATTCCGGACTCAATGCAAAATGAGGGAATATGGAGGGAACGAACGGGCCACTCCCGATCCTCGGCCCCTTATACTCCCCTATATCCGGCGCCCGACGGCAACGCTGTCGGGTGCGCTTGATGCATCTATTCCAAATTCGCCAGAATCGTGCTGGAAGCATATACCTTGTCGCCCAGCGCCGCCCTGACGCGGGCATCGACGGGCAGATACACGTCCACGCGCGAACCGAAGCGAATGAAACCATAGCGCTGTCCGCGCGCGAGCTTGTCGCCGGCTTTGGCGTGGCATAGGATGCGCCGCGCGATCAGGCCCGCCACCTGCACGCAGGTGATATCGGCGCCGGTGCCGGCGCGAATCCAGAGGGCATTGCGTTCGTTTTCAATCGACGCCTTGTCGAGCGCGGCGTTGACAAAGCTGCCGGCGTTGTACCAGATCTGTTTCACTTCGCCATCCACGGGCGCGCGGTTGGAGTGCACGTTGAATACGTTCATGAACACGCTGACTTTGATCGCCTCGCGCTCAAGGTAGGGATCGCGCACTTTCTCCACCGCCACGATGCGCCCGTCGGCGGGAGACACCACCGTTTTCGCGTCCCCCGGCACCGCGCGCGGCGGATCGCGGAAAAACTGCAGCACGAACAGCGCAATGATCCAGAACGGGATCGCCCAGACGCAGTCGTAAGCCGTGACCAACGCCGCCAAGACCAAGGCGATCGCCAGGAACGGCCAGCCTTCCCGGGCAATGAGGGGATGGGGATAATTCATCGACAGGACACAGGCGATCGGTCGGGCGGCACGCTGATCCGCCGCCCAGCCTCCTTGCCCGCCTAGTTCTTGGTTTGATCCACCAGCTTGTTCTTCCTGATCCAGGGCATCATCGCGCGCAGCTTTTCACCCACGACCTCGATCTGGTGCTCGGCGGTGAGGCGGCGGCGCGACAACAGCGAAGGCGCACCGGCGCGGTTCTCCAGGATGAAGCTCTTCGCGTACTCGCCGGTCTGTATGTTTTTTAGAGCCTCGCGCATCGCCTTTCTGGTCTCTTCGTTGATGATCTTGGGGCCGGTCAGATACTCGCCGTACTCGGCGTTGTTGGAGATCGAGTAGTTCATGGTGCCGATTCCGCCTTCGTACATCAGGTCGACGATCAGCTTCAACTCGTGCAGGCACTCGAAGTAAGCCATTTCCGGGGCGTAGCCGGCGTCGACCAGCGTCTCGAAACCCGCCTTGACCAGTTCGACGCAACCGCCGCACAGCACCGCCTGCTCGCCGAACAGGTCGGTCTCAGTCTCTTCCTTGAACGTGGTTTCGATGACGCCCGCGCGCGCGCCGCCGATCGCCGCCGCGTAGGACAGCGCCAGATCGCGCGCCTTTCTGCTCGGGTTCTGGTGCACGGCGATCAGCATCGGCGTGCCGCCGCCCTGGGTATAGGTCGAGCGCACGGTGTGGCCCGGCGCCTTCGGCGCGATCATCACCACGTCGAGGTCGGCGCGCGGCGCCACCTGGCCGTAATGGATGTTGAAACCGTGGGCAAACGCGAGCGTCGCGCCTTTCTTGATGTTGGGCTCGACTTCGCTCGCGTAGGTCGAAGCGATGTGTTCATCCGGCATCAGCATCATGACGAAGTCGGCGCTCTTGACCGCTTCGCCCACTTCCGCCACCTTGAGGCCCGCCTTCTTCGCCTTGTCCCAGGACGCGCCGCTCTTGCGCAAGCCGACCGTGACCTTCATGCCGGAGTCGTGCAGGTTGAGCGCATGCGCGTGGCCCTGTGAGCCGTAGCCGACGATCGTCACCTTCTTGCCCTTGATGAGCGAAAGGTCGGCGTCCTTGTCGTAATAGACTTTCATGATTTCCTCTCTGGTTAAGTGTGAGTCAGCGGCCGCAACTCTAACGCTGAAACAGACGCTAATTTCTCCGGACGTTGAATTCTCCGGAAGTTAAATCCTCAAAACCCGCTGCCCGCGGGAAATGCCGGATGCGCCGGTGCGCGCGGTTTCGAGGATGGCGCTGCGGCCAAGTGCTTCGATAAACGCATCCAGCTTCTGTCCGGTGCCGGTGAGTTCGATGGTGAAGGTATCCTCAGACACGTCGATGATGCGCCCGCGGAAGATGTCCGACATGCGCTTCATGTCGTCGCGTTCCTTGGCGGTGGCGCGCACCTTGATCAGCATCAGTTCGCGCTCGATGTGCGGCGCCTCGAACAGATCCACCACCTTGACCACCTCTACCAGCTTGTTCAACTGCTTGGTGATCTGCTCGATGACGTCGCCCGAGCCCGAGGTGACGATGGTCATGCGCGACAGCGACGCATCCTCCGTGGGCGCAACGGTGAGCGATTCGATGTTGTAGCCGCGGGCGGAGAACAGCCCCGAGACGCGCGACAGCGCGCCGGCCTCATTTTCGAGAAGGATGGATATGATGTGTCGCATGAGTGTCGGTGTCGCGGTAGGTTGCATGGCGTTTACAGTTCTTCGGCGAGAATCATCTCGGTGAGGCCCTTGCCGCCTCCGACCATGGGATAGACATTTTCGGTCTGGTCGGTGATGAAATCCATGAATACCAGTTCGTCGGTGCGCTTGAAAGCTTCCTTCAGCGCCGGTTCGACATCGGCCGGTTTGTCGATACGGATGCCGACGTGGCCATAGCTCTCTGCGAGCTTGACGAAATCGGGCAGCGCATCCATGTAGGACTCGGAATAGCGGTTGCCGTGGAAGAACTGCTGCCACTGCCGCACCATGCCCATATAGCGGTTGTTGAGATTGACGACCTTGATCGGCAGCCGGTATTGCTTGCAGGTCGAGAGTTCCTGAATGCACATCTGGAAGCTCGCCTCGCCGGTGACGCAAACGACCGACGCCCCCGGATTGGCCACCTGCGCGCCCATCGCTGCGGGCAGCCCGAAGCCCATAGTGCCGAGGCCCCCGGAATTGATCCAGCGCCGGGGTTTGTCGAACTTGTAGAACTGCGCCGCCCACATCTGGTGCTGGCCGACGTCGGAAGTGACGATGGCCTCACCCTTGGTGAGTTCGTACAGCTTCTCCAGCACGAACTGGGGTTTGATGATCTTGCTCTTCCTGTCGTAGCGCAGGCAATCCTTGGTCTTCCACAGTTCGATCTGCGCCCACCAGGCATGCAGCGCCTTCGGCTCCGGACGCTGCTTCGCCGCCTCGATCAGCTTGATCAAGTCGTCGAGCACATCGGGTAAATGACCTACGATAGGCACGTCCACCCGCACGCGCTTGGAGATCGAAGACGGATCGATATCGATGTGAATGATCTTGCGCGGCACCTGTCCGAAATGCGCCGGATCGCCGATGACGCGATCGTCAAAGCGCGCGCCTATCGCCACCAGCACATCGCAGTTCTGCATCGCCATATTGGCTTCGTAGGTGCCGTGCATTCCCAGCATGCCGACAAAATGCTTGTCGGTGGCGGGAAAACCGCCCAGGCCCATGAGGGTATTGGTGCACGGGAAACCGAGCATCTTCACCAGCTTGGTGAGTTGCGGCGCGGCCTCGGACAGGATCACGCCGCCGCCCGCGTAAACCATGGGGCGCTTGGCGTCTAGCAGCAACTGCATGGCTTTCTTGATCTGTCCCGGATGCCCCTTGACCACCGGGTTGTAGGAGCGCATCGAAATCGTTTCCGGATACTCGAACTTGCACTTGGCGACAGTGACGTCTTTGGGAATGTCGATCAGTACCGGCCCTGGCCTCCCGGTGGTGGCCAGGTAGAACGCCTTCTTGACGGTAAGCGCGAGATCCTTGACGTCCTTCACCAAGAAGTTGTGCTTGACGCAGGGTCGCGTGATGCCAACCGCATCGCATTCCTGAAACGCGTCCAATCCGATCGCATGCGTCGGCACCTGGCCGGAGATGATCACCATCGGGATCGAATCCATATACGCGGTGGCGATGCCGGTCACGGCGTTGGTGACGCCCGGCCCCGATGTCACCAGCGCGACGCCGACTTTGCGGCTGGAACGCGAATAGCCGTCGGCGGCATGGGTTGCGCCCTGCTCGTGGCGCACCAGCACATGCTTGACCTTGGTCTGCTTGAACAACTCATCGTAGATGAACAGGACCGAACCGCCGGGGTAGCCGAATACGTACTCGACTTTTTCCGCCTGCAGACACTTGATGAGGATTTCCGCGCCCGATAATTCCATGATTCCTGTTGGCTTTTACCGAAAGCTTTGAACAGTAAAGCCTGCCTTCCGTTTGGTCAAGATTTTTTTGTTGCGACGCAACTTTCGCGCCGCATGGATTCTGCTGACGCGGGATCGCATTAAGCACTAGAATTCAAAGCCAAATACAATATATGAGCGGATCGAGGTGGGAACGGAAGGGTTCCACTCCCATCTTGGCCTCTCAGGCTCCGCTAATTCAGAGTCCGTTTCGGTGGCTCTGAAACGGCGACCAAGAAACGTACCGAGGATAACGCCCTGGCATCCCGCAACGAACTGTCCGAGTTTCTCGCAGAGGTCGAACGTCGCGCCTACAAGCAGGCGCGGTTCGCCGTGCGCGACGAGGAGGCGGCATTGGATATTGTGCAGGACTCGATGCTGAAGCTGTCGGAGAAATACGGGGCTAAGCCATTGGCGGAACTGCCGATGCTGTTCCAACGCATACTGCAGAACACCATCCGCGACTACTACCGTCGCTACAAAGTGCGTGCGACCTGGACCACGCAGCTATCCTCCCTGCTTACCGGAAAGGACGGTGGCGAGGACACCGATCCGCTGGAAACTTTGGCGCCTGCCGAGGGGTCGAATCAAGCACTAGGACCGCCCGACCATCTAGAAAAATCGCAACTTATTGTTCTAATTGAGGATGAGCTTAGGCTGTTACCGCCACGTCAACGTGAAGCCTTCCTGCTGCGTTACTGGGAGGAATTGGACGTTGCCGAGACCGCACAGGCCATGGGTTGTTCGGAGGGCAGCGTGAAAACCCATTGCTCGCGCGCTGCGCATACCTTGGCGACCGCATTGAAGCGCAAGGGGATTACACTATGAACGAACGCGAATTAGGCCTTAAAATCAAGCAACAACTTGATCAGTCGCTGGACCTGAAGCCGGCCGAACTGAAGCGGCTGAAACTTGCGCGCGAGCGAGCCTTGGCGCACCAGCGCCTGTCGCAACCCGTGTTTGCGCTGGCTTGGGTCGATGCCGCGGTGGGCAGACTGTCGGCCAACCCGGCTTCGGCCAGCATGGTCTTGGCCGGTGCCGCGTTGATCTTGGCGCTGTTCGGCATCCAATACTGGCAGCAAACGCCGACCGTGGAGGAGATCGTGGAAATCGACGCCGAGCTCCTGACGAGCGACCTACCGATCAACGCCTATCTCGACAAGAGCTTCGATACATGGTTAAAGCGTTCGCAGCACTGATTCTGGCGCTGTGCTTCGCGCTCCCCGCTTTCGCCGCAACTGCCGAAAAAAAACAGCCGGACTGGTCGCAGCTCAACTCTGAACAGCAGCAGATCCTGGCGCCACTCGCCAGCGAGTGGAACACGCTCGACGAACGTCGGCGCAAGAAATGGCTGCTGCTGGCAAACCGCTATCCCAAGATGAAATCGGATCAGCAGCTGCGCATACAAACGCAGATGAAGGATTGGGCCAAGCTGACCCCGCAACAACGCGCTGTCGCGCGCGAAAACTATAAGAAGCTCGCCAAGCAGCCTCCGGAAAAGCGCGAGGTGGTGAAACAGAAGTGGCACGAATCCCAGAAGCAGAAGCAGGATCCTTCGATCAGCGCGCCGACTTCTCCAGCAGCACCAGGCACGGATAAGGCCGCCGTCCCCATGGCGCCCGCCAGCGCGCCGCGCTGACATGCGCCTCAGCGCCGGCGCCGATGCGCAAGCCGGCTTGCCCGCTCCCAGCATCAGAAGGCGACTCATCTGCATGGTGTACGAGTCCCTACTCGTATCGGGCCTCGCATTCTTCGCCACCCTGCCTTTTCTAGCGATGGTCGCAATGAACCCGGGCGGATGGGTGCGCCATGCCTATCAAGCTTATCTCTTCCTGATAATCGGTCTGTATTTCATCGCGTCCTGGCGACGCCACGGGCAAACCCTGGCGATGAAAACCTGGAGGCTGCGCTTGGTCGGGGCGCAGGGCGCCAGAATCACGCTGCGGCAAGCAATGCTGCGCTACGTCTGTGCCTGGCCAAGCCTGCTGTTGGGCGGCATCGGCATCCTCTACGCGCCCCTGGACCGCGAGCGCCAGTTCCTGCACGACCGCCTTGCAGGGACGAGAGTCGTAACGGCCGCGAAGTAATCTGCGCATCCTCCGCCAAAAGTGGTATCAAATCTAGCCGAATGTCCTAGCCCTTTTGGCTGGGAGCCGGATTACCCCTACAATTGATATGGTCTATTCTTCGTCATCATTTCATAGACTGCGAAGAGGAGAGGGACCGTGGACGGAATTCGTGGTAAGTGGGAAATTGTTCGCACGATTCTTGCGGCGATGGTGGCGAGTCTCGTCTTTGCCGCCAATAGTTTTGCCGCGGCGCTGGTGCAGGATGTAAAAGGCGATGTGCGCAGCGCGCAGGCGGCCGTCGCCAAGGGTGAGCGTATTCTCACCGGCGCCACCCTCACCACCGGACCCAGCAGTCAGGCCACGCTTGCATTCGACGACGGCCAGACCGTGGTGCTGAATGAGAACACCCGGTTTGTGATCACCGACTACCGCTTCGCGAAGGCCAATCCCCAGGACGATCGCTCGTTTTTCAACCTGCTCGCCGGCGCGGCCCGGGTCGTCAGCGGCGAACTGGCACAGCGCAGCCGCAGCGCCTTCGAATTTCGCACCCCCACCTCGACGATCGGCATCCGCGGCACCGATTTCATCGTCGCGATCGTGGAACAGCCCTCGTACTTGAGCGTGCTCCAGGGTGAAATCGCCGCGACCAACGCGGCCGGTACCGTGACCTTCGGTGCCGGGACCTTCGGTATGATCAGCGCCGCCGCCGTGCTGGCGGTCGCGATTCCGGCCATCGCGCTGCCGGCAGCCGCGGCGTCGGCGTTCAGCAGCCTCGGTGCAGCGGCGGTCGGCGCCGGCGCGGCGGGTGCCGCAGGCGGCGCGGCGGGCGGCGCGGCAGGCGGTGCGGCGGGCGCCATGGGCATAGGGACGGTGGCGGCGGTGGGCGGCGGCGTGGTGGCCGTCGGCGCGGCCGCAAGCAGCAGCAATAGCAACAGCGGCGGAAGCTCGTCCACGACCACCTCAGGCGCGGGCGCGGGCGCGTTTGCCGGAACTTCACACGGAACGTTCTCAGAGACTATTTCAGGTACGGCATTCGGCTCCCCATTAACTGGCTCGTGCACCGGATCTTGGACTGCAACGACCGACAGCGCCGGCGTTGTCAACGGGTCGCTTACGATCTCGTCTTGCTCGACCGGAATCACCGGTACCACTGGCAATGTTATCGCTGGTACCACTATTCCATTTACCGGAACGGTGGACGCGTCAGGAGCGATCAGCGGTCCGGCGTTTTCACAGACCACCTCCGGAATAACGGTATCCTGCAGCGCGGGTACGGGCACGGCAACTACCACAAGCTGGACCTTCACCGATCAATGCACGGTTTCTGGAACCTCCACCCCATGCACGGGTAGTTGTAGTATCAACATGTCGATTACTGAGACCTTCACTGGCACTCGGCCCTGACGAGCTTTGCTTTGTCGACCTGCGCGCCGCCCGACCGGACGGCGCGCATATCGCCCACCTTGGGCAGCATGACCTAGGCGAGCTCTGCGCCATCTGATTCACAAGGGTCTGCGTTTCACTTTAAGTGCCGCAGGCGGTACACTTCAACCATGGACAAACGCATCTGCCGGCGGATCGTGGTGGCGATGGTATCTGCGCTGCCGCTCTTCACGCCCGGTCCACTCGCAGCTGCGGAGCCGCTCGAGTTGTCGCTGCGTCGCGCGCTGGAAATCGCGCTGGCGGCGAACCGGAATCTGACCATATCCAGACTCAGTTATGAAGGCGAGGAGCGTGGACTCGACGCCGCAAGGGCGGAGTTCGAGCTCAAAGTCGTACCTACGACGACCTTCGGCACGCTCAGCAACAATGCCCTTGCGCCCAATGCGACGGGCAACAACAGCAGCATAGGTGCGCAGCTGACCAAGAAGCTCGAGGCTGGGACCACGGTCTCGATCGGCCCGTCTTGGAACCGCTCGGGCGACACGCGCAACGAAACCATGAATCTGAGCGTGCAGCAGCCGCTGTTGAAGGGATTCGGGTCCGAGGTAAATCTCGACGGTGTGCGCCGGGCGCAGTTCACGATCGCTTCGGCGGGCCGCGCGCTCGATCAGGCGCGGGTCAATACCGCCCTGGAAACGATTGCGACCTACTACGAGGTGATCAAGCAGGAGCAGCTCGCCCGGCTTAGCGATACCCTCGCCGAGCGCTTGCGCCGCCATGCGATCGTCGCGCGCAGCAAGGAACGTGTCGGCGTCGCGACGCCGATGGACACCTACCGCGCCCAGATCTACCTCAAGGATGCCGAGGACTCCGCGAATCAGGCGCGCAACGCTTACGAATCGGCAAAGAACCAGCTGAAGCTGATCTTGAACTTGAGCCTCGAAGCGGACATCAAATTGGCGCCGCCGCCGCTGCCCGAACTCCACGTTCAGAACCTGGAGCAGGAAGCGGTACGCCAGCGCGCCGAGTTGGTTCAACTGCGGGCCGAAATCGAGGAGGCCACGCGCGCCCTTCAGGTCGCGGCCAACGCTCTGCTGCCCGACGTAAGCGTGAGATGGAACTACGGACAGGCCGTTGCCGCGCAGCCAGTGTTCGCGCAGTTTCTGCCGACCACGCAGCGTCAGTCTAGCGTCTACCTGCAGGCCTCGTCCGACCTCTATCATACGGCGGAGAAGGCGAACTACCGCCGTGCCGAACTGCGGATCGAATCGCTGCGCGTCAGCCTGGATACCAAATCCACCGACATTCGCCGGCAGGTGAAGCAGCAACTCGCGTTGCTCGACGAAGCGAAGCGGCGTATCGTCCTGCGCATGGAGCAAATCAGGCAGGCCGAAGGCAAACTGGCCCTGGCCGAAGTCAAATTTGCACACGACATGGCGGACAATTTCGCCGTCATCGAAGCCGAAGGCGAGCGGCAGCGCGCGCGCGCAAACCTGTTCGCCACCGAGGCCGAGCATGCGATCGGCATCTACAATCTCGAGGCGATCTCAGGACATCTGCTAGATGCCTTTCCTGAAAGACTGCCGCGGTCCTCAGGAAATTGACGTTGGTGGTATCGAAAAGAAAGCAAGTCGTCGCCGCCGTTTTGGGCGTGGCCTTCCTCGCGACCGGAGTGGCGGCATTGTTCCGCGCCGAGGCGCCGGCGGAGCGAAATCTCGCCGCCGTGAAGAAAGGCAATTTTGAAATACGCCTGCAGACGGTCGGCGTACTCGACGCGTCGCGCGCGTTCCAGGTGGTCTCGGCGCTGCCCGGCGACCGCGGCAAGATCATTCAGGTCGTCGAGGACGGAGCCAAAGTCGAAAAAGGCGACATCGTCCTGCGCTTCGATCCGACGCCGTTCGAGGCGGAAGTGCGCCGCCTGTCCGGCGAGTTGAAGAGTCGGGAGGCGATCGTCGAATACGCCCAGCAGAGCCTCGAAGTGGAAAAATCCCAGGCAGACAAGGCTCTCAACCACGAGCAATTCGACCTGGCCACGGCGAAACAGGAGATGGCACGCTACCTTGCCTACATTGCCGATCTTCACGGGCTGCAAAAGAGCGGCCATGACGTCGCCAGCGAGATTGCCCAGGCCGGGCGCAAGACCGAGCAGGTATCGACGCAGCTGCAAAAAATCGAGGCCGATCTGGCGCGGGTGCGCAAGGAAGTGGTGTACAAAATCGGCCAGGCCACCGCCGAGCTGAACAAAGCCAACAACGAACTTGCCACGACCCGCACCGCCCTCGCCCAGGCGCAGGACCAGCTCGACAAGTCCACGGTGCGTGCACCGCTGGGCGGCTTCGTGGTATTGAACGAGATTTTCCAAGGCAACCAAAAGCGCAAGCCGCGCGCGGGCGACACCGTATGGCAGGGGCAGGCACCGGTGTACCTTCCGGACCTCTCTTCCATGGTCGTCAAGACCCAACTGCGGGAAGAAGACCTGCAAAAGATCAAGGCCGGCCTCGCCGCGACCGTACGCGTCGATGCCTATCCGGATGCGGTATTCGAAGGCGAGGTCGGGAGCGTCGGCGTGCAGGCGATCGACCCGGCAGGCACGTCGATGGTCGGCAAGTACTTTCAATATACGGTCAGCCTCAAGGGCAGCGATCCGCGCTTGCGTCCAGGAATGACCGCGCGGGTATCGATCGTGGCGAGCAGCGCGCGCGACGTGCTGACCGCGCCGCTCGCGGCGCTGTTCAGCGAGAACGAGGGCAGGATCTGTTACGTGTTCAACGGGCAGAAGTTCGTTGCGCGACCGGTTCGGGTCGGGCGCATGAACGAGGATGTTGCCGAAATCATCGACGGGCTCAAGGAAGGCGAACAAGTCGCCCTCGTAAGGCCCTAGCGCATGGAGCGATTGGTCGAGATCACCGGACTCGGCAAATCCTACCCGATGACGGGCGGCGAAGTGCAGGTTCTGCGGGATCTCGACATGCAGGTCGAGCGCGGAGAATTCGTCGCCATCATGGGCGCCTCGGGATCCGGAAAATCGACGCTGCTGCATATCCTGGGCGGGCTCGACCGCCACACGCGCGGGACTTACCGCTTTGCCGGCCGCGACATGCAGACGCTCGACGACGCCCGGCTGTCGGCGATTCGAGCCGGCGAGGTCGGGTTCATTTTCCAGAGCTTCAATCTGATTCCGCAGCTGTCGGTCTATGAAAACGTGGAATTGCCTTTTTTTTATGCGCCGGAAGTTCCCCGGGCGGCAGGCGAACACATCGTGGAGGCGATGTCCAAGGTCGGACTGTCGCACCGCCTGCGGCACCGGCCGTCGGAGCTCTCCGGCGGCGAAATGCAGCGCGTCGCCATCGCCCGCGCCATCGTCATGTCGCCGCACCTGGTGCTGGCGGACGAGCCGACCGGAAGCCTGGATTCGGTCACCGGCGAGCAGATCCTCGCCATCATGCAGGAGCTCAACGATGCCGGCGCCACCGTCATGCTGGTCACCCACAACCTCGAGGTCGCACAACACGCGCAACGTCAATTGGTATTGAAGGATGGCCGTTTCGTTGCCTGATCTGCGGGCCATCGGCCGCAGCAAAGCGATCGCGTCGCTGCGCTATGCGGCGCGCTCGCTCTGGCTGCACCGCATGCGCGCGATACTCAGCACGCTCGGCGTCGTATGCGGCGTGATTTCATTTGTCGCCATGATCAGCATCGGCGAAGGGGCGAAGCGGGAAACGCTAGCGCAGATCGAACAGCTGGGCTTGAGAAATGTCCTCATCCGGGCCATGGCCTTGACCGCGGAACAGGAGCGCAATGCGCGCAGCCGCGGCTCGCCGGGGCTGAAATTCTCGGACGCAGAACGGTTGAAGGCGGCGAGCACGGAAGTGCAGGAAGTGGCCGCGGTGCGGGAGCTACGGGTGACCACGCTCGCGCTGACCCGGGAATTGGCGCCGCAGGTCTTGGCCGTCACGCCCAACTTCATCAAGGTGCAAAGGCTGGAAATCGATCGCGGCCGCTTCATTTCCGACGCCGACGTCTGGCAACGGAACCTCGTTTGCGTTCTGGGATACGGCGTATCCAGCGCCCTTGGCGAAGCGGGCCGCCCCGGCGGCGTGCTGCGCATAGAAGATGCCCTGTGCAGCGTGGTCGGGGTGCTGAAGCGCTTCGAGCGAAAATCTGCCAAAAATGCCGCCATTTCGGTGCGCGACTACGACAACGCGGTGATGCTGCCCCTGGGCGCGGACGCCATGCTCGGGCAGGGTGCTGCCGGCACCGTGGATGAACTGATCGCCGAAATCAGCGCGTCCGAAAAGGTGCTGCAGACGGTCCCGGTGATTCGGCGCGTGTTCGAGCTCACGCATCGCGGCATCGACGACTACCGGCTGGTGGTGCCGCAGGAGCTGATCAAGCAGGCCAATCAGACGCAGACCAACTTCAATATCGTTCTCGGCAGCATCGCCGCGATTTCGCTGTTGGTCGGCGGCATCGGCATCATGAACACCATGCTGGCGAGCGTCTCCGAACGCACGCGCGAAATCGGGATCCGGCGCGCCGTCGGCGCCACGCGGGAACATATCGTGGCCCAGTTCCTCACCGAGGCGGTGATTCTGACCTCGGCCGGAGGCATTCTCGGGGTAATTCTGGGACTGGCAGGCGTAACCCTCGTCAGCGCCGTCGCAGGCTGGAAGGTCGCGGTTACGGCCTGGGCCTTGCTGCTTCCGCTCGCCATGTCCGTTCTGGCGGGCCTGTTCTTCGGCCTGTATCCGGCAGTGCAGGCGGCAAGGATGGATCCGATCGAGGCGCTGCGCCACGTATAGGGTGTTCCCCTCCTGCGCCGGCGCGGTCGGACCGCATCAACGCCTTTCCACCCAACGCGGCGACGAGTGAGGACCATGACTGTTCTATATGCGTTTTCTCTCGCCGCCGATTGCTTGATACCCGCTTTTCTACCCGCATTGCGGTTGCAGAAAATGCGTGACTCTATGAGACCTTTGGTGCCCTTGCATGCTGATACGTTCGTAGGGAAGGTTTGGACGATCGCGGCGGATACGCGTTGTCAGTAGCTTGCCCCCCGACGACGCTATCGGCTATTTGGGTGTGTTTAAATTTAGACCAAATACCTCTTTCAATTTCTCACCACATGGACCATAGGAAATTGGTATTTGTTCGGTAGAATTTCGAACACAAAGCACTCTCTTTAGCTGGTTTCCAACAATTCCATGAATAAGGGCCTGATTTGATCCGTCGCTGCCTCGGATTCGGATCACCGCCAATTTACGATTGCCTGACTCAACATAAACGGCTTGAGATTCAAGAACGACAGCGACATTGGGTTGGCCGTTTTTCGCAAGATATTCTTTCGCCAATTGTGTGATTCTCTCGCGGGAGTACGACTCAAGATTGCTTAGGAACGTTTGATCCCACTGCGCTTGTGTTATGCCTTCAGAGTCTTGGGAAGACGTTATCACTCGAATTTCTGCACTCGTCTCCGGGTTTCCACTTCGTATTGGTGTCGCGGTACCTTGACTGGCGTGGTTTCCTAAGAATCGCCCAAGTTGTCCCATGACCAGCACGAACAGCGCCGCAACCAAAGCGTATGTCCAATAGTTCTGCTTCATATTGAATGCCCTATGGGACCGGCCTATCCAGTTCATAGAAGCCTTGGTTGGACTGCTACTTGAAATTTCGGTCTCCGCAGACACTGGTAGACCATCGTCGAGAGCTTTGAAGGTAGTTTCACGAGCCGGCAATTTCACCTTGCGCCGCCCAAGCGGAAGAAGTACTACTAGAACATAGAAGAAAATCATAGGAGTGGTAGTCGCCGCCAGGAGCGCAACCAAGCGAAGCCGAGGTACCGCTGGCTGGCTTAAAGCATCGAATTCTGGATCAAGAACCTGCTCCGCCAAAAATGGGGCCTTCGACATTTTCTTCTTCAATTCTAGAAGCCTGGCTAAACGCATGGCCGCTTCGGGATTTTTTGAGACGATTCCGACCGGAAGCTCCGTTACCTCCGCTAGAAGTGTGTCGCGGTAGGAGGAGTCGGTAATGTTGCTATTGGGCACAATGCTATTCAGAATTTCATCCCAACGTTGAATGTTGTCTGGCGGAAAGATAAAACTATATTTCTCATCCCGAGCGAATAGACGCTCCGGCGCCGTAGAAGTGCGTGGCGGCTCGAATACGCGCCGCAATCTTGCAATTTCTGTCTCGAGGTCAGTCCATGTCAGCTTCGTCTTCCCTTGTGCATGGAATTCCCCGGTGGTGGGATCGACCGCGTCGACAAAATAGCCAGATGGACGTGGCAGACTGTTCCATTCGTAGACGGTTACACAAGCTACGGCAACTAACCATCCGATCAATAAACGTCTTGCGACCGCTTCCCAAGTAACCTTCGATGCGACATTCGTTGTCATTGGTACGTATCCCTGTCCACCAGATTGCTAGGCATCGCAAACCTTTGCAATGCTAGACAAATGCTGAAGGTATTCAACGTTAAGAGCCAAGAAGCGTTTGACCAAATCCAATGTTTCATCAGGATCAATATTTTCGATTAAAGATACAAGCAAACTCACGTCTCGATCGTAGTGCCCAGATGCCTTATTCCTGAGCTTACTGTATTTCGAAATTGAAGACATTTGTGCCGTCCAGGTACTAGCAAAGACTTGTACCTGCTGATGGCGTTTAGAAAGACCGCGTTCACCAGCAAGGGCTGCGATGGCTTTGAAATGAGATTGTCGAAGCGTTTTATCGTACTCAAACACTCTGTGGATCAGGTTTTTGAGAATCACTTTCCTAGAAAAGGAATGCGATGCTACATTGAGTAGAGTGACAACATCACAGGCTACTTCAAAGTTGAAAAGAGCCGCTTGCGTCTTTAGCTGATAAAACCGATGCTGAGCTGACGGATGAGGCGCGATACGCAATTCGGTGACGGCGCGATTGAGGAGGTCTGCGGCCCGGCTTGCGACAGTTTCCACAGGTTCAGAGTTCATGACAGGGCTCAACACCTAATCGCTTTCATAGCAGAAGACAGTCCATACGGAACAGATAGCAATTGGAAGATTAAGTCTCTTGCCCCGTTTGAGTAACGAGCACTTACGGATACGAACCGTTCGAACGGGAAAATCCCCTTACGCCAACATGGGCTATCCTATGCGCAATTATTCCAGTGTTCAAGGCGCACAAATCCACAGGGAAAGCCGCACGGGCGCATAACACGCCAACGGGCGGGTTTCCCTGTGGGGTTGTGCCACTGACTAGGCGTTTATGGCTTTACTGAATGATGAATTGACGGTGTGGGAAATCGGTTTCCGCTGGGCGGGCCTTGACCCGGATCGCCGCTGGTTGCGAATTCCGTTGCCCGTCCGGGATAACTTCCGAGTCCTGATAGATGCGATTTGGAATGCACAGCTTGATTGCAGCACGCTCTCCCACGAAAAGCGAGAGGAGCACGCCGACATTCCCCCTGAGTTATTCATTCGGACTCATGCCAGCGCAATCGTGGATTGCGTTCACGGAATCCGTTATCCGCGCTCGCTTCTTAAATTTGCCGAAGTGGAGCGCTCTGCATTCCAGGGATGGTGTCAGCGTCGAAATATTGCCCTTCCTGAATTCTGGTTCCCGGCCGGCTGGAGCATCGACTATCAATGGCCGGGCGCCGACGACAGCGCGCCAGCCAAACCTTCGGAGTCAATTGAACAGCATCGCATCCGCCTGGACAAGTGGCACCGTATCCAGATGGCATGCCAGCAGGTGGCGCTCTTCATTTGGCAAAAGCAACCCAAGCTCACTATCAAGGAAATGGCGCTCAGACGGGAAATCCGGGAACTGGCCGGCGGTTCCGAAGCCGAACTGGAGACCGTTGAAAACTGGCTTGGGAAAGTTGATCCGCGCAACCCCGCCAAGAAAAGGGGGCCGAAGCGCAAGAACAATTCCGGTCGGGGGAATACCGGCAATAGCTAATGCATTGATCCGATGACAGCATAATTCCGGTCTTCGCTGCACCGGAATTATTGCGCTGTAGCACCGCCATTTCGACGCGGCGCGGTATTCATTATCTGGGCTCCTTTATCAATCAGGAGTCAAGGAAATGGAGACTGAAGAGCAGCCCTCGCCCGAGGATCAAGGCGGGGAAGCCGCACCGCCCGCCCGCAGCGCGAGCGAGGACGGACGGGGCGGCGCAGCCGCCTCTAGACTTGAAAAGAGGACACATCTCGACAGCGGAAAATACCGGATCAGGCTCAGAAACTACGGCGACGGGCTCGGGGAAATCGGCTGGTCCTTTATGTCCAGCATGCGCCCAGGCAAGGCCGGAAGGGGATTCAGCGAGGAACGGGAGGAGCATGAAGACCGTGCGATAAGACGTGCCCGCTCAAGGATTCGCCATCTGATCCTGGCAACGAGCGCCGACCATCTCCTGACACTTACTTACCGGGAAAACGTCACCGACTTCGACCGCGCCTGCGCAGACCTGAGCAAATTCGTCCGGAGCGTAAAGGCGAAGTGCCCCGGCTGGGTTTATATCGCGGTCCCAGAGCAACAGAAGCGCGGCGCCTGGCACTGGCATATGGCGGTGCGCGGTCGGCAGGACGTTGCCCTCCTGCGCTCGACCTGGCGGCATATCGTCGGCGAAGGAAATATCGACGTGAATCCGCCGCGTGGCGTCGGGAATAAACGCACGCTTGCCCTGGTGAAATACCTCGGTAAATATCTCGCCAAGGGATTTACGGAAGGAAACCGGGCGCTTAACGGTCGGCGCTTCCGGGCGTCGCTGGGAATCCCCGTTCCCTGCGAATCGGTCACGCTCCCAGCTGCGGAGCGTGCCAACGTCAGCGGCTACGCGCTTGATCGGCTCCAAGCGGCCACTGGTGCAGTGGGCTACGTATGGGAGTCGGGAGACACGCTAGCAGGCTGGGCGTGTTCCTGGAAATAGCAGCCAACTGAGCCTTACCAAGTGGCGGGCTTGTGGATGGTCGTGCCCGGAATCGGGTTGGGAAGCTGGCACGCTGCCAATACACCTGGACCAAGGTGCTTCACGAAGTGAGCATGCTGGGTCAATTCGCGCGAGGGATGCGCAAAGCGCGCGGCAGCACCCCCAGGTCGAGGAAAGATCAGACCGATTTTCTTCGTCGGGTGATGCGCCCGAACCAAGCGCATCGCTTCGGCAAGATCGCTGTCGTTGGAAATGATTACCGCGCAATCGTAGGCATCGAGCCAGGCATCATTCAGCAAGTGGACTGCGAGGTTGACATCCGAGCCCTTTTCCTCGGTTTTCAGGATGCGCACGGTTGGGGACTGTCCGGGAACGGGATGCGCCAATGGAGCGCTAATCTCGTGAGTAAGAAAGTGCCCGTTGTGCACGACCAACTCGGGGATCGTCGCACGCAAAGCGCGGAGATAGGTTTGCTGCCGGATCGGCTGGCCCGGATCGCGTTTTCCGGAGACCGGAGCGGTGTAATACTTGATGGCGACGATTTGATGCTCGGGCCGCAGCAGTCGTTGGCAGACCTTCTTCACGTCCAGCCATTTGTACGGCGTACCGCGGACGGCGCGGTAGTAGACATTGAAGCCGTCGATGTATATTGCGGTTCGCATCAGTCGCCCGCACAAATAAACAGGGGGCTCCGAAGAGCCCCCGCACCCAGGGTCGAAACCACTGGGGAAGTAGTGTTCAAATAGTAGCACAAAACGCTATTAGCGTCACGCGCTAATTCAGCCCGCTTCCTCATGCCGCCGCACGCCTGATCGGCACGACATTCCCACCCGCCGCCCACTGGTCAACCATCCCGGCCCAGGTGTTCATGAGTTCGCGGCGCTCGGCGAAGTACTGATATTGGTTGTATGCGGCCTTGGTCGCATTGCGCTCCTTGTGCGCAAGCGAAAGCTCTATCAAGTGTTCCGGGTAGCCGCATTCGTGCAGCAGGCTCGTAGCGGTGGCCCTGAATCCGTGGGCGCTGAACTTAAGGTGATACCCCATGCTCCGCAGCGCCTGATTCAGCGTTGTCTCGCTCATGCAGGCATCCCGCCGGCGCGCGTTGGGGAACAGGTATTTGCGTTGGCCGGTCAGTTCGTGAAGCTCACGCAACAGCGCGACGGCCTGCGCCGGCAACGGAACGACATGAAGCTCACGCTTTTTCATGCGCTCCGCCGGAATGCGCCACTCGCCACGCTCCAGGTCAAATTCGGTCCATTCGGCTTTGCGCAATTCGCTCGGCCGGACGAACAGCAGCATCAACAGTTTCAGCGCTATCCGTGTCGCGGGCTTGAGCGTGCTGTTGGCAAGCTGGAGGACCATCTGCGGAATCTGGTCCTTTGTCAGCGGATTCTTGTGCTTTATGCTCGGGCGAGTGACTGCGCCTCTTAGTACGGTCGTGGGATCGAAGCCCGCCCTCAGGTTGCGCACCCCGTAGGAAAAAACAGCGCTGCACCACTGGCGCAGGCTGATTGCCTTGACCGGCGCGTACTTTTCGACGCGCTTCATGATCTTGAGGATCGCCGCCGCGAACACCTCCGCCTCGGAGCGGATCGGCAGCTCGCCTATGTCGGGGAATACCTCGCCCTCCAGGGCGCGCGTGATCGTTTCGCCGTGGCGGACCGTCCACCGCTTGGCATTCTCTGCCAGCCAATCCCGCGCGACTGATTCAAAAGTATTCGCGTTCTGCGCTCGCTGCGCGGCTTTGCCGGCGTCCCGCTGCTGCGCCGGGTGCTTGCCCTGGCGCACCAGGTCGCGCGCGGCGGCACGGCTTCTGCGGGCCTGCTCAAGCGATACATGGCCCGGAGTCGTAGCGTCGCGGAAATACTCGCCCAGCGCAAAGACGTTCTCTTTGCCCTCGATGCGGTAGCGGTAGCGCCAGAACTTCGCGCCGGTCGGCCGGACTTCGATATACAAGCCCTTCTCGTCCGCGAGCTTGTAGGGCTTCGTCTTTTTCGTGGCGTTGCGGATGCGGCTGTCGTTCAACATTGCGGGTATCCTTCGATCCGATACCCGCAACGATACCCGCTTTTTGTGGGGATTTCAACAAATCAAGCCGGATGCCGTCGGACACACTGAAAAAGTTTATACACTGAAACTAAAGATGTTTTTGGACGTTATTGGACTTTGTTGGATGTCATTAACGTCTTTCCACCCACCACATCATCAACATCGCGCCGAACAAGAACAGCGCGCTCGGCAACACGGCAGAATAGAACGGCGCCCAGTTCTGAATGATGCCGAGAGAGGACGACAAGCCATTCAACAGGTGGAACAGCACCCCGAGCATGATGCCCGAAAAGATCTTGGCCCCCAATCCACCCATGCGCGTCTGCACGTAAGCGAAGGGCAGCGCCAGCGCCATCATTACCAGCGTGGCAAATGGATAGAGCAGCTTCTTCCACATTGCGATCTCGTAGAGATCGGTCTGTTGGCGATTCTCCGTCAGGTGACGTGTAAACTGGTACAGGCTGACCGCCGACATCTTTTCCGGCTGCACCAGCAGCACCGACAACAGGTCTGGCGTCAGCACCGAGTTCCAGTCCGTCTCATCCATCCTGGAGACATTGGTGCCCAGGCTGTCGAAGCGGGTCTGCGCCACGCCTCTCAGGCGCCAGGAATTGCCGCCCTTGAACTCGCCGCTCTCGGCAAAGCTGATCGTGCGCAGGCGGTAATCGGAGTCGAACTCGTAGATTTTCACGCCTTTGAGCGTGCTGTCGGGCATGACTTCGCGCACATTGACGAAGCGAAATTCATCTTTGACCCAGAGCCCGGAACGAAACTCCTGCGCCACGACGGTGCTCATGGAGGAAAGCCGCATTTGCTGCGCTTCGCGCTCGGCGAACGGGGTCACCAGTTCGCCGAAGACAAACGTCAGCACCACGAATATGGCGCCGATGCGCGCGAGCGCCGCACCCGCGGCGTAGGGCGACAGGCCGGAAATCCGCATCACCGTGTATTCGGAATTGGCGGCGAGGTGCGCGAGGGCATAGAGCGTCCCGATCAGCACCGCGATCGGAACCAGTTCGTACACGTGCCCGGGCAAAGACAAGATCACGAACAGCAGTACGTATTGCAGGCGGTAATTGCCCTTGCCCAGATAGTTGAGCTCGTTGATCAGGTCGAAAAAAGCGAACAACATCAGGAACGCGACCAGAACCAGCGCCGTCGCCGCGTAGATTTCGCGCGCGAGGTACTTGCGCAGGATGATCAACGCCTTCTCCTGAATGTCGAGCCGATCTTCATGCGCCGGAAAAACAGCGCCAACAACAGGACCAGCATGATCACATGCACGGCCCACCAGCCGATGTGAAACGAGAGCTTGCCTTGCGACACCCAGGCCTGGCTCACGCTGATCAGGTTGCTGTAAACCATGTAGGTCAGGAGGGCGAACACCAGGTTGGTGGAGCGGCTGGCGCGCGGATTGACGAACGAGAGCGGGATCGCGAGCAGGGCCAGGTTGAGCGCTGCGAGCGGCAGGCCGATGCGCCACAGCAGTTCGGCCAGATTGCCCTCGTGCGGTTCCTCGAGCAGCGTTCGCGTCGACAGGGCGCGCGCTGGAATCTGGCCCGATTTGGCTTCGCGCGTCTCGATGCGCACGGCGTAGCGCTTGAATTCCATCACGCGGTATTCGGCCTCGCCCGGGTTGCCCTCGTAGCGCCTGCCGTCGGCGAGCACGATGAAGCGATCGCCGTTTTCAGCCGTTTCCTCGTAACCGCGCCGGCTCACCATCACCCCCAGGCGACCGTGCTGCATGGTGGTGACGAACACGTTCTGCACGCCCGCCGCATCGCCGCCGACGCCTTCGACGAAAAATACGCGCTCCGCGTCGGCTGATTCACGGAACACGCCCGGGGCGATGCGCGACATTTCGTCGCGGCTATCGAGCTGGCGGCGATAGGCCTCGCTCTGTTCGTTTGCCCAGGGCGCCAGAAACGTGGACAACAGCGCGATCACGAACACCAGCGGCGCGGCGAAGATCAGCACCGGCCTCACCCAGGCGGTGAGGGACAGTCCGGAGCCGAACCAGATCACCATTTCCGAATCGCGGTAGCTGCGGCTGATGGTCATCAGCACCGAAATGAACAAGGTCAGGGACAGCAGCACCGGCAGGTAATTGAGCGCGGAAAAGCCGAGCAGCGCGAGCACCGCCTCCGACACCAGCTTGCCGCTCGCCGCCTGGCCAAGATAACGAATCAGCTGCGTGGTGAGCGTGATGGCGAACAGGGTGGCGAACACGGCAACGGCAAGATTGCCGAATTCGCGCAGCAGGGACCGCTGGAAGATCAGCACTTAGGCTACCTGAGAAAACGAGGGGGCCGGGGAGGGAAAGGAAGGGACCCTCCCCTTCCTTGGCTCCTCGCGCTTCCCTGGATCGGCCGTTGCAAGGTTCATTTTGCAGCGGCTATTAAAGAACGCCTCCGGACCCGCCTCACATCGATGCCGCCGCGGCGTGGAGCGGCTTTGACTTGACGGGAACAAAGCAGGGATAATCGGGCGTTGTCGACTGATGACACTTTAAGGAGCAGCGAGTGGAATTTAGCACAAAACGGGTCAGCCCGGAAAAACGCGCCACGCCCTGCATCGCAGTGGGCGTGTATGCGGGACACAAATTGAGCGCGTCTGCCGAAACGCTCGACCGCGCAGCGCACGGCGCACTGCGCGAAGTCCTGCGCCGCGGCGACATGGAAGGCAAGCTCGGCGCAACGCTGCTCCTGTACCGGGTCCCGGGCGTCGCGGCCGAGCGCGTGCTCCTGGTGGGCCTGGGCGCGGAGGCCGAGCTGCACGAGGGCCAGTACCGCGACGCGGTGCGTGCTGCGGTCAAGTGCGCGCAGGAAACCGGTGCCGGCACGGCCACGCTGTGCTTTGCCGAGATCCGGGTCGGCCGCCGCGACGCCGCCTGGAAAGCGCGCCAGGTGGCGCTGGTGGCAGCCGAGTGCGCCTACCGCTTCGATTACATGAAGAGCAAGAAAAGCGAGCCACGCCCGCTCGCGCACATCGAACTCCTGGCCACGGCGCGCGATGCGAGCGCAGCAGCCCGGGGCCTCGCACAGGGCGGCGCGATAAGCGCCGGCGTGAGCCTCGCCAAAGACCTGGGCAATCTTCCCGGCAACGTCTGCACACCCAGCTACCTCGCCGAGCAGGCGAAGAAACTCGCGCGCGAATGCAAACTCGGCGTCGAAGTGCTGGAGAAGAAGGACATGGAGAAGCTGGGCATGGGATCCTTGCTCTCGGTGGCGCAAGGCTCGCGCCAGGCGCCCAAGCTGATCGTGCTCAACTACTCGGGCGGCGCAAAGAAGGCGAAACCGCTGGTGCTGGTCGGCAAGGGCATCACGTTCGACAGCGGCGGCATCTCGCTCAAGCCCGGCGCGGAGATGGACGAGATGAAATTCGACATGTGCGGCGCGGCGAGCGTGCTCGGCGCGCTCTCGGCCTGCGCCCGGATGAGACTCAGGCTCAACGTCATCGGCATCATCCCCACCAGCGAAAACATGCCCGGCGGCGCCGCAACCAAGCCGGGGGACATCGTCACCAGCCTGTCCGGACAGACGATAGAGGTGCTCAACACCGATGCCGAAGGCAGGCTGATCCTGTGCGATGCGCTCACCTATGCCGAGCGCTTCGAGCCCGAGGCCGTGGTCGACATCGCCACCCTCACCGGCGCCTGCGTGATCGCGCTGGGCCACGCTGCGAGCGGCCTGTTCAGCAACAAGGAGGCCCTGGCGCGCGAACTGCTTGCCGCCGGTGAAGAGGCCTACGATCGCGCCTGGCACATGCCGCTGTGGGACGAATACCAGGAACAGCTCAAGAGCAATTTTGCCGACATGGCCAATATCGGCGGGCGGCCGGCGGGCAGCATCACCGCCGCCTGCTTCCTATCGCGCTTCGCCAAGAAATTCGACTGGGCGCATCTGGACATCGCCGGCACCGCCTGGAAATCGGGCAAGGAAAAAGGCTCGACCGGGCGGCCGGTCGCGCTGCTCAGCAGTTTCCTGATGAAACGGGCCGGCAAAGCGTGAGCCGCGTGCGCGTAACGTGCGGCGGCTCGCATGGTTTGCGTCCCGCCGCGGTCTTGGCTGGCCCATGACGCGCATCGACTTCTATTTCGAGGCCGAGGACAAGCTGCAGGTCGCCTGCCGCCTGTCGGCCAAGGCGGCGCAGCAGAAACTTCGCGTGCTGATCTACACCGCCGACGAGGTGCTCGCGCAGCGCATCGACCGCCTGCTCTGGACCTGGCAGGCGACGACATTTCTGCCGCACTGCATGACGCGCAGCCCGCTGGCCGCGCAGACGCCGGTGCTCATTACGCACGACCCCGAGGATACGCCGCACGACGAGGTGCTGCTCAATCTGCACCACGACTGGCCGCCCGCGTTCAGCCGCTTCCAGCGCCTGGTCGAGATCGTCGGCCGCGAAGACGAAGACCGCGAAGCGGCGCGCGCGCGTTTCCGCTTCTATCGCGATCGCGGCTACGAAATCGCGAACCACGACTTGTCCAAGGCCAATGGCTGAACCCGAAGACCTATTGAGCAAGGCCGATGCGCTGATGGCGCGCCACCGGCCGGGACGGACGGGAGGTGGGCCTTATCCCGAGATTCCGGTGCTCGACGAGGTGGTGGACTTCTCAGCGGAAGTCGACGACGTGCCGGTGCTCACCGAACTGGTCGAGGTCGATCGAGAGCTGTCCGAACGCGAACCAGCCGCGCCCGAGCCGGTCGAGCCCGGGCCGCAACACGAGGAGCAGCTTGCACAACTGGCAGAGAGCATGCGCGCGACGCTCCTCGCTGAACTACAGCCCGAGATCGATGTCCTGATCGAGGAGCGCCTGAAAGAAGGCCTGGCGCCGCTGGTAGAAAAGCTGTTTGAAGACCTGCGCGGCGAGCTGCAGTCGATTTCGCGCCAAACCCTGAGCGACGCCGTACATACCGCGGTCGCGCGGGAACTCGAGCGGCGCAAATCCGGCGATTAGATTGACGGCCGCTCCGGAATTATCGAAGCGGCCTTAGACTTGCTCGGAAAAGCGTGCCGATCAGCAACCTTATGGTGGTCGAAGATCAAGCAATGACGCGGCTCTTCATGCAGTTTGCCGTCTCCCTATTTCTCGACTGCTGAGTAAGTAGTCGCCGTCGCGACTCGATCCGGCAGACGGCGCCCGCAGTCGACCGGAGCCGGCAGCGGCGTTTCCAGAATGCGAACATCGGCCGCCGCTTCGGGCCCCGTTGAGTGAAAGTGGACATGCATAACTCGACGTTCCTGCTACGGTCAGCGTCTACCCTCTCCAGCAATGTCTTGCATCAGGATCATGAACTCTGGCGACTCGCGTAAAGCCTTCTTGCCGTAATCGATGATTCTTTGCACGTCGCCGGGGTCCAACTGCAGTGTGGTGGGTACGTTCATGAAGTGCTTGCGGTCATCGGGGTCCGTTGCCCCAGCGAGACTGATTTCAATCAGATAGAACTTCGCATCTCGAACGAAGATATCGCCACGCTGCGCGGCAGTTGCATTCTTCACCTCCTGCTCCCAGGCGCCCACCGTAGCGCGTATCCGCGCGAGTGTCTCGGACGAATAGTGGTTGATTGGAATATCCACCAACGCGGTAACTGCCCGAAGGACTCCGGGCACGTCGGGGCTGCGGTCTTGAACCGGCTGCGACGCGGTCTCCGCATTGACCATGATGAAAACCGCCTTGCGCACTCCGCGATACCCGCTTCTGCGCGTTGTCTCAATAATGCCGCCGGTGCGTTCGACGAAATCTGGCGTACCGCGTGCGCCCAGGTTATCGGCTAAACCGCCGTCGAGCAGGTGTACGTATCTTATTGCGGCAGGATCAGTCTTTATTGCTGGACTTGGCAGGATCGAGCCTTCGCCACCGGCTGGCGCGGCGGTCAATGAAGAAATTGGGCATGCGTCGCGATAATCCCAAACTGTAATCGGACTCAATACGACAGGCAGTGCGCTGGACGCAGCCACTGCGCGGGCGATTGGAAATGTTGAAATGTCGCTGCACAAGGTCTTGAAATTTACTGGGGTAAATTCGAACCTTTCCCCGGTCGAGATGTTGGACGCTGCAATCAGCACTCGCGGCCTACGTTGTGTTGCCCAGAACCCGAAGGTGGCTCCTTTGAACAAACGCTCGTCCAGGAGTTCCGCAAAGATGTCCGAACGTCCAAAGCGCGGCGATGTCAGCCGCCACCAGTTGATTGGCGAGAACAAGATCCGATTCTTCAGCTCATCCTGCAAATTGGCAAACAAGAATTCCTTTTCGAACGTGGAGAAAGTCTGTTCGCGAAATAGAGCATAGTAGGCAGCCAGAATGCTGCCGCCAGAGGTTGCAGTGATAAGGTCAATCTCGTCCAACAGCCTTCGTTGGTGACGATCCCAGTAGATGCTTTGTGCCCGAAGTTCTGCGAGCACGCCGTATGCCAGCGCTGCAGCGCGTGTCCCGCCGCCAGAGAAAGAAAGCTGAATAAACAGGCTGTCGGTATTGTCCGCGTCGGCTAGCGCGTACGCTTGTGTGCTGGGTTCGTCGAGAGGCGCGTTGATTGGGTAGTGTGTCGTCGCGCAGCCCGCAGCCACGACTATGGTACCCGCATACATCACGAATTTGGCTATGCGAAGACCGCGGTACCAATGTCGACAACAATTGGACATCGTCATGCCAAATCCATGTTCGACCCACCAGGTGTTCTTACAAAACCTCGACCAATCGGCGACCTTGCGCAAGCGAGCCACAGGAGCTGTTGGTCGATTTGAGAACTAAACTAGTCCATCGGCCCAAAGCCATGGACCAGGTGCCAACTCAAATGGATGAGCGCTGCCAAGCTTGCCAAGACAATCCAGAGCCACCAGAACAGCCGCAATATTGAATGTTCGCTAGCGTGGGCGGATCTCGACTGTACCAACGTCCTGTATGGATCGTCGTTGAGTTTTCTGGCGCCTAGATACTTTTCAGCCGTCGCGTCATCGTGACGCGAGAGCACGGCGAATAACTGCAGATATGTCGAAAAATGGCTGTCCGGGGATCGGCTCTTCCATTCTTCCTCAATGAGTAGTAAATGCGTGTTGATGGTATCGACGAAGGCGCGACTACGCGTGTCAACACGCATAAAGTAGAAGGAAATGATGAGTGGCGGGATTGCGACGAGAACGAGGGCCGTCATAGACGCCATGGAAAATACCGCTAGAGCATCCTTCGCCAGCAATCCATAAAAGGCAAGAAACGCAGTCTGAATCGTCAGAAAGTGCGCGAAGCGCTTTTGCTTCAAGTCCTCGTAGAACTTCAGCAAATCGTTATTCGCTTTCCATTCTTCCAGCAGTCGCGTTTCAATCTCCATTTTTCCTGTTTCTCCGCACTCCAGAATGCGCATTCGAAGGGTGTGGCATAGCCGCCATTGCGAGCGCGATAACGCCTGGAATCGTAGCCGCTCCACTCACTCGTGGCACGTGCTCGTCAGGCGGTATCGGTGTCTATGCTGCATATCAGGAAGTCGTCCCCAATGCAGACCGTACAACACCCACGGAGTCTAGTGCGTTCAGGTTACGCTCAAGCTATTGTTTCCTCAACCTGGGTGAACGGGAAAGGCACGATTGGAATATGCCAAGGCGTCACCGCGAATGACCGGATCGGGGAATGAGCCTGGGGGCCGCTCATCTTGAGGATTGTCCAACGCCTGCCCGCTGGCTTCGCCGATTCATCGCACGCCCGTGCGTGAGGGCAGGCATCGAACAATCCTCAAGAATTGCAGGCGTTGGCCATGCGCGCGCGGGCGTCGGTTTTATAGTTTGGTGAGGACGCTCGTTTTGATTGATTAAAAGTTGAGCCGATGACGACACCTGGCCGGGATACTGGCCAGGTTCTTCAATCTCAGCCCTGCGCTATTCGTGCCTGGCTAAGGGCACTCCGCGCCCGCGTCGGCCTTGCTTTTGTCGAATGTTGGTACGGATGTGCAATTCGTCCACGCCATAATCGCGGTTGGCGCGCCGTGGCAACTCCTGGCATGCGCTGACCGTCGCGCCCTCGCATCTCTCACTCTGCGGCGATCCGCTATAATTCGCGCTTCGCTCATTCGAGCCGATCGCCCTACCCCCGAAAAAAATGGAATTAGCCAAAAGCTTTGATCCGCACGCCATCGAGGCGCACTGGTATCCCGAATGGGAGCAGCGCGGCTATTTCGCGCACGCGGACGATCCGGCCAAACCGGCCACGGCACAGCCGTCCTATTGCATCCAGCTGCCGCCGCCCAACGTCACCGGCACCCTGCACATGGGGCATGCGTTCCAGCAGACGCTGATGGACACGCTGATCCGCTATCACCGCATGCGCGGCTTCAATACCAACTGGGTGATCGGCACCGACCACGCGGGCATCGCGACGCAGATCGTGGTCGAGCGGCAATTGCAGGCCGAGGGCAAGACGCGCCACGATCTCGGCCGCGAAGCGTTTCTGCGCCGCGTGTGGGAATGGAAGCAGGAATCGGGCTCGACCATCACGCGCCAGATGCGCCGCCTGGGCACCTCGGGCAACTGGACTTATGCCGACACCGAAGGCCAGAACGCCGGCTATTTCACCATGGACGCGAAGATGTCGCACGCCGTGGCCGAAGTGTTCGTGCGCCTGTACGAGCAGGGTCTGATCTACCGCGGCAAGCGCCTGGTGAACTGGGACCCGGTGCTCGGTACGGCGGTGTCCGACCTGGAGGTGGAGAGCGAGGAGGAAGACGGCAAGATCTGGGAAATCCGCTATCCGTTCGCGGACGGCTCAGGCGCGCTGGTGGTCGCGACCACACGCCCCGAGACCATGCTCGGCGACGCTGCTGTCGCGGTGAATCCGAAGGACGAACGCTACACCGCGCTGCTCGGCAGGCAGGTGGTTCTGCCGCTCACCGGCCGGACGATTCCGGTGATTGCGGACGATTATGTCGATCCCGAATTCGGCACCGGCTGCGTCAAGATCACGCCGGCGCACGACTTCAACGACTATCAGGTCGGCCAGCGGCATCACTTGGCGCAGATCAGTGTCCTCACACTGGATGCCAGGATCAACGACAACGCCCCGACAGCCTATCGCGGCCTCGACCGCTTCGAAGCGCGCAAACGCATTCTGGAAGACCTCGGCGGGCAAGGGCTGCTGGTCTCGGAAAAGCCCTACCGGCTGCGCGTGCCACGTTCGGGCCGCACCGGCGTCATCGTCGAGCCCATGCTCACCGACCAATGGTTCGTGAAAATGGACAGCCTCGCCCAACGCGGCCTGCAGGCGGTAGCCGCGGGCGAAGTGAAGTTCTTTCCCGACCACTGGACCACCACCTACAACCACTGGCTGGAAAACATCCAGGACTGGTGCATTTCGCGCCAGCTCTGGTGGGGCCACCAGCTGCCGGCCTGGTACGACGACCAGGGCAGGGTGTACGTCGCGCGCAGCGCGGCCGAGGCCCGGGCCCAGGCCGCCGCAAACGGCTACGGCGGCGAGCTCAGGCGCGACGAAGACGTGCTCGACACCTGGTTCTCCTCCGCCCTGGTGCCGTTCACCTCGCTCGGCTGGCCGGAACAGACGCGCGATCTCGAAGTCTTTCTACCGTCCTCGGTGCTGGTCACGGGCTTCGACATCATTTTCTTCTGGGTCGCGCGCATGATTATGATGACCCTGCATTTCACCGACCGCGTGCCGTTCCGCCACGTCTACATCAACGCCTTGGTGCGCGACGCCGAGGGCCAGAAGATGTCGAAGTCCAAGGGCAACACCCTGGATCCGCTCGATCTGATCGACGGCATCGGCTTTCCTGCGCTGCTGGAAAAATCGACGCAGGGTCTGATGCTCGCCAGCCACAAGGCGAAGGTCGAGAAATACGTGCGCAAGAACTACCCCGAGGGGATCCCGTCGTTCGGCGCCGATGCGCTGCGCTTCACCTTCGCCTCGCTGGCGAGCTTCGCGCGCACGCTCAACTTCGATCTCGGCCGCTGCGAGGGCTACCGCAATTTCTGCAACAAGCTGTGGAACGCGACGCGCTTCGTGCTCATGAACACCGAGGGCAAGGACTGCGGCACGGATGCGTCCTTGCCGCTCGCCCCTTCGGTCGTCGACCGCTGGATCGTGAGCCGGCTGCAGCGCGCGGAGAAGGAGGTGTGCGAAGGTCTCGACAGCTACCGCTTCGACCTTGCCGCGCGCGCCCTGTACGAGTTCGTCTGGGACGAATACTGCGATTGGTACCTGGAGCTGGCCAAGGTGCAGTTGCAAAGCGGCAGCGAGGCCGAGCAGCGCGCCACCCGGCGCACCCTGGTGCGGGTGCTGGAGGCGGTGCTGCGCCTCGCCCACCCGATCATCCCGTTCATCACCGAAGAACTGTGGCAGCGCGTCGCGCCGCTCGCGGGCTACGCGGGCAAGAGCGTGATGCTCGCGCCCTACCCGCAATTCAAGTCCGAGCGCATCGACAGCGCGGCCGAAGCCGAGCTGACGCTGCTGAAGGACATCGTCAACGCCTGCCGCAATCTGCGCGGCGAAATGAACGTGTCGCCGGCGCAGCGCATGCCGCTGCTCGCCACCGGCGACCGGGCGACGATGGAAGCGCTCTCTCCATACATCAAATTCCTGGCCAGGCTCTCGGAGGTGAGCGTGGTCGACGCATTGCCTGCGGCCGATGCGCCGGTCGCGGTGGTCGGCGACTGCCGCCTGATGCTCAAGATCGAAATCGACAAGGCGGCCGAGCGCGAACGCCTGCAAAAGGAAATCTCCCGGCTCGAAGGCGAAATCGCCAAGGCCCGCGGCAAGCTCGCCAACGCCGGTTTCGTCGCGCGCGCCCCGGCGCAGGTGGTCGCGCAGGAAAAGGAGCGCCTCGCCGCGTTCGCCCTCACCCTGGAAAACCTGAAGCCCCAGCTCGCCAAACTCGCCTAGACCAATAGGATAGACGCGCGGCCATGCATCCCATTCTGCGCGGTTTTCAGCATCGCAACTTCCGCCTGTTCTTCATCGGCCAGACGCTGTCGATGACCGGCACCTGGATGCAGCACATCGCCGTCTCCTGGCTGATGTACCGCCTCACCGGTTCGGCGTTCATGCTGGGCTTGACCGGTTTTGCGATGCAGATTCCGATGCTGCTGGTGTCGCCGTTTGCCGGCGTCTGGGTGGACCGCTTCAACCGGCGCAAACTGCTGCTCCTGACGCAGTCGCTGGCGCTGGGGCCGGCGCTGCTGCTCGCGGCGCTCACCAGCGCCGGCAGCATCCAGGCCTGGCATATCATCGCGCTGTCGCTGTTCCTCGGCTGCGTCAACGCCTTCGACCAACCAAGCCGCGGTGCTTTCATCCTTGAAATGGTGGGAAACAAGGAACACCTGCCCAACGCCATCGCGCTCAACTCGATGATCATGCACAGCTCGCGCTTCGTCGGTCCCAGCATCGCCGGCGTGGTGCTCGCCTACGCCGGCGAAGCCGCGTGCTTCATGCTGAATGCGTTGTCCTACCTTGCAGTGATCAGCGCTCTGCTGATGATGCGAGTGAAACCGATGGCGGCACGCGCGCGGCACGCGCATTGGTTCGATGGAATGAAGCAGGGCTTCGCCTATGCCTTCGGCTTTCTTCCGAGCCGGCGCCTGCTGCTGCTGCTGGCGGCGGTCAGCCTGACCACCTTCCCGTTTCACCAGTTGATGCCGATCTTCGCCCGCGACGTCTTCGCCGGCGATGCCCGCACGCTGGGCCTCTTGATCAGCGCCTCGGCGCTGGGCGCACTCGGCGGAACGCTCTATCTCGCGAATCGCACTTCGCTCGCCGGCCTGTCGCGCGTGATCATCGCGGCGAGCTTTAGCGCCGGCATCGGCCTCGCGCTGTTCTCGCAGTCGCGCCTGCTGCCGCTGTCGCTCGTGCTGATGCTGCCCATAGGCTTCGGCCTGTTCGCCATGGCCACCTGCACCAACACCATCCTGCAGAGCATCGCCGACGAAGACAAGCGCGGCCGCGTGGTAAGCATCTACGGCATGTGCTTTCTCGGCATGGCGCCGGTCGGCAATTTCATCTCCGGTTCCACCGCCAGCCACATTGGCGCGCCCGCCGCGCTATTCATAAACGGCGTCTGCTGTACCCTCGCCGCCTGCCTGTTTGCGCTGACGATCCGTTCCTGGCGCGAAGCCATCGGCCCGGTGTACAGACGGCTGGATCTGACAAACAAGGCCGGCGAACAGGGGCGAAACCGGCCTGAAAGCCAATAGGCATGCGGCTCTCCTGGCTTATCTCCCCTATAGCATCTGCCGTTTGGCGGGGTCCTGAAGAATTCCCGGCACGTCGAGACCTGCGCAGCGGGGCAGCACATGCTGTCCGATGCAACAGCGGCAGCGGTGCGTGCCTATCTAATGCAAGAGGACGGGCTCAAGCAATCCGACCTGGCCGCAGAGCTAGATCGACAAAGTATCGTGTTCGCGATCCTGACGGGCAAGCGCGAACTCAATGCACGCCAGGCGAAAGCCCTGAGCATGCGCTTCAAGGTATCGCTGGCCGTATTCCTCTGAGCGCACAGCCGGAACTGCGGGTGTCCAAGGTCGCCGCAATATTCGCCATGCGGGGTCGTGCGCGGTGCGCACGACGCCAAATCCCGCTCCCGCCATTGTATATACCTTGACATATACAACAGCCGGCTTATACTGGCGCCTTCACACCTTCCGCCGGGCAGGAGCGCATCGTGGATCGTACCGCCAGAATCTTTCTCAACAACCGCAGCCAGGCTGTCCGCCTACCCAAGGACTTTCAGTTCGACGTGGCCGAGGTGTTCATACGCAAGCAGGGCAGCGAGGTGGTGCTGTCGCCGCGTCCGCCCGACTGGAATGGCTACCTGGCAGACGGCCCGGTCGCTCCCGTCGATTTCATGGCCGGGGTCGAGGACTTGCCGGTTCAGGAGCCCGATTTCTGATGGTGCGCTACATTCTGGACACCGATATCTGCTCCTACATCATGAAGCGTTCCCATCCGGCGCTGCTGGAGCGGATTCGCTCGGTGCCGCTCACGGACCAGGCCGTATCCGTCGTGACCGTAGCCGAGCTGCTGTACGGCGTGAAGCTGTCGGCCCGGCCAAAGCAGGTGCGCGCGGCATTCGATGCATTCATCCGGCACTTGGAAATCATCGAATGGTCGGCACAGGCTGCGGAACACTACGCGGACATCCGGGCGAACCTCAAACTTCGCGGTGAAATGACAGGCGCCAACGACCTGCTGATTGCGGCCCACGCGCGCAGCCTCAAGGTTGTGCTGGTGACGAATAACGTGCGCGAGTTCCGCCGGGTCAAGGGATTGAAAGTGGAGAATTGGTCTGTGTAAGCCAACTGCGTCACTGACCGGCAAAAGATGGAAGGTCGATTGAAGCGTACCGGCCGTGATCCCTTAACCGCAGCGGCCAGTGCAAGCCTGCTTCTTACTTACCAAACGCACTGATAAGTCGCCGTAGAACCCAAAATCCATATCCTCATCAATGCGGCCAGGCCGGAACGTTGCGTCCACTTGTCTTGTTACGTCGCTGGTTATACTGCCTGAAACCCAGGCCGAGACGCCTTTCAATTCCTGTTCCGATAGCTCACCGGCCGACTTGGCCGGAACGACTTCCCGAAAGTAGGGCTACGCGAGCTATGGCGCTGCCGGAACGGGAAACCGTGGTCTGTCCCCTAATAATTCCCTAATAATTAAGCGCGGCAGCGTCGTGAGCCTCTACGGCATGTGCTTTCTCGGCATGGCGCCAGTGGGCAATTTCATTTCCGGCTCCGTCGCCAGCCACATCGGCGCGCCCGCGGCGCTCTTCGTAAATGGCGTGTGCTGCACCCTCGCCGCGTGCCTGTTTGCGCTGACGATCCGTTCCTGGCGCGATGCCATCGGCCCGGTGTACCAGCAACTGGGCGTGACACGCACGCAACGCCGCTAGCCCTTGCTACCAGAGGGGAAAAGGCCCGCAAGCCAATAGGGACGCGGTTCTCCAGGCCATTGGCCGGATGCGTGCTGCTGATGGACACCCGGCCGTGGCCGGTCTCGCCGCCGTCGTCGAGCACCTTGAACGGTAGCCGCCGGCGACGATGCGTTCGATCAATGCTGCGCCGAGGCGCTCGGTGGTACGAGTCCGGAAGCTGCGGCCGAACAGGTCGTCAAGAAACCGCGGGGCTTGCCGGCGAGTTCGCACTGCGCGAGCGGATGCAGCCGCAGAATTCCCATCCGGCCGGCCAGAGAATCCGCGAGTTTCGGCACCAGCAGCACGTTGGCCGAGCCGGTCAGGATGAACCGGCCCGGGATCCGCCGCCGATCGATGGCGTCCTTGAGCGAAGCGAAAAGTTCCGGCACGCGCTGCACTTCATCCAGGATCGCCCGTTGCGGCAGCCCCGCGACGAAGCCGACCGGATCCTGCTGCGCGGAGCCGCGCGCCGCCTCGTCGTCGAAGGGCGGGGGCTTGCGCTCACGCAACTGGCCCGCGAGGCGGTTGCCCGCGGAATCAGAAAGGTCGAAGGGGTGCCAACCAGACTGCTTTCGGAGCGCGCATTACACAATCTCTAGAGCTCGGTATATTTCTTATTCGATCCACGAGCTTTATCCGTCGGATATTTCTTCGCGTTAGCCTGAAGCTTGGCTTTGACAGCGACATCTATGTTAATGGAGAGATCGTGCGCAAGGTACGTAAGTAATATTGCGATATCGGCGATTTCATCGCTGATGGCTCCGCGGTGCGTCCCCGCAATTTCTGGAACTTGCTGATCCGATGCCCATATGAAAGACTCAAGCAGTTCGCCTGCCTCGACCGTGATCGCAGCGGCCAAGTTACGCGTGGAGTGAAATTGCTCCCAGTCCCTGAGGCGACGGAATTTGAGTAGCTCTTCGATCAATGTTTTAGATAGCATCTGTTTCCCCTACCCCTGATAGCGGTGCTCATTGTGCCAACGTAGCATCGCCACGCTGGGACGCTGGGCAATCGCTTCTGGAAGATTGGCGAGCTCTTTTCCGTGAAGTCGGTAATAAGCTTTCCCGTTGAACCATTCTTCCCGAATTCGCGGGCTCACCTCAACCCGAAAATCCTCCGTAACGGTGACGAAACCGAGGTCGAATAACTTGTGAAAATCAGAGCGTAAAAGCATTCCATTCGACACCTCGTTCGGTCCGTTTTCCGCGAAAGGCAAAATATGCGCCGCCTCTAGCACCGGGAGAGTGCTTTCACCTGTAATGGCGCATCGACGCCGGTAAGCATCAGTTACTAGAACCTTAAACGCACCCTGCCCTAGCCGGTGCTTTACGAGGACCGGATCGCCATATCGCGCTGCAGGCTGTGGTTCGTTCGCCAATTGAGGCGATCCGACCAAGACTCCCCTATCGAGTCTTTCTTGAACCACACTCCATAGGTGTGCGCCGTCTGACTTTGTAGTGTCGTAGTAGCGACCGCGAACAATGTTTCCAGCAAAGGACTCGGGGTCGGCGATCCAAAGCTCTTTAGGCCAGAAAAACGGTGCGGTAAGAACAGTACATCCAATTTCTGGATCCCTTGCCAACGGGTCCGGCGCGAGCCTTCGAATCATTGCCTCGAATTTATCGCGGGAAGATGCTCCATTCTTATGCCCAAATGTTTCCCATACGATAGACAAGGGAAGAACAGAAAATCTCACGAAAAATCCGCCACCGGCAATATGATTGAATGGCCGTTTGAGCTTAAACAAAAACGGAGAGTCTTCTTCAAGCCCAACAAAAGGGGCTTTGCCGCTCGGTTGCCAGAAGTTAACTTCGTCAACTCCAGCTCGACTGAGAAACTCGAACCAACCGTTATCCGTAACGCCAACCCAGTACTTCATTTCACAGGCTCCGGCTGCCTAAAGTTGTAATCGCGTCTCTTGCGGTCGCGCAGCAGATCGTCGATCAGCGCCTTGGGGTGGACCTTTTCCTGGATGTAGAGCGGCGGGGCGTGGACGACGAGGTCGCTCCAGTCCTGTTCGTCCTTGCCGCGCCAGACGAGTTGCGGGTCCAGATCGCGATTGCGTCTTTCGTAAGCTACGCGAACGGGGTTCTGCTCCGCTTTTTGCAGTACGGACTGGTATTCGGCCGTAGGAATGTTTTTGCGCGTCGCCTCGTCATGCTTGAGGGCTTCGACGGTTTTGGGGTTGTTCGATTTCTTGGCCATGGTGTCGGTGCGTCAGGTTCGGGTGCGGACTTTGTATTCGGTTCGGCGTTCAGCAAGAAAACCGATGCCGCGCTTGGGTTTTGCCTTGCGGCTGTCGTCATCGGCAATCAGCCGCTTGATGGCATCGAAGACGGTGGCGAATTGTTCGTCGTAGCGTTTCTCCAGCGCCTCGATCCGGCGCGCGAGGTCGCGGTTGGAGTCCATCAAGCGGCGCAACTGCACGAAAGTGCGCATGATGGCGATGTTGACTTCCACCGCGCGGGGGGAACGCAGCACGCTGGAGAGCATGGCGACACCCTGCTCGGTGAAAGCATAGGGAAGAGCTCGAGGACTGCCTCTCTTTAAAATCACAATTTGTGATTTTAGATTTCTAACCTCTTGATGCGTCAGCTGAAACATGAAGTCATCCGGAAACCGCGCCTGGTTCCGCCGCACGGCTTGATTCAACGCGCCGACGGTAGCACCGTAGAGGTCGGCGAGATGCTGGCTAAGTAACACCTTCTCCCCACGAAGGAGAAAGATCAGGGGCGCAAGATTCTCCGGCTTAGGTATCGGCGTTGCCATCAGGCTTTTCCTCTGACGTTTTCATTAATCATCCGGTCGAACTCGCTGCGCACCTTGGCCTCGAAATCCGACTCGATCTGATACACCTCGGTGAACTCCGCGAACGCCCAGCGCCCGTGCGTGCCGAGGTTGTTCACGCCGGGCACCCGGTAGGTGTCCATGGTGGATTTCTTTTCCTTGGCGTCCTCGCGCCGGTAGCCCTTGATTTCGACGATCAGGTTGAGCAGGTCTTCCTCGCCGTGGCCGTCGTCCACGCGCACGAAGAAGTCGGGCAGGTACTTGCGCGTCTCGGAGCCGTAGCGGTAGGGCACTTCGAGGCCGAGGTTGTGGTTTTTCACATAGGCGCGCACGCGCGGATGCGCTTCCGCCACGCGGCAGAACTCGGCCTCCCAGTCGCTGTCGAGCACCACCCAGTTGATATGGCATTTGGGCGGCGGGCCGTTCGTCTCCCAGCGGTCGGTGCGGGAAGTGTTGAAGCGCACATGGGCGGTGGACCCGACCGGGTTATAGGGATCGAGCACGGCCTTGATCGGGCGCTTGTCCGAGAACGCAGCGGTGATGCCCTTGGTGATGCGTTCGCAGGCCATGTCGGCCAGTTCCTGATACATGAGCTGCGCCGGATAGGTGCCGCCCTTGCACTTCAGGTAGCCATCCAGCCATTGCTTGGTGACGCGCTTCAATTGGCCGAACAGATGCAGCTTGGGCGCTTCGCCCGGGTCGCGCCACTTGGTATAGAGCAGGCGCTGGGTCAGGTGAAACAGCAGTGTCGAAGGCCGCACATTATCCAGATGCTTGAGGCTCAGATCGATCGACGCGCCGATGATGCCGGCGTTCTTGGTGATGGTCGGGCCGACCAGGTCGGGGGTGAGCAGCAGCACGGAATCATCGTTGAACAAGGCGGTGAGCCGCTCCTCGGGCAGTTCGACCCGATAGCCCTCCACCCGCGGAAAGCGGATTTCGAGTTCATCACGCTCGGGACGCACGGCCTTGACCGTGATGGTTTCGCGCGGCGGCTGCGGCGGCGCTACCACCGGCTTGGCGGTAAAGTCGAAGGGAATGCCCAGTACGTCGGCATATTCGACATTGAACAGATCGTCTTCGTTCAATTCGTACGACTGGCGGCGCAAGGCGCGGCCGATCACCTGCTCGCACAGGAGCTGGGTTCCAAATGCGCGCACGCCGAGCACATGGGTGACGGTGTTGGCGTCCCAGCCCTCGGTGAGCATCGACACCGACACCACGCAGCGGATTTGCTCGCCCAATTGATCGGGCTTGCCGACGGTGTTCATCACCTCGCGCAACAGCGTGACGTCGTCGAACTCCTTGCCGCTTTGCAAATCGGCGCCCAGCTTGCCGCCGCGTTCGACACTCTCGCGGCGAAAGCGCTCGATCTCGTCCGCGGCCATGCTGCGGAAATTGTCGTCCAGCCCTTCTCCGGATTCGAGCTGCTCGCTGTCGATCAGCAGCGTATTGGGCCGTGGAAACGGATTGCCGTGTTCGTCGAAATTGCGGAAGAGTGCGAAGCGGCCATTCACCGGGGTTGAGGTTCCGTCTTCGTTCTGGCGGAGAAAGCCGGAAATGAAGTCGTACACCAGCTTGGAGGTGGAAGTGTTGTTGCAGACCACGATGAAACAGGGCGGCACCCGAACGCGCTTCTCCCGCCACAGATTGAAGGTGGTTTCGTAATGACCGTAGAGCGCCTCGAGCGCGGTTTGCAGCCGAGTCGGCAGCGAAAGAGGATCGAGACCCTGGGACTTGCCGCGCCCTGCCTTGGGCATGTCCTTGCGGATGTTCTCCCACAGATTGCGGAACATCGGCATCTCGCCGCCGGGGATGTTCTCCGCCACCGGCACGCGCGGCAGTTTCACGATACCGCACTCGATCGCGTCCATCAGCGAGAAATCGCTCATGGTCCAGGGGAACAACGTCCCTTCCGCATAACCCGAACCGCTGAGGAAGAATGGCGTGGCGGACAAATCGATCACGCGGGCGACGCCGAGCTTGCGCTTCACCGCTTCGAGGCCGTTGATCCACAGGCGGGCGGCTTCCTTGTTCTTCTCCGCTTCCTTTCTTTCGTCGCCCTTCAGATCTTCTTCTTCCGCTCCGGGCTTCGCGCGATAACAATGGTGTGCTTCGTCGTTCAGCACCAGGATGTTCTTCATGCCCATCAGGTCCGGCATCACCCGCTGCAGCATCTGGCCTTCGGTTTCGAGCGTGTTCAGTTCTTCGCCCCGGCCCTGCAGCAACGAGCGCCCGCCCTTGGACAGCTCGATCTTCTCGCGCAGCTTGAAGGCGTGAAAGTTGCTGATGACGATCTTGGCCTTATTGACTTCGACCAGCAGGTCGTTGGGCACGAGTTCGCGGCTGGCGTAATAGCTGTCCGGATCGTTGGGTTGCAGCACCCGCAAACGATCCTTGATGGTGAGGCCCGGCGCGACCACGAGAAAGCCGCGTGTGAAGCGCTTGCTCTGCGGGCGGCGCACCGCGTTGATGGTTTGCCAGGCGATCAGCATCGCCATGACGGTGGTCTTGCCGGCGCCGGTGGCCAGTTTGAGCGCGAGGCGCATCAACTCTGGATTGGCCTCGTTATTGGCATCGGCCAGGTGATCGATGAAACCCTCGCCCACCTTGCCCGCCTGGGGCGCGACCTCTGTCAGCCAGATCGCGGTTTCGACGGCTTCGATCTGGCAGAAGAACGGCCGGACACCGCCAAATTTGTGCTGCCGCCAATGCTGCAACAGCCGCGCCGTTTCGGGTGTTACCCGCCAGTCGTTGCTGTTAGGCAGCTTGCGCCACTGGTCCACTTGCTGGCGTACGGAATTGATGATGGCCGTGTGATCGTAACGCTGCTCCGCTGTGGAGAGCCCTTTGCCTTCATCGAACAGCAGCGAGCCCTGCTGCGCCGCACCCTTGCGCTTCTTCGGCTTGGGAATCGGCGTGATGAATTCCGCGCGGCGGCGGGCTTCGACGATCCGCTGCGTCGGCTGACCCTGGTCGTCGAGTTCCCAATACCGGGCCGGGTACTTATAGGGAGAGTTGAGGATCGGTTGTTCGAAGAATCGCTTAGTCACGTCGCATCACTTGTCAAATCGCGGCACCGTGAATCTCTCTTGTTCTTGCTTATGAATGCGGACTGAACTTGCCCACCCGCGACCCTGTCCGGCGGTCGACCATACGCTGGCCCGCCGCATTGAGCCTATCTTGGGATTCTTTTTCAGACCAAGACCTTACGCCGAACGCTGATAAAAAGCTATCGGCCAGCAGTCGAGAAACAAGAGGACCTGCCTGTGCACGGCCGGTCGCCGCGCCGGCGACGGCCAATCCGGGTAATCAAAGCGGCTTGCGTCTAGGGTATGCTATTGCCCATTGAGACCGGACATGACCATGGCTGGAGATTCGCAGCAGACGCAGGAAGACGCCGCGCGCGCTACCGGGGCGCTGTTTCGTTCCCGCATCGAAATCACGCGCATTCTGCAGCAGCTCACCCGTGATCGCGCAGTACTGTCAGCGGAAGTCGGCGACCCGGCGCAGCTATTTCTGACGCGGCTATTGCACGTCGATCCGGCCGGGGAATTCTTCGTTCTCACCTACAGCGAGGAACGGCGGGCCAATGCCGCGCTGCTCGAGCATGCGTCCGTGCTGTTTCGGGCAAGCGACAAGCGCGGGCGCATCGAATTCGTGGCCGGCCCGCCATCAGAGACAGCGTTCGACGGCGAGCCGGCGGTTCGGTTCGCGGTGCCGCAGGCGCTGGTCCGATCGCAACACCGCGAGCACCCGAGGTTCACGGTCCCCGCGGACGCGTCGTTGCGCTGCATCGCCGACGGCGCCGGCTTCACGCCGTTCGAAGCGCGCATCGTCGACATCAGCCGCGGCGGCATGGGCGGCATGATTTACGACCACGGCGTGATGCTCTCGCCGGGCACCGTGCTCAGAGGATGCAGGATCATCATCTCCGGCGGCAAACCGATCGTGGCCGATCTCGAGGTGCGCTACACGGACTCGATCGTGCTCCCCGACGGCAGCCTCGCACGGCGCTCCGGTGTGAAGTTTCTCGGCAAACCCAAGGGCCTGGATGCACTCCTCAACCGGTTCGTCATCGAGTTTGGCGCAGACGGCCACAGCTTGAAACAACCCGCCGCAAACTGAATTGTGCAGCAGCCTTCAATACGTCTAACGCGACAACCACCTCCCGCGCCAGCGGCGGGAACATGGCGCCGCCGGTTCGACGCGTTCGCTCGAAACACTCATAACAGCACGCCTACCGTGGCACCGGTGAGGCAGGTGGCGAGCGTGCCGGCGACGATGCTCTTGGCTCCCAGGCCGACGATTTCATCGCGGCGCTCGGGCACCATTGCGCCCATGCCGCCGATCAGAATCCCCAGGCTTCCCAGGTTGGCAAAGCCGCACAGGGCGTAGGTCATCAGTACGCGGCTACGCAGGCTGAGTTCGGCGTCGCTCAAGCTGGCGAGATCGAGGTAGGCGACGAGT